>Ga0210390_10000135_pt1 | contig 76410 bp, 73 predicted proteins | sample IncBWH11OmetaG_FD_161050 | JGI IMG/M metagenome (GOLD analysis project Ga0210390, IMG submission 161050) | Forest soil microbial communities from Barre Woods Harvard Forest LTER site, Petersham, Massachusetts, United States - Inc-BW-H-11-O ...
GCGCTCCCAAGGTACCTCCACGTTTCCGATGGATGCATTGCCCACCGAAACTACATGACTGAGCACTTCGATCCCGAATTCCCGCACAAACAATTTCGCCAGGCCGCCAATCGCCACCCGGGCAGCAGATTCGCGCGCGGAAGCACGTTCGAGCACGTAGCGGGCGTCGGTAAAGTTGTACTTCAGGGCGCCGGCGAGATCCGCATGTCCGGGACGCGGCGAAGCCACGCGTTTGTGTTTGGCCGGATCTCCTTCCTCAACGGGAAGCGACTCCTGCCAGTTCTTCCAATCTTTATTTTCCAGCAGAACGGCGATAGGTGAGCCGATGGTGATCCCGTGGCGCACCCCGGAAAGGATGTGCGCGGCGTCACGCTCGATCTTCATCCGTCCGCCTCGACCGTAGCCCTGCTGACGACGCCAGAGTTCGTGATTGAGAAAGTCCTGATCGATCTTCAACCCGGCGGGCATGCCCGAAAGGAAGGCTACCAGCGCTTCCCCATGGGATTCCCCGGACGTGAAATAACGGAGCATTGCTCTGGATTGTATCCGATGAAGAAGAGAGTTGGTTTTTCACCCGGATTACAGCCTTGCAAGCCGGATTTTCTCTCGTGACGAATGAGGTAAGGTGCTTGTACAATACACAAAAGCTTTGGGACCGTCTCGGGCCGTCCGGCGCGCATTTCGCCGCCGGAGTGCTACTTCCGCGTTAACTATAAACAAAGGGGGTTGTGTCTGTGCAGCAGCACGCGAACGCACGTCGTTCTACCTTGACGCCTCGGGAACGCGAGGTGGTTAAAATGATCGCACAAGGCAATTCCGCAAGAGAGATCGCCGCTTTCTTGGGCCTCAGCGTCAAGACGGTGGAAGCTCACAGGTTCAATCTGATGCGCAAGCTCGACATCCACAACCGAGCGCAGTTGGTGACCTACGCGATCCAGAAGAAAATCGTAAACATCCCCGCCGAGGTTTAGCGAGCACGGGGGTCTCGATGTCTGCTGTCCTACTTTGTTCCGTTCGGATAGACCAGGATTTTGCTCGCCTCTCCGGTCTTCAAACGCTCCATAGCCGTGGAGAAATCCTTCATCGCGATGCGGTCGGTTATCACCGGATGCAGATCCAGTTTGCCGTTCTTGAGCAGCGCCGTCATCTGATACCAAGTCTGATACATGCGGCGGCCGTTGATGCCCTGGATGGTAATGCCCTTGAAAATAATGTCTTCGGAAAAATTGAGGGAAATGGGCTTGGAGGTGAGACCGAGGAGGGAAATGCGCCCGCCGCGCCGCACGATGTCGAAGGCCGTCCGAATGGCGTCGGGATGTCCCGCCATTTCGAGGACCGCGTCGACTCCCAAGCCGCCAGTTCGTTCCATGATGATAGCCTTCACGTCCTCTTTCGACGGGTCGAGCGCCAGATCGGCGTGCATTTTTTTCGCCAGCCGTCGCCGGTGTTCATTTACTTCGATCACAAAAACTTCAGCAGCGCCCACGGCTCGCGCCACGGCGAGCGAGAACAACCCGATAGGACCGGCTCCGGTAATGGCCACGGTCTTGGCGGCTACTTCGCCCGCCAGCACCGTGTGAACAGCGTTGCCCAGCGGGTCGAGGATGGAGGCATACTCTTTTGGGATAGCCGGATCCAGCTTCCAGATATTTGATTCTGGAATGACGACATACTCGGCAAAAGCGCCGTCGGTATCGACGCCAATGATCTTCACGTTCTGGCAGATGTGAGCCTCGCCGGTGCGACACAGCACGCATTTGCCACAAGCCACGTGCATTTCGGCGGAAACGAAATCGCCTTCCTTGACGCTGGTAACCTCGTCGCCGTAAGCGACCACATGGCCGCAGAACTCGTGGCCAGGGATGAGTGGCGGATGAATGCGGTTCTGCGCCCAGCGGTCCCACTCGTAAATGTGCAAGTCGGTGCCGCAGATGGACGCAACCTCGACCTTAACCAAAACGTCTGTGCGACCGAACGAGGGAATCTTGACTTCCCGAATATCCGCGCCGGGTGCGGCTTTTGCCTTTACGACCGCCAGCATGTTTTCAGACATGGACCTACCTTACTCTTATGAATCCGGATTCAAAACCAAAACTATGAATTCTAGCATCCCTGCGGGCAGGGAGGGCTGAGGGTCGTGTGCCGATTGCGATGCTGGGCGGAGCAGAAATCAATTACCGCGTGGTTCTAGCGACCCGCTCGGGGCGCGCCCTTCTCAAACTTCTGAGCGTTGAATTCTTTCGACTTTCCGCGTGGAACGCTGAGCGTCTTCCATTCGCTCGATCGGAGATGCTTGGCCAGGAAAACGATCTGGCCAGTGTGCTGGGCGTAGTGCGCGATCTGCCTATTCATCGCTTGCAAGACGGTATGGGGCTCGCCGCGAACTGTGACCGTGCGCATGACGTCCTCTGGCTTAAGACTTTCGATGGTCGCGAACACGCGTGCCCAACCCTCTTCCCACCAGCGCATGACGTCCGCACGGGTTCTCGCCGATGTCATTTCGAATTCCTGATCGCGATCGCGGTCTGGCTTCTCGCCATCAGTGGTCAGGAAGTCGGTGAACCGCGAGCGCATGTTGCCCGCCAGATGCTTGACGAGGACGGCGATCGAATTCGACTCTGGATCGAGCGCTATGAACAGCTCTTCGTCTTTCAGTTGAGCGATGGCGCCCTCTGCCAGGCGTTTGTGCCCACGGAACTGGCGGCGGGCTTCATCGAGATAGTGAGTTGCGATGTCAGCATCCATCATGCGTCCTCGGGATTTGGTGTGAAATCCGATTTCTTTATCTTGGATTCGTCTCCAGGCAGATGGATTCTTGCTTGCCCTCTTAAGTTCGAATGGAGCGCAGTTATCCACCCCAGTCGCCGCCGCCCGGGGTTTCAATACGAATACGTTCGCCTCTACGCAGCCGAACATTGAACTTGCCCGGCAATTCTTGCGACGACCCATCTTGGCGAACAAGCAATGCTTTCCCCGGCGCGCCGTCCTTGCCGCCCGCCAGTCCATACGGGCCGCGTTCGCGCCTATCGGCCAACAGCGTAACCTCGGCATCCGCGAGTATTTCAATCTCTCGGATGATTCCATCTCCGCCACGGTACTGGCCGGCGCCTCCGCTGCCTGGACGCAGGGAATATCGTCGCACGCGCAGCGGATATGCGTATTCCAACGCCTCGGCGGGCGTGTTCAGTGAATTTGTCATATGGGTATGAACGCCAGAGACTCCGGATTTCGACGGTCGCGCTCCCATGCCGCCCGCGATAGTCTCGTAGTACGCAAAGGGCTCGTTGGTTCTGGGATCAATCCCACCGATTGTCAGATTGTTCATGGTTCCCGATGCCGCCGCGGGAATCCGCTCTGGGATGGCTAGCGCCAGCGCCTGCAGCAACACGTCTACGATCCGCTGGGATGTTTCCACGTTTCCGCCGGCCACGGCGGCCGGAGGGCGAGCGTTGACTACTGTTCCTTCCGGCGCGATCACTTCAATCGGGCGCATCAGCCCCGCGGTTGCAGGCACGTCTTCGGCAAGCAAGCAACGGAAAACGTAAAAGCAAGCTGAATACGTGATTGCCTTCACAGCATTTACGCTGCCCTCCACTTGCGGATCGCTGCCAGTAAAGTCCACGATGATCGCTGGTGGGGAGACGAGTCTTCGATTCGTTCCGGCCCGGCGACTCGAACGGTCCTTTGCAAATTTCAATGTCACCGCAATCTTCACCGGCTTGTTGCTGATCCCGTCATTATCCAGGAAATCCTCCGCACGGTACATTCCGCGGGGAACGTGATTGAGGAATACTCGCATCATCTCCTCGGAGTAAACGAGCAACTCGCGCGCGGCTTTTCTGGATCGCTCCACGCCATACCCGCTGCAGACTTCGCGTAGTCGCTCTGCCCCAGTGTGACAGGCGGCGATCTGCGCGCCCAGGTCCCCTTCGCGCTCCTGCGGTGTACGAACGTTATTCAAAAGCAGAGCAAGCACATCGGATTGCATCTTCCCGGCACGCATGATCTTTACAGGAGGGATACGAAATCCTTCCTGATAGATCTCGCGACAGAGACCCATCGAGCCCGGATAGGCACCCCCGACGTCGGCATGGTGGGCGCGTGAAGCAACGTAAAACTCGGGCCCGCCCTTACTTCGCCGACCAGAGCGGCCTGGCCTCACGTATACCGGGGCGACCAGAGTGATGTCCGGTAAATGGGTTCCGCCGCGAAACGGATCGTTCAACATCGCCACGTCTCCAGGGTCGAGGGGAAACTGATCGATCGCCGCACGCACCGACATCGGTATCGAACCGAGGTGGACGGGCATGTGGTCGCCCATGGCGATCACTTCACCATCCGCGTCGAACAAGGCGCAGGAGTAGTCGCGGCGCTCTTTGATATTGGGGGAAAAGGCGGTTCGACGCAGGGCTGCGCCCATCTCTTCGGCAATGGAGTGGTAGATGTTCTTGAATATTTCCAGCTCGATGGGATCACGTTTTGTAGAGGCTGAACGCATGATGGAATAAGACGGCGGCTGCCAGTGTACGATACGCCGGTTGAAGCGGTTGCTCAGATGGAAACCTCGTCGACAAAGAATTCTATTGACAATGAAAGTAATAGTCCTCAATATCTTGGGGTAGCGTCGTTGTACCTACTACAATTGGGCAACGATTTTGAATTTGGGCCCCCTTCAAGGGAAAAATTGTTCACGGAGGAAACTTCATGCCAGCAAAGAAAAAGGCTGCCAAGAAAAAGAAACACTAACCGTACGCGAGACGATACTTCGCACAAACCAGAAAGTTCACAAAAGCCTCTCGAGAGAAGCACCTCTCCGGGGGTTTTTTATTGATCGCGAACCCCGCAGTCCCAACAAAAATGCCTTCGTGAAAAAATGGGGGGTTGTCCCAAAGGCCGCGTCGTGCTAGAAACGCGGATAGGGAGTGAGGCGCTGTCTGCGATGCAAGCCACTTCTAGAACCCCGATGAGTGCCCGCAACAAAGCCGTGGCCAAGTCCGCCAAGACCGCCGAGGTGGTGATCCCGGACAAACTTTATTTCCGGATCGGAGAGATCGCCGAGCTATGCCGCTTGCCTGCGTACGTGCTGCGTTTCTGGGAAACTGAATTTCCCCAGCTCAAGCCGGTCAAGAGCAGCACTGGTCAGCGAATGTATCGCCACAAGGACGTTGAGAATGTGCTGCGTATCAAGAAACTTCTTTATGAGGAGGGTTTCACTATTGCCGGCGCAAGGCAGCACTTGCGCAGCGAGAGCAAGATCGACAAGAAACAGGTTCCTCTGCCTTTCCCGGAGCGCAGTGCATCGGATCTGAAGCACATCCGGCAAGGACTCCGCGAGATTCTCGCGATGCTCTCTGCCCGGCACTGATCCGCACGATCAACTCAAGTCACAGGCTATACGGAATCCGTAGTCCGCATACTGGAACTCGGGAGGGATGCTGGAGCGGGCGGCACAGCGCGTAACTTTGATGTGGTGCCGCCAGGAGCCTCCGCGGGAAGCGCGGCGCTCGCCGGTTTCAGGTCCGCGCGGATTGCGCTCGGCCGAAACCGCATAATAATCGGGCAGGTACCAATCACTGCACCACTCATGCACATTCTGGCAGATGTCGTAGAGCCCGAATGCGTTGGGTGTGGAAAGTGCGGTTGGTTCGGGGCCGGACTTCCAGCGCTCTCGATAATTGGGCAGTGATTCGGGTGGATCGTCACCCCACGGAAAGAGTTTGCCTTCAACTCCGCCGCGCGCGGCCCGCTCCCACTCGGCCTCGCTAGGGAGGCGATATTTGCGGCCCATCATTCCGCTCAGCCATTCGCAGTATTTCACTGCCTCAAACCACGAAACCGCGACCACCGGTTGTTCGGGGTGATTGAAATTCGGATCATCCCAGAGTGGAGGCGCCTTAATTCCGGTCGCATGGAGAAATCCAGCGTACTCCGCATTGGTCACCTGGCATGCGGCCAGATAGAAGGCGTCGATCCACACACGGTGCACGGGGTGTTCATTCTCCTGACCAACCAACGACCCCATGCAGAACCAGCCTGCGGGAATGAGAACGAGGGTAGGTTCCGCGAAGATATTTTCTCCGATCTGTGCTGTCGGGGAACGGCTCATTTTGTGGATGAGCCTAGCACAAAGCCCGCTGCATTCGTTCTCTGAACGAATGGTTGCCTGATGGTTTAAATCCCATCCTTTCTGATATAGACTCTCTTACCGAAATCGAGCTGAGTCCAGGGGCATCAAAACCAATCGGGTTTCTCCGTTTGGATTCCGTTTATAAAAAGGAGTTTCACCATGGCCATGGATCTTCAAAACGCTCTCAGGCTTGGGCAGTTCGCCACTGCGGCCTACAACCCTCTCCCCACCAATCCAGTTAGCTATCCCGTTCCTCTCGGGTATCAGCAGGTTCAGGTTCTTTACGGCAATGATCTCGCCACAGACATCAATGCCGTCAAAGACATCGTGCCCTTCGGCTTCATCGCGCGGTCTCCGGCGCCGGCCAACGATTTTGTGGTCGCCATCCGCGGAACCGAAAGTATCTGGGAATGGATGCAGGATGCTCGGTTCCAAAGGGTCACTTGTCCTTTCGCCGCCGGCGCCGGCGAAACCGAAGACGGCTTCACCGACGTGTACATGTCGCTAAGGACATCGCCGGCGGGCGGGCAGCGTGTGGTAGATGTGCTGCGTGGCCTGATGGGACCCATTCAAGGTGCGACGGTCAGCATTACCGGGCACAGCTTGGGCGCCTCGCTCGCGAGTCTGCTCGCCCTCGACGTCGCTGAAAACAATAAGTTGGCTCCGTCAGTGACTACGTTTGCCAGCCCGTTTGTCGGCGACCCGCAGTTTGCCCGCAGCTACAATGCCGAAGTACCGGATACCTCGCGAATCGCCAACCTGGTGGACGCGGTGCCCAAACTGCCACCATCCTTTTGGGGTTTCGATCACGTAGATCAGGCGTTCCCGGTGAACTCGCTTCTCAAAGCCAAGTTCAATCCGGTGTGCTGCCATATCCTCTCGACGTATATGTTTCTGCTTGGCCAGCTTGCCGGAGGAGGCAATTTCCAGCTTGATCCGACTTGCCGTTAAGGTGCAATTCGGCTTGTGCGAACCGTGACCGGGCGTTTATAGTTTTTCACCGGGTCAGCCAGCTGAGTGGCACAGCATGAAGAAGCTCGAATTCACGGTGAAAATATTGGGACGAGAAATTGGCGCGGTCGCCGCGGTTGCCCCGCCATTTGATGTGGTCGAAGTCTTCGGTACCCGTGCTCGGGTGCCGGTGCGAGGCACCATCAACGGTTACCCTTTTCGCTCTTCGTTGATGCCCATGGGGGGCTGTTTGCAGGGAAAGGGAACCGTCCCGGCCCCGAGCTCATCCCACATGATGCCCGTATGTAAAGCATTGCGCGACGGAGCGGGAGTAAAACCCGGGGACACCGTGAAGGTTGTCATGGGGCGGGACGAGGACAAACGAATCGTCGATGTGCCCCCGGCTTTAAAAAAAGAGCTGGCCAAGAGCAAGACTGCCCGAGCCAATTGGGAAAAGCTCTCATTTACGAATCAGAAAGAGATCGCTCTTTCCATCCGTGGAGCCAAACAGGAAGAAACGCGCCAGCGCCGTCTCGCGAAAGCCATGGATATCTTGAAGACTGGAAAGAAATGGACGGGCTAGCCTCTCAAGCGGCGCACCACATCAGCGATATCGTTCTCCTGAAAAAGGCGGATCGCCGCAATGCCCGCCGCACCTGCGTCAAGGCAGGCTCCCGCATTATTTAGGGTAATGCCACCCAGGGCGAGAACGGGGATTTTCTGTCGGCAAGCTTCGCGCAGTCCATCGAGGCCGATGGGATTGGCTTGCGGTGAGTCCTTCTTTTCGAAAACCGGCGCGAACAGCGCGAAGTCAGCCCCTTCGAAGGCCGCACGAGCAACGTCGTTCGCGGAATGACAGGAAACGCTGACTAGTGGGCCGGCAGAGTTTTCGGTCTGCGCCCAAATCTTCCGCGTCTCCGACGGCGAAATATCATTCGACCGCAAATGCACGCCGTCAGCCCCGCAAGCTATGGCAACGTCGCTTCTTGAGTTGATCAGTAAGCGAGTTGTCAGTTCCCCGTTCTCAGTTCCCGGTCGTTGGATAATGCGGACCGCTGCTCGGGTAAGAGCTTCGAGTTCGCGGGCGGAAAGATCTTTTTCGCGCAACTGAATGAGGTCAACCCCGCAACGAGCGGCCTCCGCGATCTTGGCTAGTAAAGCCTGCCGACACGCGTTCTCATCGCCGGGAAATTGCGTCCGATCGGTAATGTAATAGAGCAGCAAGCCTTTACGGGTTGGTCTTTGCGATCTCGGGTACCCTTTCGCCTTTGTGTTTCGGTTCTGAGCCGAGATGGTGCTTGGTTAAGCCATCGCGCAAAAACTCAAAACCCTCTTCCGGCGAATCTACAATCTTGAAAAGTTCCAGATCCTCTGGGGAAATAGTTCCCGCATCCACCATGGTTTGGAAATTGAGCAGGCGATTCCAATACTCGCTGCCATAGATGACAACGAGAATCTTCTTGGCCAGCTTCTGAGTCTGCGCCAGGGTGAGAATCTCGAAGAGCTCATCCAGGGTCCCGAAGCCTCCGGGAAAAATCACCAGCGCCTTGGACAGATATGCGAACCAGAACTTGCGCATGAAGAAGTAATGAAATTCGAAATTCAAAGATGGAGTGATGTGAGGATTGGGCATCTGCTCGAAGGGCAGGGCAATATTCAGGCCGATGGTTTTCGCCCCAGCCTCCTGCGCTCCGAGGTTGGCCGCTTCCATAATGCCGGGACCGCCGCCGGTAGTCACTACGAAGCGGCGCCGGCGCGCCGGGATTTGAATGGACCACTTGCTCAACAGAAAAGCCAGACGGCGAGCGTCCTCGTAATAGCGCGCCATGTCCACGGCTGCCAGCGCATTTTTCCTGCATCTTTCGAGTTCAACGTTGGACAGCTGCGAGCCGGTTGCATCTAATTGAGCGAGCTTATCCTCCGCATTGGCGCGGCTGTGGAAACGGGCTGAGCCGAAGAATACAACCGTGTCCTGAATCTGCTCGCGGCGAAAGCGGGAAATCGGCTCGATGTACTCGGAGAGTATGCGCAGGATGCGCCCATCCGGGCTGTTCAGAAACGGTTCATTTTCATACGCCAGCGGCGCGCGCTTCACATCATGGTCATTCATAGTCACGTCGTCTTTCCATGAATTCGTTCAAAGTCTGGTCATCCGCCACGCCCTGTGAATGTTCGATATGAATCCGTCGCGGGCGAAAACTTGCGTGTTTCAGAGGCGTTTTTCCTCGTGGTAATGCAGGGCTTCCGAGAAACCAATCCAAATGTCCAACAGTCCCAGCCCGCTGCACATCCCGCGGACAAAGCCGTTGGAAACGAATGCCCGCAACCCCGGGGACGCCATTAGCAGATGGTTGTCCGTCCACTCCGGCCTCCAGGGGAGAATTACAAGGAGCACACCGACGACGGCGCAAACCAGACCAAACATCAGTACCGTTGCTCGATGCAGCCAGAGCTCGACGCCCACGTAACGGCTTCCTGCGGAATGTCGTGAGGGTGTTTCAACCGCCGTAGCGGAACCGTTACTACTTTCCGAGGAAGGCAGCTTGCTGCCCAGGGAACCTGAAGGAATTGTCTGAGGTGTATTTGGTTCTGCCGTCACCGCATGCTCCAGAAGGGCATGAGCATTGCGGGCTTGTTTTTGCCAACGCGCATTCCCAGTGTCAGAGAATTGAAACTCATTCGGACATTCTACGACTTCAGGGTCTTAATGCGCTCGGCCACATCCCGATAATCGATGTTGCTGCCGTACACTTGCATGAAATGCTGCAGGGCCGCGGCCTTGTCGCCGGCGGCCTCGTAGGCGGAAGCCAACTCGTAGTGCAGCGCAGTGCGAGTATCCGCGTCATTGGTGGACAGCTTAAGCGCCTGTTCATACCACCGAATAGCGGCTTCGGGAAGGCCTTTGTCGAGGAAACACTGAGACAGCCAAGTGTAAGTCTGCATGATGTGCGGGAAGGGGTGACCGCGTTCGACTGCCTGGCACACCTTCTGCAACTCACCGATCGCCTCGTCCAAAAGCCCCATCTCGCGGAAAGCTACTCCGAGGTTGTAGTGTGTTTCGGGATCTTCATCGGTAACGTTCGAGCCCTCTTCAAGCTCATGCTTTAACTCGCCAAACATGTCGGCAAGGTCCACGCCGGCAGCAGAGTCGAACTTCGGCGCGGTTGTGGAGGTCTGCGGAGCCATGGGCCGAACAGCCGACGGATGATACGTGAAAGTAGGAGGCACGCTCGCCGCCTCAGGTGCGGGTCCAGCGTGAGCGGCAGCGGCTGCCTTGGCGGCCGGCGCCTGTACTGGAGGAGCACTGGCCGGGACAACTGGTGGGGGCTGCGAAATTGGCTTCGCTGTGACCCGCTCCGGTTGCTTCGCTCTGACAACTGGTGGCTCGATCGGGGCCTTGGCTTCCACCACGGGTGCTTCCGCCAGGAAGCCGTCTCCGAGGGAAGCTTCGAGGTCCGAAACAAAGCTGTCCAGCTTCCCACTAGGCTTGGGTTCGGTGGCGGCGACTACATGTTCCTCCACCTGCGGCTCGGGCTCTGGTGCTGGAGCAACCTCATGGGCAGTGGTCTGCGGCAGGAACCCTTCTCCGAGCGAAGATTCCAAGTCGCTGACAAATGTGTCCAGTTCCCCGGACTTTGGTTCGGGGGCGAGAGCAGGTTCTTCTTCTGGTGTCGAAGGTATGTCTTCAACAGAAATTTCCTCGATCGCTTCCGCTTCTTCGCTTGCAGGTTGGGCAGGCCCGGCATGAAGTTCTTCGCGAAGGACCGTTAACAATGAAGCTTCCGGCTTCAGATCCTCAAGCTTGGTGAATGCTGCGTGGGCTTCTTCGCGCATCCCGTTTGACAGGTAGAAACGAACCTCTTCGATTGCTTCTTTGATTGCCTCCGGATTCGCTGGCTTTGTTTCTGCAACCGGAACAGCAACTTCGGCAGCACTCTCGTTGGGCGCCGGGGTTGCCGCGGACTCCTCCTCAAACGAGCCTTCCCACTCCTCCGAGATATCGATTTCCTTCTCTGGCGCAGCCGCGTCTGCGGAAACTGCGGACTGGATCTCAAACTCCTCAGGCACCTGTGTTTCCGACGTCGGAGCCGATGCCGCAGGAGCAGAGAAGGTCAAATTCGATCCTGCCGCCGCAGCCACCGCTATTTCCTGCGATGCTTGGGTTGCCACCGGCGCCTCTGCTGCAATATCTTCCACTACCTCAGGAACCGTGGGCATCGGCTCAACATGCACCACCGCCGGCAAGCTGTGATCTGCCGGGACCGTAGAGCCACGTTCCTCATATTTCGCCGCGAGTTCGCCATAGCGCGTAGCTTCGTCGGGGTATCCGGCGTCGTGGTAAATGCTCTCCAAGGTACGGCAGCAAACTGCAGCCTCAGTGAATCGGCCGGCCCGCGTATGCAATGCGGCTAAGCGCTGATTTACGCGCAGGTCGCGCGATGCCTGAGGCAGCGCGGAAAGCAGCGGCCCCAAAGCCTTGGCCGGCATGTTATAGGAAATAAAAAGTTCGGCATCAGTCAGCGCAGCACGAACGAAGAGCGCGACATCGTCGGGGTAACGCTGATCGACGAAGGGCGCGGTCGCCTCGAGTTCATCTACCATGACGGCGCCTTCCTCAGGCGTGATCAGGCGCGAACTGGTGGGAGTGCCAAGTCTGCCAACGACCTGCTGATAGTTACGCGCATGCAACTGGTTTTCGGGCTCGAGTTGCGTAAGTTTTAAGTAGTAGTCGCGGGCCTTTTCGAGCTCTCCTGCTTGCACATAACCGTGAGCAAGGAGTTCGTAGATCTCGGTAAGATGGCTATTGTCTGCGGCCTTATTCAACAGATCGAGCAGCATCTCGAGCGCTGCCGTATTCTCCCGCACGTGGCCAATGAGGGAATGAAGGTTTTCCAGAATCTTTCCGGAATCCGCCGCCAGCAGGCGGTCGGAGTGCTGCTGATACACCTGTAGAGCATCCTCGAACTGTCCGGCCGCGATCAAGGCGTCGGTATAGGAGAGAAGCGCACCGACGTCGTTGTGAACCGAGAACAACTTCGTTGCCAGGTTGCCCGCCTCAGGCAAACGCCCGGTTTGTAGATAAGCTTGCAGCAGAGTTCGCAATCCGTCGGGATGGCTGTCCAGGTCCGCAACTTTCTCCAGACACTGCACCGCCGCTGCCATGTCGCCTGCGTCGAATGCGTTGCGGCCCCGCATCAGCAAAACGTAGCTGTTGCCGGGATCGAGCGTGATCATGCGCTGCAGAATTTCTTCGGCGGGAGCAAGTTGACCCTTGGCGCGCAAAGTCTCTGCTGCTGCGGAGAATATCTGCCAGGCTTCCGTCTTTTTGCCTAAGCGGACGTAAACCTCCGCAAGCCTGGTTCGCATGGCGACGTTCTCGGGATCCATTTCCAGAGTCTTCTGGAAAATGCGTACCGCCTGTTCCAGTTGACCGTCACGCAGAAATTCTTCCGCCACTTGCAGGTACTGAGCCCGCGCATCATTGAAAAGGCCCTGCTGCGTGTAAAGCTCGGCCAGCCTGAGCGAGCCTTCGAGCGATGCCTTGAGCTTGCTGAGCTTTTTGTACATCGCAATCGCTTTCACGGTGAAGCCCTGCGAGGCATAAGCATCGCCAACACTCTTGAAACACTCCACGGCCTTTTCGCTATTGCCCAGACGCGAATAGAGATCACCGACGGTATTCATTACCGTGAGATCCTTGGGGTCGGCTTTGAGAACTTTTTCGTACTCAGTGATGGCATTTGGCAACTTGCCCTGTTGGACAAACTTCTCCGCAGCACTGAGAACCTTCTGCTTATTGAAGCCAAAACCAAACGCCATAAAAGTGCGGACTCCAGCTCCGGTTCGCCTCTCGCCGGAAAACGTTTTCTACTGCACGAGAGTTCGTGGCCAATTCGACCATTCCATCGGCATCGCGCCCAATATCAGGAGATGGTCTTTCGGACAAGGGTAATTGTACGGCTGGGTACTCAGAATCGTATGGTTACTAAGGGTTACCGAAAGGGAGTGTACGACCGGGTTACCAGGGGAACTTGTGCTAACCGTGTCTCCGCTCGGACTGTAGAGACGTGGCTTGCTACGTCTCAGTCTGCCGACAAAGCCAGATTCGTATCAGGATATGATTTCAGCCATCGTAGGCACGCCCAAATCAGTTTGGCTTCAGCCGCAGCGCTCTCGCGAAACGTCAATGAATATCGCGTGGTAAATGAGGTGCGTCGCAGAATCGACCTGCCGGCTTAACTCCGCCTTTGGCATGCGCGCGGCTTGCGCTAGCAGGCTCCAGAAGAAACTGTCCATCACCCACGCCAGCCCGGGAATGTCAACTCCCCGCCGTGCGCCGGGCAGCTGTTGCAACCTCTGAAACACTCCTGTGACCCGCGCGGTCGTCCACGCGTGAATCTCTTGTTGCTTCCGCGCCAGGTCCGGATCAGAAAGCACCGCCTCCTGCCACGCGGGGTAAGCGCCGAGGTAGCGAAGATCGTGGGAGAAGCCGCGTGACAACAACTCATGGATGACCGCCCGAGCATCCGTCGACCCACGTGGCTGAAAATCAAGCCGGCTCAGTTTTTCCAGCAACTCGTCCATGAGCGCGAGCAGCAGTTGCCGCTTGGAGCGGAAATGCTGATAGAAGGTCCCTACAGCAAGTTTCGCCCGCCGCGCGATCTCGTCGATGGAAGTGCTCTCATAACCCTTCTCACCGAACAGGAGAAGACCAGCTGACTTCAATCGCGCGCGCTTGTCCAGACTTCGCTTTTGACGAGGTTGCGGGAGAAGATCTTCACCGGCGAGCAGGTTCGGACGCGCACTCACGAACGTTTCCCTGGGCGAATGGTGACCCCGACCAGGGCGCCCGCGCAGCACCAAAGCATCCATCCGCCAAAAACGCCGGACACCTCGGGCGCCATGTTGGGAAACAAGACGGGAAAGAATGAGCTGGAAAACGGATCAAGCAGCAGTGTCGGCAGCGCAATCGAAATCGCGCCGACGGGCCATTGCTCCGGGGGCAGGTGAAAGCGGCCGCACAGATGACGCACGAGCCACGCCATCAAGGGAAAGCTGACCGCGAACAGGATGAGCGTTCCCTCCCAATCACTCGGACGCAGCATGTACTGCCCTGCCAACCGCAACCCGATGGTGGCGCCGAGCCAGATTCCAAGACCGTAGAGAAAGAGGCGAGTTATGCATAATATGAATATGAACAGGGGTTCATATTAAATCATGCCGATGCCAGAAGCAACTTTGAAAATAAATGGCGTAACGCCTGTTTGCGACAGTTGAGCTACCAAAGGTGGAGAGTACTTGAACAAGTCGCGCAACTTGCCCTACTATTCGGGGGTGACACTTAGGGGTGACACTTAGGAACATCGCGACGTGAGCGCAAATATCGAAGACGTGAGTTCTCGGCCCGAATACAACGACGCATACGATACCTGCGCGCGTACGTACGCAACGCTTCGCGTCTATACCGGGAATATGGAACCCGATGAAGTAAGCCGTTTCTTGGATATGGCACCAACAGGTTCAGTGACCCGAGGCAAACCAATAATCGACGGGCCATCAAAGGGCGTCGTCAGCAAACTCAATGGCTGGTTCCTCTCGACGAAAGAGCAAGTCAGTTCCAAGGACCTTCGGCGAAATCTGGATTGGTTGCTGGAAGCATTCGCTGGGCATCACGAGAAGCTGCGAGCGCTCCAAGCCATACCTAATGCCTGTGTGGACGTTTCATGCTACTGGCTTTCGAAATCTGGGCATTCGGGGCCGACCCTTTCGCCGAAACAGATGCGATCGTTGTGCGACTTGAACCTCGAAATCTGGTTCGACTGCTACTGAGCCAGCGAAAAGCTCTTAAGGCATAATAAGGTCTACCCTAAGCGCCGCACACTGCAACCAAGAGAAAGAATAACAACACCAGCAACGCCGGCTTGGGCATCCGGCGCATGACCTTCCATACCACAACGCTCAATGACTCGATCCTCCGCGCGGGGGGAAACCGCGAATGAGCCCGCCTGCCTCACTCGGGCTCAACTCGAAACTCAGAGCTTGGCAGACTAGCCACTTTCCGTGCTAGCTTAACTAACGGCGAGAATTTTAAGGCAAAACCCCTGGCCGAAGGCAAGCTCTTTTTCTAGCGTAATTTCTATGACTTGGATTCGAACCGTACCTCTCACCGAGGCTGACGAAAAGCTGCGCAAGGCCATGGAAGACGAGAAGAACCTCTATCCCATCGAATACGCCACGCCGGTGCATCCGGTCGAGGGCGGCGGGTCGCAGATTGTCGCTTCCCACAGCTTGATTCCCGACGCGCTGTACCACGCCTTTGCGACCTTCGGTGTGCTCATGTCGCCCGATCTGCCGCTGGGCCGACGCCAGCACGAAATGATCGCGACCATGGTGTCCGTCACCAACCGGTGCGTTTATTGAATCGACTCACACGCAGAGTTTCTGCGTCGGGTGACGTTGGATCAAGAGCTGATTGATGCGTTGAAGAAGGACTACACAACTGCTCCCATCACCGACCAAGAGCGCGTCATGCTGGACTACGTCGTGAAGCTTACGCGGGACGCAACCAAAGTCTGGAAAGATGATCACGACCGGCTGCGAGCCGCCGGATTCGACGATAAGGCGATCCTGCAGATTACGCTGATCGCATCCTGGTTCAATTACATCAATCGCGTGGCGGATGCTTTGGGTGTGGGGCGTGATGAGACGTAGCAAGCTACGTGTCTACAGAAACGACGTGGGAGTAGGTAGAGACCTTGCTTGCAACGTCTCAGTAAGCTCCCGCCGCCGAAACCGCCGGATCGTCTACCGGACCGCATCCGGGGTGGAGCCGCCACCAAAAAAGCGGCCCCATCTCTGGGGCCACAGTTTAAAAGAGGCAATGGAAGGAAAGTCAGGAAAGGCGATGCAAGGGGCCGATCCGCCAGCCGGATCGGCTTGATGTGAGAAGTCGAGAACGGAGAGTGAAGGTCAAGCGCGGCCTCTTTTCTTACTCAGTAGAGGAGCACTTGCCCGGCCAAAGCCGCTGGACCCAGTCCGTCCCCACACCTCCCATGCAAGTCATTGTTAACATTACTACTTGCCGAAAGACTCGACTTTCCTACCCGCGCGGCCCCAGCGGAATGTCTGGGGCAAAAAACTGAACATTCCTGCACATTGGCTGCAGGACACTACCCGCTCCGGGGAACACCAAGGCTGAAATCAAGACTTGGGTCGCGTCTACGAGTTTCCCGCGACCGTTCGCAGCTTGCCTGGCAAGAAGTGATACGGCGGCCAGGGTCCGCTGATAACCAACTCACAATTTTTCAATTGCTTAGCGGCGCTGCTATAACGGTTCTGGTATTTTTCCACCGACTTAGAGTCGATCAGGTGGGCGATGTCAATCATCATACCGTCGGTGTTGACTCGCTTGCAGCTGATCTCTTCTTCCAGAGGATTAAACATCTTGTGAACCTGAACTGCCAGTCCGCGTGCCTTGGTCTGGCGCTCGCGATCCTTGGAAGCCTTCTCTCGAAGTTTGATCAGATAGTCTCCGCCCACGGTGTCGGGCAACACAACGTCGGCCATAGCGGCTCGCAGCGAGCCGTCCCTGACCAACACCTTGAGGTGCATCTCGGCTTTCCCGCGCAGCCGCGCGACGCTCATCCCAAAGGCGCGGCGGTTGGTTCGTACCGCTTGCCGCAGAGCGTCATCGCTGTCGAAAATCGTCCCGAAACGGAAGGGGAGGACGGTGCCGTTTCGAAAACACACACTCACCACCCGCGCATGCTCGAGAACGGTTTTATCTTCCAACTTGCCGCCGTCGACGATGCGATCATACTCGCTGACCACCACAGCAAACTCGCCGCTGGGATAGCTCAGGACTGGGGCTCCGTTCACACCTTGAATACCCTCAAGGAGGAAGGGTCGCCGCGTGCGTACTCCGTTGTTGAGGGTCTTTTGCTCAGTGAGGCAATAAGCGTACCACGCCATAAAGGGCTTCTCCGAACCTAAGTCCGAGGCAGTAGTATCCACCTCGTGACGAGACAGTTGGTTACGGCTCTTGAACCTGGAAGAAAGGGCGGTACCACGATTGGATCGGACACTTACCACCGTGTCCTGAGTAACATATTACTTCAGTACTCGAAAAATGCAACCTTTTTGTAGCATGAGGCATCGGTTTACTAGAAAAAACTACACAGCAGGCTGGCGGTGACCAACGGTCAATATAGCTCGTACCCCTTGACTCTTAGCACCCGGGGCGGCAGACTCCTAGTCACACGCCCTAGCCACAAATCACTTCGTCGCAGGCAGCGGATGGTAACTAAGTAGTCCATTTCCAGAGTCTTTAACCAAGGAGAACAACGTGAAAAAGCTGATGATTTTTTCGTTTGCACTCGCCCTGCTGATGTCCGCGGTCGCCGTGGCCCAGGACAGCATGAAGCAGGACAGCACAAAGTCCGATACCTCTATGAAAGCTGCCAGCGTCACTGGCAAGATCAGTGATGACGGCAAGACCTTCGTCGACGACAAGGACAGCAAGAGTTGGACTATTAGCAACCCTGACGCGGTGAAGGGACATGAGGGGCACCACGTCACTTTGAAGGCTCACCTTGACACTGACAAGAACGAGGTCCATGTCGTATCGCTCAAGATGGCCAAGAACACCATGTAAGAGTGCATCTCGCGCATGCCTTTCAGGCCAGCCATCGGGCTGGCCTTTTTACTGCGGAAGTGAAGAAAAACGCAGTCCCCCGGGGGAATCGCTGCCTTTCAGGGGGGAAATAAAAATTTACCAAAACTTAACATCGGTGAAACGTACCCTACACCTCAACTCACTATTCTTCATCCCATCGGCCGTTGCCGGAAGGGTTTTTGCCACGTGGGACTCCGGGGGTCTTGTGCCTGCTTCAGGACCCTCCGGTTTTGCCTCACGGAATTGGCCGATTAAGGTCTGCCGAAGTGCGTCAGGAGAAGTGCATTATGACTCGTTTGTACAGTGATCATCGAAGAATCCTGCTAATCGACCAGAACATCACCAAACAGAAGCTGCGGGCAACTGCGCTCAGGAACTGCGAAATCGAGGTGCACACAGCTGGCAGTATCCAGGATGCAGCGTCTTTTTGGAAGACGCATCAGTATGACTTGGTGCTACTGGCGGCGCAAGAAAACTCCAGAGAAGCAATGTTAGTTTTCGCAGAGATCAGAGCGATCCACCCTCGCCAGCGGATCGGGTTACTGGTTGGTCCGCCAGTTTTCGTTCGGGAGTTGGGCGGGAGCCGGAAAAAAGCCGCGTCTGTCCGTGGGATTTTGCCAAATCCCGCTCCCGACGATAGCAACGAGTCTATCCTCTCACATCCTTCGTCACCCCAATGGCGGGAAACGGTCCGAAGACTGGTGAGCAACTGGTACGTCGACCAGAGCGTCTTGGGATTGCCTGGCAAAACTGTTGGCGCGTGAACCTTAACATTCTGCGCCTGCGCGGCTACTTCTTCTTGGCTCCGTTCGCGCCATTCTTGGCGGCTCGCTCTTCAAGGATTTTGGTCACGACTCGGAGCATGTCGTCCCATGGTGCGGGCTTGCCCGTCCAGATTTCAAACTGACGCGCCGCCTGGTGCACGAACATTTCGACGCCAGGAATCACTTCCGCGCCTGCGGCTCTCGCCAGCTTCATCAAACGAGTCTCCGGCGGATCATAAATCATCTCGAATACGTAGTGCGCCTTGATTTCGTCCTGATTCAGCGGCGATTCCTGCGCGTTGCCCATGCCCACGGGAGTGGCGTTGATGATAACGTCGAAGCTAAGCTTCTTCAGGTCGGCGCGTTTCAGCGTCCGCGCCCGGGCGGAGCGAGCCAGCTTCTGGGCTTGCGCGAACGTGCGATTGAGCACATAAACTTCGGCTCCTCGCTCTTTAAGTCCAAACACCGCGGCCCGCGCTGCGCCTCCTGCCCCAAGGACCAGTATCTTTGCGCCTTCAATCGTGATTCGTTGATCCAACGGTCGAACCACTCCGGCCGCATCGGTATTGAATCCGTATAGATTTCCATCCTGCGCGCGTACCACGGTATTGCAAGCGCCGATCTTGGTGGTGTGCGAATCCGTATTGTCGAGGTGAGACAGAATCGCCGTTTTATACGGCATGGTGATGGAAAGGCCATGAATCGGGATGTCCCGCACGCAAGCCAGCAAATCTTTGAGAGTCTTGGCGTGCAGCGCGAGGTAGACTCCGTTGACCGTCTCGCGACGCAATGCCGCATTCATGATCGCCGGCGAGAGCGAGTGGGCGACGGGGTCGCCGGCAACTCCGTAAATGCGCGTCGCCGCATCCATCTGTTCGATTCTGTAGGTGCTGCGCAACTCCTGCGCGGTTATCTGGCCGGGCGCGGTTTTCTCCTCATCTCTCACCGCGGCGAAGGTGAACACGCTGCCCGCGCGCACTCCCAGCAAACGGCTGATGATGCCCTGTTCCCCCATGCACACGCCGATCAGCGAATGCTTCCCGCTGTTCTCCTCGAGGAACTTCATCATCACCACGTTGTCGTAAAGGGTGGTGGCGGTACCCACGATCTTGTAGAAATCGGCGGAGATGGCGACCATCTTTTCCAGCGTCTGTTCCAGATTCTTGGTGGCCCGGTAGTCGTGATGCGAGAGTATGAGAGCCGTGTGGCTACGCAGGCGCCGCAATTGCTCCGGTTTGCAGTGCGCCGCGCTCTGCAGTTCGAGATCGACCAACTGGCAGCCGGAAACAGAAGCCTTTGCCAGAATGTCCAGTTGCGAGACGATCGATCCTCGAAACTTGCCCCCGGCCGCGACCCGGCGGCAAGTCGCCATCGCTACCACATGAGAATGGTACTCGGTGAATTGCTTGATCTTCGGTAACGCCAGCAGGGGACGAGGCAGATAGTCCAACCTGAACTCGAGGAAGGTGTTATCGCGAACCAGGGCATCGGCTTTTTCCAGCATTTCCCCGGGATCGGAACCGGTCACGGCCACACACACACGAGGCAGCCGCAAAGGCCGAAGGCGAGCTATATAACTGTTAGATGCTGCTGTCATCATTATTTTGAGAGTGGCGCGATATTACAGATATGCAATTCCAGATGCAACTATGGATTGCGAATTTTTCCCAGAAAACTATTTAACGTATCCTGCATGACACCACAGTAACCTTGACCGGCCTCGCCCCTGTTGTTACTGTCCGGGCTGTAAGTCCTTTTATTTTGTGCCATCAACGGAGCAACAGCGCGGGTTCGTTTCCAGCGCTGACTCTGGAGGTAACATGAAGAAAACACAATTGTTGCTGATTCTTTGCCTGGCGATTGCCGCCCATGCCCAAGACCCCGCGCCGGCGGTGGCTCAGGCGGAACTCAATGCGCCAGCCGGGACGGCACCGACCACGGTCAGCTTCCCCTTCGAGCGGATTCAAACGCCTACGGCTGTCGACCTCGCCTGCGCCGGATTCATTAGCAAGCAACTGGTGCCGAATTCCAACTTCGTGGCTGGTGACTTGTACACTCCGAGCACCACCAAGACCACGAATGGCGAAGTCGTTTATCTGGCGGGTAAAGGCTATGAGATCGGCCAGGAGTACATGATCGTGCGCGAACTGCGGGACCCCAACCGCTACGAAATATTTGCCGGCCAGCATACACTGCTGAAAGAGATGGGGCAGCCCTATTCTGAACTGGCCAGGGTCCGCATCATCGACAACCGCAGCAAAATGGCGATCGCAGAGGTCGAAATGAGCTGCGATCCCGTGAATCCCGGAGACTTCGCGATTCCTTATGTCCAGAAGCCATCCATTACTTTTCATCCTCCATTGCGCTTTGACCGTTTCATGCCCAGCAACGGCAAGGTGACGGGCAGGATCGCAATGGCAAAAGATTTTGATTCAGAGATTGGGCCCGGGGTGAAAGTGTACCTGAATGTAGGTTCCAATCAGGGTGTGAAGCCGGGCGACTACTTCCGCGCCGTGCGCAGCTATGACGGCGATCTCCACGATCCGGTCGACTCGCTTTCGTTCAAAGCTTCCACCAACGAAGATACGCAGAAGAAACAGGCCGTCATCAATCCCAACTTCCTGACCAAAACCGGAGGCCCGGAGATTCACGTATCCGACCTGCCGCGCCGTGCCGTTGGCGAAGTCGTGGTCATTTCGACGACTCCTACGACTGCCACAGCGATGGTCGTCTTCGCCATGGAAAGCGTACACCTCGGCGACCACGTGGAACTGGATCAACCCTAAGATCCCGCCAGATTTTCATATCGCAAGTATTCATCGGGGAGAGGCAAACAGCTTCTCCCCGATTTCTTTGCGCGCTGCTTCCCCAGATCGAATTTCCGAATGCGAGACTAGTTGCCGGAAACCACCGTGAGAGTCACGTTGCCCGAATTGTAGGTAACGGAAAAGTGTTCACTGTTATTGATCACCGTCCCATTCACTTTGGCAAAGACACCGTTTACCTGCCGGGCAGTCACAATCTCGAACTCAGCGCCAATCAACGGCACAAAGTTGTTGAGCAGCTTGATGTTTAGAGTTCCGTTCAGGTTTGCTGTGCCGGTGACGTTGAGCACGTTGAACTGGCCCGAGTTGGAGCCCTCTATATTGGCATCGAGCGCACCGGCGGCACTTTGATTGTAAGTGCCAGTGATCTTGAGCTTGCCGACCGTGGTGATCGAATCCGCCGGGATTACCGTTCCAGACGAGGAGACGTGGGCCGCGATATTTCCACCGTTGCCATAAAGCGTACCTCTGGCAATCCTGACATCGGCCGTACCAGGGGCGGGTTCGGATTCGTCAGTTTTATCCGCGGTACTCGATAGGGTGAGCTTGCCGTTGACCGTAGTTCTGCCGCTCGTCTGAACATACGATCCGCCCGATCCCACTGTGAAGGTACTACCCTTCGCGACGTTAATCGCTCCCTGGTTCGTGAATGTACCTGCAGAGGTGAAGCTCTGGCCTCCATTGAGGGCAAAGCTGCCCTTGGCGCCATTGGTGACAAAGCCTGCCAAAGCATTGGTATTGGGATTCAGTATCTGCGATGCCTTCCCAGTGAGTGCGATCTTCGCGTCATTGGTGGTGACGTTCCCGGGAATCTGAAGGGTTCCGGTGACGTTGTAGGCGCCGCCCGTCAGCGTGCCATTTGAGAGGTTGAGAAACGTTCCGTTGTTATTCGTGTTGACGTTGATCGTGCTCTTGGCGGCCGCTGACAGCGTGCCGAGGTTGTTGAAACTGACGTCGGGAGAGACATTGAGCATGCCGCCATTCGAGGCTTCCATGATTCCGTTATTGACGGTTCCATCGGGATAGCCGGTTACTGTGAGCTGGAGACCGCTGGTGCCAACGGGCACGTTGGCGTTAATGGTGCCATTGTTATTGATGTCTAAGTCATAGCCAATCAGACCCGTCCCCTCGATCGTGGACTTGTTCACGAGAACGCCGGTGCTGAATTCGGTACCGAACGTCGGTTCATTGTTATAGCTGTTGTCGGTGCCATCACCCATGATCACCTTGCCGCTGCCGGTGAGGGTGAGGGTCTCCCCATTGGGAACCTGGAACCAAACTTGAGCTCCGTTCGCTCCAGACAGAATTTCGATCGTCCCGTTGTTGTCGAGCTGTCCCTCGACACTAATGTTTGGGGGGTTGCCTACGTCAGGCAGTACAAACGTCCCTGAGTTCGTGACCGCGTTTGTCGTTCCGTCAAATGTCGTTCCTCCATAAGCGTAAACGACGCCCCCGCCAGAACTGGTGTAAGTGCCGCCGCTGATCGTCAGCCCTGATGTCCCCAAAGAACCAACCAAGGAGACGTTAGAGTTCGCGCCTACCGCCTCGAGCGTGCCGCCGGCATTGTTAATGGTGGTGCTTCCTACAACCAGAACTCCGCCGTTCGAGGCCTCAATAATCCCAGTGTTGGTGCTGGCGCCGGCCCGGCCCAATTGAAGCTGCAGGTTGTTCGATCCTGTGGGAACGTTGGCGTTGATGGTGCCGCTGTTGTTGAAGCTCGCGAGATTCAAGATGTAGCCGCTTCCCTCGACGAGTTGCTGGTTGACGAACGTGCCGCCGCCGCTGATACCGGTCTGGTTGTTGTACGAGTTGCTCGTACCATCCCCCAAGGTCAGACTGCCGCTGCCCATCAGCGTAAAGGTCTGGCCACCAGGAATGTTCAAGCCGACCTGGTTGCCCCGCGACAGCACTTGAATGGTCCCGGTATTGTTCATGGTCCCTTGAAAATTGCCGCCCGGGTGCGGCGCGCCGTCAACCAACTGCATGGTTCCGGAGTTAGTTATGGCGTTCCCATTGGTGCCGTCGAGGAGCACGGTGCTGTCAACGACCTGAATCGCACCTCCGTTTGCAGTTGTCCACGTGCCTCCGATGAAGTTTTCGCCGCCCTGACCTTCGCCCTCGAGTTGGACATAGGAGTTTTTGCCCGACGCCTTAATTGTCCCGCCAACGTTGTTCAGTGTGAGGCTGCCCATCGCAAGCTGGCCGCCATTGGTGGCTTCCATCAGGCCGGTATTGCTTGAGGCGCCCTGGTTCTGGTTGCGTCCCACGACCAGTTGAGCGCCGGATTGGTTGGCGTTGATCACACCGGCTTTGGCATTGTTGAATGTCATGTCGAAGCCGCCGGCGCCTCGGATCGTCGACTGATTCAACAGCTTCGCGCTGCCTCCGATATAGTCGCCGCCGAAGGAGTTGGCGTTCATGGTAATCGTTCCGCGGCCGGACAGGGTCAGCGTCCCGCTGGATGAGAGCGTCAAACCCGTTGTGCCAAACGACACCGGAGCAGACAAGATAATCTGGCCACTGTTCACAAGGGAGGAGCCATTGATGTTGAGGTTAGGACTGGCGTTTGTTACGGTGGGGAGCGTCAGGCTGTCGGAGCTGCCGATGCTGAGATCGGCTATTCCGCCGTTGACGTCCAACACTACTGCGGCTCCCGATTGCGTTATGCAGACGCTGTCACTGGAGCCCGGCACCATGCCGTTCGACCAATTCGCGCCGTTGCTCCAATTATTGCCTCCCCCTGCTCCGGTCCAGCTGTCGGTACACTGGGCGAGGGCTGAGGTTGCTCCGGCGAGCGAGAGGACGACCGCCATAGCCAGAAACAACACAAACCTGTGCAACCATTTTTCCTGCTGCGGAACGCAATTCATAAAGCCTCCTGAAGTTAAAGTTTTCGGGGATCGCTCGATCCCCGCACACTCCCGGTCACAAATCTACGGCTGGTAGATCTGCACGTAGTCGTAAACGTTTGTCAGAAAAATGCCGCCTCCGAAGCAATAAAGATTGCCATTGTCTACCGCGGATCCAGCACCAATGCCGGGGGCGTGCGGTATCGGAGCGAGGGTGGCCCATGCATTCTTTCCTGGATTGTAGGCTTCGTTCAGCGTGATCACGGTTGGCGTATTGCCGCCCGCAACGTACAACCTCCCGTCAATGGCCCCATTACATCCAGGGTTGCGGGGGGTAGGATCGGGCGTGAGCCCAGTCCAAATATTGTTCGTCGCGTTGTAGCCTTCGTTATCACCGAGGTAGGTGCCGCTGTTGGATCCGTCGGCTGAGACGACCGTGTTTCCCAGCAAACCTACCGCCGACCACGCTTTCGCGGTTAGCAGAGGAGCCTCTGCAGTCCAAGTGTTGGTCGTGGTGTTATAGCTTTCGACGGTCGTCAGATAGCCGCTTAGGTCCTGGCCGCCGATCACATAGATGACGTCTTTGTCAGCGACGGCGGAAGCGGTCTCGCTGACGTAGGGCACGGGAGCCAGGGTTGACCAAGTATTGCTGGCGGGATCGTAAGCCTCGGCAACGTTCAGAAGCGCAGAGCCATTGCTGCCTCCGAACATGTACAGCTTTTTATTGACTACGGCGTAAGCCGCGAACGCGCGGGGGTTCGGGTCGGCAGCGCCGCTCGTCCACGTGTTCTTCTCGGGGTTGTAGATATCATTGTTGCCGATAGCACCGTTTAGGGTGTACCCACCGATGACATAGATGTCGCTCCCAATCGCTCCTGCGGCGGCACCCATGCGAGCGGTCGGCAGCACAGCACCGCTGCGCCACGAGTCGTGAACGATAAACGCCTGCGGGCTGGTCAACGTAGTCGATCCCGTTGTGACCGTGACCGTACCGTCTGACGCACCCGATGGCACGGTTGCCAACAGGAATGTGGTTCCTGTCCGCGTCACGGTCGTTGCCGTCACGCCGTTGAATTTCACGACTGAGGACGAGCTGAAGCCTTGACCGAGAATGCCGACCTTCGAGCCTATTTTGCCGGAGGTTGACACCAGATTGATAAATGGCTTGGCACCGATGTTCAGGCTGAACAGCACGCCTCCGTTAACCGGGCCGCCTTGCTGAGCCAAACCGTAAAGAGTCCCGTTTGTGTCCTGAGTCAGAGGCCAAAATGGCCACTGGCCGTTCGACCCAGTGAACTCCTCTACAACGGTAAAGGTGCCGCTCGGCGTGATCTTGTAGATGTCCTGGTTGAGACAGCCGTTAAATTGATTGCAACTGTTGGCCGCGCTGTAGAAGTTGCCGTCCGTCGCCTGCAGCAAGGGCACTTCAGGAAAGTTCGCGTAATCCGAGGTCGTAAAATTGCGAAGCGTGCTAAGTTTGCCGGATGGGGTCATTTTGAAGATCGTTCCCACGTTCGAGGTACCGCCGAATCGGGTGGGCCCATAGAAGTTGCCGTCTTTCCCTAAGGTGACACCAGCCCCAGGCGTAGCCCCTTCAGTGGGATCGCCAGCCAACTTGTGGAGCAAAGTTACCACCCCGGCTGGGGTCATCTTGAATACGCCTCCAAGTCCGTCAGCGCCCGAAAAGGTGCCATAGAAGTCGCCGTCGTTGCCAACAGTCAGGCCATAGGTCGGGTTGGCGAAATAGTTGGTGTTATCGAATGAATAAAGAATGGTTACCGTGCCGGCCGGTGTGATCTTGAAGACGGTGCCATAGTTATTCGCGCCGCCATTAGTGGTGATGCCATAGAAATCTCCGTCGGTGTACTGTACCAACAGTCCCGGCCCCGATCCGTCAGGAGTACCCGTAAAGGTGTGCAACACGGTGATCGTTCCGCTGGGCGTCATCTTGAACACGTACCCGTCGCCCCCGCAGTTCGTGTCAGCGCTGCCGTAAAAGTTGCCGTCGGTACCCAAAGTCATGCCGGTCTGGCAATCGTTCCCGGTGCCAGCGGCGAAACTGAGAACTACGCTCACCTTCCCGGATGGGGTCGTTTTCCAGATCGAGCCAGTGTTGTTGGCGCCGCCGAGGTATGACCAGCCATAAAGACGGCCATCGCGTCCCTGCGCGAGAGGACCTCCCGGCCATTCCGGGCCCGGCCCGCCGGTAAGAAAGTTGTCAAGTATTTTGTAGGTTTGGGCTCGAGCAGGTATGACTGCCACGATGAGGGTGCATACAACCACCACGGCAAAAAATGCCGCAAGTTTATCTTGCCGCCTAACGTAGTTCATAAAGCCTCCGGAGAGCAAAAGAATCCTTTTTGTATTTCGCGGACCGTTTTGAATTTCGCTTTGCCGCCCGTGACCATCTCCAGCGAGTCTGACGCTCACTTGGGAGTATGCAAACAATTGCACTCGGCAGGTCCGCTGACCTCGGCACCGAAAGACGGTGAGGGGAAGTGTTCACACCGTCGACAGTCGAGCTATACTCTAGGAACCTGCTCTCCCCAAGCAAGGGACATAACGCGACAACTCAGGACATTTCAGGCTATGCATGCTCGCGAAGAGCAGGGGGAGAACCGGCGTCTCAATTCCTGGAAAGAGATTGCCAGTTTCTTCGGGCGGGACGAGCGGACGGTCAAGCGTTGGGAAAAACAGCGCGGCCTCCCCATACACCGTGTACCCGGAGGCGAAAAGGGCGGAGTCTTTGTTTTCACCGACGAACTCTCCGACTGGCTGGAGACCCGGGGTGAGCCGGCAGCCGTCGCGGCAGATAATAATGCGATCGCGGAAGTCCCCACCGCAGATAGTGGCACCCGGCAGGCGACAACCCCTTCAGAAGCCAACCTCGAACCTGATGTCGCCGCGGATCCGCCCCATCCCGCGACTGTGGCACGGATCATCGGTGGGGTGGTAGTGGTCCTTTTTCTTGCATCGCTGACTTACAAGCTCCAGACTCGAAACGGTACTACCTCAGCTGGAAAATTGGAAGTAGGTACCGCTGATTCTCGAGGCCGTGCCGCGAACCGGGAGGCCGAAGAGTTCTATCTTCAAGGCCGATACTACTGGAACCGGCGAACTCCCGACGACCTCAACCGTGCCGTCGATTATTTCACCCAGGCGATTGTCCGGGATCCGAATTACGCTCAGGCCTACGCCGGGCTGGCCGACTGCTACAACCTGCTACGCGAATACACAGCGATGCCCGATAAGGAAGCTTATCCGCGCGCACTGGCTGCCGCGACGAAAGCGGTTGAACTCGACGATAAGCTGGCCGATGCCCACGCTTCCTTGGGTTTTATTTCCTTCTATTGGACCTGGGACGCGGCAACAGCCGAACACGAATTTCAACGGGCGCTGGAGCTGGATCCAAGCAACGTCTCCGCTCATCACTGGTATGCCACTGCTTTGTCACTGGCGGGGCGCGAGGACGAAGCGCTGGTTGAAATCGAGAAGGCGCGCAAACTCGATCCTAACTCCACATCGATTCTCGCAGACAAAGGCTTGCTTTTGTTCAACGCTGGCCGGAAGGAACAGGCTGTCGATCTACTTAAGAAAATGGAAGCCACCGAGCCGGAATTTGCTTCCCCTCACCGTTATCTGGCCGACATTTATTTTCAGACCGCGGAATATCCACGTTACTTGGCGGAATCCAGGAAAGCGGCGCAGTTGATGCACGACCAGCAGGCTCTGGCAATCACGGCGTCTGCGGAGAAGGGTTTCGCCGAGAATGGCGCGCGGGGAATGCTGCAGGCTCTGCAGGCGATGCAGGAAAACTTTTATAGCGAAGATCGCCAGTCTCCCTACAATCTGGCTGTTACTTATGCGTTGTTGGGGGACAGGCAGAAAGCCTTGAAGTTTCTGCAAGCGGCCTACGACGGCCACGACGGACGGTTTCTCTCCATGGCCACCGACCGCACATTGATCGGTCTGCACAGCGAACCCCTGTACCAGGCGCTGCTGGCACGCACTGGATTCCGGACCGTAACCTTGGGGAAGCAGTCGCGGCCGTTAGCTGTCGGGGTTACGAAGACGGGCTGTGACGCCCGTCCTTGTAACACCGAAGGATCTTGAAACACGTGCGATTTTGGGGAAATTTGGTCCAACCTTCCGCGGAACCCCAATCTAGGAGCCGAGCTGTCCTTAAACACGAAGCGCGATCGATCCGACTCCGATCATCGCACCGCCCAGCACCAGCCACACCGAATTGACGCGATACCGCATCAGCAGGATGAAACTTAGCCCCGCTAAGATCAGCGTGGTCCAGTCCACGACCGCGGAGCGAAAAAGTTGCCAGGTCACCACTGCGATCAAGGCCAGAGCCGCGACATTCACTCCATCGAGGACGGCACCGGCAAGAGGCGACCGTCGCAAACGCGGAACCAGCGGCCCGCTGATTGCCACGAAGAAGAATGCCGGGAGAAAAATCGCGACGGTCGCAATCACCGCGCCCGGAAATCCTCCCAACAGATATCCGATAAAAGTTGCAGTTGTGGACAGCGGACCCGGAGTGACTTGTCCCATGGCGATGGCATCGAGCAATTGCCGTTCACTGATCCAGCCCAAATGAGTAACCAGGTTGGATCGAATCAGCGCCACCAGTACATAGCCGCCACCAAAAAGAATTGCGCCAACTTTCATGAAGACGAGAAAAAGCGCAGTCAGGCTGAACGGAGCGACAAGACTCGACCCGGCCACGATGCCGGTCAAGCCAGTTCCGCCCCCGAGAAACGCCGCCACACGCTCCGACTCTCGCCTAACCGACCGCTGCCAATAAATAAGACCAGTCAGCACGCCGCCGCCCGCAAGCACGGCCAGTTGATCCACGCCCAAAGCAGTTGCCAGTGCCGCAAGCGCACCCACGACCGCGAGCCACCTCGACTTCACAGCCGACTTCCCCAGCTTGAGCACAGCCTGCACAATCAGCGCAATCACAATGGGCTTGACCCCATAGAGCACGCCGGAAACTTGCGGTAGAGATCCATACCGCACATAAGCCCAAGCCAACGCTGTCACCAAAATGCTTGCCGGCAGAATAAAGCTGCAGCCTGCGACCAGCAACCCCGGCCAGCCAGCTCGCACCCGGCCCACATGGATCGCCATCTCGGTCGAGTTCGGGCCCGGAATGAGATTGGTCGCGCCCAAAAAATCGAGAAACTGTTCGCGGGTCAGCCAGCCACGGCGGGAGACGACCTCGTCCTCCATCATCGCAATATGCGCGGGAGGGCCGCCGAAAGCGACCGCGCCCAGCTTGAGGTAAAGCCGGGCGAGTTCGAGCAGCGAAGTGCGGGGGGCCTCAGCGGTTTCGGAATATTTATTAGCGGCGGCCGGTTCCTGCAAGCCAAACCTCGGTGATAGTGATCCGAGGATTGTACTCAAGGGCCAAGCATCTTTGTAGCGCCGGCATCTTGCCCTCGCCGGGGATGGTCCGGTGCTACCTGCCTTTCGCGCCGCGATCGCCAAAAACCTCTGCGCCAAACGCCTCCAGCGTCGCGCCTTTTTGCCAGGCGTCGAGCGGCAAACCCGCCTTGCGGCAGGTCTGCTCGATGAAGGTTACGCGGTCCCAGTGATGTTCGACCGGCACCTGAGGCAGTAGCAACCCGCGCCGTCCACCTTGGGTGACGACCAATCCGTGCAGTCCAATCTCAACTTCCTCCGGCGCGATCGGTTTGAGCGGCGAAAGAATGCTCAGCGAGATCTCCAAGCCCGGAGCTTCCTCAAGAGTGACGGGCGAAAATCGTGTGTCTTCGAAAGCCGCGGCGCGGGCGGTTTCAGCCACCGTGCGATAGACGGAAGCCACCGGAAACACGTAGCCCACACAACCACGCAGCTGACTCCGAAAATAAATCGTAGTGAACGTGCCCCGCGGTTCGGCGAAATGCGGCGAAGGTGGAATCAGGGATATTTCGCGATGCTGTAGAGCCGACAGGATGGACTCATGGGCAAGTCGCAAAAGAATCGCGCGTTCTTCGGAAGCGAATTCATCCGGCCCAGCAGCACTGCTACTCACAGCTGGCAATGCGGTCAGGTTTTCAGGTTGCGGCGACATCGCGCTTCCTCCGACGGCTGAGGACAAACGCGCGGCGGCGGCTCTTCACCACCTGCCGGTCAATCTTCGACCAGAAGGCGACGAAGTAATCGCCTGCCGATACCAGCGACAGCAGAACCGTGAACCAGATGGCCAGGTGCGCGATCCAGTGCACGGGGAAGAAATAGCCACCGTAGATGGGCCATTCTTTCCAGCGATGGTCAAGAATAACCGCCACCACGGAAACAATCTGCACCAGCATCTTGAACTTCCCCAGCTCGCTGGCCTCGATTGCGAAGCCTTCAGAAGCCGCAATCGACCGCAACCCGCTCACCAGGAATTCGCGACCGATAATGATCACGGCGATCCACGCCGGAACCATGCCGGGATTGAACTGCACCAGGGTAACGAACGCCGCCGCGATCAGAAGCTTGTCAGCCAGCGGATCGAGCAGCACGCCCATGGTTGTGATCTGTCCGCGCTTCCGGGCCAGATATCCGTCAATGCCATCGGTGATCGAAGCTGCGATGAACAGGGCCGAAGCCAGCAGCTCCTTCTCGCCGCCCACGCTCTCGAAACGATTGGTGGAAAGAATCCAGATCAGCAGCGGGATGCTGAGGATCCGGGTCAGCGTGATGGAGTTGGGAAGGTTCACCGGGAACACAGGCCGCCGCTTGGCATAAGAGCCAAAAACCAGCGCTACAGAATTATCCTCCACCACGAACAGCGAAAGCAATGAAGTTAGCTTATTTCTGCTTGGCGATGATCTGGTCCTTGATCTTGTCGTAAGTCGCCTGGGGAATGATCTTGCGGTGGACCAGATCAGTCTTCATCTTGTAGGGACGCCCATCGATGATTTTCTTCGCATAGGCCTCGCCGATTCCCGGCAACGCGTCGAGTTGGTCGGCGGTGGCGGAGTTGATGTCCAGCAGCTTCGCCTTGCTGGTGCTGGCGGTGGTCGCGGGCGACTTCATCGCATTCGATCCGCCGGATTGACTCGTACTCTGCGCCGCGCCTGCGTTGGTGAACAATCCCAGGGCGAGGAGCGCAACCAGAAGCCGCATGATCAGATTCTTTGGCATGATTCTCCTTGGAAATTCTTAGTCTCGTTTCGCGGCCGTGTAGCCCGCCTTTCTGGCTTCGTCGACGGTCATGAACTTCCCATTCTTGGTCTTGCCGTACCAGCGTCCACCCTTATGGTAAACGCCGCTGTCGAGGTTCACCCACACTTTGCCGCTGGCCTTGGCCTCCGCGATATCCGATTCAGATGCGGAACTCGACGACGGTTTCGCGCTCTTCGATTGGTCGCTCGTTGATGCTGGCGGAGAACTCGGCGAACCAGTTTGAACAGTTAGAGCAGCACTCGCCGCAGTGAACATTACGCACGCCACGAATCTCATCCACATCTTGCTCATGACTGAGAACCGCGAACCGAAACTGCGCCTCCAAACCTCAGGCGTAAATCCCGCGCTGCCGAATCGTGTAGGCCACGCGATCAATCGCCAGCATGTATGCCGCAATCCGGTTATTGACGCTGTGGGCCTCGGCGAACCTTACGACGTCCTCGAAGGCCGCGACCATGATGGTTTCGAGTTGTTCGTTGACTACTGATTCTTTCCAGAAATATCCCTGGCGATCCTGCACCCACTCGAAGTACGACGTGGTTACGCCGCCGGCATTACAGAGGATGTCGGGAATCACAAACACTCTTTTGTCCGCCAGGATTTCATCTGCGGAAGCCGTGGTAGGCCCGTTCGCGCCCTCCGCCAAAATCTTGCACTTCACGCGGTCCGCGTTGCGGCTGGTGATCTGGTTTTCGGTGGCGGCAGGAATCAGGATGTCGCAGTCCGTAACCAGAAGCTCGGCTGGATCGGCAGCTTCGGCTTCAGCGAAACCCGCCAGGGTCCCATGCTTCTGGCGGTACGCAGACAGCGCTTTTACATCGATCCCATTCTTGTTGTAAAGGCTGCCAGTCACTTCGAGAATGCCGGTAATTTTGTAGCCCGCTTGAGCCATAAGCAGCGCGGCATTCGAACCCACGTTGCCGAAGCCCTGCACAATTACGCGCGTGGATTCGGGCGACATCCCCAACTTCTTCACCGCCTCATCGCAAACGATCATGATGCCGCGGCCCGTCGCCTCGCGCCGTCCCCGCGATCCGCCAATGTTGATCGGCTTCCCCGTGACCACCGCGGTAACCGTCTGCCGCATGTGCATGGAATAGGTATCCATGATCCACGCCATCGTCTGTTCGTTGGTGTTGACGTCGGGCGCGGGCACATCTTTCTCCGGTCCGATAAATTCGAATAGTTCCGCAGTGTAGCGCCGGGTCATGCGTTCGAGTTCCCCCATCGACATCTTGTGAGGATCGCAAATTACGCCGCCCTTCGCGCCGCCGAAAGGAATGTTCACCACGGCGCACTTCCACGTCATCCAAGCCGCCAGTGCCCGGACTTCGTCGAGCGTAACATCCGGAGCATAGCGAATGCCGCCTTTGGAAGGCCCACGTGCAATCGAGTGCTGCACCCGGAAACCGGTGAACACTTCCAGCTTGCCGTTATCCATGGCCACCGGAATGTGCACAATCAGTTCGCGCGTGGGATAGCGCAGCACTTTCCACAATCCCTCGTCCAGATTGAGTTTGGTCGCGGCCAGATCAAATCGCGCGATCTGCGCTTCCGTGGGATTGAGTTCCTGTTCCAACGAAACCGATTTTGTAGCGGTAGTCATAGCGTTCTCCAATGATGGCGGCAAACCCCAAGAAGTATAAGCAGCCAAGCGCACCGAGGCAAGCGACGATGCATGTGTACGTGGAGGACTGGCGTCTTGCCGTCCGGTCCGAGTCGCCTGCCCCAGCAGCTATTCTTGGTTTATCCTTCCAACGAGAATCACCCTTAGGAGGCTCAATGGTAACCTCGACGCACCCTAACAAATTCCCCGGCGAAAGCGCCTCATATCGCGAAGCTCGCAATCAGTTGCTGCAGGCCGAAGTTGTTCTTCGCAGAAACATAGAAGAGGTCGCAACTCTGAGGCGAGCCCTGCCGCTAGGCGGAGAACTCCCCGAAGACTACATCTTCGATGAGGGCGCGGCAGATCTGGAAGACTCAACCACTACCCGCAAAACTCGACTGTCCGAGTTATTCCAACCCGGCAAAGACACCCTGGCAATTTATAGCTTTATGTACGGACCAAAAATGAAGGCGGCGTGTCCCTCCTGCACCTCCATCCTCGATAGCCTGGACGGAACCGCGCGTCACGCCACGCAGCGCATCAATCTGGCAGTCGTAGCCAGGAATCCACTCGAAAAGCTCCGCACCCATGCGCGCGCCAGAGGCTGGCGTAACCTTCGGCTGCTTTCGTCCGCAGCCAATACCTACAACCGCGACTACCACGGAGAGAACGCCGAAGGCGATCAGATGCCGGGCCTAAACGTATTTACCCGCAGAGACGGCAAGATCCATCACTTCTATTACACCGAGCTCCGCTTCCTTCCCCCCGACCCCGGACAAAACGAGCGTCACGTCGACATGTTTTGGCCATTGTGGAATCTCTTCGACTACACCCCCGAAGGCCGCGGAACGAACTGGTACCCAAAACTCGTCTACCCTTGAAATAGGAGAGGCTGAAACTCATGTGGAGATGGGCGACTCGCCCGTCGAAGCGCAACGAAACTCACGTGTGACAACCGCCCCCCGGCTGTCCAGTCGCGTGCGGCCCGACAGAAGAAAGAAGTGTCAGTCCGCAAACGCAGCCTCGATTCACAAAGGACAAGAACTCATTGCCGGCGCCCACTTTTCACTGTCGCTCTTACCGTCCCCTTCACCAACCGCGCCGAAATCTCATCCCCAGCCTTTACCTTCGCTGCATCCTTCAGCAACTTTCCCGAAGCATCGAACACCAGAGCATACCCGCGCTCAAGTATGGCCAGCGGAGACAGGGCTTGCAGAGCTGTATCCATCCGCTCGACACGAACTTTGCGCTCAAGCAGCGAATTGCGGACAGCAGACAAAATCGCCGTAGTCCGCGCGTCGAGGTCTTTTCTCCAGCCCTCCAACATCCGACGCACATCATAGTGCCGGACTGCGGCTGATAAAGTTTCGAACCGCCGCCGTTGTTTCTCGAAAACATCGCGCTGCCCATGAGTAAGCCGATTGACCAAATCATCCAACCGCTGCTCACGCCGATGAATCAAGTCCATCATGCGAGCGAATGCGCCATGCTGCGCCATTTCGGTCAGATTCTGCCGCGCCATCAGCAAGTGGTAGCGCATCGCCTTTTCCAGCCGCCGATGCAATCCTCCGAGTTGCTCGTCCACCTCCTGCCGCGAGCGTATAACGAGTTCCGCCGCGGCGGACGGCGTGGGCGCGCGTAGGTCGGCAACGAAATCAAGAATGGTGAAATCAGTCTCGTGTCCCACCGCAGAAATAACTGGAATTACAGAAGCCGCGACAACCCGGGCCAGCCCTTCGTGATTGAACGCAGCCAAATCTTCCGCCGATCCCCCACCGCGCGCCACGATAATCACGTCGACGTTACGGGCTTTATTGAAGTAGCGCACTCCCGCAGAGACTTCAAGCGCCGCCGCTTCGCCCTGCACTTGCGCCGGAAAAATTAGCACACTCGCAGTGTCATGCCGCCGCCGCAGAATATTCAGGATGTCGCGCAACGCCGCTGCCTGCGGCGAAGTCACAACTCCGATTCTCGCCGGCAACGTCGGAATCGCCTTCTTACGCGCGGAGTCAAACAGTCCTTCCGCTTCGAGCTTGGCTTTGAGTTGCTCGAACGCAATCTGCAAAGCTCCAGCGCCCTTGGGCTCGACGTACTCAGCCGAGACTTGCAGCTCGCCGCGATCTTCATAAATAGTGACCCGCCCACGCACCACAACCTGCATGCCATTCTCCGGACGAAACCGCAGCAGCCGCGCCGAAGAGCGAAACATTACCACCCGAATCTGGGCGTTCTGATCCTTGAGAGTGAAATAAAGATGCCCCGAGTCATGCGCGCGGAAATTCGAGATCTCACCTTCCACCCAGACGTCGCCGTACTCCCGCTCCAGATGCGTGCGAACCGCCGCCACCAGATCGCGCACCGTCCATGTGCGCCGCTCAGCCGGCTTGAAACTGAACCCGAGCTGATCCGCGGAAGCCATGCAGAGAAGTTTACAGCGAGGCACGGAGTTAGGGCAGCACCTCCGCATCTCCGAATGATTTTCATTTACACTGGCGGGCGATGGCTGACAGGAAAGGTAAGCTCGGTCTCATTGCAGGCAACGGCCGTTTTCCCTTTCTTGTGCTCGACGCGGCCCGGGCTGAAGGTTACGAGGTCATCGTCGCTGCGATCAAGGAAGAAGCCTTCCCCGAAATCGAATCCCGTGGCGCTTCCGCCGTTCACTGGCTTTCGCTGGGAGAACTTTCCAACCTGATTGAGACTTTCAAACGCGAAGGCGTGCAACGCGCTGTCATGGCTGGACAAGTGAAGCATAAGCAGATCTTCTCCAGCATTCGACCTGATTGGCGCCTGGCCAAGCTTCTCCTCTCTCTTGGAACTCGCAATACGGATTCTCTGTTAGGAGCGATCGCGAAGGTTCTGGCCGACGAAGGCATCACTCTGGAAAACTCCACCGCTTTGCTCGATCCGCTGCTGGCCAAGCCCGGCGTGCTCACCAAGCGCGCACCTTCGGAACAGGAAAAGAAGAACGTAGACTACGGACGAGCCGTTGCCCGCCATCTCGCGCAGTTCGACATTGGCCAGACGGTGGTCGTAGCCGAGAATGCTTGCGTCGCGGTCGAAGCCATGGAAGGCACCGATGCGACCATCCAACGCGCGGGCCAGATCATGGCGTCACTCGACTCCGATGCTTCGACCTTGAGCCGCGCGTTGACCATTGTCAAGATCGCCAAGCCGAATCAAGATATGCGTTTCGATGTGCCGGTCATCGGAGCGAAAACGATTGAGGTCATGCGGGAAGCGGGCGCGACCTGTCTGGCATTGGACGCCGGCAAATGCCTGCTTCTCGATGGCCACTCCATCATCGACGCCGCAGATTTCACGGAGATTGCAATTGTCGCAGGCTAGAAGCATCTGGCAAACGCCAAATCACAACAATGCGAAAGCGAAAAATCGCCGTGGTGACTACCTCCCGGGCCGATGCCGGCCATCTTCACTGGATCGTGCAGGACCTGGCGAAGCATCCTAACGTCGATCTCAAACTCATTGCCATGGGCGCCCATCTCTCTCCTGAATTCGGGCGCACCGGGGAAACGTTGGGAACAACAGTGCAGCCAAGCGCTGCGATTGAGTGCCTGCTGAGCTCGGATACCGATGTCGGGATGGCGAAAACAATTGGCCTGGCAACTCTAGGATTAGCGGACTACCTCGGAAGCACTCGCCCCGACCTGATTCTCCTGACCGCCGATCGCTACGAAATGCTGGCGCCCGCGTCGGTGGCTTTGGCATTGCGCATTCCGATCGCGCACATCGAGGGCGGCGACATCAGCGAAGGCGCCATTGACGACGCCGTGCGCAACGCTCTCACCAAGATGAGTCACCTACACTTCGCCTGTACGCGTCGGTCTCGAGAGCGCATTATCGCGATGGGCGAGGAACCTTGGCGAGTTCATTTCACCGGCAGTCCCTCCCTGGATCAGTTGCAGCGAGGCCGTTTGCTGACCAAAGTCCAAGTTGAACGTCAACTGAAACTTTCCCTCAAGTCGCCGACGCTGGCGGTCGTGTATCACCCCGTGACCTTGCTGGAGGACACAACCAAGGAAGCCAATGCCCTATTTTCTGCGCTTGCTCAAGTGAACGCGCAACTCGTGTTCGTATATCCCAACGCTGACGCTGGGAGCCGGAGGTTAGTAGACATGGCCCAGAAATTCATCGCGGCTCGCGGGAACGCCCGCCTCTTTGTGAATCTCGACCACATTACTTATCTCAGCTTGTTGAAACATACCGCGGCGCTCGTCGGAAATTCCAGCAGCGGGATTATGGAAAGCACTTCCCTTGGCTTGCCGGTCGTGAACATCGGAATCCGGCAGAAAGGACGGGACCACGCCGCCAATGTAGTCGATGTCCCGGCAGAGCCGACCGCGATTCGAGACGGCATCCGCTTGACTACGTCGAAGCAATTCCGCCGCGCCATTCGCGGACTGGAAAACCCTTACGGAGACGGTCATGCCGCCGAAAGGATCGTCAAACTTTTGGCCACTGTGCCTCTGGAAACAAGGCTGCTCTTCAAGCGTCGCGCGGAGTGATGAGAACTGAATCATGGGCTCAACTGACCCATCGCAGATTTGCGTTCTCGTTCTGTAAGGAAATATATTCAGGAAATATATTTTGTTGTGAATCCCAAGACCGCAAAGGGTGCGCTATGTCCGAAACTGCCCGACTTGCTGACCAAATCCGCCGTGCTTTTGATGGAGAGGCCTGGCACGGCGACTCTGTCGTCGAAATCCTCAAAGGCGTCAATGCCAAGAGTGCAGCCGCACATCCGATCAAGAATGCGCACAGCATCTGGGAACTCGTTCTTCACATTGCCACCTGGGATGGTGTGACTGTGAAGCGGATCGCTGGCAGGGCAGTAGAGCCGAGCGACGCAGAGAACTTTCCGCCGGTAAAAGATGCCAGCGAAACTGCGTGGCAGAAGGCAATCGAAAACGCGAAGCATTCTCATAACCAACTGGTGAAGGCGGTTGCTTCGTTCCCCGATTCGCGCCTGCAGGAACAGGTCCCGGGCAAGAATGAGCCCCATCACAACTTCTTCTACCTGTTCAGCGGCATCGTCCAGCACGAGCTCTACCACGCAGGGCAGATCGCATTGTTGAAGAAGGCGCAGACGCGATGATCCGGTTTCGGAACTCATGATCGACCATTCACGCCACTTGATCCCTGATCCCGCCGCTTTTTGTGATTAAATCAACAAGTCCCGGCAACCGGCCAACTGAGACCTGAGAACTGACCTCTGACAACGTCATCAACGTCGCCGTGATTGGTGTGGGCACGTTTGGCCGCAACCACGCTCGCGTTTACCACCAGCTTGCTCGAGAGGGTATGCCAGTGCGGCTGGTCGGAGTCGTCGATCCGGATACGGCGCGCGCTGACGCAGTGGCGCGCGAATTCGGCTGCCGCGGCTTTGGCTCGATCGAACAACTCACCGTGACTCACAGCGAAGTTCAGGCTGCCTCAGTCGCGGTGCCCACCAGCCAGCACCTCAACGCAGCCCGGCAATTGATGGAGGCCGGCATTGATGTGCTGATCGAAAAGCCGCTGGCCGCTTCCCTCGCGGAAGCCGACGACCTCATCCGTCTGGCGCAGCGCATGGGCCGCATCGGCCAGGTCGGACACCTGGAGCGCTTCAATCCCGCGGTTCGCGCCACGATTCCCGTGATTACGCGGCCCATGTTTTTTGAAGTGCATCGCCTCAGCGTATTCACGCCGCGCTCGCTGGACGTCGATGTCGTGCTCGATCTGATGATTCACGATCTCGACATCGTGCTCTCTTTCGTGAATTCCTCAGTTAAGGAAATCCGCGCCGTGGGGTTACCCATTCTTTCCGGCAAGGTCGACATCGCGAACGTTCGTCTCGAATTCGAATCCGGGTGCGTAGCCAACTTTACCGCGAGCCGCGTCTCGACCGAGCGCGTCCGCAAGTTACGCTTTTTTCAGCCGAAACAGTACGTATCTCTGGACTACGGGCGGCAGGATGTCTTGGTGTTTAGTGTTGGCCAGGGCGACGGCTCGGCAACTCCTTCAGTAAATCCGCAAATCCAGATGGCAAAGCCTCCGACTACCGGAGAAGAACCCTTGCATGCGGAACTGAAATCGTTCCTGGAGTCGGTGCAGCGGCGTTCTCGGCCCACGGTTACTCTGGAAGACGGTCGCCGCGCCTTGGCCGTGGCGCTCGACATCATCGCGTCGATCAGCGAGCATGGAAGAAGAGTCGGTCTGGAGCGATTGCACTCCTGATTGCCTTCCCCCGAATGTCAAGTTTTGTAAACGAAAAATCGCCGATTGACCATCTGGATGCAAATCCTAAGTAACACTTTCAGCCTTCGCGGATTGGCGCGAAAGGTGCGAGAATAAACACACAGGGCCGCCGACGGCAGAGAATTCGTGGGAGCGCGATCCGAAGCACTCGGACGTAAGCAGGATTTTCTGTCCTTGCAACTAATGTTTCGCTGCCCGTGTCTAACCAGCAGGTAAGTTGGCCGATGTCAACGACGCAAATTCCGCCACCAAATCCCGCTACGCCGTCACGCCGCACCGAGGGCACGGAACTATACGACGGACGTTATTGGGAGTCGGCCTACCGCGACATCAACGAAGCGCCAACTCTGTTGCTCAAGCTTCAGGACGATTTGACCCAGGCGCGCAGGCGCGAAGCTTTCTGGATTTCCGTAGTCGTGCACTTGATCGTTGTTCTGCTGATCGTGAACTCAGAGAAATTGGCGGGATTCCTTCCGCGACAAACCGTCGTCGCGGTGAGCCCTTCCCTATCGAACCAGAAGGATGCTACTTTTCTGGAACTGCCTCCCGATGAACAGAAGCTAACCGAGCGTCCAAAGACAAACATTCTTTCCGATAAGGATCGCATTGCCACTTCGCACGCGCCCCAGATCGATCGTCAGGAGCTGAAAAAGATTCTCGACGCCAACCGCCCAGGCAGGCCGGGTGCAAGCGGTCTTGAAGCTCCGCAACCTCAGGCCGCACCTCCGGCGCCCGCGGCAGGGCAAGGCACTGCGCCCCAGCCGTCTGCGCCACCACCACCCGCTCCTCCCGTCGTTGCGAAACTCCAGAGCCCGCCTCCTCTGACTCCCCAACAGGCGTTTGGCAGCGGCGCCACGACGGCAGGTTCAGCCATCGAACAGGCAGCTCGCGCCGCCGCTGCAAATCGCGGCGGTTACGGCGGGGACGGCGGTGACTATGGACTCGGCATTGGCAGGAAGCCTACGGCTGCGATGGGGCCCATGGAAGTCCTCACCGACACTATGGGTGTGGATTTCGGTCCTTATTTGCAGCGGGTGCTGCACGACGTCAGGGTGAATTGGTACAACCAGATTCCGGAATCTGCCAGGGCACCCATCATGAAGAAAGGGAAAGTGACGATCGAGTTTGCCATTCTCAAAAATGGCACAATCGCTGGGATGAAATTGGTGTCGACCTCAGGCGATACCGCGCTCGACCGCGGCGCCTGGGGCGGCATTACCCTTTCCAATCCGTTCCCGCCCTTGCCGAGTGAATTCGGTGGCCAGTATCTGGGATTGCGATTTGCTTTCTACTACAACCCTGACAAAGCCGACCTGCAGTAACTCGCTCTTCCTACCACACCCGACACCGATTCTCCCGCACCATTGGCGCTCCCGCCTTGCAATGAAACGCCTGCTGAAATTCCGGCAGATTTGAGACCACGCCATTAGCGCGGTATTTGTCTGGAGAATGCGGGTCGACAGTAGCTCGCAAGCGTTTGGTTTCGTCGCGCGTGCTGGCGCACCAACTCTGTCCGTAAGCGATGAAGAAACGTTGCTCCGGCGTGAATCCTTCAATCGGTTCCAGCGTTTGGCCTTTGGTATCGTCCTGCCATGCCATGTAAGCCAGAATCAGCCCGCCCAGATCGGCAACATCTTCGCCCAGGGTCAGCTTCCCGTTGATCTTGATATCGTCCACAACCACATACTGCGAATACTGATCCGAGATGCAACTGGCGCGCTGCTCAAACGCTTTGGCATCCTCAGGAGTCCACCAGTCTCGCAGGTTGCCGTGGGCATCGAACTGACGGCCTTCATCGTCGAAGCCGTGCGTGAGTTCATGGCCGATGGTGCCTCCAGTGTCGCCGAAGTTGGGAGCGGCGTCAGAGTTGGCATCGAATAAGGGCGGCTGCAAGACCCCGGCGGGAAAATTAATGTCGTTCATCTGCGGATCGTAGTACGCATTCACCGTGGGCGGAGTCATCTGCCATTCGCCGCGATCCACCGGCTTGCCGATCTTGGCCAGTTGCCGGTGAAATTCAAACTCGCGCGAGCGCAGTACATTGCCCATTTCGTCATCACGAGCGATGTTGAGCGCGCTGTAGTCCCGCCACTTGTCGGGGTACCCGATCTTATTGGCGACGGTGTGCAGCTTTTCCTGCGCCTGTTGTTTAGTGGCGGGCGTCATCCATGAGAGCGAATCGATATCACGGCCCATGGCATCTTCTATTTCCTTCACCATCTTCTGGGCGCGCTGCTTCGCCTCGGGACTGAAATTTCGTTCCACGTAGACCTGCCCCAAAGCTTCGCCGAGATCATTGTCCGCATAACCGACGCAGCGCTTCCATCGCGGCTCGAGTTCTTGCGCTCCCTGCAAGGTCTTGCCATAGAACTCGAAGTCAGCATTCACGAAATCGGACGACAAAAACGGTGCATTCGCATTCACCAAATGCCAGCGCAGGTAGGTCTTCCAGCTCGCCAGGCTTTCTTTCCTGAGCTCCGCGTTCAGCGTCTTGAAGAATCCCGGAGTTTCCACATTGAGCGCTTCCACCGAGGATAGACCCACTTTGGCGAAATATACCTTCCACTGGAACGCCGGGTTCAGAGCACTCAATTGCTGAATAGTCATCTTGTGATACAGCTTCTGCGGATCGCGCCGTTCCACCCGTGTGAGCGATCCCGTGGCCAGCGCAGTTTCAATCCGCATGACGGTCTGCGCTCCAGTCGCAGCGGCAGCGGGCTTGTCGCCAAGCAATTCAAACATCTTCTGCAAATGGGCGACATAGGCCTTGCGCAGTTCCACCGACTTGGCATCGGTTTTGAGATAGTAGTCGCGGTCCGGCAGTCCGAGCCCGCCCTGATCCGCCTCGGCGATCACCTGGGTTGAGTCCTTGTAGTCCTGATCCGAGCGAAAGTGGAAGAGCGCGTCGTTCGAAACCATGGCTGCGACGACGCTGGCGATGTCCCGCCTCGAATGCAATTGCCGAATCTGGTCTAGAACCGGCCGCAACGGTTTGTCCGCCGCAGCCTCGACCGCCTTCTCGTCCATGCAAGCGGCGTAGTAGTCGCCAATCTTCTGTTTTATGGCATCGCGGTCCGGAGCGGGCGTGGCAGCGCTTTCCAGTATCTCGCGCAAGATGGCCTTGTTGTCATCTTCCAGCTTCGAGTAAACGCTCCACGAGGTTTGATCGGGCGGTATCGGATTCTTCTTGATCCACGTGCCGCACGAGTAGGTGAAAAAATCCGTACACGGGTCCACACTCGTATCCATCGAGTTAACGTCGAGGACAGGCTGGGACTTGGCTGGCGCAGTTTGCGCCGACGCAACGGAGCTACCTGCGATTGTCACAGGAATCACTGAAACAAGGAGAATCAGCGCAGACGTCGTACGATGCATTCAGTATCCTCAAGGGGGATTGAGACTAACCGCTCCATCTGAGACACTGGCCAAGTCTCGAACACGGTTCCTCGACAAAATCATCTCACAAAAAACAGGCACGCAACATTCCCAAAACCACCCAATCCCAGCCCCGGAACTGCAAGTTAGAAGCTAGATGCCCCTACGACTTCTGCAGCCGAATCGAACCGTCACCGGTATGAACCGTCAGCAGATTCCCGCCCCCGTTAATCTTTCCATGAATGTTCTTCTCGCTGAGACGCCCGTCGACGGATACCGGAATGTCAGCTTCAATATGCCCATCGCTGGTGTGCAGATCCACATCGGCGGCAAAATTAGCGGGCAGTTCCAGGGTCACGCTCCCGTCCCCGGTCCGCAGATTCCAACTCGATGTCATAGCCGAACCAGCAAGCGCCCGGGCCTCAATGCGGCCGTCTCCAGTGCCGAGTTCGAGGACATCGAAACGTCCGGCAGCAGTAATGCGCCCATCCCCAGCGCGTGCCCGCAGCGTGCCATCCACCGACTCAATTTCCTGATGGCCGTCGCCAGTCTGCAATTGCATCTCGCCTTTGAAATTCGCCAGCCGGATGGAACCGTCTCCGGTATGGAGGTTGACTTTCCCTTCGCGCGGCATGTGGATATCAACGTCGACACGATTATGGAAGTTGAAGTTAATGATGTGAATGTCGTGGGGGTAATGGATTTCCAGCGTGACTGAATCTCCGGACTGATGTTCCTCAATCCGCAGCCCATGCTCGCCAATTTTGTAATGCTCGGAAGTAACGCGAGCTTCAATGGTTTTCTGATCCCAAGTATCCACGTGAATGTTGGCGTCGGAGGTTTCCACGCGCAGGTCGGGCCTTCCGGCAATTGTGTAGGTTTTCGACCACTCGTCAGCGCGAGCGAATGTAGCAACTGCGAGGCACACGCCCAAGGCGACCAAGGCAAAGCGTTTCATAGATTTTCTCCCGAGGCCGAGCGGACACACGCCCACTGCGGCGTTAGATTTAGATGATGATACGGAGGATTGGTCACTACGGTTCCCTGAAACCAGGTCCTCACTCCAAACACTTTTTGCGGAGGCGACTTCGCTTTCTGGCGCTACAATGTGCGTATGCCTGCATCGGCTCCAAAACGGCAGCCAGATCCAGATCCACCCGAACACCCTTCTTCTGAGCATCACCGCACTCCGCAAATCTACACCTTGGAAGCCACTGGTCTGCTGGTGATCGCGGGGGTGGTCCTGATCCTCACCCTCGTCCGCTACTGGCATCACATTGCCTGGAGCGCGCGCTGATCGCGGTTCTCGATCCGCTGTTGGTTGTGGTGCTCGGTCCGACCGCCAGCGGAAAGACGTCACTTTCCATCGCCCTCGCGGAGCGCTTTCATGGCGAAGTAGTGAATTGTGATTCGGTCGCCATGGTTCGCGAGTTCGAGGTCGGAACCGCGAAGCCAAGCGCCGTCGAGCGCGCCCGCGCACCCCACCACCTGCTCGATGTTGTGGATCCCACTGGCTACATCACAGCCGGCGAGTATGCCCGTCTGGCGCGACAAGCTCTCGCCGAGATCAAATCCCGACGAAACCTTCCGATCGTGGTTGGAGGTACCGGCCTTTACCTCCGCGCCCTTCTGGATGGCCTTTTCCCCGGTCCTCGGCGCTCCGAAGAGCTGCGCGAAAGACTCCGTCAACGTGTCGATCAAAATGGTTCAGACTACCTGCACCGTCTATTGCGTCACCTTGATCCCGATGCGGCAAGAACGATCCACGCGAATGACATTCCCAAACTTATCCGTGCAATTGAAGTCTGCCTGGCCTCGCGGCAGAAGATGACTGAAATGTGGAAACAGGGCCGCGACTCGTTGACGGGCTTCCGCATCCTGCGCCTCGGCCTGAATCCCGCCCGCGATGCGCTCTACGCCCGAATCAACCAACGTGCGAAACAGATGTTTGAGTCCGGGCTGGTGGAAGAAACCAAGCGTCTGCTCGAAAAATATGGCGAGGCTGCCCGCCCCTTAACTTCGTTGGGATACAAACAGGCAGTGCAACTATTGCGCGGTGAAATCGATGCCAAGACTGCGCTGCAGGCCGCGCAGCAGGCTCATCGAAACTACGCCAAACGTCAGATGACCTGGTTCCGCCGCGAGCCCGAGGTAGTGTGGCTGGACGGCTTTGGGGACGATTCAGCCGTCCAGCAAAAGGCAACAGCGCTGGCTGCGGAGATTTAGCTAGCTACGTCTCCACCTCGGCAGCCTCGAGTTTCTCAGCCATCTGCATTAGTTTGGTGACGCTGTTCCAATTTCGACCGGTCCCTGACGTTCCCAGCTTCTTCTCGATCGCTACCCACGACAGCTTCGGACGGGCCATGCCATTGGGGTAATAGATATAAACTTCTCGCCCGTCGATATGGAGCTCCTCCGGTTTCGTATCGATCTTGCGAACCTCTTCCCGAGCTTCGGCACTGGGATCGCCGGCAAGAAAGGTAACCAGAAGTCTGCTGGGATCGATTCCGGACCGTGCCGCGAACGGGTTTCTTAGAATCACGCCCCGGAATTCGGAAATGGTGCGAACGATGACGGCAGGGCGAAAACCAAAGCTACGCTCGATCCCGTTCTCGATCCTCCGAGCGAGCGCGGCGAGGTCGCGCTCATTGGTCTTGAAAACCACATTGCCGCTCTGTACATGCGTCTGAGGGTCTCGCAATTTCAACGACTCATAGAGCGCACGAAGGCCATCCATCTTGATCTTGTGGTGGCCCCCGACGTTGACGCCACGAAGCAGCGAGATAACCACGGCCATGTCTTTCCAGTATATTTGCCGCGTCAAACGCTCATCACCTGCATTCTGCCTCTCTCAATTCCGACCGGGGCAATGCAGCTTAAGCGAAATGTCCGCGGGTCTGAGTAGTGACGGCCGATCTGAGGTAGAATCCATTCTTGATCGCCGGTACGAGCCGATGCTGCGGCCCGACCGCGTCATTTCCAGACAGGTCCTCATTCCGCGGCCGGTGCGCACCCTGGAAAGTACAGACCGTCAGACAGAAACGATAGAAGGGGCAAGTAAACGGATCTGTGCGATGCAGCCGACTGCATTCTGAACAGTGAGGACCTAAATGATGGAAGTTTCCAGCGCGCCGCTCGCCGTCCCCGCCACTTCACCCGCAATTGCACCTAGAAAACCCTTCTACGCGGCCCTCTGGGTACAAGTGCTGCTGGCCATAGGATTCGCGATCGCGCTTGGCTATTTCAACCCCGCCAGAGCCATCGCCATGAAACCGCTGGGCGATGCGTTCATCAAGCTTATCTCGATGATCGTCACGTTGATCGTCTTTTGCACCGTGGTCACGGGCATCGCGGGCATGGAAGATATGAAGAAAGTCGGCCGCGTCGGCGGGAAGGCGCTGCTGTACTTTGAGGTCGTCTCCACGCTTGCGCTTCTGATCGGCATGGTCGTCGGGAACGTGGTGCGGCCGGGAAGCGGTTTCAACGTGAACCCGGCGACCCTGGATGCCAAAGCCGTCGCCGACTATGCCGGTCAAGCCAAGACCCAGAGCGTGACCGACTTTCTCATGCACATCATCCCAACTACCGTGGTCGATGCTTTCGCCAAAGGGGACATCCTCGAGGTTCTGCTCGTCGCACTGCTGTTCGGCTTCGCTCTGTCTGCCGTGGGTCCGCGCTGCAAGCCTCTGGTCGATCTGTTCGACGCGCTCACGCACGCCGTGTTCGGCGTGGTCAATATTTTGATGCGCTTCGCTCCTATCGGCGCTTTCGGAGCCATGGCCTTCACCGTCGGGAAATATGGAATCGTCTCACTCGGACCGCTGGCCAAACTGATTGGCACGTTCTATCTGACTTCTATTCTGTTCGTGCTTGTGGTGCTGGGCGCGATTGCTGGCCTGGCGGGCTTTAGCATCATCCGATTCCTGCTCTACCTCAAGGAAGAAATCCTGATCGTGCTGGCCACCAGTTCGTCGGAGCCGGTGCTCCCAACTCTGATGGAGAAACTCGAAAAACTCGGCTGCTCGAAGTCGCTGGTCGGACTCGTGGTGCCGACCGGCTACGCCTTCAACACCGACGGCACGAGTATCTACATGACAATGGCAGCATTGTTTGTCGCCCAAGCTACGAATATCCATTTAACTTTGGCGCAACAACTTACCATCTTCGCAGTCGCAATTCTGACCTCCAAGGGCGCCAGCGGAGTCCAGGGCGCCTCCTTTATCGCGCTGGTGGCAACACTGTCGGTTATTCCCGCCATTCCCGTGGCGGGCATGGCGTTGATTCTCGGAATCGACCGCTTCATGAGCATGTTCCGCGCCACCGTCAATGTGATCGGAAACGGTGTCGCCACGTTGGTGGTGGCGCGCTGGGAAAAAGAATTAGATCGCGATATGTTGAAGCGAAATCTGGCGTGAGAATTCCCAATTCGTCACAGATTCGCGACGGCCCGTGCCACTGCGCATCTGTTCCGGGACTCAAGCTCCCTTTGGCTCAGTCATGCTGAACCAGTTGCCCGAGTTGTCCTTCATGATTGCCTCCACGCCATAGAACTGATCCTTCGGAGGCGATGGGAATTCCACACCTTTAGCTTTGAGTTCCTCGTAGGTCTTGCGGCAGTCCGAGGTTTGCAGCACCCCTCCGCCCAGTTTGCCGCGAGCGAGCAGATCACGCAGCGTGGCGGCTACATCCGGTTGCATATTCGGGCCGTCAACTTTCATCAGAATGATCTGCAGATCGGGCTGACCCTTCGGGCTTACCGTGAGCCAGCGGAAACCATTATCCATGCTCGCATCCATGCGGACTTCGAAGCCCAGCTTGTTGACATAAAAATCCTTAGCCGCATCCTGATCGAGAACATAAATGGTGGTGTGGGAAAGTCGTTGAATCATCGGATTGTTCTCCTGGTGTTTAGAAATTGTTCGTAAATGAAGTTAATCGAGGTTCGCCAGCAATGCTTCTCGATTCTTGCGATTCTCCACTGCTCCGATTTGCAAGGGCTGTGGCCGGATCTACAGCGGTCCCACAAAAAATTGCTGATAGCACGAAGGAATGTAATACAGAGGCCAGTGCGCCGCCAGGCCGCCAAAGCAACTGCGTGCTTCGCGGCGAAATGCGGCCGGCGATAAGCCAATCAGCGAGCGAAAGCGCATGCTGAACGAACCCAGGCTCTCATAGCCGATGTCAAAGCAGATGTCCGTCACGCTGTGATTTTTCGCCAGCAAACGCTTCTTGGCTTCGTCGATTCGGATTCGGGTCACAAACTCGTGCGGCGTTTCCCCAAAGGCATGCGTGAACAGCCGATTGAAATGAAACGGCGATAGACACGCTTGACTGGCGGCTTTTTCCAACGTGATCCGGTCACGATAGCAGGCACCAAGATAGTCCCGCGCCCGGCAAAGCCGCGTGAAAGTCACTGCATCGAAAAGCCGAGGCTCTCTCCGGAGGGCTAGCTCGCCTCGTCGCGACATTGCTCTCATGGCGGGTACTTTACCACTTTTCCCCGAACTTCCCTGGGATCGAAATCTGACTTGAGGGTTTCCGGACATATTTGACGCTTTAGAGGGTGGAAGAGATATTGCCAAACGCTGAAGGGCGCGCGGCACACATACCGACAAGGAGATCAACAATGACACGGACTCAAACCTTTAACCGAAGAAACACCGGGGCCCTCCACTCTTGGCCGCTGGTAGCCATTCTGCTCGTACTGATGGGCGCAACCATCGCCAGCGCTCAGGACGCGCCCCCAACCACACCGTCGCCAAAAATCCTGGCAGCTGTAGCCAGTACAACCCAGATCACGATCACCGGCCAGCACTTTGGCTCCTCGCGGCCTGTCGTCACTCTAGACGGCACGCTGCTGACACTCACCAGCTACTCAAACACGCAAGTCATCGCGGATTTACCAAACAATCAGGCGTCCGGATCATTTTTGCTGGCCCTGAAAACCGCGGGCGGATTAGCGGCTTACTTTGACACGACCATTGGCGCGGTTGGTCCACAAGGTCCGCAGGGTCCACAAGGTCCGCAAGGAGCGGAAGGCCCACAGGGTCCTCAAGGTGCGGCGGGTCCGCAGGGTCCGGCAGGCCCTCAGGGTCCACAAGGCCCGCAAGGTCAGGGGCTCAACACGCAGTGGTCTCTCCAATTCTACGCATTGCCCCCAAACAGCGAAGGACAGTTCGTCTGGGGCTGCAATAGCGGAGGCGTGGTGATCGGCGGTGCGTGCGGAAGTTCTGACGGGGAACCGAACCAATACTATATTGTCGTAAACAGCTCAGCACCAACAGGAGATCTGACGGCTTGGCAGTGCGAAGTCAACAACAACGACTTGTTTAACGTTCACAACGTAGTCTACGGGTCAATCTGCTCATATCCCAGCGGAATGCTCCCCGGGAAGGAACGCCTAACTCCAAAGATCAAGATCAAGCCGATCCCTGTGAAGCAGTAGTTGCTGTTTGACTTTGGCCCGCGTCACCGGTGCGGGCCAAGTTTTTTCAAAAGCATTTCGGCGCGACGGTGAACCTTGAGCGTGCTATCGTCTGCTCATGCGCCGACAGATTGGTATACTCTTGGCAGTCCTCTGTGTCTTTGTCCACACTTCTGTCGCCAAAGAAAAATACCAGCAGCCCGGTCCCGTTCACCTCGACCAGGACGGAAAGAAATGGGCGGAGAAAACTCTGCGCCAGCTTTCCCTGGAAGAAAAGGTTGGCCAACTCTTCCTGGTGTGGGTGCGCGCCGAATTTCTGAATGTCAACGCACCCGAGTACCTGCAGCTTCGCGACAGCATACGGAAATACCATCTCGGCGGATTCACCATGACCGTGCGCTGGGATCCTCCATTTCTCTACCGCAACCAGCCCTATGAAGCAGCCGAACTGCTCAACCGCCTGCAGCAGGACTCCAAACTGCCACTTCTGATTGCGGCTGACTTCGAGCGCGGCGTCACCATGCGTTTGCACGGAGCCACTGAATTTCCCCACGCCATGGCGTTCGGAGCCGCCGGTAAACTGGAATACGCCGAAGCTTTCGGCCGCATCACCGCACAGGAATCTCGCGCCATCGGCGTGCACTGGAATTTCTTTCCTGATGCCGACGTAAACTCGAATCCCGCGAACCCAATAATCAATACGCGTTCGTTTGGCGAAGATCCGCAGCAAGTCGGAGACTTGGTTGCTGCGTACATCCGCGCCGCCCGCGCTAACGGAATGATGACCACGGTCAAGCACTTTCCCGGACACGGCGACACCGCAACGGACTCTCACCTGGGCGTGGCGCAAGTGACCGGCGACATGACGCGCCTGAAGTCCGTGGAACTGCCGCCGTTTCAAAAAGCCATTGAGGCCGGCGTGGATTCGGTTATGGTGGCCCACGTTTCCGTTCCCGCGCTCGACTCCGATCCCAACCATGTGGCCACGACTTCGCCCGCGATCGTGACCGGCCTGCTTAAGAATCAGCTCGGCTTCAAGGGAATCGTCGTAACCGACGCCCTCGATATGGCCGGCCTCACTCGCCTCTACGGCGCCCACATTGGCCGCGCCGCCGTAGCCGCATTCAAGGCTGGCAATGACGTGCTCCTCATTCCTGCCGATCTGGACGCATCCTACCGCGCCATGATCGAAGCCGTGCGCAGCGGCGAGATTCCCCGCGCCCAACTCGATGCCTCCGTGCTCAAGATATTGAAAGCAAAGGCTGCATTGAGCCTTCATAAGACGCGCGTGGTGAATGTCGAAGGTCTCTCGACGCTGGTAGGCAAGCCCGAGAACCTCGCCCTCGGCCAACAAATCGCTGACGACTCCATCACCCTGGTTCGCGACAATGGCAAACTCCTGCCGCTGAAATCTTCGGGAACCACGGCGACTGGTCTTCCGTATCAGAAGGTGGAAGAAGTGCGTGACAACCTGGTCGCCGTGATTTTTTCCGACGATATGCGCACCGAAGCCGGACGCACTTTGGAGCGCCAGATCCGCGAGCAGGTTGCGGACGCCAATGTGATTTATGTGGATCCTCGAGTCGCCGCTGTGATGGCGGACGAGGTGTTGAAAGCCGTGGACAACGCGCAGTCGGTGATTGCCGCCGTATACGAAGTGCCCGTCGCCGGGAGAGTGATGAAGGGCGCCAACGGTGTGACCAACTCGGTGGGCCTGTCGGACGCGAGCGGCGCCCTGTTGCAGAGAATACTGGATCATGCCGCGGAGAAAACGGCCGTGGTTGCTATGGGAAACCCCTACCTGGCGCAGGACTTCCCCACAGTCCAAAATTACCTGTGTACGTTTTCCAATGCGGCGGTTTCGGAAGTGGCTGCGGTGAGAGCGTTGTTCGGAGAGATAGCGATCCGGGGTCATCTGCCGGTCAGCATCCCGAATATTGCGCAGCGCGGCGCCGGGATCGAGCGTCCGGCGCAAATCGCGCAAGGAGGTTCGCGACATGCTGATTCCAAAAATCCCGGACAATAAAACCAAGTTACTCATGGCGCTTGCGCTGTGCCTGATGCTGCTCGGCTGCAGCGTCAGTGTGAAAGATCACGGCGACGACGGCGCCAAGAGAGTCGACATCAGCACGCCCGTCGGCGGCATCCACGTGGACGAGAACGCGGACGTGCGCGATACCGGTCTTCCCGTCTATCCCGGCGCCAGGCCGAAAGCAAAATCCGATGACGGCGACAAGAAGAGCGCCAACGTCAATCTGTCCGCATTCGGCTACGGCCTGAAGGTGGTCGCTCTCCAGTACGAGTCCGACGATCCACCCGCCAAGGTCATCGCCTACTACCAGGACCAGCTGAAAAAATACGGCAACGTACTGCAATGCCATAGCAGCCACGCGAAAGTTGACGACGATGCACCCGTTATTGGCGGGAAAAAGGGTTATGTCGTAGGCGGCAAGCTCAAGTGCGACGACGAAGATAGCGGCAAGACCGTGGAGCTAAAAGCCGGTACCGACGACAACCAGCACATCGTGTCGGTTGATCCCGAAGGCAAGGGTTCGGATTTTGCCATCGTCTGGCTGCGACTCCGCGGTAAGGAAGGCGATATCTAGGAGGAAATGATGTCTCGATCCGTAAAAATGATTTTCAAACGCACAGTTGAACAACTGTTGTTCGCAGCCGTACTTGCCCCGCTGTTGAGCATGCCCGCCGGAGCGCAGCAGAGCGGCAGCGAAAATCAGGACAAGAATTTTGACGTCCGTAGCTCAGTTGGTGACGTTCACCTCGGCAACGACGCGGACGCCCGCAGCACCGGATTGCCTTCCTATCCCGGCGCGCATCTCAGGCATGACGATAAGGACCAAACTAATGCCAACTTGGGGATCTTCACCTCAGCGTTTGGCATGAAGCTGGTAATCGCTTACTACGACTCTGACGATTCTCCCGGCAAGGTCATCGCTTTCTATCGGGATAAGCTGAAGAAATACGGCAAAGTGCTGGAGTGCCACACCAGCGGGCATGGCGGCGACGTTCACGTGAATGCCAGCGACCACGATTCGTCAGACTCGAAAGAATCAGATTCCAAAGAGCTCAAGTGTGACGACGACAACCAGGGCAAGACCACTGAACTCAAAGTTGGAACCGAGGACGATCAACACGTGGTGGCCATCGAACCAGCAGAAAAGGGTGCGGGAGCCAAGTTCGCTCTGGTTTACGTACACACCCGCGGCAGGCAAGGCGATATCTGAGGATTTCGGCTGGTGGAACTGCTCAAGCCGCCCCTTTTCTTGCGCGCAACTCGCCCCTGCTGTACCTTGAAATTTAGTGGAACATCCCTGTTATAAATGCGGCGCCCACGTCGAGGACGGCACTCCTTTTTGCGCCCGATGCAATGCCCCTCAGATCCGGGTCGCCGGACCCGCGCCGCTTGCGCCCGCCGGAACGGCGCCGGAAGTCGCCATCGAACAGTACGTATCCCACGCTCCACCGGTAACATCCACCTTTGAGTGGCCCCAGGCTTTGCCTTCCACTGGAATCGCATTGTTGGCAGCGATTGTCATAATCGTCATCAGTGAGTCTACCGGGCTGGGCATGTTCGCCGGCGGGTTTTTGTCTGTAGTTCTTTACCGAAGGCGCCGTTTTGCCGGGCAACTGACTGTCGGCATGGGAGCGCGACTCGGCGCACTCACCGGAGTTTTGGGATTCGGTGTCGTTGCCGTAACTCTGGCGCTGTGGACCACTTTCCGCTCCAGCAAGGCAATCCACGACGCCCTGCTAAACTACATTCAGCAGTACGCCGCCCACAGCGCCGACCCCCGCATGCCACAAGTTCTCGAGTTGTTCAACACTCCGGCAGGCTTTACTTTCATCATGATCCTCACCCTCATCATGACGCTCGCAGCTTTCCTGGTTTTCTCCAGCCTCGGGGGCGCTCTCGGAGCTTTCCTGTTGTACCGGAAAGGGCGGCTGTAGCTTTATGTAGGATGGGCGGTCTCACCCGTCCAGCGGAGTGAAGCTCGGAGTCCGTCTCACCCGCCATCTTTGAAAACATAAGCCGTATGCTGGGCGCCAGCACGACGTTGAACTTCGCGAGAAAGTTTGCGCAGCCATTTCAGTTCGACGCGGAATTGTTGAATGATCAGGCTGACCATCCAAACCGCTTCATGGAAACGGTGGCCCACCTCCTTCCGAATCGCCCGCAAAGTCGCTTCTTCCCGAGCAAGCTCTTTCTTCAGAAACTCCCGCCGCCGCTCTAGTTGCCGTTGGAAGACGCCCGACCGCGCCTGCCACGACAGCGCAATCCAAGTCAGAAACGGCGGCCGCTCGCGTTGGGTCGTCCAGTCATCCCGCTCCAGAGCATCCGCCAAAGCCGCGCGTCCCTTTGCCGCGGTTACAAACACCCGCCGCTCCGGCCCAGCAATAGGCTCGTCGCTCTCGGCGCTCCGGATCAGTCCCAGACGGGCCAGTTTGTCGAGCGAGTAATAAACTTGGGGTCGCGAGATGCCAGCCCAATCCCGCACCTGGCGGCGCTCCAGTTCAAGATTCGCCTCGTATCCGTGCATGGGACGCTCGGCGAGCAGGCTCAGCAGAACCAGGTCCGGGGTGGTCATGTTGTTTTTCCTAGCGGCCGCCATCGTGCGCCTTTCGCTTCCGGCTCCAATACCACCATTGGCATTGATCGAGGGGCAGGAGCGGATTGCGAGCCTGGGCCACGGCCGCACGATAAGCATCCAGACAGCAGATGTCCTGCGGTTTGCCGGTGATCTGGCATATCTTCTCGTAAAGTTTCTCTGCGTTCTGCCTTGAAAGCTGGGCCACGCTGGCGACGCCAAGCATTTCGAAGTCGCGCAGCATGGCCGGCCCCACCGAAACCAGATCCTTTAGTTCGCGCTTCTTGACGGGCATGAAATTCTCCTTGACACCCTTTTGGTCGGTTTGTAGATTGATGCTAGTCTAAACAAGGCTAGTGTAACTTTGCAAGAGAATTCGACGAAAAGGGGGAGGTTATGTTCGCGGAAGAGATCGAACCATGCCTGACGTTCTGGGTGGAACGGCTTGGGTTCGAAAAGACCATCGACGTACCGGATGGCGACAAACTCGCGTTCGCCATCCTGCAAAAAGGCGGCGTCGAGTTGATGTATCAAACCTACACCAGCGCCGAAAAGGATGTTACAGCGGTCTCGCCGGAAGTTCGCAAAGGCCCGTCATTTCTCTATGTCGAGGTCGCAAATCTGGACGAGATCGTTGTCGCGGTACAGGGGGCGGAAGTGGTCATGCCCGTCCGTACTACCTTTTACGGCGCGAAGGAAATTGCCGTCAAAGACCCGGCCGGACACATCGTCACCTTCGCGCAGTTTGACGCCGCCTCCCCGCATTGAGGCATCACGCTATTCCTTATTGTTTTCCCGTGAGTGAATCGACGAGGCATCTGGGTTCTCGCTCGTGCGGCGACGAAACCCAGATCCCTCGCTCGAGATGACAAAAAACGACAGCGACCGGCTAGAAATGAATGACAACCCCGGTAGAAATCCGAACGTCGTTCTGAGTATTGCTGAAAAAGCGGGACTGCAGCCAGTCGGCCTGCATGCGCCAACTAATGAGAGGAATCAAACGGTAGTCGACTCCGCCGCCGAGAGCATAAGCGAACGAAGTGTCGGAGCCCGAAAAGCCTGACTCGCTGTCGCTAACGTGGGAAGCCCCAAACAGGGCTTGAGCAAACGGTCGAATCTTGCCAACTGAAACTGAAACTCGCGGACCGAACAAGAAATTGTGAATGTTTGTGCTGGCGTTAAGGCCAGAGCAGGACCGACCAACAACTCCCGTGCACGAGGGATTTGGAGCGATGGGAGCCGAACCGTAGTGTCCGCTGAAATCGGCTACGATGCCAATAAATGGCAGAACTTTGCCCTCCACCGAGGCATTCCAGCCGTTGAGGTTGGTCCGATTTCCTGGAACCAGATCCGCACTCATGTAGGAATATCCAACAAAAACATTTCCGCTGGGGACTTGAGCGCATGCTGCAGTCGCGAGCACAACCACGGCCGAGACAACTACCGCAATTCTAGACATAGACACAGACACAGTCACAGAAACATCCTCCTCCAATCTGTTGGGTTGCACGAATTACTTGGATGCTTCGTGTCTGAAACGAGGATGCAGACGATAGTGCCCCTGAGGCATCAAACATTTAACCAGATTTTCACAGTCGCGCAACCAACCCAGGGGCGTCCAATCAGTATCATTAACCTCACAAGCACAGCCAAGGGGTGGTCTGCGGCAAGCCTTCGCATGCCGGGCAAGGAGTACTTAAGGTGAAGTTGGATTTAGAAACGCGCACAATTAATGATGTTACCGTTCTATCCTGCAGAGGCCGTTTTACCTATCGCGATGAAGCTGCGGCGTTTTCCGAACAGATAGCCGAACTTCTGCCCGAGGCTCGGCAGATCGTAGTCGACCTCAGTGGGTTAGAGGCCGTCGACAGCGCTGGTCTCGGAGAGTTGGTGGTCGTGCACATGTGGATCCGGGCCAGCGGATGCTCGCTGAAACTGGCTGGCGCGAACGCTCGCATTCTACAGTTGTTCGAGCTCACGAACCTGGTCTCGGTTTTCGACGTGCATCCTACGCTGGACGAGGCCTTGCTCTCGTTCCGCCAGCAGTCTGCGGAACCTAAAGCCGCAGCGCACGCCGCCTAGGCGGTTCTTCTGACGGCGTAAACGTGGCTGCCCCAGCGGCTAAAAGCCGTCCTTCGCCCGTTCCACGGCTTGCTTACCCGGCAACTCGAAACCTGCTTTCTACCCGTCGATCAACCGACAAAGGTCCGCCGCCGACCAACAGGAGAAATACCAAGCCGAGAAGCATGCAGTAGTCGGTCCGCGCCTCATGCGCCGTGCTCCAGAAGCCTGCCTTGGACAACATGGGAATCTTGGTCGTGGCTATTGCAACGCCGATGTCGATGATCAGCGGAATTGTGGCCAGCCGAGTGAGCAAACCAATGGTTAAGAGCGTTCCAAAGAGTATTTCAACGACACCCACAAAAGGCGCGAAGAACTGAGGAGCGGGAATGCCGATTTTTGCGAAGCGTCCTGCACCGAGAGCCGCAGGAAAAAGAAATTTTTGAATGCCCTCTGACAAAAAGACAGCGCCTACCAGCAGGCGGATGAGAATCGTCGCGCGGGGAGAGTTCGTGCTGAACAGCAGCTTTTGCATAGATGCCAATGGCCCGCGCGGAGTCCTTCTCGGGTTACAGCGGTTCCGAAACTGGCGCCGAAGGAGTGTAGTTCCCCAACAGCGCGTACCAGCGGATCCGCAGCAATTCGAAGAACATGCGAATGCCGTCACGCAACGGATGGATGCGCGTTCCCTCGCGATGCGACCATGCGACGGGGACCTCGGCGACGGCAAAACCGAACTTTTCAGCCAGATAGAGTATTTCCGGATCGAATCCCCAACGCTCGATCTTCTGCAACGGAAAGATTGCTTGCGCGCTGCGCCTGGTGAAGGCCTTGAAACCGCACTGGGTGTCCTTGAACTGCAAACCCAGGATGACGCGCAGCGCCAAGTTGAAAATTCGTCCAAAGAGCCGGCGATGCAGCGGCTGCCGCCGAACCTGCAATCGCGAATCCACCCAGCGCGATCCTATGGCGATATCCGCGCCCTTCCCAATTGCAATAAACAGCTTATCCGCCTCCTCGATCGGCGAAGAAAGGTCAGCATCGCTGAACAGCAAAATGTCTCCCCGGGCGCGCAACATTCCGTTGCGCACGCTGTATCCTTTGCCCCGGTTCCCAGGATTTTCTATCAAGCGCACCACCGGATGCGCTCCGGCGCACTGGCGAACGATGTCCGCAGTATCGTCACTCGAGCCGTCATTCACCACGATGACTTCAACATTCCAAGCGCACTGCGTGGCATGAGCAAGAATCCTTTCCAGCGTGCTGGAAATGCGCGCGCTCTCGTTGTAAGCCGGGAGAATAATGCTGTAGGTGACCGGTTCCAAATCCAGACCATCCGCTCTCAACCATCAGCTTTTGCGAGACGCCAGTCTCTAGGATCGCCGCTTCGGAGTCAAACGCATTGAAACGACGTCAGGGAGAAGACTTAGCCGGAAGCCAGGAGCTAGCAGCTTCTCAAGCCACTTGACGTTGCTTCTCCAGCATCGACAGGAACTCTGCCAACAGTTCTTCGTCCCACAGACCGTCGCGAGCTTCCTGGCGCATGGTGAAAGCGGCCTGCTCATGGCCCAACGCAGGTTTGTAAGGTCGGGCGGTGCGCAGGGCATCGTAAACATCCACCACCTGCAAGACCCGCGGGAGCAGAGGGATCTCGGATTTCGTCAATCCATCGGGATAGCCGCTGCCGTCCGAGTGCTCATGATGATTGCGGATAATGGGGAGCACGAGCCGCAGCGACTTCAATGGCCGGCAGATGTTCTCTCCGGTCAGTGGATGCCGCTTCATGATGGCCCATTCTTTCTCGGTCAGGTTCGTGCCCTTCTTCAGAATGTCATCGGGAACCGCTATTTTGCCCAAGTCGTGCAAGTAACCACCGCGCCGCAGAGCCACAATCGATTCTTGATTCAGGCCGAGATGCCTTCCGAGGTTGCTCGCGTTTTCCGCGAGGCGTTCGCAATGACCCTCGGTATAGGGATCGCGGCTCTCCACGCTTAGACCCAGAGTGCAAAGCACCGACTCGGCTGTCTCCAGTTCGTCGGTAAACTCTTTGAGTTTGAGCAGCGACTTCACCCGGGCAAACAACTCTTCCGAAAAAATAGGTTTGTTGAGAAAGTCATCGGCGCCCGCCTCGATTCCCCGCAACCTGTCCTCGCGCTCGCTGAGCCCCGTAATCAACACGAACGGAACCAGCCGGGTGGCAGGGTCTTCCTTCACCTCGCGGCACAGCTCGTAACCCGACTTTCCCGGCATGACCACATCGGAAAGAATCAGGTCAGGAACTTCTCGCCGAATCTCGTTTTCGGCCTGGGCCGCGTCCCGAACCGCAATTACCTCATACCCGCGACTGGCAAGTAACTCCGACATCAATGCCATGATGTCCGGATTGTCGTCGACCACCAGCACCCGTGGAGCGCGACGCGTAGACAATTCTCCCATCTCCTTGTAGGAGGGGGAATGAGCGGAAGGAGTTGTCCGGAATCTATGGGGAGAGCTCATGATTCACGGCTCGAAACAATACATGTGGCCATTGTAACGGATTTCTTGAAGCAAGAGATGCCTCGGCTTGTTCTCCCACAAAAAGTTGACGGTCTTGAATTACCAAATTTTGTGGTGCTAAACTTTTCTAAAGAGACAATTTCCGCTGCAAGGCAAGTCGATCCCAATTGGGGAAGCACCGGTGCATCTTGTGCGATCTGACCTTGCCTAAACACCATTCGCTGCTTAGCCTCGGTTCATGCGCCTTGTTTTCCATAGCATCCTCTGCTTTGTCCTGGTCGTAGGAATGGCCTTCGCCGCTTCCAAGCCGCACGTCATCACCTTCGGCAAGTGGACCGTGGTCAGATCGTCGACTGCTCCCGATGAAGGCAAGTCCGACGAATTGAAGGTCCGGCCCATATTCCTGGATGGCAGGTTGAAGGAATTCACTTTTGGCATTCCCCATGAAGTAACCGAGAGCCTCTTCGTGGTGCGACGCATTGTCCGCGTAAACGATACTCTGCCCCAGGAAACCACTTCGTCCCCGCGGTGGGCCTGGCAACGCAGCGGATGGCTCGTGGTTGATCGCGTGAGTGGACACATCACGCAAGTCAGCTTGCCGGAGTTCGATCCAGACTCGTCCTCAGCTAGTTGGTACCGCGACTACGTTGCTTATTGTGGAGTCTCCGACGATGGCCGCAAGGTCTACGCTGTGGTAGCGCAACTCGGCCGCCGCAAGCCGATCCTGAAAAAACCCATGGGAGAAGTCGCAGGTGACCAGACGTCCGACTCCGAATGCGCCGCGCCCGCATGGCAACGTTCACCCACCCGCGTGAGCTTCGGTTCCAAAGCCGATCAGAAGTTCACCTTCGCACTCCGCGGTCATATTGTAGAGGCCGTAACCGAGGACGACGCAGACGAAGAAGGGACACAATAATTCAGACCGTTTGGCGCGGGCGCTCCTGTCTTCGAGCTGATCTACTGCGCCGGTACAAACAGTGAGGGTGGCGCCAGATTCCCGCTCGTGTGCTTCACGAGCATGAATGCCAGGACAAGCACGACTGCCGCTGCCACGAAAACGCCCCGCCGCCAGCCCTCTCGGATTTCGGGTGGAGCGGTAAGGTGCTTCGCCAAAACCGCGCCGAGGGCGAGGCCAGCCAGCAAGCCTCCAACGTGCGCCGAGTTGTCGATTCCCCGGATCGCCGCACCAAAGAATAAATTGTAGCCGGCGAAGATGAGCAGGCTTTTCAAGGTGCCCTGAATCGCCTGCTTGGAAATCGGCAAGTGGCCGAGATAGAGGGCCGCGATCAAAGCCCCCGCCAATCCGAAGATCGCTCCCGATGCGCCCGCACCGTAAACCAGCGGATGCCACCACAAGCTGGCCAGGCTGCCGGCAAGCCCGCACGCGGTGTAGATCAGCACGTACGTCCAGGGATCGAAGACCCGCTCCGCAAGAAAGCCCAGATTCCACAGGCACCACATATTCAGCGCGATGTGGATGATCCCAATGTGAACGTAGTTGGACGCCAGCATGCGCCACGGCTCTGTGCCCAGCGAGAGCGGTCCCCAGTTCGCTCCCCACTTCAGCAGTTGCGCGGTGGTGGGAGCCGTCGGCGAAACGCCCGTCAGCACCATCGCGGCGTACACGGCAACGTTCATGCCAACCAGGGTGGTCGTGATGGGTTGTTTCTCGCCGATCATAGAAAGTCAGCACTCAGCATTTGGCCCTTGGCCTTTCGCTTGAATCGCGTTGGCGATTCGGTGATCCGTAAATACACTAACAGAAGCCCGCGAAGACCCTTTCATCTGACTTTGTAGCGAAAGGTTGGCAGACTTCGTGACTATTTTTCTGGCGACACGCTCATGACCAGTTCCCGCTCTCGCGGGCCATCCAGTTCGATCAGCACAATCCGCTGCCAGGTCCCGAGCACGATCTGGCCATGCTCGAAGGGCAGCGCGACCGATGTCCCAATGAGCGCTGACAGGATGTGATCGGGCACATGCGCCGGGTTATGAGGATGGCGGTAGTGCAGTTTAGGAATCATTGCTTCGAAGGCATCGAGCATATCGAGATCCGTTCCTGGATCGAGATCGGCAGTGGTCAGCGCGGCTGTGGTGTGCAGGATGAATAGGTTGCAGATTCCCTTTCCTTGGGAATGATTCTTCTGTAGCAGGACCTCGATGGTCTTGGTGACGTCCACGACTTCGCGCTTCTTGCGGGTTTTGACGATAAGTCTTTGCATCAGTTTTCGCCGCCGATGAAGTTTGAATGTTTCGCGCTGCGATAACTCCCGTTTCAACAAAGACGGAACCGAGCCACTTGCCGTCACGCCACATTGAGCATACCTTGGCGCGTGGTGTATATAAAACAGTGCCTATGAAATTTGCGTGGCTCTTTGCTCTTGGCTTTGCGTTCAGCTTCGTCCGCGCCCAGACTCCCGTTCAACCGCCTAGCACAAAGGTGTCGCTGGCCTCGCGCACCGCCGGACTGCAGAGGCACGCCGGATTCTTGCCTTACTACTTCGATGACAAAAAAGGCAGCATTCTGTTCGAGCTTTCGCCGTCCACACTTAATGGGAAGTTTCTCTACTTCACTGGCATGGGCACGGGCGTCGGCTCAACGCAGGTGTTCGCGGATCGCAGTTCGTTCGCGGGGGCAGCGTTGTGCCGTTTTCGTCTTGTCGGCGGAAGGATTCTGGTAATCCAGGAGAACACTGACTTTCGCGCCGAAAATGGCAGCGCCGAGCTGAAGCATTCCGTCGAGTCCAGTTTTCCGACCTCGGTGCTGGCATTGCTTCCGGTCGAGGCCGAGCAGGACGGAACCGTTCTCGTCGATGCCAGCGGGCTGCTCATGAGAGATGCTGCGGATTTGCTCTCACAGTTGCGCCGGCCCGCCCGCGTCGTCGGAGGCGCGATGGTGCGGGATGACAAGTCGCCCAAGACAGATTGGCGGCTGGATAAAGATCGCAGCCTGATTGATCCCGATCACAGCGGCAGTTTTCCGCTGAATACCGAAGTCGAAGTGCTGCTCACATTTGCCACCGACTCGGAGAGTAACCTGAATCAGCCCGATCCGCACAGCTTGAGCGTTCGCGAGCACCACTCTTTTCTAGCCCTGCCCGAGCCGGGATACGAATCGCGCGAGCAGGATCCGCGGGTTGGATTCTTCAGCACCAGGTTCCAGGATTTTTCCCAGCCCTACGACCACCCGCTGAACCGTTACCTGATCAACCGCTGGCGGCTAGAAAAGAAAGATCCAGGCGCCGCGCTGAGCGAGCCGGTCAAGCCCATCGTCTTTTATCTCGATCGCGCCATACCCGAACCAGTCCGCTCGGCCGCTCGCCGCGGGGCGTTGTGGTGGAACGCGGCGTTCGAACAGGCTGGCTTCAAGAATGCGCTGCGCATCGAAGACCTTCCCGAGGGAACGGACCCGCTCGACATCCGCTATCCGACCATTCAATGGACAAATCGTTCGGGCCGCGGCTGGTCAGTCGGAATGTCCCACGCGGACCCGCGTACAGGCGAAATTATTCATGCCGTGGTGCAACTCGATTCGCACCGGATGAGGACGGTGAACAACTACTGGGAATCGACGATACCGTCGGGCCGCGAAGCCGCGGAGCCAGCGCTCGACAGCTTTGCGGCGCTCGACAACGTTGATCCGCAGACCAGCGAAGAAGAAGTAATGACGAATCGCATCGCTTTGCTTGCCTGCCACGAGATGGGACACGTGCTCGGTCTCGATCACAACTTTGTGGCCAGCACCTACGGGCGGGGTTCAGTGATGGATTACTTTGCGCCGCGGATTCACATCCGGGCAGATGGTACGGCTGATCTGTCCGATGCTTACATGCAAGGCGCGGGCAGCTACGACCGCTTCGCCATCGAATGGGGATACAGCAAAGGCGCGCCCTTAATTTCAGCGAAGGACGAGCATGCGCGCCTTGACACCATTGTCAAAAGTGCGCTCGCGAAGGGCATTGTGTGGGGAAATTACGACGACCCGCGTTGGAACGCGTATGACGACGGGCCCGATCCGGTGACTTGGCTCAAAGAAGTTTTTTCGGTGCGCGATGCCATGCTTGCCCACTACGGCCCCGGGATGCTGCGCCCCGGCGAACCGAGTTCGATGCTGGCGTCGCGATTTCCCTTGGTTTATTTGTTTCACCGTTATGGATTGGCCGCCGCCATCAATGTGTTGGGGAGCGCGAAAGTCCCGCTGTCGCTGGCTGGCGATGGCCAGCAACCCGTTATTGTGTGGCCCGCGGATGGGCAGCGGGAAGCGCTGCGGCTGGTTCTGCGTGCGCTTGATCCGGGTGAGTTGACGATTCCGGCGGGACTCTGGAGCGCGTTAGGGCCGGTGGAAAATCGTGATGCCGATCCCGAACGGTTCACATCATCGGCAGGCTATCTTTTCAGCCCGCAGGATGGGGCACGCGCCGTTGCCGAAATTGTTGTGGGTGGATTGCTCGATCCGCAGCGAGTCGAGAGGCTCGCCGTAATTTCGCAGCAGGACAGCAACGCACTCTCGGTGCAAGCGGTAATTTCTGCCCTGGTGAGCGCCGGATTCGCCGGAGAAGCAAAAACTTCCGCTCAAAGAGAGTTGGCAGCGGTGGTGCAAAGCCAAATTGCCGAGCGGCTGATGATCCTCGCTGCCAATCCTGATGCGACCCCGGAGGTGCAGGCGATTGCGTTAGCTGGAGTTCATGATGTCCAGAGCACGATCAAGAAGATTCCCGTGAAGAGCTCGGCGCTGGAGAGGATTGATCTGGAGATCACCCTGTTCCTGCAGAATCCAAGCCAGAACACGCCGAAGCTGAAGTCCTCGGGCGCGCCGGCCGGGCCGCCAGTGTAAGCTGCCAACTCCCGCGGAAGCGATGCGCGCACCGGCCTGCGGAGGCGGGCTTGTCAATTGCGCCTCCGGTGGGTCACGCGTAGCATCTAACCAGCAATGCCGACGACTGCCACTGCGGCGACGAGCCATCCTCCCAAGCTGGTTTTGGGTGAGATATTCAGCTTCGCCTACGACACTTTTTGCAGCAACAAGGTGCGGTTTGCGCTTACCGCTCTGGGCATGGTGATTGGCACGGCGTCGCTCATTCTTGTCGTAACCATTGGAATGACGGGGAAGCAGTACGTGCTGAATCAGATTCAGGCGATCGGCGCAAATATGGTGTATGCGGAATACCAGGGCGGCGCGGGAAACACGAATCCGGATCTGCTCACCATCGAAGACATGCGGGCGGTGCTGCAGCAGGTGCCGGGGATCGTGGCCGCGTCCCCGGTGGTCCCCTTTGATGATCGCGTGCCCGTCGGAAACGGCAAGGAGCGCGACATCCGCGTGCTTGGAGTTTTCCCGGAGTACATTTCGGTGCGGAATCTTGTGGTTCTCTCCGGCCGGTTCTTCGATGCCGAGGATTCCCAGGCGCACAACAAGGTCGGCGTGATCACCCAAAAACTCGCCGAGCAACTCTATGGCTCGACCGACGATGCGGTGGGAAAGGTTCTAAAAATCACGGGGCTGCCGTTCACTGTCATCGGTACTTTCAAAGAGCGCGTGGACACCTTCGGGCAGTCGGAAGTGACTTCGAACACGATGGTGATTCCCTACACCGTAAGCCGCTACTTTTCCGATACGCCGGAAGTCAGGCAGCTCTATTTTTCCGCCGCCGAACCCTCCATGGTTCTCCCGGTCACGGAGCAGGTCAGGAAAGTGATTCAGGCCCGGCATCGGCCAGAATCGCTTTACACCGTCGAGAACCTGACCGAGTTGGTGGCAGTAGCGGATCGAACCGCGAACGCGCTGACGCTCGTGTTGTTGCTGGTGGCCACTGTGACTCTGCTGGTGAGCGGAATCGGGATCATGAACATCATGCTGGCGACGGTGAGCGCGCGAATCCGCGAAATTGGGATTCGCAAAGCCATCGGCGCCACCAATCGCGAGATTCGCTATCAGTTCTTGTCAGAGGCCGTTCTGATTTCACTGGTTGGCGGTTTTGCGGGAGTCATCATCGGACTGGCGCTGCCATTTTCGGTGCGCTTCTTTACCGAATATCGAATTCCGATTTCTGGATTGTCGGCGATCGTGGCTATCGTCGTGTCTTCGCTCGTCGGCATTCTGTTTGGCACAGTGCCGGCCGCGCGCGCCGCCAAGCTGGACCCGGTGGAGAGTCTGCGGTATGAGTGAGAAACACAGCTTCTAGCTCTTAGCTCCTGGCTTTTAGCTCTTGCCCAAGCAAGTTTTGAACCAATCTCTCCGCAGCATAAGCTTCTGCAAGAATTTGCATATTGACTCGCTGGCGGCCCATCGACATAATCCCTTGGCACGGCAGGGCATCCATCGGCGACGGTGGTTTCGTGTCACTAAAGTTTCGTGTCACTAAAAAGGGGTAGGCATGAAAGACCGCAGTTCGATACTGTGCGTTGGATTTGTGCTGGCGTTATTGGCCTCGGCGATTGCGGCTGATGCGCCCCCGCTAGCCTTCAAGTTCGCCACGTTCAACGTGCCCGGTGCGGTTCAGACTTTTCCTCTCGGAGTCAACAACTCGGGGATCACCGTCGGGCAATACATCGACAACAATGGGGTTTCGCACGGTTATATTCTCAAGGGCACTGAGGTCACTAAGGTGACTACCGTGGATGACCCGAAGGGCAACTATACGGCTTGCCTGGGTGTTAATCCGAACGGCGAAATGGCGGTTGTCGGTCTTTACCTCTCCGGCAACAATATCGGTGGATTCGTGTATCGAGACGGCAAGTTTACAGACATTCCCGGTCCCGTTGGCGCGACGGGCTCGGCTGCTCAGGGAGTCAACGACGCTGGAGACATCGTGGGCTACTACTACGACTCAGCAGGCGTCCCGCATGGATTTCTCTTAAAAGGTAAAACCTACACAACTCTTGATGTGCCCGGCGCCCTGGGGACTTTTGCCGCGGGCATCAATAACCAGGGAAGCATCGTTTTGTATTGGAACGATTCACAGAACGTCGCTGAATCCTCTCTGTACGATGGCAAAACCTACAAGAAGATTAACGTTCCCGGCGCAGCCCAGACGCTCGCGTTTGGCATCAACGCGGCTGGCGACGTGATCTACGAGTGGCTGGATTCAGGCGGGCTTGACCACGCGGCGCTTCTCTCCGGTGGCAAGTATTACAAGTTTGACCACCCCGAGAGCGTACAAACCTATGGCGGAGGAATCAACGACGGTCGCGTCATCGTGGGAGGATACCAAGTCGCAAACAACGGTCCCTTTCAAGGCTACAGAGCAAGCTACTGACGAGCTTTCCTTAGAACAAGAAATTATTGCAGGAGAAAATCGATGAAAAGCTGCAAGTCGACAATGTGCATGTTAGGAATCCTGCTGGCGTTTATGGCCGTGGCTACAGCCGCCGTAGCGCCACTACTGACCTTCAAATTCACCAGCGTTAGCGTTCCCAACGCAATCTCGACCGTGGCTGAGGGCGTCAACAACGCCGGAGTTATAGTTGGGTTTTACCAGGACACGAGCGGGAAGCTGCATGGCTTTATGCTCAATGGAAAAAAGGTAACCACCATCGATGACCCGAAAGGTACCGCAACCGAGTGCCTCCACATCAACGCTAATGGCGCACCGTCCATTGTTGGCTATTACACAACTTCCAACAGCACTCCGGTGGGCTTTCTTTATCAGAACGGCACATTTAAGGACATCCCTGGTCCGGCAGGCGCGACGGGATCGTATGCTTACGGGATTAACGATAGCGGGCTAATCGTCGGCGCCTACAAGGATTCGAACGGGGCCACGCATGGATATCTGTTGAGCGGTACAACCTACACGACTCTCGATGTGCCCAAGGCTGTCGCCACTGTAGCCACTGGCATTAACAACAGCGGCAACATTGCTCTGTATTGGGTGAATTCGAGGAGCATAATCGAAGGAGCCCTGCTGACCGGCAAGACCTATAAAACCATCAACGTCCCCGGCGCTATGGATTCGATCGCCTTCGACCTCGATGATGCGGGCGACGTCGTCTTCGAATGGTTGGACTCCAATGACCTGCCCCACGGCGCGCTGCGCCAAGGCACGAAATACTACAAGTTTGACTTTCCTAAAAGCCTGCTTACGTTCGCGACCGGGATCAACGATCATCACGTGATTGTGGGAGGCACAGCGATCACGAAGGAAGTCGGGTTCAAAGCTACCTACAATTGAAGCTTTGGATCGTGGTCGATGGCAAAAGGCAAAAAAACAAAGCCGGGCTGGTTAGCCCGGCTTTTCTCATTCATCACCTTTTGGGGACTGACTGTTTTGAGACTCCCCTCAGATTCTTTTGACTTCCAGTTTCACTCTCACCTATTTTGACACCGGCCCAAACCAATTGGTTGCACTGGCTAGGTCACATCACCAAGGCAAGGTTCTCCAGTTCGGTTTGCAGCACGGGGATCGAGCAGCCGGACATTTCCACGCGACCGGCGGCATCGAACGCCGCTTGCGGCGAAACCCCGTAACCTCTACCCATGAGGAATACTTGCAACAGTTCGGCGGCCTCGCGCGAATCGATCAAACCGCCCTGCAACAGATCGTTCCGTAAAGCCGTCAGCTCGGTAACTGAAAACCTCTCTTTGTATCGATCACTGTATCTTTCGTTCATGGCCGTCTCACCTCCGACCCTTTAACCGCTTTACGGTATTAGACTCCGCTGGTGCCGCATACGTTGCATGCAATTTTGATGCCGCACTGACGCCAGTGTCGAAAAATACTGTAGCAAAAATCGCATGACTCCTTAAACCCGTGTTAGGGCAATAAGTTGCGGCGGATTGGGACAGGTTCCAAATCACAGATCCAAAACCATTGAAGGGCTGGGCATACGCAGCCTAGTCTCGGGACATTGACACAACGTGTCGTTTTAGTACGGGAAACAGCGCTGCCGGCCCAAAGTGGCGCAACCACCGGGGTTTTCTATCAGGTGGCTCAGGAGGGATCGGTGACAGCCTGGTCGATCAGCAAGACCGGAATATTGTCCCGAACCGGGTAGACTCGCCGGCACTCAGTGCACTTCAGGCTTTCTCCGTTTTCCTTCAGCAGAAGCGGCTTCTTGCAGGCGGGGCAGACTAGGATATTGAGCAGGTCCTGGGAAATCATGCCAACATTCTACGCCTTTGCCGCCAGCTCGCGCACCCCGCTGTGCCATAGCGGTCTGGGTAAGTGCGCTGGTTAGGAGATGAAAGGCCACATTGACTTCACCGCCGTCCCCCGATAGATTCTTGCTGCGTAAAATAACCACCAACCCACGATAGGACAAAAACATGCAAAAATTCAGAGCTCTATCAATCGTGCTCGTTGCCTGGATAACGTTGCCCGGCATCGCCAGCGCCCAGAAGTGGCAATCCCTGAAGCATCCACCCACCTTCCAAACTGACACCGCTCTCCAGTTGACCGACGGAACGGTTATGGTGCACGAATACCTGACCCCGAATTGGTGGCGGCTGACGCCGGATAACAAAGGCAGCTATATCAATGGAACATGGTCGAAACTGGCCTCGATGCCGTCGAACTACGGGCCGCTGTATTTCGCATCGGCAGTATTTGCCGACGGAAACGTCATCGTCGAGGGCGGTGAGTACAATTGCTGTGGTGGAAGCGAGGTTCCGCTAGGAGCCTATTATGACTCGGTAAAAAACAAGTGGAAAAACGTAAACCCCCCGAGCGGCTGGACCGACATCGGCGATTCTCCAGGGATTGTTCTGCCTAACGAAACTTTTATGCTGGGTCAGAACTTCAGCACCGCGACCGCCCTCTTCAATGAGAAGACCTTGGGCTGGACCCTTAAGGGCACTGGCAAAGCAGATACGTTTTCCGAAGAAGGGTGGGAGTTGCTGCCGAATGGCACGCTGCTCACCGTAGACACTCAGAACACCCCCAACTCCGAAAGGTTCATTCCCAAGTCGAACAAGTGGGTAACCGCCGGCAGCACGATCGTAGATCTGTCCATAAACGCGGGGTTAGAGATCGGTCCGGCGCTACTGCGGCCCCAAGGCAACGTCTTTGCGACCGGAGGCAACGGCAGCGGTGGGGCTGGGCACACGGCGCTCTATGACACTGCCACCGCCAAGTGGGCGGCCGGTCCGGACTTCCCGAACGGAAACGATATGGCGGATGCTCCCGCTGCGGTATTGCCAGACGGCAATGTGCTCTGCGAGGTCAGCCCCGGTGTGTTCAACTCACCGGTCAGCTTCTACGAGTTCGATGGAACCAAGTTCCATTCTGCTCCTTTACCAAAGCAGGTTGGCAATATCAACACTTCGTATCTCGGCCGCCTGCTGGTGCTGCCTACTGGGCAGATACTCTACACCTTGGCCGATGGGGCAACCATCGATGCCGAGATATACACGGCTAAGGGCAGCGCGTCGAGCGCTTGGGCGCCGACCATCACAACCGTCCCGTCCACTGTGACTCGGGGGCAAAGCTATCTGGTCTCGGGCACTCAGTTCAACGGTCTGTCCGCAGGCGCTACTTACGGAGACGATGCCCAGATGGCCAGCAGCTATCCGCTGGTTCGCATCACCAACAATGCCACGGGGCACGTTTTTTACGCTCGGACGCACAACCACAGCACCATGGGAGTGGCTACCGGAACAAAGGTGGTGTCCACCCATTTCGATGTGCCCTCCGGTATGGAAACCGGAGCCAGCAGTCTTGTGGTGGTTGCGAACGGCATCCCATCGACGGCCGCCGCGGTGACGGTGCAGTAGGCTGGCAAACTCTCGCTGCAGATCACTCTTCCTCCTACTGGCTCAGCCGGACGGGGAAGAGTGGTTTGCTTTCCTTCAGTTGTGGGCAAAGCGCCCTTGCTCTGCGGAGCGAAAACCCAAGTCTGGCCTTGACTTTGACCGGTTTTCAAGCTAACTTTCTGCAGCGCTTTTTGTTGTTCGATTTGCAATTCCCATCTGTGGCGGCGATGTGCTGCTTCTCCCGCATCCCTACCCCGCCTAGTGGAAACTACCCCGAGAGGATAAAAATGAAGGCATTCAGGACCCTAGGAATCGCAGTCGTCACAAGCTTGCTTTTGGTCGGCGTTGCCGGCGCTCAAACCTGGCAATCGTTGAAGCATCCACCAACATTTTTCACCGATACCGCTCTGCTGCTCACCGATGGCACGGTCATTGTGCACGAAAACTGCTCTTCGAACTGGCACCGTCTTACACCGGATCAAACGGGAAGCTACGTGAATGGTACTTGGTCCAAAATCGCTTCCATGCCGTCAGACTACGCGCCCTTGTATTTCGCCTCGCAGGTGCTGCCTGACGGGCGAGTTCTCGTGGAAGGCGGGGAATACAACGACACCAATTGCGATCCCGCAGAAACCCCGCTTGGTGCTATTTACGACCCGGCCAAGAATAAGTGGACAGCCGTGAACCCTCCCAGTGGCTGGGGTGAAATCGGCGATTCTCCATCGATCGTTCTGCCCAACGGGATTCTGATGCTGGGGCAGAACGAAAGTACATCCAGCGCGATGTTCAATGGCAAGACCTTGGGATGGACTCTCAAAGGCTCCGGCAAATCTGACGCGTACGCCGAAGAAGCCCTGGAGTTGCTGCCCAACGGCGAGGTGCTGACGGTTGACACGCAGAACACGCCCAACTCGGAGATATTCAATCCCAAAACGAATACCTGGAAAAGCGCCGGTAGCACCATCGTCGATTTGTCCGAAAACGCGCAGGAGGAAACCGGCCCTGGTTTGCTGCGGCCCGATGGCACGGTTTTTGCAATGGGAGCCAACGGCAGTGGCGCCGGACACACCGCCATCTTTGACACCAAGACAGGAAAGTGGACGGCTGGCCCTGATTTCCCCAACGGCAACGACATGGCTGACGCTCCCGCTGCTGTCTTGCCGAATGGAAATATTCTGTGTGAGACCAGCCCGCTGGTCTTCAAAACCCCGCTGACTTTCTATGAATTCGACGGCACGAAGTTCACCAAAGTCCCGACGCCCAAGAAATCTGGCAAGCCCGCTACTTCTTATCAGGGACGGCTCCTAGTCCTGCCCACCGGCCAGATCCTCTACACCCTGGCCGATGGTCTGACCAAAGATGCGGAAATCTACACCGCAAAGGGAACGTACCAAAAATCGTGGGCGCCGGCAGTCACGACCGCTCCCACCAGCGTTACCCGTGGCAACACCTACAAAATCTCCGGGACACAGTTCAACGGCCTGGACGCGGGCGCGGCTTACGGGGACGATGCGCAAATGAACAGCAGCTATCCGCTGGTGCGCATCACCAACAACTCAACCAAACATGTTTTCTACGCTAAGACGCACGACCACAGCACCATGGCGGTCGCGACCGGCAAGAAAATTGTGTCGACTAATTTCGATGTGCCTTCCGGTATGGAGACAGGCGCCAGCAGTCTGGTGGTTGTCGCCAACGGCATCCCTTCCGCCCCGGTCGACGTAACCGTGCAGTAGAGGAAATCGCAACCGCTGAGTTACAATGCCACTTCCTTGGTTCTGGTTAAGAAGTTCTGATTCAGAAATTCTGATCCAGAATCCGGGAAGTGGCTTTCTTGTTCTTTCTCAATTTCTTTGGTTCGCGCGTCCTCATCGAACAAAATGAGGAGGGAAGCGGGTGAGAATCCCGCGCTGCCGCGCAACTGTATGCGAGGAAATTCGCAATCGGTCACTGGGAAATCCTGGGAAGGCCGGTTGTATCGTCGGACAGCGAAAGCTGTCCTTAACTCGCAAAGCCAGGAGACTGGCGCGAACCGTCCACACCAACCCCTTTCGCGAGATAAAGGAGGAGTGCATGCGGTTCTTTCGTATTCTCACCAGTGTGATTTGCCTGCTGGCGGCAGCGTCAGCCGCCGATATCAAAATCAAAGTTGTCGATCCACAATCGGCCGTGGTGGCCGGAGCCCAGGTCGTGCTCGTCCCCCGGGGTAGCGCCACTCCAGCGGCGGTAGGCACTACGTCTGCCGAAGGCTTGTCGGTATTTCGCGGCATCGGATCCGATTCCTACCAAGTCCGAGTTCTGGCCCGTGGCTTTGCCGCGAAAACAGTTGATGTTTCATCGTCGGTCGAAACCATTACCGTCGAACTTGGGCTTGCCACGGCGGCTGAAACCGTCGTCGTGACCGCGACGCGCAGTCCCGTCTTGACCCAGGCGGCGGGCGCGGATGTCGAGACCTTGAGCGGCGGACAAATCGAAGTGATGAACCCGGTCTCCGCAGACGATGCCATACGGTTTTTGCCCGGTGCCGTGGTGAACACAGCAGGACAGCAGGGAGGATTATCTTCGCTGTTCGTGCGCGGAGGCGATTCTACCTACAACAAAGTTATCGTAGACGGGGTGACCGTCAACGAACCCGGCGGAACCTTTGATTTTGGAACGCTGCCGCTGACCGAAGCGGATCACATGGAATTCGTACGCGGCGCACAAAGCACGCTGTACGGATCCGACGCCATGACCAGCGTGGTCCAAGTGTGGACACGCACTGGCAACACCACGACTCCCGAACTGCGTTTCGGCGCCGATGGCGGGAACTTCTCAACCGCGAATGGCTACGCCTCGCTGGCGGGTGCGTATGACCGCTTCGACTACAACGCCTTCGCCAATCAATTCAACACCAGCGGCGAAGGCGTGAACAATGCGTATTCCGACTCCCTACAGGGTGGAAACTTCGGCGTGGCCATCAACAACCGAGTCTCTCTCCGGTTGCGTATGCGCCACTCCAACAGCAATACCGGCCTCTCCGGCGAATGGAACTTTAACGGCACTCCGCTGCAACCGCCAGACCCAAACGATGCGTCGCACCTGAACACTCTCCTGGGGGGCGTCGAGTTGATTGTTGCCGGGCCAACCCGCTGGCAACATCGCTTCTCGGGTTTCGATTACAACTATCGCTACACCAACATTAACCTGACTGGCGACACTGCGCGCGTGGACGATTTCCCCACTCATGCCGTCTCCGACATCAATCGCGCGGGGTTTGAATACCAGGGAGACTACATCGAGCGTAGCTGGGCCCACACCACTGTCGGCTACCGTTTCGAAGATGAAAACGGATTCGTCGGCGATCTGCTCTTTCCACCGCTCACCCACGGCCAGCGCCTGAATCAGGACGCCTACGGGCAGCAGCAACTGACGCTGGGCCGACTGTCGGTGATAGCTGGCGCACGTTTTGTACACAACAGTGCTTTCGGCAATACCGGCGTGCCGCGCGTTGCATTGACTCTGCTGGCACTGCACGGAGGCGAAGTCTTTTCTGGCACGCGGCTGCGATTCTCCTACGCAACCGGCTTCAAGGAACCCCGGTTGGAAGAAACTTTTGCCGGTCCCCCTTACAGCGTTCCCAATACGACCTTGAAGCCAGAGCGCAACCGGGCGTTCGAAGCTGGAATCCTGCAAAATCTGTTCGGAAACAAATACGCTTTCACCGCAACCTACTTCAACAATCTCTTCTACAACCGGATCGACTATGCGAGTAATCCGGCCACCGGCATCGGGCAATACGTGAACGTGGATAAGTCGTTCGCCCAGGGTGCGGAAGTCGAGTTTCAGGGTCGAATCCTGTCGAACTTATCTTTGAACGCGGCCTACACCTATACTTCGACGGAGATTTTGCAGGCTCCCGTCTGCACGCCGGCGAATTTTTGCGATCCCGCGGTGTTCGGCGCGGGCCAGCCACTATTGCGCCGGCCTAAGAACTCAGCCACCACCTTGCTCACTTATCTCGGAAAACGATGGGGAGCGAACCTGGCAGGAAGTTTTGTGGGCCGGAGGAAAGACGCGGATTTTCTCGGTTTTGGCATCGATCACGCGGCGGGATACGTGCGAGTCGATATAGGAGGATGGTACGCGCTCACCTCGCGAGTGACGGCTTACGTCAACATTGGGAATATCTTCGACAAACAATATCAGGAGGTGGTTGGCTATCCGGCCTTAGGAACAAACTTCCGGGCAGGCATGCGATTCAGAATCGGAGGGGAGTGACAAAGGCTGCCATCAGCTCTTGGCTTTCAGCTGACCGCGGAAACCCCTGTTCCTTGATCGAGCAGCACCCTCGAGCTCCGATGCATCCATGCTCGACCGCGGACGTCCGTGGTGGTTGCCGGCCAGCGTGCTGTAGGGCACGGGAAGCACCGAAATCGAACTCTGATATTTAGTTCGCACCAGCTTCAGTTTCTCCAGATCCTCTCCGCCCAAGGGTTGCTGGCGGCCCAGAAGATGGGTGACGAGGGCGATCTGGGCAAAGTGTTCGACCGTTTCCATCTTCATGTAGGCGTGGTGAAGCGTGTCCGCATAAGCGACAACCCCATGGTTCGACATCAGGATGGCGTCGTACTGAGGGACGAGCGGCTCCAGGGCATCGGAGAGTTCCGGCGTTCCCGGAGTGCCATACTTAGCGAGCGGAATCGAGCCCAGACCGATGACCACCTCGCAGACCAATGGCTGGTTGAGCGCGAGCCCGGCGGCAGCGAAGCCGGTAGCCGTGGTCGGATGAGCATGTACGACCCCGCCTACGTCAGCCCGAAGCCGGTAAATCAGCAGGTGCATAGCGATTTCGCTGGAAACATTGCGGGTCCCGGCAAGCCGGCGCCCTTCGAGATCGACCACAACCATGTCCGACGGCCGCAGCATACTCTTGCTCATCCCTGTGGGAGTGACCATAATCCGCTCATCATCAAGGCGAACGGAGAGATTGCCGTCCGTGGCTGCCACATAGCCGCGTTGGTGCAGCATCTGCCCGAACAGAACCATTTCGCGTCGATATTGGCGTTCGCTTGACATTCAATTTTGGGGCTGCTTAGGGGGAGCGGACCCGAGCTAGTTCGCGTATGGTATCGCAGACCCTTGCTTCAACACAATCCGTTTGTTGCGGTATGTGCTTAGGATCCCCCGGCGTTCCCGAATTTATAATCACTTGGCGTGCTGGTTTCAGAATTCAATTATCAACTTCCCGAAGAACTGATCGCCCAGGAGCCCCTCCTCGACCGGGCCGCTTCCCGCCTGCTTCAATTCGAGCGCCGCTCGGGAAGGTATCATGATCGTTGCTTTCGGGATTTCCCCGACCTGCTCAGCGCCGACGATTTGGTTGTGTTCAATAACACGCGCGTCTTTCCCGCTCGCCTCTACGGACGCAGAAGCGGCGCGACGGCCCAGCCGGTGAGCTCGCGGAATCCGGCGGCTGGCCAGTTTCTTAAGGGTCGAATCGAGGTCCTGCTCACACGGCAAGTGTCGCAGGATCCAAACGAATGGGAGTGCCTGGTCCGGCCAGGCCGTAAAATCGGAATAGGAGAGCGGCTGTTCTTTGGAGACTCAGGCGAGGAAAACGCTGAGCTGCAGGCCGAAGTCATAGCCAGAGGCAGTTTCGGGGAGCGCCGCATACGGTTTCGCTCAACCGGCGACTTCTTCGGTTTAGTCGATCGGCTGGGGCATGTGCCGCTGCCACCCTATATTGGCCGGCCAGACCGTCCCGGAGATCGCGATCGTTACCAGACCATCTACGCGCGTGAGCGCGGTTCGGTAGCGGCGCCAACCGCTGGGCTGCACTTCACTCCAGAAATTCTTACGCAGCTACGAGAGCGAGGCATCGAGACTACGGAGATCACGCTGCACGTCGGGCTTGGAACTTTTCAACCCGTCCACGTGGATCGGGTTGAAGATCACAAATTGCACCGCGAATCCTACTTCGTTCAGGACGAAGCAGCGACCCAAATAAACCACGCGCTCGATGCCGGACGACGGGTGGTCGCGGTGGGCACAACCACTGTCCGCACCCTGGAGGGCGCCGCCGGCCAATCTGAAGATGGCAGAATCAAGGCAGGCAGCGGCGAGGCTGACATCTTCATCCATCCCCCGTACGAATTCCGCGTAGTGGGGGCTTTGCTTACAAACTTTCATTTGCCGCAGTCCACCCTCCTGATGCTGGTGTGCGCTCTCGGGGGAAAGGAACCGACAATGGAAGCCTACAAGCACGCAGTCGAGCAAAAATACAGATTCTATTCCTACGGCGACTGCATGTTCGTCGAGTAAGCCGAGGCAGCGGAGTTCGCCAGCGTTCTTCGTTTGTGTACCTTTGTGTCCTTTGTGGTTAATGCAGTGAAGATACTTAAAACACAAAGGACACGAAGGTACACAAAGGACCCACGCCGCTTCTCATGTCCATGTTCCTCGGGCACCAGAACTCCTACCTAAATCAAAGCTTCCTTCATCAGAGTTTCTGCACGCGATATACTAACCCTCGCAAAGGTGAAACATGACCATACAAGCACTGTCTAAACAGGTTTCGATACAGGATTTTGTGTCTGGATTGCGAAAGTTTCCCGAGCCTGCCTTCGACCGCACCGACCAGATCGTTCATTTTCTCGAGGGCACGCCAGTAGCCCCCGATACGCTGACGCCCTACTTGACTTGGGACGGACAGCACTACACCCGGAACCTAATCGACAAGACTCCGCTTTATGAACTGATCGCGGTCTGTTGGGAGGTCGGCCAGGGCAGTTCAGTGCATAACCACCGCGATCAGAACTGCTGGATGGCCGTGCCCATCGGCAGATTGCTGGTCGAAAATTATCGTGTGATTTCCCAAAAGCTCGAAGCCGGCACGTGCGACCTGGAAACAGCGGAAACTCTCGAAATGAGCCCAACGCATCCCTGCGCCGTCGATCCCCTGGAGCCAGTGCACCGTGTGTACAATCCCCGCGAGTTCAACCAGCGAGCGGTCAGTCTGCACGTGTATTCCCGGCCATTCGATAGCTGTGTGGTCTATTCGCCGGAGCAGCGCACATGCGGAGAAATCAAGCTGCACTACACCACCGAATACGGGCGACCGAGTAAGTGACTTCCGTCACCTGTGCACCCGAGGGCACGCCGTAAGAAAATTGGCTTACGGCAGGGCTTTCCGGGAGGCAGGAATGAAAAGGTCGTCTACGTGGCTGCTAGTGATCGTTCTCGTGACCTTGGGCTGCTCGAAGAAACAAAGCACACAAGCTAAGGATGCGAGTGCCGGCCGACCCCAGGAAGCAAAAGCGGAGGAACCAGAGATCAAAGCCGCGACCCCGGAAGATCCAGGACCGATGGCAACCGTAGTCCAACCACTGGCAATCTTGAAAGGACAAACCAAAGGTCTGCCGACAAAACCGGAAGCGCAGGAAGGCCCTGCAGAACTACGGGCGGTCGATCACCCCGTCAACCTCAAGTCGGAAGAACCCAGGAATTTTCTGCACAAAGCTTTTTCCGTAAGCAAA
>Ga0210390_10000136_pt1 | contig 75934 bp, 70 predicted proteins | sample IncBWH11OmetaG_FD_161050 | JGI IMG/M metagenome (GOLD analysis project Ga0210390, IMG submission 161050) | Forest soil microbial communities from Barre Woods Harvard Forest LTER site, Petersham, Massachusetts, United States - Inc-BW-H-11-O ...
CGTGCGCGAGGCATCATCGAAAACATGCCGGGCGCAGCACTCGCCGCCATCGATGGCAATTTCGCCATTGAATGCGATGTCCAGCTCACCGCCGATGGTGAAGCGATGGTGCATCACGACGATACGCTCGGCCGTCTCACCGATGGCGCAGGCGCGCTGCTCGGCTTGACTTCGACCGCTTTGAAGGAAGTTCGTTTCAAGGACACGGCCGAGCGGATGATGTCGCTGGCCGACCTCTGCATCCTTGTCAGGGGACGCGTTCCGATCATCGTCGAGGTCAAGAGCCATTTCGATCATGATCGCCGGCTGGTGAAACGCATGGCGGAAGTGCTCACCTCTTATTCCGGACCGGTGGCGGGGATGTCCTTCGATCCGGATCAGGTAGTGGCGCTTAGGGAGATGCTGCCGGCGTTGCCACGCGGCATCGTCGCACAACGCCACTACACGGAAGCCGATTGGCCGGAAGCAACGCCACGCCAACGCGAGGGCATGCGGCACTTGAAACGTGCCTTGCGCACGCAGCCGCATTTTGTCGCTTATTGGGTCAATGATCTGCCGGCACCGGCCCCATGGATCGCGCGGCATATCTTCGGCCTGCCACTGCTGACATGGACGGTGCGCACGGCCGAACAGCGGACGCGTGCCGGCCGGTATGCCGATCAAATGATCTTTGAAGGGTTCCAGCCCTGACAGATCGACCTTGAAGTCTGGCGCACCCTGCACGATGTTAAGTATAGGTCAGCCTGAACTATCGATGGATTCATCTGAAATTACCCTCGAAGCGGTTTCTTCCGTCAGCCAGATTCCGGCTGAGGAATGGAATGCCTGCGCCAACCCGCCTGTTGCGGCCGAAGGTTCTCGCGACGGCTCCAAAAGCCCTTTCAACCCCTTTGTTTCCCACGCTTTTTTCTCGGCTCTTGAGGCGTCCGGATCGGCGATTCCACGCACCGGCTGGGGTCCGCGGCATTTACTCGCGCGCAGCGACGGTGCCATCGCCGGCATCGTGCCCTGCTATCTGAAATCGCATTCGCAAGGCGAATACGTGTTCGACCGCGGCTGGGCGGATGCCTATGAGCGCGCGGGCGGCAGCTATTACCCGAAACTGCAGGCGTCGGTTCCCTTCACGCCAGCCACCGGCCCTCGCCTTCTGGTCCGCCACGAGGTCGATCAGGACGAAATCCGCAGCGCGCTGGCACGAGGTCTCGTTGGGCTGTGCCAGGCGACGGAGGCGTCTTCCGTACACGTGACATTCGCACGCGAAACCGAATGGAAATTGCTGGCTAGCCACGGCTTCCTGCAACGGACCGATCAGCAATTCCATTGGCACAATCAGGATTACCGCAGCTTCGACGACTTTCTTGCCACACTGAATTCGCGTCACCGCAAGGCGATCAAGCGCGAGCGGCGCGAAGCAGTTGCCAACGGCATCACCATCCATGCGCTTAACGGCAGCGACATCACCGAGGAAGCTTGGGACGCGTTCTTTGCCTTCTACATGGAGACCGGCTCACGCAAATGGGGCCGGCCTTATCTCACACGATCGTTTTTCTCGTTGATCGGTGAGACCATGGCCAACGACGTGCTCCTGGTCATGGCGAGGCGCAATAATCGCTGGATTGCCGGCGCTATCAACTTCGTCGGTTCAGACACGCTGTTCGGCCGCAACTGGGGCGCGATCGAGCATCACCCGTTTCTGCATTTCGAGGTGTGCTATTATCAGGCCATCGACTATGCGATCACGCGGGGCTTGAAAACGGTTGAAGCGGGCGCGCAAGGCGAGCACAAGATCGCCCGCGGGTACCTGCCACAAACCACCTATTCGGCGCACTTCATCGCCGACCCAAGCCTGCGTCATGCCATCAAGGATTATCTCAAGCGCGAGCGCGCCTATGTGGCCGAGATGGGGCGCGAACTCACCGAGACCGGACCGTTTCGTAAAGGCAACGGCGCTTCGGACGACGATTAGATCAGGAGTTTTCCATGCCCGCTTACGATCCCAACAATCCGTTCGCCAAAATCCTGCGCGGCGAATTCCCTTGCTACAAAGTGCACGAGGACGACCACACGCTGGCCTTCCTCGACATCATGCCGCGCTGTGTTGGCCATACGCTGGTGATCCCGAAGGCGCCCGCCCGCAATATCCTGGATATTACGCCTGAGGATTTCGCCCATGTGGCGCGTGCTTCCCAGAAGATCGCGCGCGCCGCGATGACGGCCTTCGATGCGCAAGGCATCACGGTGCAGCAATTCTCGGAACCAGCCGGGGGACAGGTGGTGTTTCACCTGCACATGCATGTGATGCCGCGCCATGACGGCGTGGCGCTGTTGCCGCCCGCCAGCCGCAAGGAAGACGGCAAGGTGCTGGAAGCAAACGCCGCAAAGCTCATCGCGGCGTTGAAATAAATCGGCCCGTCATTGCGAGGAGCAAAGCGACGAAGCAATCCAGCTTTCGTCACTTCTCTGGATTGCTTCGCGGAACCTGTCATCGGACGCGCATTCGCACAACCCGATGGCTCGCAATGACGAACTTGGCGAGCAGGCGTCACTCACTCCCAACATCCCCGCCCCTCTGCGCCGCGAGCGGCGAGAATTCGCAACGGTCGGGCTTGAGATCGATCAGCGGGGTTTCGTCGAGACAGTCGAGACCGCGCACGAGCACGCTTGATCCTTCGATGCCGACGAACTTGACGATCGAGGTGCCGATCGGATTGGGCCGCACCGGTGAGCGCAGCGAAAACGTGCCGCGCGTCTGTCCGTTTTTCTTCGGGCTTTGCAGCACGAGATTGCGCGGCGAATGATGCAGCCAGTAGATCACCTCAAGATGCGCATAGAAATCGACGCCCTTGAGCGCTGGCACCCACGGCTCGAAAATCTCAATCCGGCAGATCGGGCCATCATAGCTGCCCTGCCGCGGCGTCTCCTCGCGCGATTTCCAGGGTGTGCGGATGCGGCCGATGAAGACGAGACCGGCATCGCTGGCCACGGGCATGTCGACGGCGACTTCGCCTTCGCGCAATTTGGTCTCTACGATCATCGCTTCAGTGGTCCGCTTCTAACATTCGCATCCCTTCGCAGCGGTCGCTTTTGCGAATGTTAGAATCAAAAGGACCACTAATAAATATAAGTTTCTAGTGGAGTTTTGGATTTGACATTCGCTTGACGAACCCGCGGCCGGATGGGTAGCGAATGTCAAATCCACCCCACTAGTCCAGTGAAATGTTCCGGGCCTTTACCACCGCCGACCATCGCACGCGATCGGCCTCGATGAACTCAGCGATCTCCGCCGCGCTTTGCGGGCGCTTTACCGAATAGCCGATTTTCTGAAGCGACGCACGGAACGTCTCGTCGTTCAGGGCCCGGTCGAGGCTGGCCTTGATAATTTCTGCGACATGATCCGGCACCTTGGCCGGCACCGCAATCGCGAACCAGACGCTGACGAGGTAATCGGGGAAGCCGCTTTCGGCGATGGTCGGCACATCGGGAAGTTCAGGGCGTCTCTGCGCCGAACTCACCCCAAGTGCCCGCAACGACCCGGCCATCACCGGAGGATACGCCGTGCCAAAGGAATCGAACATCAGCTGGACGTTCCCGGCGAGAAGATCGACCATGGCGGGCCCGGCACCCTTGTAGGGCACATGCGTCATCTCGATGCCGGCCATCTGCTTGAACATCTCGCCGGCGAGATGAATCACACCTCCTGTTCCAGCCGAAGAGAAGCTGAGTTTTCCTGGATTCTGCTTGGCGTAAGCCACAAACTCGGCAACGGTCTTCGCGGGCACGGAGGGATGAACCTCCATCACGAGCGGGTCTTCCGTGACGATCGCCAGCGTCCGAAAATCCCGATCGGGATCGTAGGCCAGCTTCTTGTAAAGCATGGGATTGAGCACAAACATCGAGCCGGACACGACCAGCAGCGTGTACCCGTCGGCCTCGCTCCGCGCGACCGCCTCGGAACCGATCGCACCTTGCGCGCCGGGCTTGTTTTCGACGAACGCGGCCTGCTTGAGATCCCTCGCGAGATAATCCGCAACCACTCGTCCCACCACGTCGGTCGGACCGCCTGCGGCATAGGGAACGATGAGGCGCAGCGGCCGCGCCGGAAAATCGGCGGCATTTCCTGGCGCAGCGAAAAGAGCCGCCACGCCGACAAACGCTGCGATCGAGGCCGACTTGAAGTGTCTGCCCATTGTCGTTTCCTCCGCCGGAGTTCTGCCGGCAGCAAATCAAACCAGTAACGAAGCAATCAGCCAAGCCACCATTTTCCCGCGAGCATCAGGAACTCGCCGGAGACCACGCCGGCAAAGATCGACCGCCGCGTCAGCACGAAGACGATAAAACCCACGACGACCGCGCCATAGCGCAACAAGCCCGGGACGCTCGCCAGCGCCCCCGGCGGGTGCACCAGAATCTCCGCGATCACGCCGGCAAGGATCGCGGTGGCTACCGCCTTGACCCACACCAGAAGATCAGACCCCTCGTCCAGCCCGCTGCCGAGCCAAAGCCCGAGCATCCGCCAGATTTGGTTCGGGATCACGCCCGCCACCAGCAGCAACAGAAGCGCGTGCCAATCGCCGAAAAAATCGCTCATGGCCCCTCCCGCCATTTATGGACGGCAAAGGCGATGGTCCCGGCCGCGACCCCGCTGATCAGGATATCGAGACCGCTGTCGAGCAGCGACGCCAAGGGATAGAGCGCAAGCCCGAGCCCCAGCGCCAGCCCATCCGCAAGCTCTCGGGAATTGCGGGCGGTGGAGAACAAAAACGCCAGCGGCGTCAGCAGCAGGATCGCCGCGCCGAGCGTCTGTGTCAGGTTTGCCGCCAACTCATAGCCGATCGCGGTGGCGACCAGACCGATCAGCGCGAGCCCGCTGCCGAGCCCATGGACGAAGGCGATGCGCCGCTCGCGCGGCACATGCGGCAGGAAGCGGTAGCACTCGACCCACAGCGTCACTGCGGTGAAATGGGCGACCAACACAAGTTGCCGCCGCTTGGTTTCTGGCGTGCGCATCATCGGCAACACCGCGACCACCATCGGAAACAGCCGGATCGCGCTCACGGTCACCGCGATAGCCGACTGCACGACGGAGGCGCCCGAGGCCAGGGTCGAAATCAGGATGATCTGCGCCGGCCCTGCCCAAACCAGCAGCGTGGCGAGCAAGGCCCAGGCCAACGAAAAGTGCGTATCATGCGCCAGCGCGCCGATGCCGATATAAGTGACGAACAGCACCGCTGAGAGAATGGTCCATCGAACCGCCGCCATCCCAAACGCGAACGCGCGCAAGGGCCGATGCCATTGGGGTGAATCGAGCGGCGGAAAGACCATGGGAACATGAAATCGCGTGAGTCGAGGCGGGCATAACGCTTTCGATTTGCATGCACGTCAAGCGACGACGGCTTCACGGCTGGCATGCAGAGTTATGGTCAGCCTATGGGCATAAGCTCACGTTCTAAAATTTCGCAACACGAAGCAGGCCCCGCCCGCACGGCGAATACGGTTGCAGAGATCATCGGCGGCGGGCCTGGTGTCGGCACCGATACGCACCTGATAAAACGGCCGCATGCCGCGGTGGCGGTTCTGCGTACTGAGCAAGGTCGGCGTCTGGTCGCCGACGACGCTACGCAATTTCGACACCGCGCGCGAATACATCGCCATTGCAAGGTCGCGATCGAACCCGCCGGCCAGTTGAACACCCCATGGCTGGGCCGCGCCAAGCTCCACGCTCTGCTCAAGCCGGGTGACAAAATAGTTCGGCGCGCGCTTGAGCAGCGCCATCAAATCCTGGCAGGTGGTACGCGCAGCCGCACGGTCAGATATCTGCCCGCCCCTGCCGACGCGCTGCCATTCCTCGACCGTGGCGCCGGTAATGCTTGAGACGTAATGGCGGGTCTCCTGCGGCATCGGGCCGGTGCCGGCGAGCCATTCCTGCACCCGCCGCGGCCCGGCATTATAGGCCGCCGCAGCGAGACCAAGATTGCCGAACTGGTTACGCAACTCGCTGAGAAATTCGGCGGACTTCGGCAACGCCTGCACCGGATCAAAGGGATCGAGCAACCGCCGCTCATTGGCCGTGCCCGGCATGAACTGCGCGATACCCTGCGCGCGCTGGCCGCTGCGGGTCATGGGCCCGACGGCGTCGGATTGAAAGCGGCTTTCCTGCCAGATGACGCGAGCGAAAAACTCGAGCGGCAAGTCGTTGGCCCGTGCCGCCGCCTCGATCATCAGACACACGGCCTCTCTTGTATCGGGATCTGCCGGCTTCTCCGGTGGCTTTTCTGATGATTTGTCGGCCGCATTATCCGACGGCTTTTCTGGCCGCTTTTCCTCTTGCGGCTTGTCTTGCGATGTCGCTTGCGGCGGCTTTTCCTGCGAATTTCCGGGCTCTTCCGCACCCTGTTTGGCCGGAGCGGAGCCGTCGTTCACGGGCGCCACCTCCTGCGCGGCCGCTCCCGCGATCAAGACGAACAGCCACGCGCACATCAGAAACCAGACAAGCGAGCGTTGGGACCCTTGCATTGCCGTCCTGCCTCTAACGTAAACCATCCTTGACACTGGCCTTACGCAGTTTAGCTATCGTTCGATGATGGCGCCTTGATGAGAGCTTATATGGCGATCCCTTCTGACGACCGTACCGGCTTTGCACCCGACGACGATGCGCCGATCCCCTATATGGCGCGCACGCGGGAATATTACGCCGCGATCGGCTACACCACGCCTTATCGCTGGGCGCATTACGTCGAGACGCCGTTTCAGCCGTTAGGCAAGCCGCTCGCGCAGTCGCGACTTGCCCTCATCACCACCGCCGCGCCGTTCGACCCCGCCAAGGGCGATCAGGGCCCCGGCGCCAAATATAACGGCGGCGCCAAATTCTATTCTGTCTATGACGGCGATACCTCCAAGCCGCACGATGTGCGGATTTCCCACATTGCCTATGACCGTGTACATACCTCCGCCGAGGACAGCGGCACCTGGTTCCCGTTGCCGCAGTTGCACCGGCTCGCCGCCGAAAAGCGGATCGGCGAAGTCGCGCTGCGCTTTTTCGGCGCGCCGACCAACCGGAGCCACCGCGTCACGATCGAAACCGATGCGCCGGAGATTCTCGCCCGCTGCCAGGCCGATCGCGTCGATGCCGCAGTGCTGGTACCGAACTGCCCGGTCTGCCACCAGACGGTCAGCCTGGTCGCCCGGCATCTCGAGGCGAACGGCATCCCGACCGTGGTGATGGGTTGCGCCAAGGACATCGTCGAGCACGCCGCAGCGCCCCGCTTCCTGTTCTCCGACTTCCCGCTCGGCAACTCCGCCGGCAAGCCGCACGATGTGGCCTCGCAAGCCTTCACGCTTGAGCTCGCGCTGCGGGTACTGGAAACCGCGCCATCAGCCCAAACCACCGTGCAATCGCCGTTACGGTGGAGTACTGACGCTTCCTGGAAACGCGACTACAATAACGTCGCGGCCTTGAGTGCGGAGGAACTGGCCCGTCGCCGGCGCGAATTCGACGCCCAGAAGGAAATTGCCCGCAGCCTCCGCGAAACGGCCGCATAGGCCTGCCAAAGTTGTCCTTAATGCCGCTGCAGGCGGCATTATTTTCCTAACATCGATTTACGTTAACGCGGCTTTTTGGCCGCGATGCCCTTTCTTGCGCCACCGGCTCGCGTAAAAGCTAGTGTGGTGGATTTGACATTCGCTTCAGTATTTCCGCGAGTCCTCAAAGCGAATGCCAAATCCAAAACCACGCTAGAATCCAATATTTACTAGTGTCCCTTTGGTTCTGATATTCGCAAACGAACTAGCCGCAGCATCATGCGAATGTCAGAACCGGGACACTAGGCCTTTCGATTGGGAGCTTTTCGATGCAGGACCGACGCCAGAGTGTCCGCGACAAGGTTATCTATGGCGGGGTCGCCGAGATCGCCGACAATGGCGCCGCGCGGGATTGCGTGGTGCGCAACATCTCCGAGCACGGCGCCCATCTCGAATTCAACAGCGGAGTGCGCCTGCCCAAGGACTCGTTGCGGTTGACCATCGCGCGCAAGGGACGCTCCGTGATGGCCCGGATCATCTGGTGGCGCGACAATTTCGTCGGCGTGGCGTTCAACCCGGAACAGTCCTACGAATTGCCGGGTTCTGACCTCGCCGAGCGCTTGCGCAAAAGCGAAAAGAAAAAGCGCCAGTTGCAGCGCCGCATCAAGGAATTGATCGAAGGCTAGTCCCCTCTATCTGAAGTAGCCCGATCGCTCAGCGATCCCTTGTGTCTCCTCCCTCGCCCGCCCATAATTGCTGGCGCTACCGGGAGGAAAACAAAAAAATGCGCCTGCTCTTCGTAACCTTCGCCGTCGCCCTGATCGGGCTTGCGAGTGAAACTGCCTCGGCACAAACCGCCGACCGCACTATCGACGAAATCAAAGCCGAAACGCTCGCCCGCGCCCAAACCGGCGCCTACCCCGCGTTGGGTATCCAGCCCAGTGACGCCGGTGATGCGCTCTCCCGCATCAAGAGCCGCGACGCGGATGAATGGGCGGCGGCATGGAGCGCGGTCGCCGATAGCTACATGGCCATGGGCAAGGCGGCTGCCGACCCGAAGGAAGCCGACGCCAATTTCGTGCGCGCCTGGCGTCTCTATTATTTCGGCCAATGGCCCTCGCCAACCTCCGCCGGCAAGCAGGCCGCCTATCAGAAGGCGGTCGACGCCTATTTGCAGCATGCCCGCTATTTCGATCCACCGCTCGAAGTCGTGCACATCCCTTACGGGGACAAGGAAATCGTCGGTTACTTAAGATTGCCCGCCAAGGCAGCGCGTCCGGTGCCGCTGGTGCTGGCGATTTCAGGTCTCGACAGCCGCAAGGAAACCGTAGCCGAGACCTATGCCGCCGCCATTCCCGAAGGGATCGGATTCTTCGCCGTCGACAGCCCCGGCACCGGACAAGCGCCGCGCAAGGCAGATGAGACCGCCGACCAGATCTACTCGCGTGTTCTCGACTATCTCGCCACCCGGAGCGAGATCGACAAGAACCGCATCCTCGTGCACGGCCAGAGTTTTGGCGCCTACTGGGCGGCCAAGCTCGCGCACACCGAAGCCAAGCGTCTCGTCGGCGCGGTTACGCAATCGCCGCCGATCCACCGCACGTTCCAGGCCGATTTCTTCCGCGGCCGGATGTACACGCGCGAATATCTGTTCGATCTCGTTCCGGCGAGCCTGTTTGTCTATGGCATGAAATCGACCGACGAGCTGATTGCCTTCCTGCCGAAGATGTCGCTGCAGGCCCAGGGCCTGCTCGGCAAACCCACGGCGCCCATTCTGGTCGTGGGTGGCACCCGCGACACGCAGGTGCCGATCGAAGACCTCGAATTGCTGATCAACAGCGGCACCGAGCCGCGCGAAGCCTGGATCAATCCGGTCGGCGGGCATATGGGCCGCACGGCTGATACGTGGCCGGACCCCGTGATCTTCAAGAAGATCATCCTGCCGTGGGAAGTCCGTCACCTCAACGCCAAGGCCAGCGCACCTTAAGAAGCCCGGCGCACCATAAGAAAGCTGCCGCGCGCTGATCGGGCGCCACCGACCATTTCGCGGCTGCGAAGGTTGCGACCAATATCCCTCTTTCAACGGGACCGCAGTTCTGTAAGCTCGCCGCCAGCCCGGCGGGTTAACGTCTGCTGGGCCGATAACGACAATAAAAACAACAACAATAAAACAAGCCAAAAACAGCCGGAGGAAACCTGATGCCAGCCACTTTTGTGCGCCGCGCCACCCTCAACCGCCGCACGCTTCTCGCAGCCGGCGGAGGCCTGGCGGGCATCCTCGCCACCGGCCGCGCGCCCGCCTTTGCCCAGACCCAGCCGAAGAAACTGGTCTTTGCGCATATCAATGCCGTGCCTGAATCGGCGGCCGTCGCCTTCGACTGGATGGCGAAGGAGCTGACGGCGCGGACGAACGGCGCGCTCGAAATGCAGTTCTTCGGCAAGACGCTGATCCCGCAAGAGCTCGAGATCATGAACGCGGTCAAGTCCGGCAGCATCGCGATGGGAAGCCCGGCCGGAGCGGCCGCCACGATATTTCCCGAGATGGGCGCACTGCTCGTGCCCTATCTGGTCAAGGACTACACCTCGGCCTACGCCATGCTCAACGGCCAAATCGGCGACAAGCTAAGCAAACAGATCGAAGACAATAACAAGCTCAAGGTGCTCTGCTATTTCGACTATGGTTTTCGCCATTTCTGGACGTCTAAGAAGCCGATCGTCGAGCCGAGAGACCTGCGCGGCCTGAAAATCCGTGTGCAGCAGTCGAAGATTTTCGGCGATACCATCAACGGGCTCGGCGGCAACGCGGTGCCGATGGCCTATGGCGAGGTCGTCACCGCCGCGAAACAGGGCGTGATCGACGGCGGCGACCTTCCCGTCGTCAACATGAAAGCGCTCAAGATTTACGAAGTCTCGAAATACGCCTCCCTCACCTATCACAATTACGGCCCGACCAACGCGGTGATGAACCTCGACATCTGGAACGGGCTGACACCTGATCAGCAGAAACTGGTGCTCGATCTTTCGCGGGCTGCCCAGGAAAAGATTCGCCAGCTGACCGAGTCGGTGGATCATTTCGCTGAAGCCAAGGCCCTGCTCGAGCCGCTCGGCATGACCGTCGTCGAAGCCAAGGTCGACGAATTCCGCAAAGTGGCGCAGCAGAAGATCTGGCCGGCTTACAAGGCGCAATACGGCGCGCTATGGGACGAGATCGAAGGCTTCAAGGCTTAGGTCCCCGCATCAGCCGCCCCTCCTTTCGGAATTTTTGATGCGCATGCTGCGGATCCTCAAAGCCGTCCCGAAGGTCACGGTCACGGCGCTGATCGTGCTCGCGATCGTCAACCTCCTGGTCGGTGTCATCCTGCGCTATTTCGTCGGCGCCATCACCGATTGGCTCGATGTCGACCCGGTGCCGTTCACCTGGGTCGAGGAAGTCGGCGAATTGTCCCTGGCCTGGCTGACGTTGATCGGGGCTGCGATCGGGATCCAATCGCGTTCGCATTTTTCGCTATTGGTGTTCGTGCATCGCCTGCCGGAAACCGCGCAGCTCTGGATCGGTCGTTTCAATCACGCGCTGATCGTGGGCGTCGGCCTCCTGGTGGCATGGTACGGCTGGAAACTTTGCCTGCTCAACAGCGCATTGAGGACGCCGGGGCTCGAGATCAGCCTCGCGTGGCTTTATGCGTCCGCCGTTGTCGGCGGCCTGCTGATTGCGGTTTACGGCGTGGCCATGATGTTGTCACCGCTGTCCCAACCCGAATCCTTGCACTAGGGCGCGCCGTTCATGCTGCTTGCCGCGGTCGCCGCCATCTTCATTGTCCTGATCCTGCTCTCGATGCCGATCGTGTTCGCGCTCGCCGTCGCCGGCATCGCGGGCCTGTGGATCGGCGGCTATCCGATGCAGCAACTTTCCTCGGCGTTGGTCTCGGGCTCGCAGAGCTGGGTGCTGCTGGCGATCCCCGCCTTCGTCTTCGCCGGCAACCTGATGGAACGCTGCGGCATGAGCCACGCGCTGGTCGAACTGGCGCGCGCCCTGATCGGATGGGTCAAGGGCGGGCTCGGCATGTCCGTAATCGTGGTGGCGTATTTCTTCTCCGACATCTGCGGATCGAAAATGGCAGAAGTTTCCGCGCTCGGCTCGGCGCTGATGCCACCTTTGAACAGGGCCGGTTATGACCCGCGTGACTCCGCTTCCTTGATCGCAGCGGGCACCGCGATGGGCATGCTGGTGCCGCCGGCGATCTTCATGATCGTGATCGCCCAGGTCACCAATACCTCGGCAGTGGCGCTGTTTGTCGCCGGGTTCATTCCGGCCATGGTCATGATGTTTTGCCTGATGGCAGTCGTCTACATCCGGGCGCGGCAAAAGGACTGGCCGGTCGACACAAGACCAAGCTTCAAACGTCTCGGCGAAGCCGCGCTTCATGCGGCCGTGCCGATGGTGGTGCCGTTCGTCATTCTCGCGGGCTTCATTCTCGGCATCATCACCGCGACCGAGGCCGGTGCGGTGGTCGCGGGCTACGCATTCCTGGCCGCGAAGCTTTATTACCGCAACGTGTCCTGGCGCGAGATGGGCAGGATCGCCTATGACAGCGCGATCCTGACGGCCGCCGTGGTTTTCCTGCTCGCGGTCGCTTCGGTCTATCAATATCTGATGGGCGTGAGCGGCGTGCCGCAGCTGCTCGGCGAAATGCTATCGCCGCTGAAGGGACATCCCTGGCTCTTTCTCACGGTGACCGCGATTGTCAGCTGCCTGTTCGGCATGGTGCTGGAAGGTCTTCCCGCCGCCGTCGTGCTCATTCCCGTGGTCTTTCCGATTTCGGAATCCATGGGCATCGACCCCATCCATTTCAACATTGTTCAGACCGCCGCGGTCGGGATCGGTCTTTTCCTGCCGCCGATGGGCGTCGGACTGCTGATGGCGCTGCGTTTTGCAAAGCTGAACGTGAGCGAGCATTTCCGGACCTATCTGCCCTACATGTTCGCCCTGTTCATCGGGCTTCTGCTGATCATCTGCATTCCTGAAATCAGCCTGACGCTGCCAAGGCTCGCAGGGTTGATCCGGTAAGCCTCAGCTATCGGCCGTCGGCGGATGAAACCTTGGCGCGGATCGGCGCCGCCGGCCGCCTCGCTTCGCCCGCTTCCAGGACAAAACGCTGATCCAGTGAAAACCAGGGCGCCACAAAACCGAACTCGTCCGAGGGCTTATCATGGCGAACGTAGTTGCCGATCAGCGCGCGCGTAACGCCGAACTGCACGTCCGAATCGATATGCGGATCGTCAGGTGAATAGACTTGCGAGATCAGCGTCTTGAATCCGGGTTTGAAGACCATGAAGTGCAGATGGGCCGGCCGAAAGTTGTGGCGGCGCGTGGCGCGCACCAGCTCGCCGACGGGACCATCGACGGGAATCGGATAGCCGGCCGGTTTGACGCTGCGGAAATGAAATTTTCCGGCGCCATCCGAGATAAAGCGGCCGCGCAGATTCATCTCGGCCTGCGTGGCGTCTTGATTTTCGTAAAGGCCTTCCGGCGAGGAATGCCAGACATCGATTTCAGCGCCGGCAACTGGTTTTCCGCTGGTATCTTCAAGCGAAGCGCGAACAAGGAGTTCCGGTCCCGGCGTCGGCGAACGCACCAGTGAGTCTCCGCTCGCGCAGGCAGGTTGGTCGTCGCGCCAGAACGGGCCGAGCATATTGGCCTGGGTCTCGGTCTGGCCGTGATGGCCGTTATTGAGCAGACAGACCAGCGGCGACACGCCGAGCGAGCCCGCCATCAGCATCACCTCGTTGTGGGAGGCGGTCGTCTTCTGTCCGAGCGCCGCCACGACGCGCACCGCCTCGCCAAACTCGCGTTCGGTCAGACGCACCTCCCGAACAAATCCATGGAGATGCCGCAGCAGTGCCAGCAGGATTTCGCGCAAGCGCGGATCTTCAACGCGGGAAACCGCCGCTTCGACCGCCTCCGTCACCATGGCCTGGTTTTCGATGATCATGTTCGTTTCCCCGCGCGGCTCTATCGGCCGCTTTATAACAAAAACCGGCGGTCTTTCGACGCGCCGGCTTTTCTTGTGTCGCTATCTCCGAAGCTTTTAGGCCTTTACTAACCCCTTCGGCCCGCTTCCGGAACCACCATTTGGCTTCGGCTTGCGGGGGGTGGTGCGCTTGCGGGCGCCCGGCAGCTTCTCCGGCTTCGGCGTGACCGGGCCCTCGACAAAGTCGAAGCCGATCTTGTCCTGAGATGTCGCCTCGTCCTTGACCAGCACGACGCGGACATGACCGCCGCCCTTGAGCTTGCCGAACAGAACCTCGTCCGCCAGCGGCTTCTTGATGTGCTCCTGGATGATCCGCGCCATCGGCCGCGCGCCCATCTGCTCATCATAGCCATGCTGCACCAGCCAGGCTTTGGCCGGCTCGGACAGCTCGATCGTGACGTCGCGGTCGGCAAGCTGCGCCTCGAGCTGAAGCACGAACTTCTCGACCACCATACCGATCACATCCGCATTGAGATGCGCGAACGAGACAATGGCATCGAGACGGTTGCGGAATTCCGGCGCAAACTGCCGGCTGATCGCCTCGTGATCATCGCCTTCCCGCTTCGAGCGGGTGAAGCCGAACGCCTGACGAGCCAGATCGGCCGCGCCCGCATTCGTGGTCATGATCAGGATCACGTTGCGGAAGTTGACCTGCTTGCCGTTGTGGTCGGTGAGCCGGCCGTGGTCCATGATCTGGAGCAGCACGTTGTAGAGATCGGGATGGGCCTTCTCGATTTCGTCGAGCAGCACGACGCAATGCGGATGCTGATCGACACCATCGGTGAGCAAGCCGCCCTGGTCGAAGCCGACATAGCCGGGAGGCGCGCCGATCAGGCGCGACACCGTGTGCCGCTCCATGTATTCGGACATGTCGAAACGGATCAACTCAACGCCGAGCGAAGCCGCCAACTGCTTGGCAACTTCGGTCTTGCCCACGCCGGTCGGACCCGAAAACAGATAACTGCCGATCGGCTTTTCCGGTTCGCGCAAGCCTGCGCGCGCCAGCTTGATCGATGCCGACAGAGCTTCGATCGCCTTGTCCTGCCCGAACACAACCCGCTTCAAGGTCTGCTCGAGGTGTTTGAGCACCTCAGCATCGTCCTTGGAGACGCTCTTGGGCGGAATCCGCGCCATCGTCGCGATGGTCGTTTCGATTTCCTTGATGCCGATCGTCTTCTTGCGCTTGTTCTCGGCGACCAGCATCTGCGCTGCGCCCGACTCGTCGATTACATCGATCGCCTTATCCGGCAACTTGCGGTCATGGATGTAGCGCGACGACAACTGCACCGCGGCTTCGATGGCCTCGTTGGTGTATTTCAGCCGGTGATAGTCCTCGAAATAGGGTTTTAGGCCCTTGAGGATCGCGATCGCGTCTTCCACCGTCGGTTCGTTGACGTCGATCTTCTGGAAACGCCGCACCAGCGCGCGATCCTTTTCAAAGTGCTGACGGTATTCCTTGTAGGTCGTCGAGCCCATGCAACGGATGGTGCCCGAGGCCAGAGCCGGCTTCAGCAGGTTGGATGCATCCATCGCGCCGCCAGACGTGGCGCCGGCGCCGATCACGGTGTGGATTTCGTCGATGAACAGGATCGCATTCGGATGCGCTTCGAGTTCCTTGAGCACCTGCTTCAGACGCTCCTCGAAGTCGCCGCGATAGCGCGTGCCCGCCAAGAGCGTGCCCATGTCAAGCGAAAACACCGTCGCCGCCGACAGGACTTCCGGCACCTCGCTGTCAACGATGCGCTTCGCAAGGCCTTCCGCAATCGCGGTCTTGCCGACGCCGGCTTCGCCGACGAACAGCGGATTGTTCTTTTGCCGGCGGCAAAGTACCTGGATCGCCCGGTTGATTTCGGAGTTACGCCCGATCACCGGATCGATCTTGCCGTCGCGCGCCTTTTTGTTGAGGTTGACGCAATAAGTCTCGAGCGCCTCACCCTTCTTCTTGGAATCCTCGTTGCCCTTGGTCTCTGTCTCTTCGTCGACACCGCGCACGGGGCGGGCTTCCGAGACGCCGGGCCGCTTGGCGATCCCATGGCTGATATAGTTGACCGCGTCGTAACGGGTCATGTCCTGCTCTTGCAGGAAATAGGCGGCGTGGCTCTCGCGTTCGGCGAAGATCGCGATCAGCACATTGGCGCCCGTGACCTCCTCGCGCCCCGAGGACTGCACGTGAATGACCGCGCGCTGAATCACGCGCTGAAAGCCCGCGGTCGGCTTGGCGTCATCGGCGCCGTCGGTCACCAGATTTTCGAATTCGGTTTCGAGATAGTTGACAAGGCTGGTGCGCAGCTTGTCGAGATCGACGCTGCATGCGCGCATCACGGCCGCTGCATCGCTGTCATCGATCAGCGACAGCAACAGATGTTCGAGCGTCGCATATTGATGATGACGCTCATTTGCAATCGCCAGTGCGCGATGCAGGGATTGTTCTAAGCTCTGGGAAAAAGTCGGCATTCGCTTCCTCTGTGGCCCCTGGCCATCATGATCGCCGTTGGCCGGTGAGGCAACAACAACCTTTGTCATATATAGTTGCGTACGATCGTGGCAAAAGACCGCCTCGCATATTTCTCCCCGCACGCTGATGTGAGGGGACAGTTTTACCCGTGATTTTCCGGGTTAACGGAATCTCGCCGATGCAAGACCCGTTCCGATTTCAGGCTGCGAAAAACTGGAATAGGTAAAAGCCCGGCCTTTTGGCCGGGGCGCGCAACGTCACTTCTTTTCCATCACGCATTGCAGGGGATGCTGGTGCTTCCGCGCAAAGTCCATCACTTGCGTTACTTTCGTTTCGGCGATCTCGTAGGTAAAAATGCCGCACTCGCCGATGCCGTTATGATGGACGTGCAACATGATCTTGGTCGCGGCCTCGACATCCTTCTGGAAGAATTTTTCCAGCACATGAACGACAAACTCCATCGGCGTGTAGTCGTCGTTCAGGATCAGGACCCGGTAGAGATTGGGCCGTTTGGTTTTCGGTTTGACCTTGGTGATAACGGAGGTAGCCGGTCCGCCGGTTCCGCCCGAGCGGTTTTCATCGTTGGCCATTCGGGGAGAGAATGCGACAATCGACGACAGGTGCGGATCAGGGCTGGTTATCAAGCGTAACATGACAGGAGTGTTTTGAAGTCCTCTGGGAAGCGACAGAAACCATCGGCCAATTCCGAAACACCCTACCGACCGTCTACCCCGTGCCAGCGTGGCCCATGGCCGGCAGCACGAACAGGAATATGGGTCCGGCCTAGTCCGCCCGCAAGCTCGTAAAATGTTCACGGATCGCTCGGCTTGCAGCAAACCCGATTCCCCGCACAGCGTTCCCGAACAGACTAGTCAATTCGTTTCGCTTTGACAAAGCTGGTCGCGCCCAGCGCGGCTCCAGCCAAATCGGCAATTCTCGAATCGGCAGTGACTTGAGAATTTGCGGTCATCCTCCGTCGCTTCGGCGGGTATTTCGCGATGTTGGCCTTTGCGGCCGCGCGCTCCGGAAGCCAACAGGCGTCATATGCGGCTGTGGATAAGGACCGCTTTGGTTGTCGGCGCGACAGAGCGGCCAGCACAAGGCACAACGGCAATTGTGCATTGCACAAAGGAAGCTTGCTGTTACATTGAAAGCTGAGAATCCCGTGCTTTCCCGCAAGCCTTCCTTAATCATTTGGAAACCGCAGCCCCCTACCCTGATTCTCCGGGCCTGCTCGATTGGGGGCGGGCTCGGAAATCTGTTTGTGAACAGCGTCTTAGCTAGAATGGCGGACTGTCGGCCGACGGGAGCGGGGCTAAATTCCCGCTGTCGGTTTCTGAACAGGGAAACGTCACCAGGCCGTCGGGCATAATTTGGCCTCACGAAGCGGTGATCTAGACAGAAAATGGGACGGGAAAGTTCATGCTTCGGACCAAATTGGTTACCTCGCATCGCTGGCGGGTTTGCTCTTTCGGGTTTGTCGCGGTCGCAGCCGCAGTCGCCTTCACCACCGATACCGCCGAAGCGCGCCACCGGCACTACGGTCACCACGTACGCCATTACCACTCGGAGTCGCACGAGGATTACAGCCCGGCGTTCTCCTCGATCATCGTCGACGGCAATTCCGGCGCGACGCTGACGTCGACCAATCCCGACGCGAGCCGCCATCCGGCCTCCCTGACCAAAATCATGACGCTTTATCTGCTGTTCGAGCGCCTCGACGCCGGCAAGATCAAGCTCGATACCGAAATGCCGGTGTCAAAACACGCCTCTGAACAGGACCCGACCAAACTCGGCTTGATGCCCGGCCAGACCATCCGCGTCGAAGACGCGATCAAGGGACTGGTGACGCGCTCCGCCAACGACGCCGCCGTCGTGATCGCCGAAGCGCTTGGCGGCAGCGAAGACGATTTCGCCAAGCAGATGACCCGCAAGGCGCATATGCTTGGGATGAGCAAGACCACCTATCGCAACGCATCGGGTCTGCCCGATGACGAGCAGGTGACGAGCGCGCGCGATCAGGCGACGTTGGGCCGCGCGATCCAGGACCGCTTTCCGCGCTATTATCGCTATTTCTCGACGGCGGAGTTCACCTTCCGCGGTCATTCGATTGCCAACCACAATCATCTGCTTGGCTCGGTCGAAGGCGTCGATGGAATCAAGACCGGCTATACCCGTGCCTCCGGCTTCAATCTCGTGACATCGATGCGCCGCGGCAACCGCCATCTGGTCGGCGTCGTCATGGGCGGCCGCAGCGGCGGCTCGCGCGATGCCATCATGCGCGGCCTTCTGGCGGAAAATCTCGAAAAGGCCGCGACCAAGCGCACGGTCGCCGCGATCACCGAGCGCAATCCGTCCGATTCCAACACGGACGTCGCCGACGCCGACGAAGCGGCCCCGGCACCGCTCCCAGCGCAGCCTGTCCAGTCCACGCCGGTTTCGATCGTTCCGGCTCCGTCGCGACCGGCCGCCGCCGCGTCGCTGATGTCGCAAGCCAGGGCCGACGTGTCGTCGGTTAAATCCGACGCCAAAAACGAACAGACGAAAACCGAGCCCGCGCCGCTGACGAGCGGCGTCATCCAGGCCCAGGCGATCGCCGCCATCCCCGGCTCGTCCGAACCGATGAAGCCGGTCAAAGTGAAGACCGTCCAGATCAAGGCCGGCCAGACCAAATTGGCGGCTGCGGGTCCGGCCCAGCCGGCTCCGCCGGTCACGAGCGCCATACCGGCCCGGACCGACGTCCCCGAAAGCTCGAGCGCGATCGTTGCCAAGGCTGAGAACGGCAAGGCCGACAGCGGAAAGACCGATACGGGCACCATCAACGCCGCACGCACCGACCTGCCGCCGCAACCTGCGGGCCACGGCACGGGTAACGGCATTCTCGGCGTCTTGCCCGCCTCCAGTCTTTCCTCCGCACCGCCTTCGCAGGCGATGGCCTATGCCGATCCCTCGCCTCGCACCCCCTCAACCCCGACCGCCCAGCCGAACACCGCGAGCAAGCCCGAAGTGACCCACACCGGATGGATCATTCAGGTTGGCGCACTCGAGAGCGAAAGCGAAGCGCTTCAGCGGATCGAGGCCGCCCGCAACAAGGCGCATGGCCTTCTCAACAAGGCCGATTCATTCACTGAACCGGTAGTCGCCAAGGACGATCGGAAACTATTCCGGGCCCGCTTTGCCGGCCTCGACCGCGATCAGGCCGAAGCGGTCTGCAAGATCCTGAAACGCAGCGATATTTCCTGCATCACGGTTCACAACTAAGACAAAAGGCAACGAAATCCTGTACGGGCGGCCTCTTCGTGGGGCCGCCCGTTTCGTTTGCAACCTATCGTCAAGATTTTGCGGTTAAGCCTTAGGGGTAGGAAACCAGCCACGCCGGGTAACGGCGGGCGATCACGGCGTCAGACGGACAGAAGCACTTCTCGGCTCTCAGCGTTTGATGGCGTGCCGGAGTTAGTTGCGATGCGTGCGAAGCAAAACTTCCTTGGCCTCGTTTACACGGGCAGCGAGGTACGTCGACCCCCCTTGGTCGGGATGCAGTTTCTTCATGAGCCCACGATGGGCACGGCCGATTTCGTCCCGCCCCGCCCCCGGCTTCAGGCCAAGGATCTGATAGGCCTCCTCGTCCGTCATTTTACTGCCCGGCGCCGTGCCGCGTTGCCGGCCTGCCGCGTCTCCTTGCGCGTTCTGACGCCAGGCGGGAAACCGGCGGTCCAGATAGCTTTCAAGTAACGACACACTCTCGGCGTCCAGTTCGCCAAACATCGCCAACAGCGCCGGAAGATCGAAATCCCCGAGCGAACGACCGGCGTTGGGCCCGGAAATGATCGTCCCGGTCAGCGCGTTGGTGTCGTGATCGAGCGTCATCTCGAAAAACGGGGAGCGCACGCGCGAGGCCTGGCCGTTCGAACGCTGCCCGCCGCCACCACCAAATAGTCCGGCGATTTGGCCAAAACCCGGCGTTCCGAACGGCGCCCAACCCAATAGCCCGGCGCCGAAGATGCCGAGCGGGAGCGCGACCGCAAGTTCACCCTTGATGCCGGTGAAGGCGGCCACCGCCAGCGCCAGCACGCCGCCGCCGATCTTGACCGCACGCGCAAGCACGGCCGGATTGGCAGCGCGGAACATCTGCAGCAGCAAATAGAGAACGATAACAGCGAGGGCGCCTGCGACCAGTGTGGGCATGGCTGCAATATAGTTGCAGCGGTCGAAAAAAGCATGCCCGCCCCACCTTTTGGAGGCACGCGGTCAAAAAAGCGCGTTGGCGCTGCTCTAACGTGCCCCTATCATTCGAGATCCAGGCAACTCGATCGGGAGCGCAACATGACGGTGCAGGGTTTGACGACCATCAAAAGCAGCCATGCGCCGCGCGAGACCATGAACCGGCTGGAAGCCGCGGTCACCGCAAAGGGCCTGACGGTGTTTGCCAGGATTGATCACGCCGAGGGCGCCTCGGCGGCGGGCCTTTCGCTGCGGCCGACAGAAGTTCTGATCTTCGGCAATGCCAAGGGGGGCACGCCCTTGATGCAGGCCGTCCAGACGATTGGGATCGATCTCCCGCTCAAGGCGCTGGTTTGGCAGGATGCCGCGGGCGACACTTGGCTGTCCTGGAACGATCCCGCCTGGCTCGTAGCGCGGCACGGCGCAAGCGGAGCCGAAGCTGTCGCCGGCAAGCTGGGCGCTGTGTTGGACGACGTCGCCAAGGCCGCTACGGCCGCGTAACTGCAGTCACTTCATCTGGCCCAACAACCTGGCCGCCCCGCTTTCGCTCCGCGACATCAGCAGCAGCGCTTCGCGCCCACCGGCTGCATAAGCCGCTGCGGCGCGCAACAGCTCTCGCAACTGTGCGGCAGCACCTGGATCGAACCGCGACCACGCTCCACCCGTGAGTCGCGCAATTTCCCGGAATGCCTGCTCGACCGCGGCATCATGCCCCTCCTGAAACATGAACACGGGCACCTTGAGCAAACCTAGCTCGCCAGCTTTCACGCAGAGGTCGTCGACGTTTTCCTCCATGGCGTCGCCGACGAACACCACGGCCCGGACGCCGGACGCCACCGCTTCGCGGCGCGCCTCGGACAATACTTTGCCGATCTGGGTGTTGCCGCCGCGGCAATCGATTTTACCCATGAGTTTCGCCAACGCGGCGCTATCGGAGATCCAGCCGGAGGCACGGCATTCATTCAAGCCCCGATAGTAGACCAGACGGATGTCGAGGCTGCCGAGCGAAGCCGCCTCCCGAAACATGTCGGCCTGCAGGGCACAGGCCATGTCCCATGTCGGTTGACGGCTCATGGTGGCGTCGAGTGCGAAGACCAGGCGACCCTTGCCGCCGGCCGTAAAAGGCGACATCGCCTTCGCTTTGGCAACGAAGGCGGCAATGTCGTCGGAGGTCGACGACTGCGGCTTCGGCAACGAGTTGCCCTCGCGGTCGCGCGCTATTCTGCTATCGGATTTTGAGTTGTTGGGCTCGCCGGCCATTTCATGCTCCCGCAACCCAATGTGGGTTGGGGTGTTGAGCCGGTCAATGCGCTGATGTCACCGGACGACGCCTAAAAGAGGCGCCGATCAGTTGTGCGCGACTGGCGCGTAGGGCGCAACCGGACCGGCGTCGGTCATCACCGGTGGCGAACCGGTTTCGGCCGGCCGTAGATCGCTGTCATCGTCCAGCATCTTGTCCAGCATTCCCTGGATCGTCGTCTTGGCCTCGTCGGAGCCGGTATCACGCATGTCATTGTGCTGGAACGAGGTGCGCACCACCGTGATTCCGGCTTTCGCGCAGATTTCGTCGTCCGGGATGACGCCGGGATCCGGCTTGAAGACGGGGTCTTTCGAACGGAAGGAAATGATCTTGAACCGACCATCGGTCATGAACGGCACGCGCAGGTTATCCAGCGTGACGACCTTCTTGATCTGCTCGGGATACAGCTTGGCGAAATACATCGAGATATCGCCGCCGTTGGAGTGCCCGACCATGGTCAGGTGATCGTAATCGGCGTTGGGTTGAACCGTCCTCAGTTCTTCGATCGCAAAACGGATGTTGGCAACACCCCGGTGATACTGCGGCAGGCGCCCGACATAGAGCTCGCCGACCTTGGTCACGAGCGGCGCATCGGTTGCGAGGTCGTGCTGGATGCTCGCGACCATGTAGCCGCGCGCGGCAAAGAGGTTTGCCAGGAAGGAGTATTCGGTGAACTTGACGGTATTGCCGTGATTGAGGATCACCACCGGCAGCTTGATCATGCCGGCATTCGCCTGCAATTCACGGTCGCGACGAACAGCGACGTCGATTTCAACCGGCCGATCGCCGCGCGCCGGATCATGAAACATCAGAGTCTCATGGCGGATCGCCCATTTGCTTGCGGTGAAATAGCCCACCGAAACCACAGCCGACAGGGAAAGTAGAACGGCAATTCCACGTTTCATGTTCGCCCTCTGCGGGACCACATTGACTGCCCGGACATAACGTCCAGACTCTCTTCTGGGTCACACTTTCCTAATATAATTCACGCTGCCGTGACGGAAAGACCAAATATTGGCACTTTGCCGCCCGGTCATTGTGCGATGCACTATTTCTAGAGCACGAAAATCCCCGGAAACGCCCCCGCCCAACGCGCGCAGAGATGGGCATTCAAGGTCAAAAACGGGTTCAGACTTTAGGTAAAAGCCCGGTAAATCAAGGCCCTGGTAAACCACCGCTTAGTCCGATCCCGAAAATTCGACGGAAATTCGAGAAACGGTGTTGGTTCCGGCCGGCATGATCTCAGGCACCGATGATGTCGTGGAGTTCCAGCGGCTTGTCGACCTGACTGAACCACTCGGCGCGATTGGCGGCGCGGCGGCGGCCACGTTCGTCCAACGGCAATTTGAGCTGGCGCAACAGGCTCGTGACTTCCTCGCGCGCCGTGACGTGCCCGAGGTTCGGACGGGTGCCCAGCGTTTCCTCATCGAGGTCGTCGAGCGCGGTCAGGCCGCGCGGGAAAAATTCGCGGTACACCACCCGCTCGGCAAACCCGTCAATCGAACGAAAGCCGAGCCGCAACGACAACTCCTTCAATCCGTCGGCGACCAGCTGCTTATTTCGCGATCCCAGCATCGACAGGCGGTTGCGAACGACGATCCAGTCGGTGCTGACACCATCGATCTGCCGGCGCCGGCGCCGCATATCGCGCACCATCTCGGAATAGTGGCTTTCGCCGGTCACCGAATAGGTCTCGGGGTCGACGGTTCCAAGGACGTCGAAGTCGAGGAAGCTGTCGTTGATCGGGGTGACCAGCGTATCGGCCATCGAATGCGCCAGCCGCATCAGGTAGCTGTCGGAACCCGGCGTATCGATCACGATAAAATCGAAACAGTGCTCGACCGCCCTCACTGATTCTTCGAACTGCTCGAATTCGGTGGTCTCGTTTTCGGCGATTTGCATGGTCTGGCCGAGCTTGATACAGCGGTGCACCGGAAACTCGAGATCGAGACCGGTCCGGTTTGCCCATGCGCGGCGGTTGTTGATGTAGCGGGTGAAGCTTTGCTGGCGGCAATCGAGGTCGATGGTGGCGACGCGCTGGCCGGCCTTCAATAAAGCGACGGCGATGTGCAACGCGGTGGTGGACTTGCCCGAGCCACCTTTTTCATTGCCCAGCACAACGACATGAGCCGAGCCTGATTGACCCTGACTAGTCTGCAGCAACATGCCTTCGACCCCCCTTTCGTCATCATCAAATTACGCGCGTGCGCGGTCAAGTTAAATGCGCAAACGTCTTCGCAAATCGCAACGAAGCCTGCCGCGATGGTGAATCGCGCGCGTCCCGCATCCGCATGAGGCAGAGATATTTCCCAAGGCGCCGATCGCAGCCGATGCCGATCGGCTGTTGCCACGCTTGGCGACTGGCTGTGGAGCTTGATAGAGTCGGAGCGTGTTCCGCTGCCGCGCCACCACGCCTGACGCTCCCCCTCCCCCGAAGATCGAGACCCGATGCCCTCACGCCCCATGATCGCCCGCACAATTCCCGCGCTGCGCCGCGCGCTCGACGGCCTTCGTGCAAGAAAAGCCTCGATCGCGCTGGTGCCGACCATGGGAGCACTCCATGACGGCCATGTGTCGCTGGTCCGGTTGGCAAAGCAACGCGCCCGTAAAGTGGTGGTGTCGATCTTCGTGAACCCGACTCAGTTTGCACCAACGGAGGATTTCGGATCCTACCCGCGGACCTGGAAGACCGACCTCGCCCGGCTGACGGCGGAAGGCGTCGATCTGATCTGGAATCCCGACGTCAAGACCATGTACCCGGACGGCTTTGCGAGCCGTATTATTACGGATGGACCGGCAACCGCGGGGCTCGAGGATCGCTTCCGGCCGCATTTCTTCGGCGGTGTCGCCACCGTCGTCGGGAAGCTCTTCACGCAATGCCGGCCGGACGTCGCCATTTTCGGCGAAAAGGATTTCCAGCAGTTGCGGGTGGTGGCGCGCATGGCCGCCGACCTTGATCTCGGCGTCAAGGTGATCGGTTCCAAAACCGTGCGCGAGCGCGATGGGCTCGCGATGTCCTCGCGCAACGTCTATCTGTCGCCCGAGGAACGCCACGCCGCACCCGTCTTGTTCAAGGCCATGAAGGAAACAGCGCGCCAATTGCGCGCCGGGGAAGACCTTCAAGCCGCGCAGGCCAGCGCCATCGAGACGATCACCGCCGCGGGATTTGCGATCGATTATTACGAGACGAGGCACGCCGAATCGCTGGCGCCGGTCACCTCGATCAAGGACGGCCGGCTGCGCATCCTGGTCGCCGCCAAAATCGGCACGACCCGGCTGATCGACAATATCGCCGTTTGAGGGCCAGGCAGGAAACCTAGAGCAGGCCGAGATCGCGCAATTCGCGGCGCATCGGCTCGGGCATGGCGGCAACACTTGAAGCCGCCGATTTGGTGAGATCGGGCGGCGCGGCGTCCGCCTCGAAGTAGCGCCAGCCCTGGAAAGCGCGCATCGGACGCGGCGAAACCGAAATTAACTTCGGTTGCATCACCAGGCGGCATCGGCCGATGCCGTCCTTGTCGCGAAACGGCTCGATGGCGATCAGCTTTTCGCGCGCGGCGATTTCGCCGCGAATGACCCAATAGATCGAGCCGCCCGCCAGCAGTTCCTCGACGCGCTTGGGCGTCATCCGCGTGATGTGGATGTGATGGGCCGGCTGGCCTTTGCTTTTGGCGACCTTAATGCGGTCGGCGATCCAGCCTTTGAGATCCTTGACGGATTCGGCGCCGACAGAAAGCTTGATCAGATGGAGCGGCATGTTTTTATATCACTGACTAAGTTGACCTTCGCTACTTGCCCGGCCGCGGGTTCGTCAAGCGAATGTCCGAAAACCGGAGAACTAGCGGGGGATCAATCCGAGGAAGCGGACGGCGCTGGCGCGGCTGGAGGCGGAGATGTGGCCGGCGCAGGTGTCGCTGCGCGCACGGGTTTTGGCGCCGGCGGTTTCTTGGCGGCTGCGACTGTCGGCGATGCCGGTGCCGTCAGTGACGTCGGTGCGCCGGGCCGCGGTGACGGCGTGGTCGGCGCTGCAGCCGAAGGCGCGGGCTGCCGCGATGCCGTTGCCGTCGAAGGTTCCGGCGTCATGATACTCACAGGCGGCGTCGAAGAGGCGCTTGGAAATTCGGCGTTGGTCGGCTTGCCGGTCGGCACGCCCGGTATGAGAGTGGCAACTGGCGCCCCGGCGGGCGCCGCCGGCGCGTTCCAAAGCGCCGAATACCGCGCAACCATTCCGTCATAGGTCCGCTCCTCGATATTGGACGCGACACGGCTGCGGTCGGGCAGAGATCTGAACGCGGCGCAATCGAATGGCGTGCAGTGGTCACGAACCATCAGCACCTCGGCCATCAGGCCATACCGGTCCTGCTCCACCGCACGGCGCAGCGCTTCGAGCTCCGGCGTCATGCTCTTGTTGGCGGCCGCCACATCGCCAAACCCCGTCAGGCGGTTAATTTGGCGGGCGGCGTAGGATAGCGCCGCGGCCGTTGCCTCCGGGGACGCGAACACGGCTTTCTCGCAAGCGGCCAGAACCGCCTCTCCGGCCAGATCGTCAACGCAGGCGAGCGCCGGCAGGCCAGCCACCGCCGACGAAGAGCGGCCATCCTCAACCGCGCCGGAGCCCCCTGGGCCGAAACTGCGCGTGGTCGCCGCGAGAGCGATCCCAACGGCCAACAGCGTGATGACCGTCAGCGCGCCGTTCGCTACCGACTTTTCGGCCCGCAGCAGCGTGATGAGCACAATGATGGCGAAAAATCCCGCCGCGGCCAACGTCAGCCACGTCGGAAATACGGGAGAACGCCACATCTGATCGAGCGTGCTGGCCCAGGCCCAGTTCATGCGCGATGTCCCTTAACGCGATGTCCGTCAGCGCGGCAACGGCGCATTCGGCGTTTGCGAGCTTGCGAATCCAAGAACACGAGTGTCCCGATTCCGAAATCCGCAGCATTTTACGGAGCCACGATTCGAACTTCGGAATCGAAAGGACACTAGCAAACCTATTGATCTAGTGTGGCTTTGGTTCACAAGTCCGCACAACGAACTCGCGGCGACAATGCTGCGGACTTCTGAACCGCCACACTAGCAAGAAAAGACCTTGCGTGACTTGATTCAGAAATCCGCGTGGCATCATGCAGCCAAATGCCGACTTCCAAAGCTCGGCCAACAGCTATTTCTGCGAACGGGGCCTTTTAACGGCAGCGGTGAAACACAAAACCCGTTTCACCCTGATGCATCAGATCAGGAAATCGCGAGCTGACTTTCCTTGGCCACTCGTTCGAACGCCTCGGTCGTGCTCTTGATCCGGTACTGACAGTCATCTCCGTCGGTCGGAAGCAGGCGGATCACCTCATAGGTTCCGCTCGCGCCCGGACGTGCGATATTGCTGGCGGTAAAATAGACGGACTCTCCAACTCTGTATTTGTGCTTCAACGCCCTCTCCATCACGCAAAACGTCAGCTTTCCGCCTTTGGTCCCGCTTGCGTTAGCTGACTGAAACTACAGCGTTATAGCACGCGGCCCGATTTTTTGACCAGCGCGATCCGAACATGGCAAATACGACGATTTTGCAGGATTTTCAGTGAGATAAAGGGCTAGTTGTGGGCCTATCGACCGGCCTGAAGTTCCCGGCGTCGTTGGCCCCAAAAGCCGCGCCAAAACCCGGGGTTCCGGCGGCAAATGTTACCGCCGGGCGTTGGGTTCCCGGCGGTCAAAGATTGTCTTTTCGCGATCAGGCCGTGTGCGGCAGCTTGCCGTCCGGGCTGGCGTGGTCGACGGCGCCGGGAAGCTGCTGCGCTAGGATCTGGGTGATCTGATCGACCGGAATGTTGTACTTGGCGGCGAGTTGCCGGACGGTATCGCTGCCCAGCACCTGTTGCAGTTGTTCCGCGGTGATCGGCAAGTTCTGGCCGTTGCCCAGCCACGACTTCACCTGATCGCCGAGACCCGCCTGCTGCAACTTGGCAACGATGGCGGACAGTCCACCCTGACTGCCGTTACCCAATACCTGGCTCAGCACAACTGGAAGGACGGCGCTCTCCAACTGTCCGAGTGCCCCCTTGAAAGCGGGCGAATTTTCCAATGAATCGAGAATTCCCATGGCCGAACCCCTTTTGGGTTGTAAGCGACGTCGGTTCCAGATTCAGACTTCTTTTGCGTGATGAGGTCAAGCCGCCAATTGGGCCCTTGAGCCCGTTTTGACATCACGACGTGCTTGAGCTACGGCTCGCGGCCAACATCACAAATCCATGACATCAAGAAGAAGCGGGACTGACGGGTCAATCTGTGCGGGACGTTTCTGTGCGGGGGATCGGTTCCACATCGGGCGCTCTCGGACCGATGTCCTGAGGCGGTGCGATTTCGTCCGCCTGCGATTTGAGGCGAGCGGCCTTTTGAACCAATAGCGCCGCGAGTTCCGGGTTGTCTGTCGCACGAGCGAAATTCAACAGCGCCATCATCTGACGCGACAGATACGCCCTACCAACCATCATACACCCCCAACTATGTCTTGCGTCTTGCGTCTTGCGTCTTGCGTGCGCTCTCAACGTTCGCACCTGCAATCGGTTTCGTGAAAAGTGCAAAAGTGATCACAGCTTGTTCCATTGGAACGAGCTGTGATATTTTTCACATATCGAATTTTCACATGTCGAAAAAAACCGGACGATCAGACCGTTTCGAATTTCTCGATCACGATCGTCTCGGCAAGACCGGCCTTGGTCCATTCGGCAAACGCAGGCAGCGCCATCATCGTGTCCATGTAGCGTTGCGTCTCCTTGGTCACCGCGACGGCGTAGGTGCGAAAGCGATGGACTACCGGCGCAAACATGGCATCCGCCGCGCCAAAGGCGCCAAACAGAAACGGCCCCGACTGCCGATAACGGTCGCGGCACTCGCCCCAGATTTCCTCAATACGGGCAATATTGGCGCGGGCCTCGGCCGACAGTTGGATCGCTCCGACAGGCCGATGCAGGTTCATCCCGCATTCATTGCGAAGCGCCGCGAACCCCGAATGCATTTCGGCGGACACCGAACGGGCATGCGCGCGGTGAGCAGGATGTTCGGGCCACAGCCGCTTCTCCGGGAAACGCTCGGCGATATATTCGATGATCGCAAGCGAATCCCAGACGGTGACGTCACCATCGACCAGTATCGGCACTTTGCCCGAACGCGAGACATCGAGAATGCGCTGCTTGTCGGCCGCGCCCGTGTAGAGCGAAATGAAAATCTCCTCGAACGGGATGTTGTTGGCGCGCAGCGCGAGCCATGGCCGCATCGACCACGATGAATAGTTCTTGTTGCCGATCACAAGCTTCAGGGTCATTTCGAATCCGTTCTTACTTGCCTGTGCGCTCAAGGCAGGCTTGAAACACGGTCCGTTGCCGCGATCAAGCCATCATGGCAGCATCCCGAAAGCTTCAACAGGGGCGACGCATGCGGGCTTATCTGGTCGATATCCTGGCGGTTGGCTTTTTCGTTCTGGAATGGACGGTGTATGCGCTCACCCTCGAACATAGCGCCTATGGACGCGACAGCCTTTCGGCTCGCATGCATGTCTATCGCGAGGTGTGGATTCGCCGCATGCTCGACCGGGAGGCCCGCATGGTCGATATGCAGATCATGGGCTCGTTGCAGAACGGCACCGCTTTTTTCGCGTCTACCAGCCTGATTGCGGTCGGCGGCGCACTGGCGCTCCTGCGCTCCACGAGCGAGGCGCTGGGCGTGCTGAAGGCGCTTCCCATCGATATCAGCCCGCCGCCGGCGCTGTGGGAAATCAAATGCGTCGGGCTGGTTCTGATTTTCATCTATACGTTCTTCAAATTCGCCTGGGCCTACCGCCTGTTCAACTATGTGGCCATCCTGCTCGGCTCGATGCCACCGGCCTCGCAACGCGACACCCCGCAAGCCGAGGCGCATGTTGTCCGGACCACCCGATTGTTCGAGGCGGCGGGCCGGCATTTCAATCGCGGACAGCGCGCATTCTTTTTTGCGCTCGGCTATCTCGGCTGGTTCGTCAGTCCCTGGGTTTTGTTCGTATCGACGGCGGCCGTGGTGATCGTCACCTGGCGCCGGCAATTTGCCTCCAGCGCCTGGCGGGCGATGGGAAGCTGATCGTAAAGCCGCACAGGCTTGCCGCCGCTGCTCGCCGGTCAGGATTTGGCGAGCGCCGAAAACACCGTGTCTGGCGCATGCGCGATCACGGCCAGCAACGCACGGGCCGGTCCGCGAGGCATGCGTTTGCCCTGCTCCCAGTTGCGGATGGTCTCGACGGGAACGCCGAGGCGGCTTGCGAATTCAAGCTGCGTCAAGCAGGCCCGGCGGCGGAGATCGCGCACCACAGGTGCCGTGCCCGCGTCGGCCGGTGTAGCAGCGAGCGGTAGTTCAGAAGCCGCCACGACAGGCGCGAGCGGAAACTCCTGCCCGTCCCTCAATTCGACAATACGTCCGTCTGCTTTCAGCCGAAGGCGCTGCATTCTCGCCTCATCTTGCGTGCATTGCGGGCCGCAAAAGCCGCCAAGCCATTCGGCCCCTCGATGGTCCAGATATTCCGTGATCCGCGTTAAGGTTCGATTAACGATACTTTTACCGCCGCTCGCGGGCTGGCAGGCGCGGATCCGGCCGGCTTGGTTTGGCAGGCATTGCAATGTCATCTAGGTTTGTTCTCATGCGAAGCTGCAATTCATCCCGGCCTGATCAATCCCGCCCGCAAGTAAGCGTCTGGTTGCCTGTTATCGTGATCTGCGTGGCCTTGATTGGGCAGGCCTCGATCTCGCCCGCTTTCGCCGCGACCGCCCACGCAGCGCCGTGCCCGCGTCCGGGGACGCTTGGCACGTCGCGGGTGCTTGAGGTCGATGTCGCTACCACGCCACGGGTCGGGCTTCAGAGCTTTCCGGAAACCTTGCCGCTTGCCGACCACGAAGTGGTGCTGACCTTCGACGACGGCCCCTGGCCGCCGACAACATCGAAGGTGCTCGCGGCACTGGCGCAGGAATGCGTCCGGGCAACCTATTTCTTGATCGGAGAGCATGTGTCTGAACATCCGGACATCGTGCGCCGGATTGCGGCCGAAGGGCACACCGTCGCCACTCACACCTGGTCACATCCCAACATAATGCAGATCAAGCACGAGGAAGCGATCGCGCAAATCGACCACGGCATTTCGGCGCTGGAAACGGTGCTGCACGGAACGGCATCGACGACCCCGACTACGCCGTTTTTCCGCTTCCCCGGCTTTCAATCGACGCCTGCGACGCTCGATCTCTTACAATCGCGCGGAATCGTGGTATTCGGCGCCGATCTTTGGGCCAGCGACTGGAATAAGATGACCCCAAAGCAGGAGTTGAAGCTGATCACGGACCGCCTCGAGGCCGCAGGCAAGGGAATCATCCTGTTCCATGACACCAAAACTCACACGGCTGCGATGATGCCGGCCTTCTTGCGATATCTTCGCGACAACGGCTATCACGTTGTCCACGTAAAACCGGCTGAACCTGTCGCCTCCGTAACCCACTAAAGACCTGAAAACATGTGTGGACGTTCGACAATTCAGGCCGCATTCACATTGCAGCGTGTCATGATGGGTCCGGTCTTAAAGCATGGGTGACGAAAGCTTCTTCATGAGCGGCGCATGGCGTGGCGTAGGGTTCTGGCGGCAGGCGGCCTTGGCTTGCGGTCTCCTTGCCGGTTTTGCCATCCACCCCGCCTCTGCCGCCGATTGCCCGGGCAACCCGAACGCGCTCGGAACGTCGCGCACGCTGGTGGTCGATCCCCGGGAGCATCCCCGTATCGGCACCATGCAATATCCGGAGACGCTGCCGCTCGCCGATCATGAAGTCGTGCTGACATTCGACGATGGGCCACTGCCGCGCAACAGCAACAAGGTGCTGGACATCCTTGCCGCCGAATGCGTGAAGGCGACTTTCTTCACCATCGGCAACATGGCGCGGTTTGCTCCCGAAGGCGTGCGCAAACTGCTCGCGGCGGACCACACCATCGGCACGCACACTCAGACTCATCCCTTGAGCATGAACCGCATGCCGACCGAGCGCGCCAGGCAGGAGATCGACGACGGAATCGCGTCAACGAAGGCTGCTCTCGGAGACAATGCCGACGCACTGGCTCCGTTCTTCCGGATTCCCGGCCTGTTGCGTGCCGACAATGTCGAGGACTATCTGGCCGAACAGGGAATCCAGGTCTGGAGCGCTGACTTCCTCGCCGACGACTGGCGACATATATCTTCCGCGCGCGTCTACGATCTCGCGATCAGCCGGCTTGAGGCCAACGGCAAAGGCATTCTGTTGCTCCATGACATCCAGGCGCGCACCGTCGCCGCTTTGCCGCGGATTCTCGAAACATTGAAAGCGCGCGGCTATCGCATCGTCCATGTGGTGCCCGCGACCGCCGAGCGGCCGGCAACGCCGACTGAGCCGCAGGAATGGCATCTGCACCCATCGCCTGATGCCATCGCACACTGGCCGCAGGTTCCGAATTTTGTCTTCGCCGATCTCGGCCACCTTCCCGTCCCGGCACGGTCGGACTCGTCCACTCTGCTCCAGACATCGTTTTCCCGTCCGTCCTGGCCGCAGCCGCCTGAGCTCGCGCCGGAAAACGCGACCGTGACCCTGGCCGCACCGGCGCCGAGCCTTTTCGAGCTCCAGGGCGGCCTTGATGTCGCCCGCCATGGCGCGGCCCTGTCGCATCGCGCCAGGATCGCCTCAGTTGCGCACGAAGCCGACTCCAGGCGGCTATCCCCTCGGGAAGCGCGGCGCGCGAACAGCCGGCAAGGCCGTTTTGCACATGCAGGCGGCCGCCAAGCCCGTCGCGGCACGGCGAACGCGTCAAGACAACACGCGCCGGCGGTGGCGACCGCGCACCGCGGACCGGTCAGGCGATTGGTTCAGGTCAGAAAAAGACGCGTGTAACGTTTTAATTCGTCACGATCTTCGACACGCATAACAGCACGATCAGCGCGAGAAAAAGCAAGTCGATATAGGCCTTCATCTCGCCGGCCTGGCGCAGGTTGGAAACTTCGTTGACCACGAGCTTGCGCTGGGACATAGCCGAGTGCCCCTCGCCAGCCGCAGCTGCCAGCCGGCGCGTCTCGACCTCCAGCCGTTCGATACGCTGAAAGAAATAGAACGAGCGCAACGCGGAGGCGGCCCGCATCCCGCTGTAGATCAGCACCATGATCGCAACGATGGCGCGCTGGTTGTATTTGTCCAGGAAGTTGAGGCTGTAATAGACCATGATCAGGAAGAGGAAGTTGGAAGCGAACCGATAGGTGTAGCTCAGGAACTTCATGTGTGTGATCCATCCGATACAGGAATGGCCATCTAGAACGGACAGCCCCAGGGAACGTCACGATTAGATCGCAAGCCACAGCCAATCCGGCGCAAGCCCATACGCCAGCGTTGTGACCGCGCAGCAACGGATACGCCGGCGTCGTATCCGGAATCGGTGGTGGTCTCGCGCAGTGTCAAGCAGCGGAGCTGCCAACTCGCCTTCCGCACCTGCCCCCGTAGGCCGGCCCGGCATTCCAAATTTTTTTATGGTGCGCTCGGAGGGCGGGGAAGATGCTAGTATTTCCAATGCCTTCCGACTTGCGCCGAGAACTTGACGTGCTTTACCGTGGCCAACGGTACTTTTCAATCCCGAACTCGATTCTCCAGCGTGGATATCAACGCTTTGCGAGGAAGCCAGCGCGCGGTCGCTGCCGCCACCGGCGAAACGAGACGCATCTGATCGGGGATACGCTTCTATTCGGCCCCTCGCGCGACTATTTCCGCCGCTTGTCTAGGACAACATCTAATGAAGCCGCGTCGCATATCCTGTAGCCGGACTCGAGTTTGGATCGAGCGCCTCGTGCGGCAACGCCCAGCGCAAGCGGCAAACGAAATCGGGGCAAGTCGATATCGCCTGCCGCGCGCTTCGTGGAAACGACGATGTTCAGAATCCAGGTGGCAGAGAAGGCAGGAGCTTCTCGCTGACTGATTCCGCTTTCGGTATTTCGTTATCAGTGCACGGACCGAGTTCATACAATTGTTGACCTGACGTCGACTTGCCCGGGGAATCGCGACGATCAACTACCCGATCGGCTTCAACGTTGCCGTCATTGCCAGGGTGGCGCCGATCAGCACCAGAACCGCTGCAAGCTCGAATGCCCCGTCGAACTGCTGGGTGGCGGCAACAACATAGCCGGTGATGACCGGCGCCAGGATTCCGAAACCGTTACTGAACGTAAGCAGCAGCCCGGTCAACGTACCCACGCTTTGACTGTTCCGCAGCAGATCACTGGTCAATGCGTAGTTCATCGCCAGCGCGCTTTGGATGCAAGCCAACGAGATCGTTAGCAACGTCAGGATAATTGCAGACGAGTCCGTGAACGGCGACAGCGCCATCGCGCTGCTGCCTACCAAGAGTGATGCGACCAGGATGCGCCGCCTGCCGGTTCGCACACCGGCCGGACCAATGATGCGGTCTGCGATCGCACCGATCGCAACTGTCATCACGCAAGCAACCAGATAGCAACACGCGGTGTAAAATCCGGTGTGGAGGACGTCGATATGTCGTGCCATCACGAGATAGCCCGGCAGCCAGGTCAGGAGCAGGAAATTGGTGAAATTGGCGCAGATCTGGACGCCGATTAGTCCCCAGGTAGAACGCCAACTGAACAATTCGAGCACAGACAGGCCGCGGACGCCCGGCGCGACATCCCGCTCGCCAAGCACGTGTTCCCGTTCAGCGGGCGAGAGCCACCAGGCCTTTGCTGGATCCTGATAGAAAACCCACCAGATCGCCACCCAGACAAATCCGATCACGCCGAGCAGGATGAAGGCCAAGCGCCACCCCGCCACCGTGATCAGCCAGGCGGTAGCGATCGAGGTCATCGCTGTGCCGAAAGCCTGCCCCGACGAGAATATTGCCGTCGCAAAGCCGCGTTCCTTATGAGGCGCCCACTCGCGAATGGCGCGATTGCCGACCGGAAAGCCGAATGCCTCCCCCATGCCCATCAACATGCGCGTCACGATCAAGTACCACAGGCTGAATGTTGCGCCGGTCATGGCGGTGGCGGCGGACCATAATGTCACGGCAAAGGCGGCGCTGCGCCGGGCGCCGAATTTATCGGAGATCAATCCGGCCGGAAGATTCAACAGAAAATAGGTCCAGAGAAACGACGACAGCACATAGCCAAGCTGAATCGGCGAGAGATCGAATTCCTTCGCTATCGCAGGACCTCCGATCGACAGCGCCGAACGGTCGCCGTAATTGATCGCCGACATGAAAAACAGGAGAGCGTAGATGATGAACCGGCGGCGCGGCGCGACTTGCGAGGATGTCAGCGAGACTTCTGCCATGTTTCGACGCCCCCGATCACATGGTCTACTATGCCCGGCAAAACGTGAATATGGCTGGAGAGTCGCAAGGCGCCGCGGCGGACCGAATGCACGATCCCCTCTCTCTTCAAAGCGGCACTGAGGTCGTTGATCCAAGGAGATTCGCTCCGGTCGTGGCCAGAACCTTGCTTCTCGGCAATAGACAGAATGTGTGAGTGATGATCGGGCGCCACCTCGAGTAAGGGAATGCCTCGGGCTTGAATTGCGCTACGCAATTTTGAACTCGCTTCGAGCGCGCGCCGCTCAACCTCGTGGGCGCCGATTTTAAGAAGAAGATCAAGCGAGGCGTTCAGGGCAGCCAGGCCGACATAGTTGTAATTACCGCCCTCATAGCGCCGGGCTCCGGTTCGCAGCTGCCAGCCCTCTTCGGGCCCGGCGGCCTCATGCCCTGCCGCGACATCGACCGAGAAGCGCGCCAGGGCTGCCGGCATAACGTGCTCAACCACTTCCTTGCGCACGTACAACAAACCCATGCCATAAGGGCTGAGCAAACCCTTCTGCGTCGCCGTCGCCCAACCATCGACCGGCTGCGCCGCCATGTCCTGCCGTAGTACGCCGGACGATTGTGCGGCATCGACAAGAAGGAATGCACCATACGCGCGACAGGCATTGCCCAACGCGGCCAGATCGGTACGGCGGCCGGTACCGAAATCGACTTCCGTCACAGCTACAAGCTTTGTTCGTTCGTCGATCCGACCGATCAGCGCCTGTTCCAAAGGTTCGGAGGGACTCGGCGTTACCAAAACCACTTCAGCGCCCCGCCTCTGCGCCTGCCACAACCAGGGAAGCACGTTGTTCGGATGTTCGGCCGATGGCGCGACGACAATTCGATCACCGGCATTGAGCTGCAGACCGGCAGCAACGATGTTCAGCCCTTCCGAGGTATTCTTGGTCAAGGCGATTTCGTCGGGACGAGCGCCTATCAGACGCGCGGACTTGGCTCGAACGGTCTCGACCAGGTTCAGCCATTCTTCCTTCGGAACGGAGCCTTGCGACTGCGCGCGCAAAATCGTTTCCGCGGCTCGGAGAGCAGACAGCGGAAGCGGACCTCGGGCGGCGACATCAAGATAAGATCCACGGAGCTCCGAAAACTCTGCGCGGATCAGTGTGTCCGTGTCGGTTGGACTTAGGGCTGATAGCTCGCCGTCGCTGACAACGGACGGAGAATCGCTTCGGAGACCGGATTGCTGCTTCAACTTCACGTCTTTCCGCGGGGTGTTGCATCCGAAGATCGGAAACGGTACCAAACCTGGATACAGAATTCAGGATACGAGATGATGTCAATACCCCTGCCCGAAAAAGCCGACATTTCATCGTCAGTCGGCCAGGCCGCACCGCTTCACATTCAAGTCTACGATCACATCTGGCGGGCGCTGATGGCGGGTGAACTTCCTGCAGGGACCCGACTCAAAGACGGAACCTGGGCCGAACGCCTTGGGGTCAGCCGGACCCCGGTGCGCGAGGCGTTCCGAAAGTTGATGCAGGACGGCGCGATCGATCCGCTGGATTCGGTGGGATTTCGCGTGCACGCATTTACGCCCGAAGAAATCACCGGGCTGTACGCTTGCCGTGCGGCATTGGAAGCTTTGGTCGCCGAAGAAGCGGCGTCCCACCCTGGCGGCGAGCTTCTGTCGCGACTGTCCGCTAATATCACTGCCGCCGAAACAGCACTCGGCCACGGCGACATTGAAGCCTTGCAGAGCATCAACGGGGAATTTCACGCGATCCTCCTGGACGTGTCGCAAAACCGGCATCTTCGTCGGTTGGTCGAACAGACAGAGCGATCGGTACACATGGCGCGGCAACAGGTCCTACAACGCGCGGCCGGCGATGCTGTAAGACGAGACGACTATTTGCGCGGCCTGCAAGCGGTCTTGAATCATCACCGCGCGCTCGTCGAAGCGATCGCCGCCGGCGACACCGCCAAGGCTTCGGCGACGATGCGCGATCATTTGCTGTGCACGGCGCAAGACATGACGTTGCTGCTCGCTGTCAACGTCGCGTGCGCCGCATGACCATACAGTCATCTTGCTGGATCGGCATCGATACGGGCGGCACCTTCACCGACGTCGTGTTGGCGGATCGGGCGAGCAATAGCTACTGGTTCCGCAAGGTGTCTTCGAATCCTGCTGATCCGGCAGAAGCGATCTTGCGTGGCCTGGAAGAAATCCTGATCGAGGCGAACATCGGAGGCGAGCGCGTCGAATTCGTCGGTCTGGGTACGACGCTTGCCACCAACGCCGTGCTCGAAGGCAAGACTGGCCGCGTCATGATGCTGACGACTTCGGGTTTCAGCGACGTTCTTGAACTGGCCAGACAACGCCGACCGCACCTTTATAACCTCGAGATAGGCAAACCGAGGCTGCCAGTCAAAAGGGAAGATCGGATCTCCGTCAGCGAAAGGCTCGATGAGTCCGGAGCCGTCGTAACGCCGCTCGATGACGCCGCGCTGAGTACGGCTCTTGGCGCATCGCCAAGCGGTTTCGATGCTTTCGCCGTATGTTTCCTGCATTCCTACCGCAACCCTGCTCATGAGCGCCGGGCACTCGAGATTATTCGCCGCCGCTATCCAAAAGCACTGGTTTGCCTGTCGAGCGACGTCAGTCCGGAATTCCGCGAATACGAGCGTTTTGCCACCACGACCGTCAACGCTTCATTGCTGGCAATCATGGACAGCTATCTTCAGCGTTTCAGCGATGGCGTGAAACAACGGGGCGTGGCCAAGTTGCCCTACGTCATTCAATCGAACGGCGGGCTGATTTCTCCGGCGACTTTGCGCCAGGTACCGATCAACACTTTCTTTTCAGGTCCCGCGGGCGGCGTTGTCGGAGCTGTCGATGTTGCGCGGGCATGCGGCGTATCGGATATCATCACCATGGATATCGGCGGCACCAGTACCGACGTCTGTCTGGTCCGCGGCGGCAAGCCGGCAAGCACCAATCAGCGTGACATCGGCGGTCTGCCGGTGCGCTCGGCCAGCCTCGACCTGCATACGATCGGCGCCGGTGGGGGCAGCATCGCCTGGGTCGATGCGGGAGGTCTGCCCAAGGTTGGTCCGGAAAGCGCCGGCGCCCACCCCGGACCGGCATGCTACGGCCGTGGCGGACTTCGCGCGACGCTAACAGACGCTAATATGGTGTTGGGCCGCCTCAATCCGGTCGCTTTGCTCAACGGACGAATGCCGGTTGACTCCGCTGCGTCAGGCGCGGCGATCGAGCGCGACATGGGCTCTGTGTTGGGCGTGGATTTGGAACGCGCTGCGGCTGGCATTTTGCAGATCGCGACCATTGGTATTACCGGGGCGGTGCGCTTGATTTCGGTCGAGCGTGGCGAAGACCCGCGCGGTTACGCCTTGTTTGCATTTGGCGGAGGCGGCCCCCTGCATGCCGCGGAAGTCGCCGAAGCCATGGAAATGCGACGCGTTATCGTACCGCTACACCCTGGCTTGATGTCGGCAATCGGGCTTCTCGCCGCCGATATTCGCTCCGACTTCGGATTGACTTGCCTAACCGACGCCAACCCGGACGGTTGGAATGCCGTGAAAACCGCGCTCGCTGAGCTTGATCGCCGTGCCGCCGCCTGGGCTACCAAGGAGGAGCTCGATCCGGCTCTGTTGGAATTCCACCGTGTTCTGGAATTGCGATACCTCGGCCAGAGTTCGGAATTGAGTGTGCCGTTGGATGACGACGTCAACACGCTGGCGGCTGTGATTGCGGCATTCCATGCCGAGCATCAAAGGCGGTTCGGCTATGCGATGCCGGCAAGAGCTATCGAAATTGTCACGGCTCGTCTGACGGCACGCCTCGCCCGGCCGAAACCACACCCGGAGGCGCTACCCGAAGTCACGCGACCGGCACCCGCCTCCCGCCGGGTTTGGTTTGCCACCACAGGCTTCGTCGAAACGCCGATATATCAACGTGATGCGATTCCATCTGCTTCTCGCATCGAAGGACCCGCAGTGATCGAGCAAATGGATACGACCACGATCGTGCCGCCGGGCTGGAGCGTAACCGTGGATCGAATGGCAAATCTGCTGCTTAGCCGCGAGGCTTCATGATGCAGGCTGATCCAATTCTTACCGAAGTTGTTGCCCGCTCCCTGACGCTTGCCTCGGAAGAAATGGGCGCCACGCTGATCGCGCTGGCATTTTCGCCGAACATCAAAGAGCGCTGGGATTGTTCCTCCGCGATCTTCGATTCCGCCGGCAACGTGATCGCACAAGCCAACCGGGTCCCATTGCATCTCGGCTCGATGATCGGCGCCGTCGAAGCGTTGCGCGAAAAATATCCCCTCGAGCGCATTCAACCGGGCGACATGTTCCTTGCCAACGATCCCTATAGCGGGGGCGGAACGCACCTGCCGGATATCAACATTATCGCCCCCGTGTTCGTTGAGGGAGGGGTGGTCGCTTTTGTCGCCAACATCGCCCATCACGCCGATGTTGGCGGCATGGTTTCGGGCTCGGAATCCACCTTGTGTGCGACCATCTTCCAGGAAGGCATCCGCCTTCCCATGGTTCAGATCGCCCGGGCTGGTGTAATCGTCGATGATATCGTCGACATCGTTCGGCTCAATAGCCGGACCCCTGACGAACGCCAGGGCGATCTTCAGGCGCAGTTCGCAGCTTGCCGTGTCGGCACGGAGCGTGTCGGTGAACTCTTTGCCCGCTATGGTATCGCTGCAGTCGACGCCTGTATCAGCAATTTCCTTGAGACGACCGGTCGCCGCTTCGCCGCTGCAGTGCAAGACCTGCCCGCCGGCAGCTACGAGAGCGAAGCGGTGCTGGAGAAGACGGGCGACGATCCCGACGCGCGACTGAATTTGCGTCTTTCGGTTACTGGCGGTCGGCTCCGCTTCGATTTTTCCGACTGCGCCCCGCAGTTGCTCGCCACCAGCCGCAACGTCCCGCGTAAGGCCGTGCTGGCCACCGTCTATGCGATCACCAAATCCATGCTCGATCCCGATGTCCCCTCCAATTCGGGCTATTTTGACTCGATCGACGTGATCACGCGTCCGGGCACGCTGACCGACCCGGTGCCCCCGGCTGCCGTTGGAACGCGCTCCATCACCTGCGGCGTCTTGGGCGATCTGATTGTGGCCGCGCTGTCGCAGGCGATTTCGGAAGGAGCCATGGCGGACAGCGGCCCGCATCACCTCGTCGTTTTTGCCGGACCCGACGCCAAACACGGGACCTTTTTCGTCGACTACGAAACAATCGCGGGCGGATCTGGCGCTCGGGTTCGCCGACCCGGCCTCGACTCAGTAAGGGTCCATGCCTCAGGCGCCGCCAATCTGCCAATAGAAGCGCTTGAAAATGCTTATCCACTCCGCGTCGAGCGCTATTCGCTGCGTGAAGGCTCCGGAGGCACGGGACGTATGAAAGGCGGCGATGGCGTCGTGCGCGACTATCGCGTCCTCGCCGACGACATCCGGGTAAGCCTCTCCTCGGCCCGTCAGGTCAACCCGGCACAAGGCTTCGCGGGCGGCGGAGAAGGGCTCTGCGGGGCATTTGTTCTCAACCCGAACACCGACACAGAAAGAAAGTTACCATCTGCCGCAGTCGACTTGTCCTTGCGGCGAGGCGATCTACTGCGCGTTCTGACACCCGGCGGCGGGGGAATGGGATAGTACACCACCGCCCCAGAGCAATTAAAATAGAGCCGCGTCAGCCCGAAGGCTGACGCGGCAATGGCCGTTCTGTTGCTAGGTGGACCTACCCCGAACGGTTACGCCGCGAGGCGCACTTCGTTCAATGCAACGTTATCGTTTGCATTTAGGTTTTTGACCCGATAACGGCGGTATCATGCCGAGCACAGTTCATAGCTTCTTCGCGACCATCGATCCTGGTTCGCCCCCGCCTTAACAGCTTTGGAATTTCGCCTTCCGACAAAATCAATCTCACCGAAATGAGACCTTTAAGCTCAAGCTGCTAAGGTGGAGGCGCCGGGTACTGCCCCCGGGTCTGCCCGCGGTCCGCACTGAAGTTCAGCGCCATCGTCTTGCGACGCCCTACCTATACGCACCATAGACTGCGAAAGCTAGGCCAAACGCAATAATCACCGCTTCCGTTTCTTCAACCTCACCCTGCCCTACGGCCATTTCGAGGACCTGGGCTACTCCGTTGTGCGGCCTGGGTTTTCAGCAGCGTCAGCCGCCCATCCTCCTATTGGGATGCACACGGTGGATCGGCCCAACGTTTCGCTAGTGAACAGCGCGCGCTCCGACACACGCCCATCTGACTCATGGACTACATGGGCGTCGGGTCCCCTTCCGACCGGCGATGAAGTTTTCTATACTTGGACCCAAGAGTTCAGCGGCTTCAATCGAATGCGGAACGAAGCAACGAGAGCAGGCCAACAAGCCATCGCCAATCTGATCAAGTTGAAACTCACGGTTCAGGGCTGAGAGGTCACACACTTCATTCAACACATATCAACTCGGTTAGGCCTTAAGGGAAATTCACGCAAAATCTCTGGGAGGGGAACCGTGGCACGCAATATCCTAATCCTTGGAGCCTCGTACGGCTCGTTGCTGTCGACAAAACTGCTCATGGCGGGTCACAACGTGACACTGGTTTGCCGCAAGAAGACCGCAGAGCTCATTAACCGCGAGGGTACGGAAGTCCGCATCAAGCTGCGCGACGAGCCTGCGCACCGCTCGATCTTCTCCCGCGATTTGCGGGGAAAGTTGGACGCGACCACGCCCCCAGACGTTGATCTTTCCCGGTACGATTTGGTCGGCCTCGCCATGCAGGAGCCGCAATATACCAACCATACGATCCGGGTGCTCATGGTCAAAATCGCCGAGGCGAAGCTGCCGTGTCTTTCAATCATGAACATGCCGCCTTTACCGTATCTAAAGCGAATTCCAGCGCTCGCAGAAATGGACCTCGAGGAGGCCTACACGAACGCTCAAGTATGGGAACGCTTCAAGCCGGGAGTGGTGACGCTTTGCTCGCCCGACCCACAAGCGTTCCGCCCGCCGGAAGAGCCGGCGAATGTGCTTCAGGTCGGCCTGCCGACAAACTTCAAGGCGGCGACATTTGCCGACGACGCACATAACTCGCTGCTTCGAGAGTTGGAGGCCGGCATCGACGCGGCAAAACTGGATGGCCAGGATGTTCCGGTAAAACTCAGAGTTTTCGATTCACTGTTCGTCCCTCTGGCCAAATGGTCGATGCTTTTGACAGGAAATTATCGATGCATCACGACGCACGAACCGCAGTCGATTCGTGACGCGGTGCACGATGATCTGGAACTCTCGCAGTCGATCTATGAGCACGTCGACGCTATCGCTCGGCGCCTGGGCGCTGATGCGAAAGATCAGGTGCCTTTCGAGAAATACGCCAAAGCGGCGGAAGGTCTTCTCAAGCCGTCGTCAGCAGCCCGGGCCGTGGCCAATGGCGCCCCCTTCATCGAGCGGGTCGACCTGCTGGTAAAATTGATTTCGTATCAACTAGGCGCGCCGAATGACGAGATCGATCACACCGTCCAGATCGTCGACCAAAAACTCAATGAGCGGATTGTGGAGGGCGGCTCCGGCTCTGAGTGAAGTGCCCCCTCTCCGCCGGGCGCAGCTACCTGTCGACGTTGGAGAAAGCCGTTTCGAGGACATCACCGATTGGTTGCCACGTCCGGCCGTCGAATTGGACTAATCGCAAGTGTTTGATCGGCCGAAAGTTCCAAGGTCCAGTGCTGATTTTGATCCCAGGCAGCAAAACGGAGCCCTGGTAGTCTTTGAGGGCCGCTGCTTGCTTCATGACGTTCTCGCGAGATAGGTCATTGCCGCACTGCTTGAGTACTTGCACCAGTGTCTCGGCCGCCGCGTAACCGAAGACGGCGGCACCATCGTCTTTTCCGCCGGCCCGACCATATTTCTCAAAAAATGACCGCCAGTCCTTTGTGGCTTGTTCGTCTTTCCAGGCTGGATCATTTGCATCCTTCAAGAAGGCGGCTGTAATTGCCCCCGAGGCATTTTCTAAGCCAGCGGGCTCAAGCGCCACCGCAATCGATGAAGCCATGTGGCTCAAAATGAACACAGGGTGCCAATTGAGCTCCGCGGCTATTCGGATTACTTTCGCCGCGTTTGCAGGCGCTCCTGCAAATACAAAGATCTCGGCTCCTGATTGCTTCAAGATCGATACGTGCGTGTCCAGATGCTCATCTGCTACATCGTAGGCGATATCGATCCTGATCATACGGGCGACGTTACCGAGCCCGTCTTCCAACCCCTTGACTATTTCTCGGCCGACTTGATCGTTCTGCCAAAGAGCGACAATCCTCCTTCCGGGGTAGGTCGCCTGTATGTAGTTGGCGTAGACTCGCCCCTCTTCCCGAAACGAAGGCTGCCAACCCATTGTCCACGGAAACAACGTTGGATCGCTCAGATGATCGTCTCCGGAGGCGATAAACAGTTGAGGGATTTGCTTTTCATTCAAGTAGCTGCGAACGGCAAAATTGCCCGGAGTTCCGAAAGAGCCGAACATCAACAAGACGTTGTCTTCCTCGATAAGACGGCGCGTAAGCTCCAGGGCGGCCATCGGATTGGATCTGTCGTCATATGAAATAAAGCGTACCTTTCGGCCGCCGATCCCGCCGCGCTCGTTGATCATGTCAAAATATGCTGCTTCGGCCTTCCCAATCGCCCCGAAGACCTCCAAGTTTCCACTGTAAGGCATGAGATTGCCGATACGAATTTCAGTGTCGGTCACGCCTTGTTCGCGCATTCGCTCGGAGATCGCGCTCAATCCAGTGAGCGCTAGGACAATCGCAACGAGCGTTCGGACCCACATTTGCATCGGATCGACTCAATTACAAAAGCCCATCGCTTTTCTGACGACGGAATAGTCCGGCTTGCGTGCGACGCGCGGTAACGCATAGCCGCGGCATGAACTCGCGCCGCCTCAGGTGCCCCAGAAAGACCACGCTTGTTCAGTGCCCCAAGCCTAGCACTTTGCGCCACGAATGAAAAATGAAAGCCGATCGGGCTCAAAGTCCGCTTCCGGCCCAACAGGCGACATACGAAATGAATGAGGCCCGCAGCGCGACTGGCGCCTGATCCAGAGGATTGATCCAGATCAATGCCGGGACTTGGGGCCCTCAGGCATGCTTCCGTGACGGCGGGCGATCCGCGCTGCTCAAGGGAAAGCTGACAACCCGGCCAGCTCGAACGGACGCGCGCATCATCCATATCTCGAGCGCCATCGTATTCGTGCTGCCGAGCCGGCGTGACAAAATCCTCGTACGTCTGACGCCGAGCCGGCCGTTTGAACATCCACGCGTTCCCACAAACCTTTAAATGGAAAATCTGGCGGGACTAACCTCCAAAGCTCGCCTGTTTCGGTATCTTCAAACCAACGCCCTCTGGAGATCATCCCCATTTCGTATTCAAATCCGGCTTCCGTTCCTTCGCGAAGCCAGATGCCGCTTGTCCTTCAATGTGAGCGCAGAATCGAGGCGTGGTCGTTCCGCAAGGTGGGAGTCGGAAGATATCGTGAGCAAACAGTCGTTAGTTTTATGGTGCTTTTCTGCTTCGCTTTTATTGAGCAGTTGTGGAAGCACAGGACCTGAGTGTGGTTCTCTGGATAACCGCAATTCGTTAGTTAAGATCGTTTCGGATGATACTAATAATAAACTCGTGAATTTCGCTGTCAAAAATTCCAGTTCGGTCGCGGCAATGGTGGCTGATACGAAAACGGAAGCTGAAAAATCAGCGATTTGGGAAAAAGCGAGACAAAGCGCGGTCTATAGGCTGGACGATACAATACTCATGAAGTCAAGGAATCGAGCGGCACAAGAGGTTACTTGCGTGGGTCTATTGTATGTGACCGTTGCGGATGTGACTGCGGAAAAAGAGGTAGAATTTAAGGTGAAACAGACACTGGATGGGAAGATCGTCGTTTCAGTCAATCCGTTTTTGTTTTGAGGTTTTACGGTTTTGAGAGCAGTTTTGTTGCGGAAGCAGTAAGTACGCGCCTCACTGGCAGGCTTCCTCGTTCACGATATTGACTCGATTGGATCGTCTCATGATCTAACGAACTTGAGCGCCTTTTCGTGCGGAGCGCTCAGGATGTTGTCTCGATCATTCAGCATGCTTCACCACGCCGAGAATGAAGGCAAACTATGTCATCAGGATCCGCCGAAATCGGGCCCGCGCTGCCTCTGGGATTCCGCTTCGCCGCTGCCGCGCCTATTCAATAAGAAAAACAAAATCAAACGCTTAATTCTCGTCCCTACTCTTCCTATGTGCCAGCGCTGTGGCCCGAAGTCGAGCCGCACGCATGGACCGATTGCCGTACGCAACTGAACCAGCGGCCTATCTTCTGTTCTTACCCTTGATGTAGATCAAATCCCCATCGCGCCCAAGAAACATAGTCACGATTTGACGTGTGGGATTGCCATGTCGATCCGACGCGCGATCCGGAATGCGCTGCCGCCGAAAACTCGATTGCCACCGCGATGCAAGCCACCTCGGAGCATCACAACGCAGGCCATCACTAAGCACCTTGAGAACAATTGAACCAAAGATTGAATAAAAGGAGCTGGATTCATGAAGATCGACAAGAGAACGGCCGAGAGCATACTCATCTGCGCCGCTTTGACGGCAATGATGGTGCCCGCACTCGACTCACCATCTTTCGCCCAGACGCAAGCCAACGGACCAGCCAGCAAGCCCAACATTCTCTTCATCATGGGCGACGACATCGGCTGGATGCAGCCGAGCATCTATCATCGTGGCTTGATGGTTGGTGAGACACCCAATATCGACCGCATCGGCAATGAAGGGGCGATGTTTGTCGACTATGTCGCCATGCAGAGCTGCACCTCCGGCCGCAATGCCTTTTTCACCGGGATGTATCCGCTGCGCACGGGCATGATCCCGCCGCAGCTGCCCGGCAGTCCCTCTTACTTGCGGCCCGGCACCCCGGCGCTCGCCCAGTTCCTGCTCGATCTCGGCTACACCACCGGCGAGTTTGGCAAGAACCATCTTGGCGACCACACCGACGCGTTGCCGACGGCACATGGCTTCCAGGAATATTGGGGTTATCTCTACCACCTCGACGCGATGCAGGGGGTGAGCTTCCCCGACATCAACAAGACAGCGCTGCAGCAGACCGTTGCGCCGCCGTGCAAGAACACGTCGATCCCAGGGATTCCGGAAGTACCCGGCGCGGTTGACCCCAAGACGACCGTCTGTCTCACACCGCCACGCAATATCCTGGCGTGCAAGTCAGCCGACGGCGCGGGCAAGAATCAGACGTGCAGCGATGAGGGACCTCTGACACTGGAGCGCTCCAAGACGGTGGATGAGGAGATCTCCGCCAAGGTGGTCGACTTCCTCGACCGCAACGACCCGAAGAAGACCAACAAGCCGTTCTTCGTCTGGTACAACCCGGCGCGTATGCACGTTACGACCGTGCTACCGCCAAAATACGAAGCGATGCTTGGTGAGGCTGGCGGCAAGGATTGGGGTCTCAATGAAGCCGGCATGAAGCAGCTCGACGACAACATCGGTCTTGTGCTGAAGAAGCTCGACGACATGGGCCAGGCCAACAACACCATCGTGGTGTTCACCACCGACAATGGCGCCGAGGCAATCTCGTTCCCGGACGGCGGCGTGACCCCGTTCAAGGGTCAGAAAGGCGAATCCTGGGAAGGCGGCTACCGGGCACCGATGGTGATCAAATGGCCGGGACACATCAAGCCGGGCACGGTGAAGAACCAGCTCTTCGCAGCGCTTGACTGGGTGCCAACTCTTGTAGACATCGCGGGCGGCCCCAAGGGCGACGAATTGAAGCAACAGATCGAGGCCGGCAGGTACCCCGGCATCGTCAAGACGACTCTCGATGGCTTCGATCAACGTGACTACCTCGAAGCCAAGTCCGAGAAGTCGGCACGTGACCACTTCTTCTATTTCTCCGGATCGACGCCGTCCGCAGTACGCTACAAGAACTGGAAGATGTACTACACGATGTCGCAGCCCGGTCCGGCTGGCTGGATCATGCCTCTCGTTCCGTTCCATTTCACGCTTGTGCAGAACATCAAGCGTGATCCGTTCGAACAGAACGTCGGCATCGACCAGAAGTCGGCCATGTCTCTGGGTGGCGCGCTCGGTGGTCCGACGACAGCGTTCCTGTACGACTGGAACCTGCTCCCGATCGGCCAGCAGCTTTGGCTGCAGCACCTGACGACCTACGAAAAGTATCCGCCGTTGCAGGCGCCGGAGAGCTACAACCTCAGCCAGGTGCTGGACGAGGTTAAAAAGGCCAACTCCCACGGAGCGAGCGACTAGGCTCTCGTAACAAACCGATGCGACGTCGGTGGGGCGCCCGAGAACGGGCGCCCCACCGACGAAAGGCAAAGATGCGCACGCAAAATTTGACCCTGGATGGCCTGAAATGGCCGGCCGAGCTACCGGATTCCGTCCTTCGCGTGCCAGTACGTCTACCGGGATTGCATCAACCACATTTGCTGATGCCGCGCGGCTGTGTGGCGCGGGCTGGTGGCAGCGCATGAAGCAGATTGCAGGACGCGGACGATGGTGGAAGGTTCTTGCCGGCGTGCTCTTTGCCTACCTTGTGCTCACCTACCTGTTGCTGCCCGCGTTGTGGAGCCATCACGAGCACGAACCAGGCCTTGCTTCGTTGCCGATGGTGACTCGCACCGGGAGCGGCATCCCGGGTGACCCTCTCAATGTCGGACTCGTTGGCGGCAAGGAAGACGTCCTGCCTGCCATGCACGCGGCGGGCTGGTTTCCAGCTGATCCGATTACGCTGCGGACAAGCGTCGAGATCGTTGGCAGCGTTATACTTGACCGGCCATACCATGATGCGCCCGTCAGCCCGCTCTACTACGAAGGGAAAAAGGAGCAGCTCGCCTTCGAGAAACCCGACGGCAGAAGCGCCGACCGACGACATCATGTCCGACTCTGGCAAGCTCTGGACAAGGGGACTGACGGTCGTCCGGTTTGGCTCGGCTCAGTAACGTTCGACCGCGGGGTCGGGCTGAGCCACGACACCGGGCAAGTGACCCACCACATTGCAGCCAATATCGACGCCGAGCGCGACCTGCTGATGCGGGATTTGCGTGATGCTGGAATGGTGTTGAACTTCTTCCAGATATCTGGAATCGGTCCGACGCTGTTTGGTCGAAACGGCGGGGGCGATCCCTACTATACCGACGGAGAGATTCATCTCGCCACTTTGGTTATCGCTGGCGTCAGGAGAACAGAGCCGCCGGCTACGATACCGGCGCCGGCGTTGATCGCGCTGAAGGATCAAGTCTGGCACGACGTCAGCAACGTCATCAGCCAGTAGCGGCGGCAAGCTTATCGTAAGATGTCGTTTGCCGTTGAAGGCGCTCCCCCCGATTCACCCTGATCACCGCGCACCGAAGCCGCAATTCGCCCGATACTGTTCATGCCCTGGAGTCCCTCTCGGAGCCTGAACGATGCTCGGCGGATTCCAGCGCTTCAGTTGGCCTGAGAAAGATCGTCGAGCGCCTGAAGCGGCACCGATACGACGTTGGGCATCCCCCATGCAGTCGAGATGCGTATCTCGCGTGAGGGAAATTGGATGCTCTGTGTAAACACGTTGCTGACGACTGCGGCAACGCGACCCTGGCAATCGAGTACCGGAGCTCCCGAAGCGCCATGATCGACGATCAGGCGGTTCTCGCCTTCATAGAATTCCAGGAGCGCCATCCCCGTAAGTTTGCCTGCATCTCCCATCCGCACGAAATGTCCTGCCACGGGATGCGGACGTCCGGCCGGATAGGTGATCGTCGTGACCTGCTCTTCCGGCAACAACGGTTCTCGTCGAATCCCGACGACGCGCACGTGTTCGACGGGATCCTGCAATTCGATAACGGCCAGCTTTTCCGGTTCCGCCCCGGCCACGTGCCGGATACGCGCTTTGATCGACCGGCTTCCATCGCCGCTCTCGATCTGGAGTGTCTTCCAGTCCTGGGCCGTTAACATCATCGCTGCCGAAACATGTTCGGCGGTCACGATTGAGGTCGGTGATAGAAACCACGCGGTGCCTTTGATACCCGCAATATCGGCGCGCGGGGTTGGCTCGCCCTCGTCAAAATACCGGGCAATGCTGACGGTCGACTGCGCGAGCTGCATCGGATCAACGCAGTCCGCGTTTACAACGTTTGTCCATGGAAGCAAAATGCAGGCAACCAGCAGCCAAAATCCAAGCCGTCCACGCATCGCAGCGAAATCTCCCAGCCCGAGCACACAGGGACGAAATCCGTGTGAAAGGGCAATACGAAGGATCGACTTATCCGGAAGGTTTTCGCTGGACCCCGCATTTTTGCGAGCAATGTGACGCTTTCTACACAGTCGGGTCGCTCTGTCCGTGGCACAAATTCTTCAGTCGCCTACCTACGTCGGCTGGCACTGCGTATCTAGGCTGAAAGTTGCATCCGGGGGCCGGCACTCGGAATGAGGTTAGAAACTATCACTGCACCGATCGGAGCGGCTTGTCTTTGCGTCCGACAACTATTTCGGCAACGCTCCTCGCAGTTGCTGGACTAGCGCCGCGACATTCCGATCGTCAGGCGCGATCGAAGCCAGCTTCTCTGCATAGACGAGCGCGGAGCTTAAATCCCCGCCTGCACGCAGGAATGCGACCAATGCAGACAGCATATCGCGATCGGCGGGATGGCGCGCCAAACCTTCCTTCAACGTGGCGACAGCCTTCGCGCCTTGGCCGCCCGAGTTCAGCGCCACGGCGTAAACGTAGGCATATCGCGCGTTATCAGGCGCAAGTTCCGTTGCCTGCCGCAGCTCGGCAAGCGCCGCGTCCGGCTTCTTGAGCCTCGTCAGCGTCAGACCGAGCGCGTGGTGCGCCGCAGCCTCGCCCGGCGAGACTGCCATCGCCCTCCGAAGCACGGCTTCGCCGTCACTGTCGCGACCAAGCTGGCGATAGAGGTCAGCCAGATTGATCGAGGCCGGAAGATATGAAGGGTCGAGTTGCAGCGCCGTGCTGTACTCGGCTTCAGCAGCGGCGTTTTGCCCGCGCCGGGCAAGAAACCGGCCCAACGCCGCGCGGGCTTCCGGACGATCCGCATTGGCGCGCTGCGCGTCGACAAATTCGGTCGCAGCCCGCTCGAAGCTCCCGCGGTCAGGTGGCGGCTGGCTTGTGGTTGGAACGGCCGCAAGCAGCGAGGCTGCCCGGATGCGCACCCCACGCACGGGATCGGCAAGGAGCGGCGAAACCCACGGCCAGATCTGGCCGGCCGGGACAAAGTTCAGCATGTCGAGTGCGGCGATCCTTACCATCGGGTCGGGATCGCTGAGTGCGCGACGGGCGACACCAATGTTCGCAGTCGTGACGCGCGGCGCCAGTTCGGCAAGAGCACTCGCCCGCGCAATCGCCGGCGAATTTGCATCGGCCGCTAGCACCTCAAGCAAGGCCGCGGCATCGGCCTGGTCCGTGCGCGAGGCGTGGAACGCGGCAGCATACGTCTGGAAGCCCTTGCGGCTGGATCCGAACCAGTCGTCGATTGCTTTGGCTGCCCATTGCGGGTCCTTCTCCACATGGCAATCGTTGCAGGCGTTCGGCGTCCCCAGCTTTGCGGAAAGATCGGGTCTTGGAATGCGGAAGCTGTGATCGTGGCGGGAATCGACCACCATGTAGGTCCGCTGCGGCATGTGGCAGGAAATACACGAAGGAGCCGGTTCGACGTTTGCATGGTGGCGATGCGCGACATCGGCATATTTGTCGGACGCATGGCACTGCAGGCATACACCTTCGCCCGCGATTCGCAGTTTCGCGCCATGCGGCTCATGACAATCGCTGCAGGTGACGCCTGCGGCAAACATCCTGCTCTGTTTGAATGGTGCGTAATTGTACGCCTCCTCCACATCGCGCATTTGACCGTCGGCATGATAGGTGTTGCGCGAAAGCGTCTCGACGATATGCGTTTGCGACAGCCATTGTCCGGGGATCCAATCCTCGTGGAAGCCGGCGCGGCGTGCGTGACACAATCCGCAGGTCTCGACTTCCTTGCGTAACGGGAGCGGAACTGCGCCGCGACGTGCCGTGCCGGTTTGCGGGTCGATCCCCCACGTCACGCCGCGACGTTCGTCGAAACGAACAAGCAAGCCTTTGTTCGCCTCGTCCCGTTTGCCGAACGGCCACCAGCTTTTTTGATCGCGCGCCCAGGCAAGGTGAGACGAGCCCTGTCCATGGCAGGCTTCACAGCCCACGCTGATCTCGGCCCAAGTCGTGGCGAAGTGATCTGTCGTGGGGTCATAGTTCTTGCGCACACCGGTCGAATGGCATTCCGCGCACATGAAGTTCCAGTTCTGGTTCAACTTCGTCCAGTGCAGGACGTCGTCGTGCTTGATCTCTTCGTTCGGATAGAGATGGAACCAGCGCTGGCCGCCTGCCTCCTTTGGCCTCGTGTCCCAGGCGATCGATAGCGCCTGTATCCGACCGTTAGGAAATTCGACGAGATATTGCTGGAGCGGATCGACACCGAAGGTGAATTTCACCTCAAAGGTGGCAAGTTTGCCGTCCGGTCCATCGGTCTCGACCAAGAATTTCTCGCCGTCGCGGAAAAATCGCGAATGTACGCTCCAGTATTCAAAGCTCGCGTCGTTGAAATCGCCAAGTACGGTTCGGTTGGTTGCGTGCTGCATCGCAGCCTTGTGCTGCGATGTTTCCCACAATTTGGCTTCCGCTTGGTGACAGCCAGCGCAGGCGAGACTGCCGACGAATTTGTGTTGCGGCGGTGCGTCTGTACTCCGAGGACGTAGGTAGAAGGCAAACCCGGCGGCAACGACGATCAGCGCCGCGCCCGCAATCCCGATCAGGGTTCTTGAGAAAACCTTAGCTTTGCCTTTGTCAGGAACAGGTTCGTCCGGCGCAGGCCGCGCCGGTTCTCCGGTCGGGCCCTTCCGCGATCCACCCGCATTACCGGATCTACGTCGCTTGCGTGCCAATGGCCTGTTCCTCAGAGCGACACCAGGGATACTTCACCTCGAACAATCGCAATGTCCAGATGGCGGCGCACCGGCAGGGTTAGCCGGCTACAATGTCAGGATCGCTTACTTATTGGCGATCGAGCATTCCCCGGAGCAGAGTTAGGCCCTGGTCGGTTTCGGAGCGGAAACGCCTAGGCGCTGCCGGCCAAGTCGGCCGCTGACAAAGATTTTATTGGTGACGTCGCGGTTGTCTCTTACCTAGAGAACAAAGGAGACAACCATGAAACTTACGGCAATCGCACTCGCCACCGCGTTCGCGCTCTCCAGCACCTGCGCATTTGCCCACACAGTTCGCCACGGGTCCAACGTCAAGCCCCGTACCACGTACAGGGACGCTGTCGTGTCAGCCGATCCGGGAGCCAATTTCAGCGGGCACGAGAACGGCAATGTGTGGGGCCACTGGGGCGCCTACTATGGGCCGATGATTCCCGCCGGCGCCGGCGGCAGGTGAAGGCGCTAGTGCGAACGAGACCGTTTGCCCCCGACTCCTGCCCCCACCAAGAAGGAAGAAACGCTCCTCAGGCTGGGAGGCCCGCCAGGAGGAGGCCAACCTCGTGGCGCTTGCGGTCCACGTCGCGCTTGTAGTGCTGGGTGGTGAGGTAGACGGCCACCGAGAATTTCGGCTCCCGCTTCAGAACCTCTGCCGCGTGCGCTGTAGCCGCGACCGCGTTCCCCATCTGCGCGAACGTGGCTGCGAGGAAGGCATCGTGGGTGTGGTCAGGTCGTGTGATCCGCGAAAAGGCCTCGGCTGCTTCCGCGTATTTCTCGGCGCAATAGCAGGCGCGCCCGAGGTGGTTCCAGAAACGCTCCGGGTGGTACGGGTTGAGGCGCATCGCCTTCTTGATCCAGTCGATACCCTCGTCCGGCCGTCCCAGCCACGTTAGAAGTTCGCCCTGCTGCACCACAACAAGGTCGTAGTTGGGGTTAAGCGCGAGCGCCCGCTCCTGATGGTAAGCGGCCTTGTCATGATCCTCGCGCGCCAGGTTCAGCGCGGCGAGGATCCGGTGCACGTCGCTATCGTTGTCATCGAGCGCCAGCGCGGTCTCCAACTCCGCAGCCACCTGCTGGAAAGTGGCGTCGCGATCCGCGCACCACCCATAAGTCCACATCTGGCCCAGTACACATGCCTTCCATGCGTGAGCGTGAGCATAGTTCGGGTCTAGCAACACGGCGCGATCGAGCAAGTGCTGTGCCTCGGCGTTGTCTTCACGGATTGAACGGTGGTGCAGCACCTTGGCGGTCAGCACACACTCATAAGCCGCCATGTTGTCGGTCGGCTTGCGCTTCGCCCGGTCATGCGTGGCAGCCTCGACGCGCCCCGGCAGCGTCGCGGCGATAGCGCACGTCATCTCGTCCTGGATGGCAAAGATGTCCTCAAGCTTGCGGTCATAGCGTTCGGCCCAAATGTGCCGGTCAGTTTCTGCGTCGATTAGCTGTACGGTGACGCGGATGCGATCGCCCACCTTTCGCACGCTCCCCTCGAGGACGTAATCGACCCCGAATTCGCGCGCGACCTCCTGCACCTTGACCGCCTTGCCCTTGTGCACAAACGTCGAGTTGCGCGAGATGACCAGCAGGTCGCGGAAGCGTGACAGCTCCGTAATGATGTCCTCGGTGAGGCCGTCAGCGAAGAACTCTTGCTCCGGATCGCCGCTCATGTTGACGAGCGGCAGCACAGCAATGGACGGTTTCTTGGCGGTTGTTGCCGTCGTCGCAGCGTCCTTCGCGCCCTCTGGCGCGATGGTTGCGTCTCGCTCTAGCCGGACACGAAAGACGCGGATTGGACGGGCGATATTTTTGACGCTCTGCTCGCCGAGATCTTCGAATTCGACGTCGTCCAGTCGGTCGCCAACCTGATCACGCACCGCTCCCGAGACGCAGATGCCACCGGGCTCGGCGAGCGTTTCGAGGCGCGCCGCCACGTTGACGCCGTCGCCGAAGATGTCGTTTTCCTCTACGATCACATCGCCCAGATTGATCCCGATGCGGAATTGCATCCACCGCGCCGGCGAAACGTCCGTGTTGCGTCGGGCCATCCGCCTCTGGATCTCGGTAGCGCACACCACCGCGTCGACGACGCTGTGGAACTCGATCAGCATCCCGTCGCCGGTGGTCTTGATGATGCGGCCGCGGTTCTTCACAATCGCCGGATCGATCAGCTCAATCCGATGGGTCTTAAGACGCGCGAGGGTCCCCGTCTCGTCGACCTCCATCAGGCGACTGTAGCCGACCATGTCAGCGGCAATGACAGCTGCGAGCCTGCGCTCTGGTCCAGGCACCATCTCTCCAGCTCCTTCGCAGAGTAGAGTCTAACAGATTTGAGACTTTAGCCCAAGCTCCCGAGCCGAGAGCAGGCCAGGCCAACGGTCGAGAAGCGTGATGAGCTTGCTCCGTCGCAGGCATCAGACGTGATCGGGGCCAATGTCTCGATTGGGTCAATCACATCAGTTTGTCTGTGCGCCGGTCACTTCCGGTTTGCGCCCAACTCCGAACATGGCTCTGCACTGCAATAGCTGACGCTAAGGGCCAACAGCGGAATTCGAACCCGTTCCCAGGCATAAGCAATTGGTGTAACCTTGGTGTCGTGTCACGGTGTGCCGTGCCTACGAGACCGAGCGCTCGGCAGAACTTATTGACCTAGATCAACGAAAGGTCCGCTTACTCGTCGCACTGGGATGCCGCGCAAATGCGCTACGAAAGGTCACGTCGGGGGTGCTACGCCCGTCCGCATCGAAAAGACCAGTTTAGAAGAAAGGCCTATTGACCATTTACGGAGAGTGTCATGAGAACCTTCAATCCGTTGGTGCTATTGGTACTTCTCGTCGCACAACCGGCCTTGACACACGCTGCGGATTTGAACGGAGCTTGGACGGACGACGCCTCGGCCTGCGGTGAGGTGTTTACCAAAAAGAACAACAAGCTTGCGTTCAAACGAGATGCTGATCTCCACGCGGGCGGTTTAATCGTCGAGGGAAAGCAAATAACCGGCACATTTCAGAAATGCACAGTCAAATCATTCCACGATGACGGCTCGAACGTCCAAGTGATTGCGTCGTGCTCGGACGGTGTCACGGTTTCAGACGTAGCGTTCGACGTGAAAATCTCCGGAGAGAACAGGATCACGCTCAGCTCCAAGGCGCCGGTGCCAGTGGAAATGTTGTACGTCCGCTGCTCGATGTGAAGTCCGGGCCGACGAGCCAAGCGGTCCCGTGCCCCCGCGACAACAGCTTCGAACACTCGTTAAGATCGTGGTAGCGTCCGCATGGAGTCGAAGACTGGACTTCTGCTCTGGGCGAATATTTGTTGACTAGAACCGAATGACTCGTGCTTCAGATTCCTCCACATTATTAAGAGCATCGTTCAATATCAAATTGAACGGCCAACGGATCATCATTGCAACCGTCGGACAAGCCTACCGATTCATCACCGGTCCTGGCCCTGTTGAATGGATGGAGTATCGGTTGTTTCACGCCGAGGCTAAAGCGTCGCTCGAGGCGGCGACTGAGAATGGAATGCTAAACATCCAAGCGACACAGGCGTTACGCACACTGTTCGCGCGGGCAGGACTACTTTGAACGCGAACTATCTGATATCCGAGCTGGTCAGTCTCAAAATGTCGCTTTCCACCGCTTCTTCAACCGGAGCTCTCGACCGAACCCTGGCAGGTTGATAAACGCGATCTTTCAGAGTGAGACCCGAGTCGCGCAATGACTGTCAGTATCGAGATTGGACGAACCGCGGCGGGTGAATCGGCGACTTTAGACCTTGAGGAACTGCTCGCGACACGCCTGCTAGTGCAAGGCAATTCCGGTTCCGGCAAATCTCACCTACTGCGCCGCTTACTCGAACAGAGTTCGCCCTGGGTTCAGCAGACGGTCATCGATCCCGAAGGCGATTTCGTTACGCTGGCGGAACAGTTTGGCCATCTCGTTATCGACGCAGAAGAACACACCGAGCGAGGCTTACAGGTTGCCGGTGAGCGGGCGCGCGTTCATCGCGTATCCACGGTCCTGAATTTGGAAGGCCTCGACGCCGAAAATCAGATGCGGCGCGCAGCCGCCTTTCTTGGCGGCATTTTTGAGGTCAGCCGCGACTACTGGTATCCGATGCTCGTGGTCGTGGACGAAGCTCAGTTGTTTGCCCCCGCGGTTGCTGGGGACGTTTCCGACGAAGCTCGGAAGCTTTCTCTCGGAGCGATGACGAACCTGATGTGCCGCGGGCGCAAACGTGGGCTAGCAGGCGTCATCGCTACGCAGCGGCTTGCAAAGCTCGCTAAGAACGTCGCCGCCGAAGCCGCTAATTTTTTAATGGGCCGCACATTCCTTGATATCGATATGGCGCGCGCGGCCGATCTACTTGGAATGGAACGTCGACAAGCAGATGCGTTCCGCGATCTCGAACGCGGACACTTCATGGCGCTCGGATCCGCTCTTTCGCGCTGTCCTATAAGTGTAAAGATAGGCACAACGGATACGAGCGCGCGCAACGCAACTCCGCGACTTTTGCCGCTGCCAGAGACATCAGTATCTGACGCGCGTGCTATTATTTTAGCAGCTCCGCCTCCCGACCCTAATCGGCCGGCGCGCAAACCACCCGTTGACATAGTCAGTCAACTTTTGGCGGCGTCAACCAAAGAGACAGCCTCCCAGGCGGTTGAGCCACCGATCTCGCCGGAACAGCAAAAAGAATGGCGCGATAGGTTGGACCGCATCCTTGGGGCTATCCTTGCTGAACCCGGCGCCGGATTTCGGGCCACTGATATTCTCTACCAGGAATTTGTAGTTCGGTGCAGGATCGAAGGTCTCGGTTCGGCGGCCCCTACCCTTAACTCGTTCCGGCGTATGTTGACGTGCGCTCGGGCTGGACTGTCGCGTGAAGTGGAGGAAGACGCAGAATGGCAGGAGGCGTCGCTCCGTGCCGGCATCCTGCCTGAGGACATGCAAGGTGTCTTTCTGCTGATCGCTCATGCTGCAAAAGAAAACTTACCCTGCCCGAGCGACACGGTGATTGCACGCGCCTACGGCACGCACTCACTCCGCCGCGCCCGACGAACATTGGCCTACATCGAAGAACAGGGGCTTGTGGTTTGCCAGCTCGACGGCATGGGTCGACGAATTGTAACACTCGTTGAACCTTCCTGGACGACGGCGCCTGGCGATCCGAATGCGGATGACGTCATACAATGCTCTGACCAGCGGTGAACCGGTGCTTGTGAAAGCAACCTATCAGTAGGGTCTTAGCCCTATGATCGTTGCCGTTGATTTTCATCGGGTGGGCTCGAAATGTTCCGTCGTTCACCCCAAGATGGCGATGCTGGCACCGCGAAAAAATGAGCGCGGAACGGCAGGGTGCCCTCGCTCAGGCGATCCAACTCCTTTTGAAGATTGCCGGCTCGCCCTTAAAGTCGCCTCTCCATAGTTCGGATCGTCACTCGATCTAAGGCGCGGTTCTTTGGGACAAAGGCGACTATTTCAGGAGCCCCAGACGCCGAAACAATGATAGCTTTTCATGGGGAGGATAAAATATGAACAAATCCGATTTTTATCGACGTGATGTTCTGAAACTGGCTGGAGCGAGTGCGATCGCTGCCGGTGCTATCGGCTCTTCGAAAGTTTCCGCACAAACACCATCGGCGCCGCAGGAATTTGTTGTTCGCGGCGCCTATGTTTTGACCATGGATCCGGCGCTGGGCGACTTCCCGCAAGGCGACGTTCACGTTCGCGACGGTGTGATTGTCGCCGTAGGACCAAAAGTCGACGCGCCGCCATCCGTCAGTGTTATCGATGGCACCGATCGCATTATTATGCCTGGTTTTGTCGACACGCATTGGCACTTGTCCGAAACATTCATGCGCGGCCATTTCCGCGCCGACCATGCGCAATACGGCTATTTTCCAACGCTGAAAAGGCTCGCAAAATACTTCAAAGCCGAGGACAATTATAAGTCTGTACGATTTGCCACTGCCGAAGCATTCCTCGCGGGCTTCACGACGATCCATAACTGGTCGATGTTTACGCTGACCCCGGACCATGCAGACGCTGAAATTCAAGCTTTAACAGAATGCGGTGCCCGCGCGCGTTATTCCTATGGACGCGTGTTCGACCTTCCGTTGGATGCGCCGATGGATATTGCGGATGTCGTGCAAACTCAAAAAAAATGGGCCGGGCGATCCGATGGGATGCTTAGCCTGGGAGTTTCGTTACGGACACCGATCGTTGCGACCGCAGCTCCTCCTCCGCCTGGCGTTCCCCGCCCGACAACGTTCGGGGCGATCGAGGTGACGGAGGCTGAGATCAAAGCCGCTAGGGGAGCTGGCCTGCCATATACGATTCATACCGGGGGGAAAGGCGTCGTTAGCGCATTGGCGTCTCGAGACCTGCTTGGTCCCGATGCGCTGCTGTGCCATGCGCAGGGCATGACGGCCGACGAGATCGATGCCGCCGCTAGGACAAAATCGCTCTTCAGCACGTCTCCCGTTATTGAAATGTCGTACTCCGCCGTGCGCAACGGCACCATTCAATTTGCCGAACTGGAGGCCAAAGGCATCCAACAGAGTCTTTCGACCGATAGCTCGGGCGCTTCGGCCTCGGCGGACTTTTTCAATTCCATGCGCGCGCTGATGTGGTCAAACTGGCATCGGACCGACACCGATTTGAAGTTACAGTACAAGCCGAAGCGGTTGGTCGAACTCGCGACGATCGAAGGTGCTCGCACTTTGGGACTTGGCGATATCACCGGCTCGCTGAAGCCCGGAAAGCGGGCTGACCTCATTACCGTGCGGACGGATGGTCCGAACTTCGCTCCGATGCGCGATCCATATCATTCGCTCGTGTTCTGTGGTCATCCATCCAATGTTGAGCTTGTTTGCGTAAACGGCCGCATCGTGGTTCGCGACGGCCATCTCGTCGACATCGATTTCAAGAAGGTCGTAAACGAGGCCGCGGCGGCGGCCGATGCTCTGGTGGAAAGAGGGCCGAAGCCGTCCTGACTGTGACGGCACGCGCGCGGGCATGCTGGCGAAATATAAAATCAGCCCCGCGCAACTGTTGGGGCTGGCGCCGATATGCGCCATCCATCGCCGCGGGGCGCCTTCCGCGCAGAAAGAATCGCGCCGCAGCATAAGATTCTGCGGCCCTGCGTCCCGGACGCGGTGAATATCTACCTAATCTTGGCCAAGCACTCCTTCAGGCGTTCCAGTTCGGACCGAACTTGCGTTTCCATGGCGTCTTGTAGTGCGAGCGCGCCCCTGCTGGCCAATTCGGCGGAGGCCTTTTTGTCGAGATTCTGCTTCCAATCCCGGATCGCCTGCTTGGTGGCGCTTTGGGCCTCCAACGTAGCTTTAAAGTATGCCTTGGTGCAGGCATCGGCCATTGAGCAAGTCTTGCACTCTTGAGCGGCGACAGCACCTGAAACTAGCAAGGTAAGTATCGCGGTAAGGACCCTCATTGTTTCCCCCCGGCACAAGCCCCCAGACCTGTGCGCAAAGCCAAATCCCGAGTCGCGGCGCAGTTGTGGCGCTTTCCCGAAAGGGATGGATTTTTTTAAGCAAATCAGGCACCGGCGTCCGGCTGTCCCTGCATCCACGCTTCTAGAAGCTGATGGCGCGTGGGGTATGGCCGAAGTCAAGCAGCACCCTGCCCTCGTCTGCTTTGATCCCGGCAACCGACGTCAACGGGCGCCCCTTGCCGTGTCCGCTTTGGGCCAACGACCTTTGACTTAAATCAAGGCAAAGCAACCCCAATCGCCTCAAGAGAACACGGGTACTGCTTCGGAAGGCGTGCTGGCATGTCCTTGGGCAGAAACTCCGCAGCGCAAGGGATGCCGCACGTTTGGTACGTTACTTTTGAGGTACACAAACGCGGCTCATTGCCCAAAAGACGAAGCCCGCGGGTTACGAAGACATTTGAAACCGAAACTGAAGCGAAAGATTTTGCCCGAGCGCGGTTCAATGAGGGATTGGTTGTCTTCGCCGGCACGATCAATCCCTATGTGCCGAAACAGCTCATTCCATCAAACGACATGCCGCAATGGCTGGAAGGCCCGCGAGAGTAGGAAGCCGCAAAGCCACGCGTCCTTCACTGTGGCGGCAAAGTGACGAAATGCTGGTCACGATATGGCATTGGATCAATCAAAAATCTTGGGCCGCATCCAATGATTGTTATTGAATGTTGCCATTTTGGCACGGGGTCTCAACACCAGCGCGCATAGAATCGTTGTGATTGTGGCAGTCGCGATGGGCGCGGGTGCAGAGTTTTTTTAGAACTCAGAGATTGGATATCGCGCATGAAAAAAGTCCTGTTGGTTGCAACAAGTCTGGCAGCGCTGGGGATGGCAGCTCCCGCCTCGGCCGCTGATCTGCCTGCTCGTACCTATACCAAGGCGCCGCCTCCGATAGTGGCTCCGATCTACGACTGGAGCGGCTTCTACATTGGCGCCAATGCGGGGTACGGCTGGAGCGATCGGTGCCTTGACGTCACCGCGATCAGTGGCCTCGCCGTTGCTGACGCTGAAGGGTGTCGCAACGCCGGCGGCGGCATCGCCGGTGGTCAAATCGGCTATCGCTGGCAATGGTCCAACGTTGTGTTTGGACTGGAGGCGCAAGGCGATTGGGCCAATCTGCGAAACTCCAACGCCAGCCTGTTTTTTCCCGGGGATACCTGGAGCACCAAGACAAATGCTTTGGGTCTTTTCACGGGTCAGATCGGCTACGCCTGGAACAACGCTCTGTGGTACGTGAAGGGTGGCGCTGCGGTGGCCAATCAGCGATGGGATCTGTTTAATTCTGCCACCGGCGTTGGCATCGCTCAGGCAGAACGGTCCCGCTGGGGCGGCACGGTCGGAACCGGCTTTGAATACGGCTTCGCCCCGAATTGGTCGGTCGGCATAGAATATGACTTTCTTTTCAGGACTAACGACAGCCAGTCGTTCGTGACGCCGGGGTTGGCGCCTATCACTTCGATCACCACCAATACCAGATCAGACATCAATATGATCACCGCTCGGATCAACTACAGGTTTGGCGGCTTCGGCGCCCCGGTCGCGGCGCGCTACTGATTTCCTCAATCTCCCGGAGGGAAACTAAAGCCCCGGTGGCATGGCCCCGGGGCTTTTTTTGGCGCGCCTGATCGCGCACCGACGCGAACCTCGCGCCAGACGATACCAAGGGCAATCGCTTCACGTTAGCCCACGGAGCAGGTGACGTTCTTGTGATTGGTATCTGCAACCTTTCGATCGGCCTTTTGCGCTGCAACGCGCCCGGACCGAAGGACTAAGGGTATCGTTGTTCGAACTGTCTGACCATTTCAGTTTTATGGAGTACGCGTCGTGGGAAGAGAGTTCGGCTTGGGTCCTCGGACGCGCATGAGACGGCCTGCGTCATATGCTCGTTGGAGGACCATGGCCATGAGGACAATAGCCCCGAGACCGGTACCTGCGGCAGAATAGTCGAAGTAAACCTCAGGCAGGGGTCGCAAATGGCTAGTCAACCCGAGCTTAGCGCGCGAGCTGCGCTATGTAGACAACTCGCAAAGCGTGAACCAACGAACCGGGTCTTCTGGATGGCCGAGGCGGAAAACTGGTCGCGTCTATCGAACGAGAAACTTCGCAGCGAGACAAAGCAAAAATGGACTACTGCGTCTTGGCGAATTTACGGGCGCGTTCCGCAAGGATGTCATCCGTATTGACTGCGAATGTATGAGTGCCGACCCCCTCCAATTTTTAAATTCCAGCGGGCCTGACTTTAAAATCTGAGCGCGCGCTTGTCAGATCGCGCTGCCAGATCAAACCTAATTTTTTCGATCCCGCCAGTCCTCGCATGAAGCAAGCACTCGAAGTCCTCCCGCAAACGGCAGCGCGCTCAATGCAACAACGACTACATACACTGACGGAAGGCGACGGCATGGGCTTCCTGCACGGCGTCAGCCACCGCGGCATCATCGAGGCCTACTATTCTCTCCATCAGGCTCGGCGGCCAAGCCCATTCCCAGCGAGCGCCTTGAACTCGTCGCCTCTTTGATTGAAGTTTCTGAATTCGGTGTTGACCTAGATCAAGCTGCCGCATGGACCACAGCCAAGCGCGTGGGCGGCGGTTACCTGCATCTCTATCTCAACGACGCTATTCATCCGGGACACCAACGTCCGGGGAATTTCTGTCTCACACCCCAGGACGTGTTGTCGATAAGTCTGCCGCGGTCGCCTGATTTCTGTTGCGGGCGGATCTAGCTGGGATACACATCGCGGTCTGAGTTTGCCCCCAGCCGGACATTATCTCCATCTCCCGGCCAGTTTATTTGACCCATCGAGCGGTCTGCCCACTCATTGACAGACCAGTACGGGATTTTTCGCGTGCGCCAACACCTTGTTTGTCACGCTGCCGATCAGAAGCATGGAAAGTCCGCTGCGCCCATGCGATGACATAACGATGAGATCGCAACCTTTGTCCTCAGCTGCTGCGACGATAGCTTGATGGGGTTGCCCGTTTTCCACTTGAATAGTCTCGCAGGAAACACCAGCCTCCTTGGCTGCATTTGCCGCGCGATCCAACGCACTCGTGGCCTGTTCCTTGCGCAGCTCAGCATATGTTGCGACTGCTTCTAGGAACCGCCCTGTTATCTCTGAAAACGGTTCCACAACGAAGATTACCGATACCTTGGCTCCAAGGGATTTCGCCAGCGCCAACCCATGCGCAACCCCGTGCTCCGCTAGCTTCGACCCATCTGTCGGAATGAGAATATGCCGATACATGCTTCACCTCCCGATTGGTTGGGGCGTATCACTGCCTTCCGAAGGTAGGCTGGGCCCGCATTTCGGATACGGTCTTGAGATAAATCAATCTATCGGCCCATCGTGCCGAGGCTTAGATGTCCGCGATTGGCACTGAAAAGGCCAGCCCGGCTAGTCTTGCGATGTCCGTTGACGCGGGTGGACCGGAGTACCGGGCAAGGCGCCACGTCCATATGCTCACTTGCGGCTACGTTGGTGCCGCTCGAGGCGCAATCGCTGCTGTCTCATGCGCCTTATTTCTTCTTCAAGCTGCGCATCTTTTTCGTCGAGCCGTGCGTTTTTCGATTTCAGCGAATCGCTCTCGTGCAGTTTTTGAAGCGCCTTCTCGACGGAGAGTTTGTTGATTTGAGCCATCTGAAGTCCTCGTCTTAGCTTGGCGTCTGACTACTTCTTCACGATCTGGAAACCTCTAGCCTCCAACTCTCGAATTATCGCTTTGGTTAGATGCGCGCATTCCTCCGGCGTGATCCAGCTTGGACTTCTCCAATCGGGATCGCCCTCTCTGGGGTAGCTGTCAAAGGCCGAATGAATGGCCTGCATGATGGCATCAGTCGGGTCCGACATGGGAACCTCCTCACGATCACAGCAATGGCTATCATCAAGTCGCTGGTTTGATTTAGGTCAATAAAATCGGCACAAAGGGGGATGTCATCACAGACTGCGACTGTTGCGAAACACCGTGGCGATAGACATTCCACATTAGGCGATGATGATCTGCGCTGGGTCAGCTTTACCTATGCTCTTCAAACCGCTTTTTAGCCTCATATCAAGGCGCATCGAGCGTGTTGTGTGAGAGTATGCGATACCTTTCGGGGGGCAAGACACGCGGCGAGAATTCGAGGTCTTGTTGGCACTGCGGTCGCATGGCGATTCAATGCGAGGCATTCACGGTGGCTACTCGCGCTTCGCCTGGCCTCTTAAGGTCCCCAGAAGTTCTTCGGCCGAGAAGGGTTTGATCAAGACAGAGATATCTTGCGCCGCAATCGAATCCAACGTTTGCGATCTAGTGTCGCCAGTCATCACCGCGGCCGGTACATTCCGGCCAAGGGCGGCGCGCAAGCGCCTGATGGTCTCAGTACCATCCGGCGATCCACGTAGGTTGTAGTCACACAGCAGAACGTCCGGACGCAGGCCCTGCTCTCTGACCAGAGTCAAAGCTTCCGTCGCCGTTGCAACAATGGTGGCGTCAACCCCTTTCGTCTTCAACAGTCTCCCCAGCGCCGAACGCACGGACGCCTCGTCCTCGATCGCAAGAACGCTGCCCAGGAAGGCATCACTATGAGGGTGCACCGGCGGCGCTGCTTCCGGCACCTTGACACTAGATCGACCACGCGGAACCTGTATGAAAAACCCGGTACCTTTCCGTGGTAGTGAGCGGACCTCGACCCTGTGATCCAGAATCTTCCCGAGGCGCTTCACGATCGCAAGACCCAACCCAAAGCCGCCTCGCTCGGCGCCGCCGGTCCCCTGATAGTACTCATGGAATATGTGCGGCAGTTGGTCTTCGGTGATGCCGATGCCACTGTCCCAAACTTCAATGCGAACGTTGTCGCCGGCTCGCCGGCATCCAAGCAGAATTCGCCCGCTGTCGGTGTATCGGACCGCATTCGACAGCAGGTTGCGGATCATCTCCGCGAGCATGCGTCTGTCGCTGCGGATGATGAGTTCGGAACGGACGATGCACAGTCGGAGCCCTCTTTCCTGCACAAGCGCGACGAAGTCTCTCGCGAGCGGCTCGAAGACCTCGCTCAGCGAAAACTCGCTTAAGGATGGACGCAGGTTTCCGGATTCCAGTCTGTTTACGTCGAGCAGACTCGATAGGATGCTGTCCATGGTCTCCAGCGACTGCCCGATTCCAGCGACAAGTTTGCGTGCTTCGCCGCTGCGGTGGTACGACTCGAGCGCTGCCTGCAGGAGTTTCAGGGTCTGCAACGGCTGTCGCAAGTCATGGCTTGCCGCGGCCAAAAAGCTCGATTTTGCGCGATCGGCCAATTCTGCCGATTTCCACGCGAGCGAAAGCTCCTCGTCAAAACTTTTGCGCTCGGTGACATCCGTCATGAGCCCATTGATGCGCGTGGGCTTTCCAGCCGAGTCAAACTGGACGACCGCAATCTGCTCCAGCCAGACTTCACTACCATCCGGCCGCCGGCAGCGGAATGCGACCGAATGCGAGGGCTGGTCCGGACGGGCACCGTCGAGACTGGATTTCACTCGCGGCTGATCTTCGGGATGGATATGTTTCAGCCATTCAGTCCCGCAGAGAGCCCGTTGCGAGTCGAGATCCAGAATCTCAGTTGCATTCTGGCTGAACCGCACTTCGTCGGCAGACACGTGCCAATCGAAAGCCATAACGCTGCCGGCCCGCATTGCCTCCTGTAATCGGGCCTCCCTCTCCAGGATCGCGCTTTCGTGAAGCCTGCGCTCGCTAAACAGGGCCGCAAGAACCAGAGCGCCTAGCGAGATCGCCAGAATGGTCGCCTGGGCCGCCCCGACACGCTGTGCTACCGACAGATGCAAGTCGCCGAAAACACCGATTGAAAAGATTGTCGTGCAGACAATCGTGATCGCACAGACGAAGGTAGCAACCGCGGTGAACGCTGGACGGAGGCGAGCTGCAATCCAGAGCAGAAGTGGGCAGAGTGCGCCGATCGCTAGCTCCCCGGTCCAGGGCTCACCGGGCAAGAAAATCAGCAGGGCGCATACGAGGCACACCACAGCAAGCGCCAAAACGCCTTCCGCGATCTCGCGCCGCGGCGCGGAATTGCGCGCAAACGAGGCCAGCCCGATCGCGAGCGGCGCTACTGCAATGATCCCGAGCCCGTCAGATGAGAACCAGTGAAGCCAGATTGCCCACAGGGACGCTGTCGACGCGTGAAACAGCATAAAGCCGACCGTGCCCGCAATGCCGGACAAGCCTGTTCCAACGGCGGCCGCGGCGAATAGTGCCACCACCCTCCGCAGTTCGTTCAACTCGAATGGAGAGCCACAAAAGCGGTGGATCAGAACAGCGACGATGACGGCCTCACCCGCATTCGCGACAGCAGAGGACACGGCGATCCAGACGTTGCGATCGCCGAGCAAATTGGCTGCGATCGTCGCAGCTACCACCCCGACCACGACAGGCCACCGAGCCGCAGAACCAAGAGCAATCAAAATCCCCGAGGCTACTCCTGCGGCAGGCCAGAATACGGCAACACCGTCGACCGGCTCCAGCAACGCAAGGCTCAGCCTTGCGGTGAAAAAATAGGCCAGTGCCACTCCGACGGTCAAAACAACGTCCGCACCGCTTACGAGCGAGTGGCGAGCCAACACAACCGTCTGCTTCGCGGCAGTGCCCAATGTGCCTCCGCGCGTCTAGCCAAAAACCCTGGTGCCTAAAGCCTTGCGTCCGCCGCCCGAGGCGACAATTCTGGCGACTATAGGCCCATATTTCAGCCCAAACCATCGTGTTGCGGTGCTTTGGTCGGCTTGTGGCACTTAACGGACATAACCGGTCGGGGCTGACCGCGTCCGTTCGGGGGAAGCGGGCATGACGGCGCTCGTCGCGCTTTCAATCGTGCACACCGAGCACTCGCATGGTCAACATTTACTGCATCCGTGCACGCGGCGCTGCCACCCCGATCCGCGCCGAAGAGGTGATCGTTTTATTAAAACTGGCCACTTAACGGTAAATGCGATGATTGGCCTTTAGGACAATTACGTGGCGATATCCTCGACGCTTACAGATCATGTGGTTCATCTAGGTACCAAATCCAGCGTGGCCTACGTACCGGGGATTGGATTGCCCATGAGCAAAGTTTACATGGATGGCCTGCTGTTCTTTGAGGGCGGCCGAGAATTGCACATCGTGGCTTACGACGTCAGCCGAACCAACGCTCAAGTGCATGTAGTTGGACTAGGCCTCCTTCCGATACACTTCTACATCACGTTCGACGACTTTCTGACGGTTGGAAAATGTCGACTTGCATGGAGATACCGGGACGATATTGGCGTCATCTTTGAACGATGGCATGATATCCCTCAGCATAAGTCGCTCGACCAGTCCCGCTGACGGAAGCGAACCTAAAATGGCTGATTATCGAGCGTGGCTCTTGCACGGAGGCCCAGATGATTGGCGATGTTCGGCTGGCGCGATAACAAGATGCCGGCGCTCTACATCGCCAAGGCGAGCCGAGACAAACTCGCGATCAGCGGTATGGAGAAGATCGAGGCCTATGCGAGGCCGCGTCAAGGGATAAGGTTCATTTCAAAGCCAAAGGCGTCTTTGAAGCGGCTTCGAGATCATCTCCCGACCGACCCACCCAGCACAGCCAGCGACGCCACGCCATGACCCTTTGAAACGCGGTCGCGACCGAACGGATGAGACCGCCACTATGATGTCTGTCAAATAAAAGCGGCCAGACTCCCGGAAGGTACAAGGCCGTTTGGCTGCAAACTTGGCCCGATAAAAAGCCAGCTTCTGATGATTAGACACTGATCGGGCGAGAGCGCCATCCGAGCAAGCGGACGATTGAAGAGATGAATGAGAACGGCCTCTGCTTTCATCAGCTACCGAGCTGGATCGATTCCTCGAAATTGTACGTCAGTACGTGGATGGCCCGCACGTTTGGGATCGCATGCCTAAGCACATGGGGCACGAGGATGCGGTAGTTCGGGTCCTCACCCAGCCGAAAAGGCCAGCGCCGACCCCGCTGCTCCCGTACCGACGATCAAATAGTCGTAGGCCGTATTCATCAATCGGAGCTCAGCCTGAGGTTGACGTTTTTCACCTGAGTGAATTCAAGCAGCTCCTCGAAGCACTCCTCGCGGCCGATACCCGACTGCTTGACCCCGCCAAACGGAGCGCCGATGAAATGCTGACTGGTGTTATTGATCCAGATATAGCCGGACTCAAGCCGCCGTGCAGCGCGATGCGCGATGTCAAGGTCGCGCGTCCAGATCGAGCCCGTCAGACCGAAATCAAGAGCATTGACCTGATCGAACAAGGCGTCCTCGTCCTCCCAGCGGAAGACCGACATAATCGGTCCAAACACTTCCTCGCGAGCAAGCCGCATCTCGGGCGTCACATCGGCAAAAACGGTCGCCTCGTAGAAGAAGCCTCTGGCGAGTTCCGGGTCGGCCGGCCGTCGGCCACCGCAAATCAGCCGCGCCCCGTCGGCCAGCGCCGAGGCGACGAAACCTTCGACCTTCTCCAGCTGCCGTGCGCTGATGAGCGCCCCCATAGTCGTCGCGGGATCGGTTGGTTTGCCGGGTTTATGACGTTGCGGTACCAGCCGGGCCACGGCCTCCAGCACACGATCATGGATGGAGGCGTGTAGGAAGACCCTGCTTGTGGAGCCGCAGGACTGGCCGGCCCACGTGAAGTTCATACCCTGGACGACACCGTTGATCAGCGCCTCGATATCCGCGTCGGGATAGGCGATCAGGGCATTTTTGCCGCCAAGTTCGAGCAGCACGGGCTTCAGCGTCTCGGCCGCGCCGCGCATAACCGCTTTTCCAGTTGGCACGCCGCCGATCAGCGTCACCTTGCGCACCAGTGGGTGCTCGACCAGGGCCTTACCACAGGTTTGACCTCCGGTAACGAAGTTTACGACCCCAGCAGGGAAAATCTCACCGATCAACTCAGCAAGCCGCAGCAGCGAAAGGGGCGCCTGATCAGGTGCCTTAACGACAACGGTATTGCCAGCCGCAAGAGGTGCAGCGATACGCATCGCGGCAAACATAAGGGGATGATTGTAGGCGACGATGCGTGCGACAACGCCGAGTGGTTCGCGAATAGTATAATTGAGATTGCTATCGCCCATCGGGATGGTCTCACCCTTAATTTCTCCGGTGAGGCCTGAAAAATAATCGAGACCGGCCGCCGCGAAATGGGCGTCCCCCGCCAGCATCGTGACGGGATTGCCGGTATCCATCGCGTCGAGCATCGCCAGCGCCTGGGCCTCTCGCCGCAGGATGCCAGCCGCCTCTCGAAGCATGGCCCCGCGCGCGGCTGGCATCATTTTGCGCCAAGCGGTGAAGGCGCCATGGGCCGCGCGCACCGCCGCATCGATGTCGTCCGCATCGGCAAGCGCGGCTGGTCCGATCGCCTCTCCCGTCGCAGGATTATGGCTCTCAGCATATTGGCCCGCGAGCGGAGCATGCCAGCCGCCGCCATAGAAGAGGTCCCGATGCCTGGGAAGAATCGCCGGAGATAAGGTCGCAATGTCCATAACTCGCCTCGTAGCCGACGCTCATAATTTTTGCTTTTTCGGATTCGATTTCAGTGCAGACAATTCCTGAAGGATTTCGCGCGTATGCTCGCCGAGCATAGGAGGCGGCCGCGATTGAATATCGCGGTTGCCGTCGATCAAGATCGGCCGGCGGATCAACGTCAAAAGCCCCTCTGTTGGGTGTCTTTGCTGGTAGAAGGTCTCCAGGTGCTTGATCTGTGGATCGTCCAGCACCTCTGAAACCGTCTGCACTGGTGCAAATGGAACGTCTGCGCGATCAAGCTTCGTCATCCAATGCAGGCGATCTTTGCTCTCAATTGCCTTTGCAAGCTCCTCTTCAAGGATAGCGTAATTGCGGACCCGGGCATCCCGCGTGGCAAACCGGGTATCGGTCTTGAGATCGGGACGCTCGATCACGTCCAAAAGGCTTTCCCAGAATTTTTGCGGCGACGAGAGATGCAGCGCAAGTAGCTTGCCGTCCGCGCATCTGAACGCATACGTCTGCGAGGTGGCGACACGCGTACGCGGCTGGTTATCGATCTGCATCCGCGTGAAATTGGAGAATGCGTCCGGAACGAATGAGACGGCCGCCTCCAGCATGTTGACCTCAATCCGACGGCCCCGACCAGTATTTTCGCGCTCGTAGAGTGCGCCGAGAACGCCGCACGCCGCGTACATGCCGGTTACGTTGTCGGCGATCGTCGGGCCGCTGGCCTGCGGCTTCTCCGGGTCGAGCGTGACGCTGGCCAGGCCGGACAACGCGCCGGCAACGGCATCGTAAGCGGGGCGGCCGGCGTAAGGCCCGTCGGCCCCGAATCCGGTAATCGAACACCAAATCAACTTGGGATATTCCGTCTCAATGAATTCCGCTGAGAGACCGAGGCGCTCCATCACTCCTGAACGGTAGTTGTCGAGCAGCACATCGGCCTCGGCCAGCAAAGCCCGCAGCGCCGCCTTTCCGGCGTCGGTCTGCAGATCAAGCTCGACGCTGCGCTTGTTGCGGTTGAAGGCGATGAAGTGTGGGCTGTAAAGGCCGCCGCGAAAGCTGCGGAATGGATCACCGCCGTCCGGCCGCTCTACCTTGATGACGTCGGCACCGAAGTCGCCAAGGATCAAGCCGACCAACGGGGCCGTGATCATGGTGCCGAGTTCGACAACGCGGATGCCTTTCAAAATCTCGGTCAACTGTCGCCCTTTCCGGTTTGGTCCATCACTTCGGCTTATCGCCGGTGAGCGCCATAATTTTATTGAACTTGACGAAATTGGCGGTCAGAAAATCGCCGAATTCCTGCTGTGTGCCGCCGCCAACGATGGCTCCGGTTTTCTCGATCTGCTCGCGAATGTCCGGCATCTGGAAAATGCGGTTGATCTCTTTGTTGAGCCGGTCAACAATTTCAGGCGGAGTGCCTTTCGGTGCCGCGAGACCGTAGAATGTCGTGAAATCGTATTCCGGGTATCCCTGCTCCGAAATTGTCGGTACGTCTGGCGCACTGATCAAACGCTGCGGGCTGGTCACGCCCAAGGCGCGCAAGGTACCCTGCCTGATATACTCGTCGGCAACCGAGACGCCTACGAACATGCCTTTAATCTGTCCGGCGATCACATCCTGCAACGCGGGCGCGATGCCTTTGTACGGCACCAGGAGGGCCTCCATTTTCGACATGCCATTGAACCACAGGAAGCCAATTTCATGCGGGCTTCCCGGGCCAAGCGAGCCGAAGGTAAACCAACCGGGATGCGCTTTCGAATATGCGACGAGTTCCGGCAACGTCCTCATCGGCACCTGTTCCGAGTTTACCGTCAAGACGAGCGGGACGTAAGCAAGCTTGACGATCGGCACAAAATCCTTCTCGGGATCGTAGGAGGTTCGTACACCGAGCACGGAATTGATCGCCAGCGAATCGAACACCATCCCGACGGTGTATCCGTCGGGTGCAGCGCTCGCTAACACATTGGTACCTATAACGGTCGAACCACCCGGCCTGTTGTCGATGATGACGGCCTGCCCCAGCGATTTTTCGAGTTGCGCACCAATCACACGCGCCAGCAAGTCAGTGCCGCCGCCGGGGGGATACGGCACAATCCAGTGAATCGGCCTGTTCGGCCACGAGGCGCCGTTCGCAGCCATCGCAAATGACCCCAGGACGAGCGCCAACAGAATCTCAAAGCGCCTCATCACATCCTCCCGCTTTATGCCTGCGCCTCAGCGACTCAGTCTTTGTTTTCGTAGACTTCGGCTTCGGTTCGTTCCCAGATTTCCAACGCGATAGGATTTCGCATTTCTTCAGCGATGTGACCGACAAGTCCCACGGCACGCGAAATCACCGCAATGCCACGACAGATTCGCCACGAGAAACCAAGTTCGCACAACACGGCGCCGATGGCGCCGGTGGCGTTGATCGGCAACGAGCGCTGCAGCCTCCGTTCGGCTTCCTTACTGATCGCTTCCAGCAGCGCGACATATCGACCGCGAAAGCCGTTGCGTTCCGCAATGCCGAACAAGACCGGCGTGCGCGGATCGACGGGCTTGTGCACCGGATGGCCGATGCCTGGAATTACTGTCTTGCGCGAGACATATGACTCAACGAGATCGGCGGCGATCTTGACCAAGTCGTGATCGCCGGGACCATCCTTCAGCGCCTCCTGAAGAATCTTCGCGCATTGCTCCGAGCCGCCGGCGAACACGCTGCCGACGCCACACAATCCGGCCGCGACCGCGGCCTGTAACGCCTCCGGTGCGGCGGCACTGATCATGCGCGTGGCAATCGCCTGTGGCGTCATGCCGTGCTCGACCAGGGTGACGAGCAGCGCGTTGAACACATCGGCTTCCCGCACTGTCGGCCGGCGCCCCATGATTTCAAGAAATGCCATGCTGCCCAGGTCGATTTGCCCGATCAGCTCGTTCGGCAGATCGTGGCCGCGTACGACGATCTTATCGATCGTGCTCCAGCCCATTTCCGATCGTATCGGCTTACGTGCTTTCATCACATTGCTCCACGCAGGATAAGTTTGGCCAGTGCCGTGCGAAGCACTTCCGTTGGTCCCTCGGTAATCATGAAACTCCGCTGATCGCGCCAGAGCTTTTCGAGCGGCAGTTCGGTCGTCAATCCAATGCCACCGTGAAGCTGAAGGCATCGATCCGCGACGCGAAATCCCATTTCATCGCCGTATATCTTCACCATGAACGTTTCAGCGCGAACATCTTCGCCTGCATCGAGTTTGGCGGCGGCATCACGGACCATCAGCTTGGTAGCGTGCAGTTCGGTGAAACAATCCGCCAATATCCACTGCACGCCCTGCCGCTCAGCCAGCGGCTCGCCAAAAGTCTTCCGTTGTTTGGCGTAATCGAGCGCCATGTCGAGACATCGCTCGGCAACGCCGCAGGCGCGTGCGCCGTGCCTGATGCGGCCCTCGTTGAGCCAGCGCTGCGCTGCGGCAAAGCCCTGTCCCTCTTCACCGACACGATTTTCGGCGGGGACATGAACGTTGTCGAATACGATCTCGCAGGGCGCATCGCCCATCATGGTCTGATGCTTTGCTGATATCCTGACGCCCGGCCTATCCATATCGACCAGGAAACACGAGATACCGCCGCGAGCACCTTTGGCCTGGTCAGTCACCACCATAAGCTGGGCGAAGTCGGCTTTGTCCGCATCGGTAATGAAACGTTTGACGCCGTTGATGACGTAATCCGGGCCCTTTCGCTCGGCGCGGGTGCGCATCGAAGCCGGATCGGCCCCCGCGTCCGGTTCCGTCTGCGCGAAACAGGTGACCTTCTGGCCGGCGAGCACAGGATCGAGATAACGCTGCTTCTGCGCGCCCGTGAGCGACAGCAGAATGGGGCCCGGCACCGGGCCAAACAGCGAGTGATCCCGCGCCGGTACCGCCGTGGTGCGAGAAATCTCGTGCCAAAACACCGCCATGCCGGAGAGCCCAAGACCCTGGCCGCCCAATTCCTCGGGTACGGCCAGCAGCCAGAAACCAGCGTCCTTTGTCTTCCGCTGTATGGCCACGCGATCCGCAGCCGACATGGCCCGCCGCTCGAACGGCATCAATTCGCGTTCCACGAAGCGGCGTAGACTACGCCGGAACTCGTTGAGTTCGGATACCGATATCGCCGGCCGCGCGGAGGGCGCTTTCATCGCTTACGACACCTGCCGTATCGCGTCGGACCAGAACGGCGCACGCAACGCCTTCTTGTCGATCTTGCCGTTGAACAGACGCGGCAAGGCTTCGACGAAGTCAATACTCTTCGGCTTCTTGTAGCTGGCGATATTGGCACGGCAGTGCGCGATCAAGTCGTCCGCACTTACCGCGTGGCGCATGACGACGAAGGCCTTGACCGCCTCACCCCATTCGGCGTCTGGAACGCCGATGACGGCAGCTTCGGCCACAGCGGCGTGCGAGCGTAGCGCCTCTTCCACCTCCCAGGAATAGATATTTTCGCCGCCGGAGATGATCATGTCCTTCTTGCGATCAACAACGAAAACAAAGCGATCGCTATCAAACTTCCCGAGATCGCCGGTGTAGAACCAGCCGTCGCGCAAGGCAGTCGAGGTCGCAATGTTATTGTTCCAGTAGCCATTCATGACGCCGGGCCCCTGCACCAGAATCTCACCGATCTCGCCGACGTCGACATCGCTGTCGTCCGGGCGAACAATGCGGATTTTGCACGTAAGGAACGGCTGGCCGGCGGAGCTGAGCCGGCAGACCTCGGCCTCGCTTCCCGACAAGAGGTGCTGCTCAGGCGTCAGCAGCGTCGCCACAATGTTTTCGGTCATGCCGTAGATTTGCGTCAGGATCGGTCCGAAGGCCGCGATTGCGCGCTGCAGGGTCGGCACCGGCATCGGCGCGGAGGCATAGTGAATCGTCCGCAACGTACTCTTGTCGACGGCATTCAGTTCAGAGCTATCCAGCAGGCGTTGCACCATGATCGGCGCGAGATGCGCGCTGCTCACCTGCTCTTCTTCGATCGAGCGGAGGATGGTGCTGGCATCGAAGGCGGCGTGAAGCACGATGGTCGCACCGACAATGGTATAGGAAAGCTGCTCAATGCGGCCGCCGATATGGAACATCGGCATCACGATCAACATCCTGTCGGAACAGCGCGCGCCGCCTTCGTGCGAGATGCAGCGTGCGGATTCCGCCACAGCCCGATGGCTCAACATGACGCCCTTCGGCTTGCCGGTGGTGCCGCTGGTGTAGATCAGATAGGCGACGTCGCTATCGCGGATCGGCACTTGTGGCGGCGTGCTCGGCGCCGATTGGAGCAGCTCCTCGTAGGCTGCCGCGCCGTCCCGCGAGCCTTCGATGCATACAATGTGGCGCAAGCCCGGCAGCGCTGCGATCAGGTCTTCCGCAAGCCCTCTGAATTGCTCGTGGAAGATCAACGCCACCGGTTCGCAGTCGTGCACAATCTGAAGCAGCTCTCGCGACGACAACCGATGGTTCATATTGACGATGATGAAGTTCGCGCTCTCGCAGGCTCCGAACACCTCAAGATACTCGCAGCAATTCGGCGCCAGCATCGCAACACGTTCCTGCGGCCGCAGACCCAATCCGATCAAGGCGTTGGCCAAACGGAAGCTCCGCTCAGCCATTTCCTGATGGCTGACGCGGCGCTCACTGAAGACCAACGCTTCCTTATTCGGATAAAGCAGTGCATTGCGGATCGTGATGTCACGTAGGTTCATGCAGGTGTCCCTTACTGTGTTCGCTTAATGGCCGAGATTGCAGCCACTTTGCTCTAGCGTCAGGAAGGCCTGCTTGCCCGGCGACGTAGAGACCAGCTTGTAATAATCCCACGGATATTTCGACGCCTCCGGCGACTTCACCTGGAAGACATAGACATCGTGGATCTTGCGGCCGTTCAACAAGATCGTGCCTTTGCCGAACAGCGGATCGTCTGTAGGCATTTCCTTCATCTTGTCGACCACCTTACGGCCGTCGGCGGTCGAGCCCACGGCCGCAACCGCCTTGAGATAATGCAGCGTCGCGCCATAGACGCCGGCCTGCATCATGGTCGGATAACGGCCACCATTACGTTCGGACCATCGCTTGCTCCAGGCCCGCGTCTCGGGCGTGCGGTCCCAGTAGAAGGTCTCGGTCACGTAAAGATCCTGTGCGGCATTCAGCCCCAATGCCTTGATGTCGGTGATCATGGTCGAAAGACCAACCACGATCTGCCCGCCTTTCTGAATACCGAATTCCTGGGCCTGCTTGATGGCGTTGGCGGTGTCATTGCCGCCGTTGGCGAGTGCGATGACGTTGGCCTTCGACGCCTGCGCTTGTAGCAGAAACGACGAGAAATCAGAGCTGTTGATCGGATGACGCACCGAGTCGACGATTTCACCGCCATTCGCAAGCACGACCTTGCTAGTCTCGTCGCGCAAATTGTATCCGAAGGTGTAGTCGGCAGTCAGGAAGAACCACTTGAGGTTTCCCGCCTTCACCAGCGCGGTGCCGATGGCACTCGATTGCGACCATGTGTCATAGGTCCACTGCACGGTATTCGGCGAACAGGCGCTGCCGGTCAACGTGGTGGTGCCGCCGGCCGAGACCAGGATGGTCCTGTTCTTCTCGCGGGCAATTTCATTGACGGCCAAGGCCACGGCAGAGTTGCCGAGATCGGCGATGGCGTCGACGCCGTCGAGATCGAACCACTTCCTCGCGATGGCGGCGCCGACGTCCGCCCGGTTCTGGTGATCGGCCGCGATGATCTCGATCGGCATGCCAGCCACCTTGCCGCCGAAGGCTTCGGCGGCCATCCGCGCGGCATCGGTCGACCCGGTACCGGTGCTATCAGCGAAGACGCCGGACTGGTCATTCAGAACACCGATCTTGACGATGCCGTTACCAGCGCTCGCGTTATCGCAAGCGATCAACGGCGACAGCACTGCCACCGCCAGGAACCAGACCGAACGCATGACTTCCTCCTTACATTTTATTTATTGTATCGTGTTGAGACGTCTCGGTATGACTCTGGGCGACTTCTAATGCCGTGTAATGTCTCCTGCCCGAAGGATGTTCGTAAGTGA
>Ga0210390_10000137_pt1 | contig 75929 bp, 48 predicted proteins | sample IncBWH11OmetaG_FD_161050 | JGI IMG/M metagenome (GOLD analysis project Ga0210390, IMG submission 161050) | Forest soil microbial communities from Barre Woods Harvard Forest LTER site, Petersham, Massachusetts, United States - Inc-BW-H-11-O ...
CCAAACCTGTTACCCATGTGTCCGAACACTTGTCACCCATGTGTCCGGTCTCAACACTGGCAGCTTGCCCTACGGAACCGGACGCGGTCGGGGAGCGGGACGGGATCGATTGCCGGCGGCGCACAGGGAACCTTCTGGGAGTCCGCCAGAATCACACGCTCACCTACGTGGACGGGACCCTGACGCAAGTCAGCGGTGGCTCAATCCTCACGAGGGGATTCACGTAGCGTGCGTAGTAGATTCCCCCACGCGCACCATGCCCGGACCGTTGGCCACGAACCGGCGGATGGCTGACGGCGAATCGGCGCCGCTCATGATGGCGGCGTATTCGGGAGGCAGCCGCCAATTGCGTTGAGTTCGTCGCCGCGGTTCGTGTTCGATCTGCAACTGGGCAAAGGCGTTGAGCGCAGTGTGCCAGCGGCGGCGGGCCCGCAGACGCGAGATCCAAAAAGGAACGGCTGCCGCGATTGCCGCGACGGTGAGAATCTCAAAGAGGGGAATCATGCGGATCATGTGTGGCCCGAAAACTGGCTGGTGTTCTCTGGAAGGTATTCGTCAATCCCTTGCCAATCTTGGCAAGAATTGTGCCGGGCCCGGATTGCTGGGCGTCAACTGAGGAGACACGGCTCTGCGCAGGAGGTTCGGCGCTCTGACACCCGAGTCATCATAGAGCCGGCGGAAAAGTCAGGAAGAGAATTAGCCTGCTGGGCCAATTTTTTGCCCGGGTTTGCCTCGCCGGGCTTCAGTGCGAATTCAGCGATTCAGTTCACGTTCAGGTAATCGGCTCACGCCCGTCCATTTCGGGAGGACCGCGCGGGAGTCGTGTCGGAAACAAATGGAAATTACTAAGCCGATCAGGCGGGCGTGCCGACGCTGCCGGAGACCGCGACCGAACTCTGCAGCGCGGCGACCGACAGGCCGTCGACCGATTCGATCAAATCATGCGACAGCAGGGCGAGTTGCGGCACCAGCGCGCGGCATTCTTGCAAGCGATTTTGCGCGGCACATTCTTCGAGCTGGGCGGCGAGGTTGCCGGCTTCAACCGAGAACGTGGCCAGCATCCCGCAGAGCTTATGCGCGGACTCGCGGAGGCGGGTTGCGTCCTGTTGCTCAAGTGCGCGTTCGAGCGTAGCCACGTGATCGGGCAGACGCGATTGGAACGAATGACACATCTTCTGCAGCAGCGATTCATCACCACCGCAAGCCGCCAGAATGGTGGTCGCATCGAGGGCCACGGCCGGCGTCTGTTCGTCCTGCTCGGCAGCGGGCGTTTGCGTGTGTTGCAGACGGTCGATCACCGCCCACAGATCATCGGCGCGAAACGGCTTGGTGAGAAACTCGTCCATGCCGGCGGCCAGGCAGCGGTCGCGATCTTCGCTGCGCGAACGCGCAGTGAGCGCGACGATTGGCAGGTGGCCGAGACTCTCGCGCTCGCGGCGGCGGATCTCCTCCGTCACTTCGAACCCGTCGAGCTCCGGCATGTGGATGTCCAACAGCAGCAGGTCGAAGGCCGAGTCACAGAGCATCGTCAACGCTTCGCGGCCGTTTTGCGCGAGCGACACATGATGGCCACGCCGCACCAACAGCTGCTCGATCAGTTGGGCGTTGAAGTCGTTGTCTTCGGCCACCAGGACGCGGAGCGGACGGGCCGGCGCGGCCACCAACTCGGACGCGGCAGAATCGACATCGGGCAGCACGTGAGCGGGACGGCTCGCCCCCTCGGGCTGAATCTGGAAACGGGCCGTGAACGCGAAGGTGCTCCCTTTGCCTGGCGCGCTCGTCACCGAGATCGCGCCACCCATCAGCTCGACAAGCCGGGCGGCGATCGTCAGCCCGAGACCCGTGCCGCCGTACTTGCGCGTGGTGGAGGTGTCTTCCTGCTCGAACGCCCGGAAGATCTTTTGCTGCTTTTCCGTCGGAATGCCGATACCCGTGTCCGCGACACAGAAGTGCAACACGGTGTTCCCATCGGGCTGCGTCTCGGCGGCTGCGACGCGGAGGGCAATTTCGCCCGTGTCGGTGAACTTGACCGCGTTACCCACCAGGTTGAGCAGCACCTGCCGCAGGCGGCCGGCATCGCCCAAAAGCGTGTCGGGGACGGCGGCGTCGACGTCGCAGGCGAATTGCAGCCCCTTCGCCTTGGCCCGCAGCTTGAGGGCCCGCAGCGTGTCGCACAGAGCATTGCGCAGCGAGAACTCGGAAATATCCAGCTCGAGCTTGCCGGCTTCGATCTTCGAGAAGTCGAGCAAGTCGTTGATCAGACCGAGCAGGTTGTCGGCCGCCGACTTCACCGTTTTGAGGATTTGTCGCTGGTCATTAGTGAGCTGCGTGTCGAGGGCCAGGTCCGTCATGCCGAGGATGGCATTCATCGGCGTGCGGATCTCGTGGCTCACATTGGCGAGGAATTCGTCTTTGGCGCGGTTGGCGGCCTCCGCCCCCTCCTTCGCGTGCCGCAGCTCGTTCTCGATTTGCTTGAGATCGGTGACGTCGACGCGGCTGCCGGTGACGCGGATGGGTTTGCCGCCCTGATCGCGGGTAATGGTGCCGCGGGACAGCATCCACCGCTCGGAGCCGTCCAGATGACGTGCGCGGTAGGCGACCTGGTAATCGTTGCCTGGCTCCGACAGCTGCGCATCGATCTCCGAGAGGACACGCGCGCGATCGTCAGGATGCACGGACGACATCCACGCCGTCGACTCGACCGCGGCAGTCGGTTCCAACGTCGAGTCGGGAGGACGATGGCCCAATTGCTCCCACACGTTGATGAAGTGACCGCGGCCGCCGACGTATTCGCCGTCCTGCAGGTCGACCTCGAAAATGCCGACGTTCGACCCGCGCACCGCCGTGTTGAGCAGCGAGTTCGCGACGCGAAGCGCCTGGGCCGCTTTCTTCTTTTCCGAGATATCCTGCACGATCGACATTGTGTAGGCCGGAGCGCCGGACGGATCGCGAAACAGCGAGACCGTCACGTTTGCCCAGGCAGTCGTGCCGTCCTTGCGGCGGAAATGTTTTTCGGTCGCGATGCTCGAGCAGTCGCCGCGCATCAGCCGCGAGTAGTGCTCGCCGTGAGTCGATTGCTCGTCGGGCACGGTGAAGTCGCAAAACGATTTCTCGAGCAGCTCGGGCTGCGTGTGGCCGAGGATGTCGCAGAACTTCTGATTGACGCGGAACCAGCGTCCCTGCAGGTCGGCATGCGCGATGCCCACGGCCACGTTATCGAACATGCCGCGAAAGCGCTCTTCGCTGGCGCGGAGGGCTTCCTCCGCGCGGCGGCGCTCGTCGGCGACGATCCGGCGGCGCATGCGGTGCAACGATTCGCTCAGTCCGCTGATCACCGTCCCCACCAGGATGAACAGCCCCAGGGCCACCGCCCCGTGCACGTTGCCCAGCTGGAAGGTAAACCGCGTCTCGCCCAAAAAGTAATGAGCGGCCAGCGCGCTCAGCACCGTCGACAGCACACCGGGTCCAAAGCCGCCGTAGTAGGCGCTGATCATGACGGCTGGGAAGAACGTCATGTGCGGCGCCTGATTTCCCAGGACCGGCCACAGCGGCCACCGCACAATGAGCGACAGCACCGTCACGCCCAGCGCAATGCCGTAGCGAAAGAGCGGCGACCGCTCGCGAGGCGAAATTGGGGTTCGAGTCGCCATCATCTGTACCAAAGGTCGCTTGTCCGCTCGCGGACGCGATCCGGACCGGGCTGCGCTGGGCGGAGCAGCCATCGCGGGCGGCCGTCGGCCTTCCACCATTATTGCCAATCTCGGGACTGCCCAGCAGTCGAAAGGCCAGAATCGAGACGCTTCGAGGCACGTCACCCGTCCGGTGGGCGCGAAGGTCCGAGCTCCGGCAATGCACGCTGCGTGCCGAACCGAACCCGCTTCGTTGCCAAAGGGTCCAGGCGCACTGGACAGCGTCCAGTTAGGACTCGAAAATTGATTGGTCTTGGGCCGCTAGTGCGGGCGGCCGGCCGAGTTCCCCCACGCATCTCCCCGGCGCCCGGACCCATGACCCGACTCCTACTCGTCGACGACGATCCGGCCCTCATTCTCGACCAGATCGAGCATGTTTTCGGTCCCCGCGGCGTTGAGATTTCCGTCGCCGGAACCGGGCAGGAGGGGCTGCGGCAATTCGCACAGTTGCGGCCCGACGTCGTGCTGCTCGACTTGCGCCTGCCCGATCTCTCCGGGCTCGAGGTGTATCAGCAGATTCACCAGAGCGACGCGCGGACGCCCGTGGTGTTCATCACGGCGACGACGACGGCCGAAACGGCCATCGAAGCCGTCAAACAGGGGGCCTTCGATTACCTGTTCAAGCCCGTCGATTTGAAGCAGCTCACGCACGTCGTCGGGCAGGCAATCGAGCTGGGCCGCTTGATGCGGGTGCCCGCGGTCGTCGCTGAGACGCAACCGGACGACGTCGAAGGGGACGCGATCATCGGTCGCTGCCCGGCGATGCGCGAAGTCTACAAGTCCATCGGCCGCGTGGCCGATCAAAACGTCATCGTGTTGATCACGGGCGAGAGCGGCACGGGCAAAGAGCTGGTCGCGCGGGCCATCTATCAGCACGGCTCGCGGGCGAAAGCCGCCTTCCTGGCGATCAACTGTGCGGCGATCCCCGAAAACCTGCTGGAAAGCGAGCTTTTCGGCCACGAAAAAGGGGCTTTTACCGGGGCCGACCGCCGGCGGATTGGCAAGTTCGAGCAGTCCAACGGGGGCACGATCTTCCTCGACGAGATCGGCGATATGCCGCTGGCCACGCAGGGCAAAATACTCCGGCTGTTGCAGAACCAGACGTTCGAGCGCGTCGGCGGGAACGAAACGATCCACACCGACGTCCGCGTGATTGCCGCCACCAATCGCGACCTCAAGGCGATGGCCGACGAAGGCCACTTTCGGCCCGATCTCTATTACCGGCTCAGCGTGTTTACGATCGCTCTGCCGCCATTGCGCGAGCGAGGCGAGGACCTGCCGATGCTGGTGCACCACTACGTGAACCGCTGCAACCGCGAGCTCGGTCGCGACATTCGGGAAGTCTCGCCCGACGCGATGGCGCTGTTGGCCGCCTATTCGTGGCCGGGTAACGTCCGCGAGTTGCAAAGCGTGCTCAAGCAGTCACTGCTGCAGGCCAGCGGCACCGTGCTGGTTCCTGCGTTTCTGCCCGAATCGCTCACACACTCCAAGGCGAACCGCGCGACGCCCAAGCGCGAGGTTGATGGGGAAATCGACTTCGACGCCTTCATTCGGCAGCAGCTCGAGTCGGGGGCCACCGATCTCTACGGCCAGTCGCACGAAAAGCTCGACCGGATTCTGCTGCCCCTCGTGCTGCAGTACACCGAGGGAAACCAACATCAGGCCGCCCGCGTGCTGGGAATCGCCCGCCAGACCCTACGTCAAAAACTGCGGGATTTAGGCCTCAGCATTTCCCATTCGGTCCAGTCCGAAGAAAACGACCACGACTGACCGCGCCAGAATTCCCCGGCCCGAATTCGCTGGGGAACAGGTAGCAATCTTGCCTGTCGGGCAACATTCCTGCCGTTTCCGAACCCGTCTCCATCCGCATTTCCCGCCGAAAACGTGCACGACTCTGCCGCAAAACGGTGTTCCGCCCTCTCCATGTCTCCTGCCGCGGCATTGGCATGAGGGGTGCATTATGCGGTTGCCGCCCTTACGGAAATTTTGAAAGAGTCTTAGCCATGAACGCCAAACAGCATCAGCCCAATGACGAGCGGACACTGCCGACCAATCCCGAGGCAGCCCTCGACGCTTTCGCGGCCGAGTTAACGGACGCCGCTTACCCGATCGCGCTCAAATACGGCGTATCCGGGTCGTCGGTCGACCTCGAGCTCGAAATCTGGAAGAAGTTCACAGAGATGGTCCGCGAGCGAGGCCGCGAGGTCCTGCGCACGCCGACTGCCAGCCGCGTCGGCGGCGCTCCCTGCTAAGCCTACCGTGACGAATTGCCCCGCCCCTCATCAACTTGTGAATCCCCCGGCGCCGGCCTCCGGCCAGAATCGTTGAGCCATGTGGATCGTTCGACTCGCTCTGCGACGCACCTACACCTTCGTGGTGGTGGCGTTGCTGATCGCCGTGGTGGGCGGCGTCTCGATCTACCGGATGTCGACCGACATCTTTCCCGAGATCAACATCCCGGTCGTCAGCGTCGTTTGGCAGTTCACCGGCATGCCGGCCGACGAAATCGAAAAGCGGATCATCCTGCCTAATGAGCGTGTGCTGACGACGGCCGTCAACGACATCGAACACATCGAAAGTCAGTCGCTGTTCGGCGTCGGCGTGATCCGCATCTATTTCTATCCGGGGGCCCGCATCGAGGCGGCCGTCGCGCAGGTGACGGCGACCAGCCAGGCGATCCTGAAGACGATGCCGCCCGGCATCAATCCGCCATTCATCGTGCAGTACAGCGCGACCAGCGTGCCCATCGTGCAGATTGCCGTCAGCAGCGACACGCTGTCCGAGCGGCAGATCTTCGACTACGCGGCGAACTTCATCATTCAACGGCTGGGGACCGTGCAGGGGGCCCGCGTCCCCCAGCCGTGGGGCGGGAAGTGGCCGCAGGTGATGGTCGATCTCGACCCGAACGAACTCTATGCCCGGGGACTCTCGCCGGTCGACGTGCAGAGCGCGATCAACAGTCAGAACCTGATCATCCCGGCGGGCACGGCCAAAATCGGCGCGACGGAATACTACGTCAAACTCAACAGCAGCCCTGACGCCGCGGCAGCGCTGAATGACTTGCCGATTAAAACGGTCAACGGCGTGCCCGTTTATGTTCGCGACGTGGCCCACGTGCGGACGGGCTCGATGGTGCAAACCAACGTCGTTCGCCGCGACGGGCGGCGGGCCGTCTTGATGACCATTCTCAAAGGCGAGGGTGCGTCCACTCTGAGCGTGGTGAATCGGGTTCGCGCTGCGCTACCGAACATTCAGGCCCAGCTGCCGCCCGAGCTCAAGCTCGACTTGCTCTTCGACCAGTCGGTCTTCGTGCAGGCGGCCGTCGAGGGAGTGTTGAAGGAAGGGGCGATCGCGGCCGGCCTGACAGCTTTGATGATTCTCATTTTCCTCGGGTCGTGGCGGAGCACGGTGATCGTGGCGACGTCCATCCCGCTGTCGATCTTGACGTCGGTCATCGTGCTCTGGGGGTTGGGGCACTCCCTCAACACGATGACGCTGGGAGGGATGGCGCTCGCGGTCGGTATTCTCGTCGACGATGCCACGGTGGAGATTGAAAACGTCCACCGCAATCTTGGCATGAAGAAGCCGTTGCGTCGGGCGATTCTCGACGGGGCGTCCCAGATTGCCGTGCCGGCCTTCGTTTCGACGCTCGCGATTTGCATCGTCTTCGTTCCGGTCGTCTTCCTGACCGGTCCGGCCGCGTCCCTGTTCTTCCCCATGGCGCTCGCCGTCGTGTGCGCGATGATGGCTTCGTACTTCCTTTCGCGGACGCTCGTGCCGACGATGGTGCTCTACCTGTTGCCGCCCGAAGTGCACGTGTATGCCGAGGGCGAGCACGAAAGTGGACCACGAGACGGCCACCGCGCCGGGTCCATCCAGGTCGGGCCGATCCAGCGTTTCCACTATGCCTTCAATCGCCAGTTCGAGCGATTCCGTGCCTCATACGTGGGGCTGTTGAGCTGGGCGCTGGCCCACCGCGGGATCACGGTCGCCGCGCTGCTGGGCTTCGCCCTGTGCTCGCTGGCACTGGCGCCGCGGATTGGCGAAGACTTTTTTCCCACCGTCGACGCTGGGCAATTTCGCCTGCACGTGCGGGCCCCGTCCGGCACTCGTATCGAGCAGACCGAACGCCTCTTCGGCCAGGTGGAGGACGTCATCCGGCAGGTCGTTCCCGCCCAGGAGCGAAACCTGATCCTGGACAACATGGGCATGTCCCCGTCGTTCACAGTTCGCGCTTATATCGACAACGGCACAGTGACCGACGGCGACGGCGAAATCCTGGTCTCGCTCAATGAGAAGCATCACCCGACGGCCGACTACGTCGCCCGGCTGCGGGAAGAACTGCCGCGTCGGTTCCCGGGTAGCACGTTCTTTTTCCAACCGGCCGATATCACCAGCCAGATCCTCGACTTCGGCTTGCCTGCGCCGATTAACGTGCAAGTCGTCGGCGTCAACGTGAACGGCAACCTGGCCGTCGCACAGAAACTGCAGAGCAAGCTCGGTGCGATTCCCGGCATCGCCGACGTCCACATGCACCAGATCGTCAATCAACCTACCTTGAAGGTCGACGTCGATCGCGTGATGGCCTCGGAACTCGGACTGACGCAGCAGAACGTCGCGAACAGCCTGCTCGTCTCGCTCAGCTCGACTACGCAAGTGACGCCCAATTACTGGGTGAACTGGGTCAACGGCGTGAACTATGTGTTGGCCGTGCAGACGCCGCCCGATCGGATCAGCTCGGTCGATTCGGTGATGAACACGCCGCTGATTAACGGAATCCCGACCACGCCAACCGCCGCGTCGGGTCGCTCGACCCAGATGGGCTCGGTGGCTCCGCCGCAGTTGCTCAGCAACGTCGCCGCAGTGAGCCGGTCCGAATCGCAGTCGGTGGTGAGCCATTACAACGTGCAGCCGGTCTTCGAGATCAATGCCGACCTGCAGGGGCGCGACCTGGGCGGCGTCTCGGCCGACGTGAGCCGGATCGTCGATTCGCTCAAGAACGAGTTGCCCCGCGGCAGCACGTTTGCGATCCGCGGCCAGGTGCAAAGCATGAACAGCTCGTTCGCCGGCCTGGCGTTCGGGCTGCTGTTTGCCGTGCTGCTCGTCTACTTCCTGATGGTGGTCAATTTTCAATCGTGGCTCGACCCGTTCATCATCTTGACGGCACTTCCTGGGGCGCTGGCGGGCATTCTCTGGATGCTGTATCTCACGCGGACGACCGTGAGCGTCCCAGCGCTGATGGGGGCCATCATGTGTATCGGCGTCGCCACGTCGAACAGCATTCTGATGGTCACGTTCGCCAACGATCAGCGGCGTGACGGAGCCGACGCCCAGAGCGCCGCACTCGCCGCCGGACGCACGCGCTTGAGGCCCGTCCTGATGACCGCGCTCGCGATGATGATCGGCATGCTCCCCATGTCACTCGGACTGGGCGAGGGGGGCGAGCAGAACGCTCCGCTGGGCCGGGCGGTCATCGGTGGCCTGCTGGTGGCGACGGCCTTCACGCTGCTGTTCGTGCCGGTGATGTATAGCCTCCTGCGTCGCAAGCCGCCGAAGCCTGAAATCGTCGACGACTGGACTGACGAGAGGACCGTCCTGCCCTCCAATGGGCACCACACCGAACCCGCAACGGCGGTGGCCTTGGCCACGTCTTACGTCGGCACGGCAATCGACGAACCCATGCAAGGGCCCGTTCCATGACCACGACTAGCAACAACAATCACAACAACAACCATAACGGCCACGCGACAGGCGCGACCGCCGAAATGACGTCTGCCGCCTTCGCTCCACCTCCCAACCGATTGAAACCCGTGCAACACACCGACTCGGAACATGCGGCCGATCTGGCCAACGTCACTCCCTGGAAAACCAGCCGGGTGGCGGCGGTGGGGCTGGTCTTCGTGATTCTGCTGGTGGGAGCCTTCGCACTGGCCAGCGCGCCGCGAAGTGAGCACGAGCACGAGTTAGTTACTGCGGCGGAGGAGCAGGCCAATGCCCCGCCGCATCGCGCCGTCGTGCTGGCCCGCAGCGGCAGCGCCGGCTCCGAACGGGAGCTGCCGGGCAACGCCGAAGCGGACCTTACAACCTCGATCTATGGCCGCACGAATGGCTATCTGAAGCGGTGGCTCGTCGACATCGGCGACCACGTGAAAGAGGGGCAGTTGATGGGCGAGATCGCCACTCCCGAGGTCGACGCCCAGCTCGAACAAGCCAAGGCCACGCTGCTGCAGTCGAAGGCCAATCTGCTCAAGCTGCAGGCCGACGAAGTTTACGCTCGGGCCGAGGAATCCCGTTATCGCCCGCTCTTGCAGCGGGGGGCCGCCACCAAGGAAGCGTACGAACAGAAATTCGCGCAATGGCAGGTCGATGCGGCCTCCGTCTCGGCAATGGAAGCCACGATCAAAGTCAACGAGGCCGACATCCACCGGCTGACCGCGCTGCAATCGTACGAGCGGCTGACGGCTCCGTTCGACGGCATCGTGACCGCCCGCAACGTCGACCCGGGCGACTTGATCACGGCGGACAATCCGACCACGGAAAAGCAGTTGTTCCACGTCGCCAAGATCGATCCGCTCCGCGTGTTTGTCGACGTGCCGCAGGTCTTTTCGACCGACATCAAAGCCGGTCAGAAGGCCGTCCTGTATCGCCGTGAGGATCCGGGCAAACAGTATGCGGGCGTGGTCGAGCGGACGGCCAACGCCCTCGATCCGAACACGCGGACCCTGCGGACGCAGGTCGACGTCCCCAATCCGACCGGCGCGCTCTTGCCTGGAATGTATTTGCAGGTCAAATTCTCATTTGATCGGGAGGTGGTGCCCGTGATCGTGCCGACCGCCGCGATCACCGTGCGAACCAAGGGGCCGCGGATCGCCGTCGTGGACGAGCATGACCAGATCCACTATCGCGATGTGAAGCTGGGGAGCGACTTCGGCGAAGAGGTGGAAGTGCTGAGCGGCCTCAAGGCGGGAGAACGCCTGGTTGTCTATCCGGGTGACGACTTGCCGGAAGGAGCGAAGATCGAGCCCGACATGGCCGCCAACAAGTAAGCTTTCGCATGGCACCCGGAAGAGGAGACACGATGACGACCGGATCCGACAGTAACGCGGCCAAAGTCGAGCTGGCCCATCAGGCGGGCCAGTTCAAGCTCGGGAACGATCTGACCGTCACTCGATTGGGCTTCGGTGCCATGCGGATCACCGGCAACGACGTTTGGGGCGAACCCGTCGATCGGCCGGCATGCCTCAAGGTCCTGCAGCGGGCCGTCGAGCTGGGAATCAACTTCATCGACACGGCCGACTCGTACGGCCCCGAAGTGAGCGAGCAACTGATCGCCGAGGCACTGTCTCCGTACCCAAGCGATTTGGTGATCGCCACGAAAGGCGGCTTCGAGCGACCCGGCCCGGGGCGGTGGGTCGAAAACGGGCTGCCGGGGCATCTGCGGGCGGCCTGCGAAGGGAGCCTCCGCCGCTTGGGGGTCGAGCGGATCGACCTTTATCAATTGCATCGCATCGATCCCAAAGTCGCCGCCGAGGATCAGCTCGGCACGCTGAAAGATTTGGTGGCCGAAGGCAAGATCAAGCACGTTGGCCTGTCGGAAGTGAGCGTGCGGCAGATTGAATTCGCGCGCTCGATTCTGCCCATTGTCAGCGTGCAGAACCGCTATAGCGTGTCCGACACAAAATCGGACGACGTGTTGACCTACTGCGAACAGCACCAGATCGGCTTCATCCCCTGGTTCCCGCTGGCCGCCGGCCAACTGTCTCGCTCAGACAGCCCGGTCGGCAAGCTGGCGACGCAGTGGAAAGCCACGCCGTCGCAAGTTGCCCTCGCGTGGCTGCTCTGGCGCTCGCCCGTAATGCTGCCGATCCCTGGCACATCCAAGGTCGACCATCTCGAAGAAAACGTTGCCGCAGCAGCCATCCTGTCGGATGAGCAAAAGACACAAGCCTTCAGCCAGCTCGCGACTCACTGATCATCGGATTGTGTCGCCGATCAACCTCCCGCTGCCAGCGGCTTTTTGCGGGCGATCGTGACCAGGGCGAACAAGTCGTCTTTCAATTTCATCTCGACGGGCGGCTTGTCCCAGCCAAGCGCGGCTCCGAGCGCGCGGGCGGCCTTGTCATCCACACTGTCGCGGACGAGTGTCTCGAAGCCAGCGGCAGCCAGGTCCTCGGCCAAGAACGGGCAGCGGCCATCCGCCCACGGAATGTAGGGCTTGCCCGCGGCGTTCGGGGCGGGGCAAAGGTTGTAGATCACAAACCACCCGCCCGGCTTCAGCGTCGCCGCCACCGCCTTGAGAAAGGCAGGGTCATCCACCCCCACGTTCACCAGCATCCGCGGGTCCACTTTCTCTGCCGGATGGATGTAGCCCCGCTTGAGCGTGTTCTTCGAGAGGAACAGGTCGTAGCCGACGCCGACTGCTGCCACAACCTTGGGGTCGGCCGGAAACCGTCCATGAATGAGCTTCACCGAACCGCCCGCCGTGCCGAGCGGCCCCTGGTCACCCGGCGCGGCGTAGAGGACAGGCTGCAGAGGATCGACGTCGATGCCGACGGCCTGAGCTCCGAGTTCGGCGAACAACCGCAACTGCCCGATGCCGCCGTGGCCGAAGTCGATCACGCGTTTGTTCCGCAACATGCCGAAGCCGGCCCTGCCGAGCCGCTCCAGGGGGAGCAGATAGGCCAACGGCGAACCGTAGAAGAGGCCCTGGTACGTGTCCTCATCAATGGTCACCGGCGTCCAGGCGGCGCGGTCGGCCGCCGTCAGCTTCCCGAAAGCAGCGGCCCCGAGCCATTCGCGGGCTTTGCCGCGGCGGTAGACCGTTCGTGGTGCATACGGCGGCGTGCTCTCCGCGGCTTTGAGAAAGGACCGGCCCACTTCGCTGCGCGCCAGTGGCCGGAGCTTGCGGGCCTCAGCCGGCAGTTCCGACGGTTGCGAAGCGGCGGCGGGGTCGGACGCGGCGACGGCCGCGAGCAACAGGACAATGGTCGGCGTCATCCAAGCACCTCTGACGGCTTCGTGGAAAAGCGACGGAAGTTCTAGCCCAACGGCAGGCGCACGTCCACAGCCCTCGTTATTCGAGATTGAGTCCAGGGCATCACCGTCTCGCCCGTGTGATGTTATCTTGTGGACTTGCTCCGCAATGATGCCGGAAAAGTGATGCCGGAAGAGAGAACAACATGGAAACGCTCGCGACCGAGTACACGGTTCGTCGCTTACGGGCTGAGGACGCGGAGGGCGTCGTCGATTGCGTGCGCCGCGTCTACGGTGACAGCTACATCATTCACACCGAGCTCTACCATCCGGAGGAGATCGTTGCCCTCAATGAGGTCGGCCGGTTGGTCTCAGTGGTCGCGCTCGACGACGGCGGCGAGATTGTCGGACATTATGCTTTGGAGCGGCCCGACCCAAGTTTTCGCATCGCGGAATCGGGAGAGGCCATGGTGCTGCCCCAGCATCAGCATCATCACCTGTTGGAGAAAATGCGTCTCCTGCTGGAAGAGGAGGCCGGCCGGCTGGGCTTGACCGGCATCTTCGGCCGCACGGTGACCAACCACCTCTTCAGCCAAAAGATGGTCGAGCGATTCGGCGAACGACCGTGCGGCGTGAGCCTCGGTCGAACGCCACGCACGTTCCGCAACATGCGCGAGGCGCTCTCGCAACGAATGAGCGTCGTCTTCTATTTTAAATACCTCGGCACGGTCGACGCCGTCCGCATTCATGTCCCGTCGCGTCACCACGAGATGTGCCGGCAAATCTACGAGCAGTTCCAAGTCCAGCTTGATCTCGCGACGTCGCAATCCGTTCCCGAGTCCGGCGATTTCGTCGTCGACCATCACGCGGAGCTCAAGCGGGCGAACATCCTGGTTCGCCGGGTTGGCAAAGACACGGTTCAGCAAGTCCGCACCGTTCACCGCGAACTGTGCCGCGGCCAGCAAGTCGAGGTCGTTTACCTCGAGTTGCCGCTAACCGAACCGGGAACGCCGGAAGCGTGCCAGGCCCTCGAGTCCGAGGGATTCTTTTTCAGCGGAGTGGCTCCGCTTTACTTCCCCGAGGGCGACGTGCTGCGGCTTCAATTTCTCAATGTCGACTTAGACACCAGCGTGCTGCAAATCGAAAGCCCCTTCGCGCGGTCTCTGCTGGCGTACGTCGACCAAGAGCGGCAGCGTAGCCAGGGGCAAATGACGGCCGGTTCCTCGAGATGAAATCGCCTGCGAAAGCCGATTTCTGTGATCCTTTTCGTCAGTTGCACGTTGATCGTCGTGCCGCAACGAAACTCGACGTAATGGGCGGCTCTGGATGCCGGCTCCGTTGAATTGGTCAAGTCATGGCGATCATTGTCCGCTGCGGTGAATGTGGCTCACGGCTCAAGTTCCGGGCTGACGCGCTCGGAAAGCGGGCGAAGTGCGCGAAGTGCCGAAGGATCGTCGAGATTCGCCCAGACAGTGACGTGCGACAGGCCGTGGCCCCAGCCGCAGCGGACTTTCCCAACGAGTTTGCTGAGGTTGCGACAGTGGCGACCTCAAAGAACAGTCAGCGCACATTCAGACCGAACCCTCAACCGAAGTCCCCTGACCCCGTCGAGGCGAGGGAGCCGAGAACGGTCGAGGAACCCACCGACCAGCGGGTTGTGCTCGGCGTGAGGATGCGGGTGCGCCTCATCGTCCTGATCCTGCTGCTGGTGCCAATCGTCGTGGCTTCACATCGCAGCCTGGGCGAACGCCTCTTGGCCTGTGTCGTCCCGCTGACAGTGACGGGAATGTTTCGCACCTCAAAGATTCGAGGAGACCGCTTCACGACGAGTTTTCACGTGGCCTTTTTTCCCGTGAGGACGCAGCGATGTCATCTGCGCAGCGTGACCTACATCAACACGAAATACGGGCACGACGGATCCGGGTGGGGCACGGTCATCCTCTTCGGGCCCCTGCAGGCATTGTTCGGCCGACTCTTCGACTATTTGATGCCGTCGATCGGAGGCCCTTATCAAATTCACCTCGTCACAGCGAAGGGACGCGAACTCACTGCCTGGCAGGGCTCGAAGCAACCCGAGTTCCGCCGCGTTCTCGATCTGCTTCTCGGCCTGACTCATGCCGAATTGCGATCAGTCTGATGGGGTGGTTCTGAGCTGGATCGAAAGAGAATCTCTAAACGCCGCTATCGGCCCTCGTCCCTGGTCATCCCAAGTCTTTCACGGGTGGCAGGGTTGCGACGGCAGATCTTCAACTTCCTAGAGTGCGGCCGCGAGCTTGGGCCCTGGTGTCCGGGTGTTTCCTATGAAGTGCTGATCCGTGGATTTCCCGCCCGCCCAAATTCGAAGGCAGATTTTCGCACTCCGAAATTGGCCCAACGGCCATGGGCCGATCACGGTGCGCCCGCGGCTCCCGACGCGATTCTGCACGTCGTGGGATGGCAATTCGAATTCCCCCCTTGGGCGGAAAGCGACCAGACACCGGAGGTCTGCTCGGCCTATAATGGCTAGCCTGCAGGAACGAGAAAGGACGATGGATTGCGTCTGACACGGATGGCCGCCGTCGAGACTCATCGTCGCGCTGAGATCTGCGGGAGAGCCGACGAAAGCGTTGGATGCAGGATCACTCCTCGTGAGGTCCGTTATGCACTGTCAACACCTGCAGGGGCTTGTTCCGACTCCCGCCCGGACAGAGGGGTGTGAAGAGTGCCTGAAACACGGTACGCCTTGGGTGCATCTTCGGCTTTGTCTCACTTGCGGTCACGTCGGCTGCTGTGACAGCTCGCCCGGCCGTCACGCGACAAAGCACTTCCACCAATCGCACCATCCCGTGATGGCTTCGTTCGAGCCGGGCGAAGAATGGGCCTGGTGTTTTGTCGATGAGATGGAGCTGCCCGTGCCGCAGCAATTTGTGCCCTATTTGCGATCGTAAAGAGTCCCCTTCGTTCACGATTGTTTAAAGGAAATTTGAAGCGGCGAATTTCATGCTGGCGACGGATTGCTGCAAAGTTCTTCTCGACTCAACCACCTTGATGGACGGCCTGGAGAGATGAGCAATTATGAACCCTTCCGTCACCATGCAGCAGGGCTTCTCGAGAGCCCGGCGCGTGTTTTTTCGCGACGTGATTGCCGGACTGCGCTCGACGCCTAAGCAGTTGCCCTGCAAGTATTTCTACGATCGCCGCGGCTCCGAGCTCTTCGATCGGATCTGCCAACTTGACGAGTACTATCTGACGCGTGCGGAATTGGCCCTCATGGATCAGTTCGCGCCCGAGATGGGGGCGCAGATCGGCGCGGGCGCGATGCTGGTCGAGTATGGGAGCGGCAGCAGCGTTAAAACGCGGTACCTGTTGGACGGCCTGCCCGATCCGGTTGCCTACGTTCCAGTCGATATCTCCGGCGACCACTTGCAGCAGACCGCGGGCGAACTGGCACGCGATTATCCGCGAATCGAGATCCTGCCCGTGTGCGCGGATTTTACGAAAGACTTCGCGTTGCCGCGTTCGCTGCGGACGGCGTCGCATGCCGCGGTCTACTTTCCCGGGTCGACGATCGGCAATTTCTTGCCAGGCGAAGCGGTCGCGTTGCTCCGTCGCATCACGCGGATGTGCGGCAATGGGGGCGGCTTGCTGATCGGCATCGACCTGAAAAAGAGCATTCCGACGATCGAAGCCGCCTACAACGATCGGCTCGGCGTGACGGCCGAATTCAATCTCAATCTCCTGCGCCACATCAATCGCGAGCTGGGCGCGGACTTTGATCTGGACCGGTTTTTCCATCAGGCCCGCTACAACGCGGAGCTGGGTCGAGTGGAAATGTACCTGATCAGCCGCCGGGCGCAGACGGTCACGTTGGGCGGCGAAACCGTAGAGTTTGAGCCGGGCGAAACGATCTGCACGGAGCACTCGCACAAATACACGGTCGACGAGTTCGCAGCTGTGGCCTCCGCCGCCGGACTCACGCTTCGCCGAGAATGGACCACTGAAAAGAGGGAGTTCGCAGTCTTGCACTTTGCCGTGCTGCAACGCGCGGGCTGACTTGACCGGGCGGCTCAGCGCACTCGTAACCGCCAATCCCTTCACTTTGAGGCATGGGAAACACCTTCTCAGAGGAGTGCTGTGATGGTGGCTTACGATGCCATCGTGATCGGCTCGGGGCAGGCCGGGAATCCGTTGTCGCAAAAGCTGGCCGACCGCGGCTGGTCGGTGGCCCTGATCGAACAGGACCACTTAGGTGGGACATGCATCAACACGGGGTGCACGCCGACCAAGACGATGGTCGCCTCGGCCCAGATCGCGCACTACGCGCGGAACGCAAGCCGATGGGGAGTGAAAGTCGGAGAGGTCAGCGTCGATCTGCCTGGCATCGTGGCCCGGAAGGACCGGACCGTGAGCCAATGGCGCTCGGGAATCGAGCGAAAGATCGGGGAACGCAAGACGCTGCGACTCGTCCACGGGCATGCCCGCTTCGTCGGCCCGCATGAGATCCGCGTCGGCGACGAGACTTTGAGCAGCGAACGCATCTTCATCGATACCGGCGCAAGGCCGGACGTCCCGACCGTGGACGGGCTCGAGCAAGTCGAGTTTCTCAACAACGCCAGCATCATGCAGTTGAAGCAGTTGCCTGAGCATTTGCTCGTGCTGGGTGGTGGATACATCGGACTTGAATTCGGCCAGATGTTCCGGCGGTTCGGCAGCCGCGTGACGATCGTCCACCGCGACGAGCAGCTCCTGCCGCGCGAGGACGCCGACGTCGCGGAAACTTTACAGGCGGCCCTGGAGGCCGAAGGGGTCCGCTTCATCCTCGGCGCCACGACGAAGCGGGTGGAGAAGCGAGACTCTGGAGTTGCGCTTCAAGTGGAGTCACGAGGCTCAGCGGAAACGTTGAACGGGTCGCACCTGTTGGTCGCGACGGGGCGCAGGCCCAATACGGAAGATCTGGGACTGCCGGCGGCAGGCGTGGAGACGGACGAACGGGGATTCGTCCGCGTGAACAATCGGCTGGAGACCAGTGTGCCGGGCGTGTGGGCGCTCGGGGATGTTAAAGGCGGGCCTGCGTTCACACACATCTCCTTCAACGACTACCAGATCGTTTACGCCAATCTCATAGAGGGTGGGGCCCTCACGACGGATCACCGTCCGGTGCCTTACGCCGTCTTCACCGACCCTCAGTTGGGTCGCGTGGGTTTGACCGAGAAAGAGGCACGGGCAACTGGCAAGCGACTTAAGATCGGGACAATCCCGATGTCATGGGTCGCCCGCGCCATCGAGCGCGACGAAACGGCCGGGCTGATGAAACTGGTGGTCGACGCAGGCACCGATCAGATCCTGGGCGCGGCAATCCTGGGTGCGGAGGGAGGAGAGCTGGTGCAGATCCTTCACGCCACGATGCTGGCCGGCGCGCCCTACACAATGCTCAAGGGGGCCGTGTACATCCATCCGACGCTTGCCGAAGGATTTTGGACGTTGATGGAAGAGGTAAAACCGGTTGAGTGATCGGCGGATCGCCTGCGGCTCAGCCGATGACCTGCACGCCCTTCCAAAACGCGATGCGTCCGGCAATCTGTTTGGCGGCCTCCTTCGGAGTCGGGTAGTACCAGGCCGCGCCCGGATTGGTCTGTCCGTCGACGACCAGGTCGTAGTACTGGGCAGTCCCCTTCCATCCGCACACCGTCGTGTGGCTGCTCGCTTTCAGGTACTCCGACTTCACGCTCTCGGGTGGAAAGTAGTGATTGCCTTCGACGACGACAGTGTTGTCACTTTCAGCAATGACGTGCTCGTTCCACATCGCTTTCGCCATCTGCTCACCTGTCCTTCCGCGACGTTTCATTCATGGTCATAGTTATTCATGGGGATCGGCCTGGCGCTTCAAACCGCGCGGCACCACGGCCCATTCGAGCACGTCGATCGATCCTTGCAAAAGCAGGGCCAACAAGGCAGCGGGGATCGCGCCAGCCAGAATCAGCGACAGGTCATTGACGCGAATTCCACGGAGAATCGGCTGGCCCAATCCGCCGGCGCCGATGATGGCGCCCAGCGTCGCGAAGCCGACGTTTTGCACGGCCGAAGTGCGAATGCCGGCCAAAAGCGTCGGCAAGGCGATGGGCAGTTCGATCTCGACGAGCCGTGACGTCGGGCCAAGCCCCAACACCGTGGCCGATTCGATCGTTCCGCGTGGGATCCCGTCCAGTCCCGTGTAAGTGTTCCTCACGATGGGCAACAGGCAATAACAGAACAGGGCCGTCACGGCCGTCACCGAACCTTCGCCAATGCTGCGATAGCCGAGTGCCGCCACCAGCGGTAAGAGCAGCACGAGCAGAGCGAGCGAAGGAATTGTTTGCAGCAAGCCGACGGCGGCCAACACTACCCGGCCGGTGCGGGGATTCCGTTGGGACAGAATGCCGAGCGCAATGCCGACGACGATTGCCGGCAAGAGCGATCGTCGCACCAGGTCGAGGTGCTCCAGAATGTGCCTCGTGATCATTTGAGTGCGCGACGTTGTTTGCACATTGACGTGCAGCCCGATCTGCTGTGTGAGAAAATCGGCGGCGGCCTGCGTCTCCGTTTTGCGACCCGCTTCGACCTCGTCGTTGAGCGCCTGCATCGTGGCTTCGGAAATCATGCCGTCCAGTCGATGCATCGCGGCGGGTAATTCCGGGTACCGCGACGCCGCATTGAGTCGGTAAAGCCAGACGGCGTCATAGCGGGGAAAGAAGGCCGCGTCATCCTTGAGCAACACGAGATCGCCACGGCGGATCATCGCGTCGGTCGAGTAAACGTCGATGAGGTCGACGTCGCCTGCCAAGAGCTCGCGATAAGCGACATCATGATCGACGCCAACGACATTGTGCTGTTGAAGATCGTAGCGGCGCTTGAGCGCGGTCCAGCCGTCGCCGCGGTCGAGGAACTCGTGGGTCAGCGCGAGTTGGAGCTCGGGCAGCCGTTTGAGATCCGAAATTTTCGAGAGCCCAAGCTGCGCGGCGCGGCGGCGCGTCATGGCGAGCGCGTAGGTGTCGCTAAATCCCAGCGACTTGGACATGCCGATGCCCTTCTGACGCAGCAAGTCGCGCATCGCGTTCTCGTCGCTCGCGTTCTGGCCGGCGAAAATCTCCGCGGTAATCGTGCCGGTGTATTCGGGATAGATGTCGATTTCACCGGCTGCCAGTGCATCGAACACGATTCGCGTACCGCCGAACTCGCGATAATGCGCCACCTTGAGCCCGGCCTCTTCCGTCAACAGCCGCATCATTTCGCCCAGGATGACCGACTCGGTGAACTTCTTCGATCCCACGCGCAGCTGGACGGAACGCTGGGGAAGCGGGGCCAACCCCGCAATCAAGAGCACCAGAGCCACGGCGATCAGCTTGACGAGGGACCGGTTTTTCATGCCGTGACGACCTGAGAACTGACGAATTCGCGGACGAAGTCGTCGCTCGGCCTTTCCAGGATTTCGGCGAACGGCCCCTGTTGCACGATGCGTCCTGCGTGCATGACGCAGACACGATCGGCGAACCGGCCCGCTTCCACCAGGTCGTGCGTGACCAGCACCACGGTCGCTCCGGTTCGCTCAAAAACGTCATTGAGGTCGCGCTGCAAGCCCGCACGAATCAGCGGATCCAGAGCGCCCAAAGGTTCGTCCAACAAGAGAATCTGCGGTTTCAAGAAGAGGGCCCGCATCAGGCTCAGCCGTTGGCGCTGCCCGCCTGACAGCTCGTTCGGATAGCGGGCGAATCCGCTTTCGGGAAACTGGGTCATCTCTACCAACTCGGCCAGCCGTTCGCTGATCTTTTTCCGGGACCAGCCCTCGTGTCGCGGCATCAGCGTGACGTTTTCGATGGCGGTCAAGTGGGGAAACAAACCGCCTTCCTGGACCACATATCCCAGCTTGCGCCTGACGGAACGCATGGTCTGGTCGGAAAGCGGAATCGAGTCGACAACGATCTGCCCGCTTGTCGGAGAAATCAGCCCGGCCACCATCCGCAAAATCGTCGTTTTGCCGCAGCCACTGGGGCCCAGCAGGACGACCACTTCGCCCCGTTGGATGACAAGATCAAGCGGCTGGACGACGGTCGTTCCGCCGAACGCTTTCGAGACTCCACGAAACTCGAGCATGTGAGTCTCAGGAACGGGTGAGGCGGGGCGATTCCGTGACGGAAACGCCGCTGGCTATTTTTTTAGGTCGCGAGCCAAACGGAAACCGGTGAACTGCCACCTCGCGTCCGGCGGAAAGAAATTGCGATAGGTCGCTCGTAAGTGGCTGGCGGGGGAAGCACACGATCCGCCGCGCAGAACATATTGATTGCACATGAACTTGCCGTTGTATTCGCCCAGCGTGCCCGGGAGCGGCGCATAACCGGGATAGGCGGCGTAGGGGCTGGCCGTCCATTGCCAAACCTCGCCGTACATTTGAGCAAGACCGGTTTCGCCGTCGACCGGTGCCGGGTGGTAATGCTCGCTTTCCACGAAGCTGCCATCCACAAAGCTGCCACTGAGGTCGAGCGGCGAAGCGGCGTGCTCCCATTCGGCTTCCGTTGGTAGCCGAGCGCCCGACCAGCGCGCGAAGGCATCCGCCTCAAAGTAGCTGACGTGGCACGCCGGCTCGTCCAGGTTCAACGGGCGCAGCCCGCCGAGTGAAAACTCATGCCAACTGCCGTCCCGCTCGATCCAATACAACGGGGCCGCCCATTGTTGCTCTCGCAGAGTTGACCAGCCGAGCGACAGCCACAACTCGGGGCGACGGTAGCCGCCATCGTTCATGAACTCGAGAAATTCACGATTCGTCGCGAGACGATTTCGAATTTGAAATGGCTGCACAAACGTTTTGTGGCGCGGTCGCTCGTTGTCGAAGGCAAACATGCGACCCGCGTACCCGATCTCCACGACACCCCCGTCAAAGGAAGACCACCCGCCCGGCTCGGGCTTACTCGGCGAAGTGCCGGCCGGCGACTGCCGGTAGGCGGGGAACAGTGGATTGCACGAGAAAGCGTGTTTGATGTCTGTGAGCATCAACTCTTGATGTTGTTGTTCGTGGTTGATTCCCAATTCGATGACGCTTGCCATTTCCTGCGAGCCGTCTCGGGACCCGTCGTCACCGAGGCTCTGCAGCAGTCGCGCCATGCGCTCATCGACGGCGTGTCGATACTCGAAGACTTCGGCCACCGTCGGTCGCGTCAACAGTCCGCGCCGAACGCGGGGAAACGCTTCACCGACACCGTTGTAGTAGGAATTGAAGAGAACCTGGAACGCGGCGTTGGCCGGCCGATAATTCGCCTCCCAACGGGCCAGCACAAACGTCTCAAAAAACCAGGCCGTGTGCGCCAAGTGCCACCGCGTCGGGCTGGCGTCGGGCATGGATTGCACGACGAAATCCTCGACTGCCAGGGGCTCGCACAGGTGTTCCGTAAACCGGCGAGTTTGCGAGTAATGTTCGGCGAGATTTGCCAATAGTCGCGCCTCTCGGCAGAGACAACCCGCGATTGGATTGACAACGCGGGACTCAGGACGTAGGTCGTTCTGAATTGTAGCAGACATCACGTGAACCCGGCCGCGGCCAAGCTGATCCAAGTGTCCCGCCGCCGGTGGCCCTCAGGCGTCGCTCAGCGACGGAGAACCCGAACAGTGGGATTGGGGGTCCATAACGAAGAGGCTGGACACGCCAGGCTCACTCGCGGGCCTCAGCGCATCACCTCTACCCACTTGGCCCGCCAAGCCGGCGGCTCGAACGGGTCTGCGAAGTACTGGGTCTCGCGGGCGACTTTATCGCCGCGGAACTCCATGATGCTGACCGTCAGGACCGGCCGCCCGTCGTATTTAATCACGTACTCTGTGACCCAGAAGTCCCCTTCCCCGACCATCCGCCGGACCACGAAACCCGACGGCCTGGCCGGATGGTGGCTGCGGAGCGCTTGCACGTTGTGTCGTCCGCTCACGCGCTCCCCCGACTGGGGATACTCAACGATCACGTCGTCGAGGTAGATCTCGTGTTCCCCGTCCTGATCTCCCGCGGCCGCAGCGGTCCAGTGCCGCTCCAGGGCCGCGCGAGTTTCCCGGTTCCCCATGACACGCACCTCTCCTGAGTCGCAAAGCGGAGCGCTACCAGCGCCCCGTTTTCGCCAGACTGACGTTCGTGCTACCGCTGTCGACCCTCGTGATGCCGTTTGCCGGCAGGACGCACGTCGGGCCGTAAAGAATCCTGCTCGGGTCGATGAATCCATCGCGCCTTCTACTCTGTCGCCGAGCAACGAAATGCACCTGGTGAGCCGCCGCTGCGTTGAAAGGCGAGCGGAGAGGGGGGGATTCGAACCCCCGGTCGGGTTGCCCCGACTCCGGTTTTCAAGACCGGTGCAATCGACCGCTCTGCCACCTCTCCGGGTTCCGCGGCGCGTGAATCCTAACTGTGGATCTGCCGATTTTCCAGCGGCGCTCCGTGCGGCCGAGGACGACGTCCGGCGTCCGAGCGACTACGTCGGTTTTCAGCGCGGGAGCTGCGCTAGTGTTTCGCCAAGAGCGGCGATCGCTCGGCGATATTACGCGCCTTGTAGTAGGCCCGACGCCACAGCGGCATCATCTTGCACAGCGTTTGGATCCACTCGATCTTTCCGCTCAGCAAGGCCGGATGGACGACGGGGACGGGGCCGCGATTGCCGGGCGCGCACTTCGCGCAGGCCGCCTCGTCCCGAGAAAAGACCATCAAGTTTTGCCGATACCACCAGTTGATCTCGTTGTCGTCCCAGAATTCCCAGCGAAGCGAATCGGACCCGACGTAGCCTTGCGCAGCGAACTTGTCCCACCAATAGGCGGGCCATTGTTCGTTCACGTGCCCGTCCCCGCCCTGGCCAGGGATTGCGGCCGAAAAGACGACGGTCGGGGCCAGTCGGCACAACGAGTTCACAAGAGTGTCCGCCGCCTCGGCCGGCAGATGCTCGGCCACCTCCACCGAGATAGCCAAGTCGAACGTCGATTCGCAGCGCAGGTCCCGTGTGAGGTCGGCTGCTTGAAAATTCTGCGGTTCGAGCAGAAAGTCGCTCGGCAACGATTGATCAATGCCCAGCACTCGTTCGACGCCGCGGTCCTGGAAGGTGGCGAGCCACGTCCCCAGTCCGCAGCCGACGTCGACCACGCTCCGCGGCACGAACAATTCGATTAATCGGGGCACAACGCGATCGGCCGCCCGGCGGTTATAGACGTCGGGCGGATAGGCGAAGGCAGCGGCGCGCGGCACGAGGCGCCTCCATTTCTCTCAAAAATCGGGCCGGCTCGTAGTGCACAGCTTCGGACCGTGGATAGTTTCGGACCGTGGACGGCTTCGGACCGGCGATGGCCACCGACAGGTTCAGGCCCATGCTCCGTCGGCAAATGCCCTGCCGATGCTAACGGTCCGCGCGCGGCACCGTCAAACGTCGGAGCGACGCCGTGTGGCCAAATGAGCCGCCGCGGCGGGCACGGCTCACGAGGATCGCTGATCGCCGTCGTGTGGTCGCCAAAGTTTGATCAGTTCCGCCTGCTGGCCGTTCGTCAGGTCGGACCAGTGTTTGATCGACAGCTGGAGTTGGGCCAGCTCGCTCGTCGCCAATTCGGTCGAGATGTGAGCCAGCTCGTTGAGGAATTGGGACATCCCCGGATTGTGGCCCACGAGCATCACGCAGTCTTCCGCGTCGGGCAGGGCGCGGACAACCTCCCGGTGGTCCTGCGGCGGCGCCAAGTAAAGGCGGTCCGTGAGCTCGATGGCGCGCGAATACTCCAGCTCTTTGGCCACCTTCGAGGCCGTCTTGCGGGCCCGCCGCGCGGAGGAGCTCACGATCAGCGTGGGGACCATCTCGGCCTCGCGCAATCGTTGTCCCATGAGCTTGGCGTCTTCTTTTCCGCGCGATTTAAGCGGACGGTCATGGTCGGGCAGCTGCGAATCGTCGCGACTCGCCTTGGCGTGGCGGAGCAGAAGGAGTGTTTTCATCGTTAAGGCGTGTTGTCGGGCGCCTGGTGCGGTTCAAAGACGGTTCGCTGGGATTGTTCGGCCATCAGGGCGGCATCGCAGACGCGGCGATAGAGAACTTCCTGAACGCGCAGAGGCGGCCGCTTGGCGCTGGCGGTGAGCCGCTTGTAGCGACCGTCGGGCAATAGACGACGGCTTTTCATGTCGTCCTTGAAGTAGGTTTTGAGCGTTAGCAGCAGCCGCTCCTTGAGCGTATGGTCCTCCACCGGAATCAAAAGTTCGACACGCCGATCCAGGTTGCGGGGCATCCAATCGGCACTCGAGATGAAGACGCGGCGATCGCCGCCGTGATGGAAATAGAGGATCCGCGAGTGCTCCAGAAACCGGTCGATGATACTGACGACCGAGATGTGCTCGCTCAACTTGGGAACGCCCGGCCGCAGGCAACACACGCCGCGAATGTTGAGCCTGATCTCCACGCCCGCGTTCGACGCCCGGTACAAAGCCTCGATGATCTCCGGATCGACGAGCGAATTGAGCTTGGCAATGATCCGCGCCTTCTGGCCGTGGTTCTTCCGGTCGGTCTCCGCATCGATCATCTCGATGATCCGTTCGCGGAGGCCCAAGGGAGCGGCGTCGATCTTGCGGAACCGTTGCGGCTGCGAAAAACCCGTGATGGCATTGAAGAAAGAAATCGCGTCGGCGCCCACTTCCTCGTTCGCCGTCATCAGGCTGACGTCGCTGTAAAGGCGGGCTGTGATCTCGTTGTAATTGCCCGTGCCGAAGTGGACATAGCGGACGATGCCGTGCGGCTCGCGGCGGACGATGATGCAGATCTTGGCGTGCGTTTTGAGCCCTTTGACTCCGTAAACGACCTGCACCCCGGCCCGCTCCAGGTTACGCGCCCATTCGATGTTACGGGCCTCGTCGAAGCGAGCCCGCAGTTCGATCACGGCCGTCACGTATTTGCCGCGCTCCGCCGCGCGCTCGAGCGCCGCGACGATCGGGCTGTTACGGCTGGTGCGATACAGGGTCTGCTTGATCGCCAAAACGTCAGGATCCTCGGCCGCTTCTTCCAAAAGTCGTACGACGGGCTCGAAGCTGTCGTACGGGTGCAGGAGCAGGACGTCACGCCGGGCGAGCACATTGAACATTCCGGCGGCGAGATCAACGTCGGGCGAAATACGGGGCGGCCAGGGCTCGTATTTGAGACTCTCGAAGCCCTGTAAATCGGAAAGCCGCATGAAGCCGGCCAGGTCGAGCGGTCCGGGAAGCGAGTAGATCTCGGCTTCGTCCACGCCGAGCGCTTGGCGGAGAAAGGCGACCGTCTCTGCGTCGGCCCCGGCGGCAACTTCCAGCCGCACGCAGTTGCCGAGCTTGCGATCGTCCAGGACCTCCTCAATTTCCTGGAGCAGGTTGTGGACGAGGTCGTCGCGGACCGCGATGTCGGCATTGCGTGTGATGCGGAAGGGCGCGCTGTGCACGACCCCTTCGCCGGGGAAGAATTGCTCCGCCTCGGCCGCGACGATATCTTCGAGCAGGATATAGCAATAGCCGCGATCGGAGGGGAGCGTCACAAAGCGACTGAGTGAGCGGCCGATGGGAATGATCGCAAACCGCGATTGCGTCTCGCCGTCGCGCGGCGCGAGCCTGACCGCCACATGCAGCATCTGGTGCGGCAAGAGCGGGAAGTCGAGCGAGTCGTCGATCGCCATCGGCGTGAGGACCGAGGCCACTTCGTCGCCGAAGAACTGGTCGACAACCTGTTTCTGGCGATCGTTGAGGTCGGACGTCGTCAAGCGTCGCATGCCGGCCTGGGCGAGCTGCGGCTCGAGCTCTTCGAGGAAGCAGCGGTACTGATCGCCCGTCATGCGATGAACGCGGGCGGCAATGGCATCGAGCTGCTCGCGGACCGACATGCCGGCCGGGTCGGCGGGCGGATTCTCCTGGTGCTCGACCAGCTTCAGCCCGCCGACGCGGACCATGAAGAACTCGTCGAGATTGCTCGCGCTGATCGCCAGGAACTTCAATCGTTCGAGCACGGGAACGTTCGCGTCGTGCGCTTCGTCCAGTACGCCCTGATTGAACTCCAGCCAGCTGAGTTCACGGTTAAGATAACGAGACGGTGTATCGGCCATGATGCGAAGTCAAAGTGGTTTTGCCGAACGGCGTGCGATCGGTGGCGAGTTCAGGCGCGGCCTTTGCGCAGCAGCACCTTCATGCCAAATGTTTCCTCGAACAGCGAACCCTTTTGCATGAGGGCTAGCTGCTCCAGCGACAGGTCGTCGACCTTGGGAACGGTGATCACCAGGCGCCCCGGCTCGCGCTTGCAGCGAATTTCACTGATCCGTTGACTGTGTGACCGCTCGAGCGCGTCGGCCACCCGGAGGATCGCCGCCAGCTTCGAGACGATGACGCGACTTTCGCGATCCAGCAGCGCGTAGCCGGGATGCGTCGGCTTGGGCGACGCCCGGCGGTGATAGCGGGCCACGAGTCCCACGAGCCGCACGTCCTTCCGGCTCAGCCCGAAAATCTCGCTGTTGTTGATGATGTAGAGAGAATGCTTGTGATGGCTGGCGCTGGCGATGAACAGCCCGATCTCGTGCAAGATCGCGGCAATATACAAGATGACCCCAAATTTCGGATCGAGATGGTGATCGTCCTGCAAGGCCCGAAAAAGCTGCCGGCAGAGATTTGCCACCTGCATCGAGTGAGGCTCGTCGAAATCGAAGCGACGCCCCAGCTCGACAGCCGAGCGGGTGATTTGGTTGACGAACGCCTCGTTCCACTGGCCGCGGTGGGCCATTTCCTGCAGCAAGCCATCGCGCAGATTCACGTTGCTGATGTAAACATGATCCAGACGGGCCGAGCGCGCCAACATGAGGTACGCCAGGAGCGCCGGGCCGAGTGTTTCCGCCTCGGGGTAGGGCAGGTGGTGTGTCTTTACTAGCTTGTCGACTGACAAGCTCAGGATCTTGTCGGTGAAGCCTTCCAACAACGAGAGCCGCAGTTTGCCCAGCCGATCGGCGTTCCATTTCGAGAGCAGTTGCGAGGCGGCATAGCGCATGTCGCCGCCCAAGGCGATCAGGGCACGCGGCATTTCATCGGGAAGCTGGGCGACCACTTCGTCGACTGTTCGCTGGATCTGGTTCTGCATGATCGATCGCAGCTTGCCGGCCGGAGCACCGAACGATTCAAGTGTCTGCCGCAAACGGAGCGAACCCAGGCGATAGGTGTGCGAGAAGATGACATCGCCGTTGCGGACGACGAGCACTTCGGTGCTGCCGCCCCCAACCTCGACCACGACCGTGTGTGCCTCAGCCAACGACCGCTCGGCATCGAGGAATGGAGCCACACCCAAGTACGTGATCCGGTTGACCTCGGCCTCGTCGATCGGCTCGACCTGAATACCGGTGGCGATATAAACGCGGTCGATGAAGGCGAGCCGATTGAGTGCCTCGCGCACGGCGCTCGTCGCGACGACCCGGATCTGGTCCTCGCGCGAGATCTGATACTCCCGCAGCCGTTGGCGGTAGCTCTTAAGAATCTCGACGCACTTCTCAATCGTCGCCTTTTCGATCGAACCCTTCGTGAACGTGTCTTTGCCGAGATCGACGGCCTGCGACAGCGTTTCCAGCGTGCGGACGCCGCCGGCCGAGTCGATTTCGGCGATCGCCATGCGGATCGAGCTCGTGCCGATGTCGATTACCGCGGCCGGTCGCACGACGCGGATCGGTTCGGTCAGGCTCGTATTTTCGCGAGGCAGCGTACTCATAACCTAAGCGGCAGACTCTCGGTTGATCGACGACTTAGTGATTCGATGCGGTGCTTCGGTTCAACGATTCAATTCTAGTTCACGGGGGCCGGACTTCAGATGTCGCAACAAGTCACTCCTAGGCCTTGGCCAGTTCCGGCTCGGCCCCGACTTCGCGGACCCAAGCGGCGGCCCCCATCGCGGTCGAGTTGTCGCCCAGCTCGGCGGGGACGACGACTAACGAATCGGCAAACGCCGGCAACAGCTTCTTGCGGGCCGCGGCAGTGATTTCGTTGACGATCAGGCGGGGCATCGCTTCGACCAGCCCGCCCCCCAACACCACGCAATCCGGGGCGAGCAAGTGGACGACCGAGGCGACGGCCGTGCCAATGTGCCCGGCCGCCGTGCGCACGATGGTCTCGATGACCGTATCGCCGGCAGCAATCGCGTCGGCGAGCGCGCCACTGCGGATATTGTCGAGGTCGGTCCCAGCGCTCTCCAGCAGGTGTGGCGCCTGCCCACGATAGGCGGCTTGGGCGGCAGCGCTGGCAATCGCCAGGCGGCTCGCGACCGATTCCAGGCAACCGTGCAACCCGCAGCCGCACAACGGACCGTCAGGCATCACCTGGATGTGGCCGATCTCCATGCACGAGTTGGTCCGGCCGCGGAGGATCTTGCCGTCGTAGACGCAGCCACCGCCAATCCCCGTGCCCGGAAAGACGCCGACCAGGCAGCGCGACGACTTGCCGGCGCCGAAGCGATATTCGCCGTACACGCCGGCGTCTACATCGTTGAGAATCACGGCCGGGCAAGAAAACTCTTTTTCGAGCGCCGCCTTGATCTTGACGTCTTTCCAGCCGAGGTTGGGAGCGTCGAGAATCACGCCTTCGTCGAGATCGAGCGGGCCCGCGCTCCCCAGGCCGATGCCGCGAACGGCCGAGCGATCGAGATTGGCTTCGGCCAGCGCGTCGTCAATCGTTTGCATGATGCGAGCCAGGCCGGCCTCGGCCCCTTCGTGCCCCTTCGTCTTCCGCCGCTTGCGGACGATGGAGCGGAACGAGGCGTCGTAGACCAGGGCCATCATCTTCGTGCCGCCCAGGTCGAAGCCGATCCAGCATTCGTTTTTTTGCGGTGCGTTCATGCTACCGTTTTTGCCTGCCATCCCTGCTCCCTCCCTGGGATTGGATTCTGCGCCGCCACTCCGTCGACGGACCGCACGGGCCTGTGCGGGCTTACCGTCGCCTTGAGGTTCCAACTGTCTCGAGATACGACCGAAGCTTTCACGAGATCATACCGGGGGCGCGGTCCAGACGACAGCAGCGGGGGGCCTCCGAGCAGGGGTCAGCGGCTGGTAGCGATGGTCCGTCACAATTGAGGGGCGGGGGCCATCTCGGGCAGCGAAATGATGCGGGCCCCGAGCGGACTTGTTTCCAGAAGGGCAATCGTGGGCTTGCGATAGGTCCAGCCGCTGGTTTCCCCCGGATTCACATAGAGGACCCCGCCGGCGTCGGTCCGTACTGCCGGCTTGTGCGTGTGGGCCGAGACAACCACCTGGGCATCGCCGAGCACTCCACGGAGCTGGTCCGGGGTGTGGGCGACCAGAATCCGCACGTGGTCGGCTGTCGTGAAGCCGAACGGCGGATAGGCAACCGGGCCCACGATCCGCATCCCTCCCTGCAGCCCGATCTGGTTGCCGTCATTATCGCCGAAGCAGGCCAGTACCGGGCACTTCAGTTTCCGGAGCGGCGGCACCACGATCGGCGAAACGAAATCGCCGGCAAAAATCACGAGTTCGCACTCGAGCCGATTGAACTCCGCCACGGCGCGGCACACATTGTCGACGTGGTCGTGAGCATCGGCAAACAGCCCGATCCGCATAACTGACTCTTCCGCCTCTGCTGTCAAAAGGATCGCGCTGGTCGTGGAACTTTTAACGCGCGAAGTAAGTCGAATATATGCCACGGATTATATCGCCTCTGGCCGCCGGCTTCGTTGGAGCCGATAATTGCAACTGTCGACTGGCAGATGGGACACGACAAGTCGGAGGCGGAAAGCTGAACGCCACGCGGCCGGCCCTCTCGACAAACAGGACCTCATATTGACAGCCGCTCCAATCTGCCAGTAGAAGCCGAGAGCGGGGGTCGTAAATCCCTTGCAGTGACTGGTCCTTCAGCCATCTGACCTGGCCTGAACGGATGACCGAACACAACGCCACGCAGCCGACCGATCCGGTGCCGCCCGCCCCGAGTAACTCCGCGGCAGTTGCACTCGGAATTCACGGTCGATTCGGCACGTTCGCCCGTCGCGGCTTGAATGCACTGGTCTTCGCAGTCCTGGCGCTCCTTTTTGTCGGCGGCCATCACGTCGGCTGGAAGCTGCCCAAGGCATCCGGCCTGTTTCATCCCGAGGCTGCCGCAACGGACGACTGGTGCTCCGAGCATTTTGTCCCCGAGTCGCAGTGCGTCGAGTGCAACGAAGATCTCTGTCCGCGGCAAAAGGATTTCGGCTACTGCGATAAGCACGGCGTCGAACAGTGCGTTATCGATCACCCAGAGCTGGCACAGCTCAGCGGAGCGTTGCGGCTGCCGCAGTACGACACCGTGCAAGCCCTCGGCTTGCTCGCGCGTCCGGAAAATCAGCGCGACGATGGTCCACACGCCCGCCGCGTGCAGGTGGCGTCGCTCGATGCGGCCACCAAGGCGGGAATCGCCGTGGCCACCGTCGGGGAACGCCGGATGAGTGATATTGTCTCGGCCAACGGCGAAGTCGTTTTCGATCCGACGCGGGTCGCACACTTGTCGCCGCGCGTCCCGGGAATGGTCTCGGCCGTCTTCAAGGCAACCAACGACACCGTCGAGCCGGGCGAAATACTGGCTCTGGTCGATGCGGCCCAAGTTGGACAGCTCAAGGCCCAGCTGCTCAACTCGCTCGTGAAATTGCAGCTGCGGCGAACGACCTACGCACGGTTCAAGGATCACGCAGGTGCCCTGCCCGCGATGACCCTCACCGAGGCCGAATCCGCCTTGCAAGAGGCCGAAGTGGCCTTCGTGTCGTCCCGGCAGGCGCTCGTAAATTTAGGCTTTGAGCTGCCGGAAAAAATCGAATCGCGGCGGGCGGCCGAGCTGGCGGAACAAATTCGCTTTCTGGGAATTCCCGCTTCCTACGTCGCACGGCTGCCCGCCGGCACGAAGACGGCCAATCTCATTCCGCTACGTACGCCTTACGCGGGAGTGATCGTCTCTTCCGACGTGGTGGCAGGCGAAGTCGTCGATTCGACCAAGCTCCTCTTCACGGTGGCCGACCCGCGGGCGATGTGGCTGCAGTTGAGCGTCCGCGAGGAGGACGCCCACGCCGTCGCACCGGGACTGCCGGTCGAATTTCGCACTGACGACGGCACGCAACTCGTGCGGGGCATCGTCAGCCGCATGAGCCCCGGCATCGACGAGCGAACCCGGGCCCTCAAAGTCTTCGCGTCGCTTTCCGACTCCGAGACGAATCTACGGGATAAAACGTTCGGCACGGCCCGCATTATTCTGCGAGTCGAGCCGCACGCGATTGTCGTCCCGCAGGAAGCCGTCCAGTCGGGCCCGGGCGGACACTTTGTTTTCGTCCGCGACAAAAATTTCCTCGCGGACGGGACGCCGAAGATCTTCTACGCCCGGCAAGTGCGAACAGGAGCCCGCGACGACAAGTTCGTCGAGCTGTTGGCGGGAGCCCTGCCGGGCGAAGTGGTCGCCACTCAGGGGAGCCCGGTGCTCCTGGCCCAACTGCTGCGCAGCAATCTGGGCGAAGGCTGCGGCTGCCACAAGCACTAAGCGAGCCGCCGTTTCTCCAGCAAGTCGCGCGCAGTCCGCGGTCATCCTCTGCCCCAGGACAGCCTGTGCCCATCAGCCGCGGTCCGGCCCGTCGAGCGACGCTCCCTGCAACGGCCGCGCGTACGGCCGGTGCCCGTATTGGGCTCGCGCCGGCGCTTCGAGAATGTTGGCCTGCACCAGGGACACGTAAGTGAGCACCATCAATAGCGAATAGGTAATGAGATTGGGGATCGCGCTCTTGCCGACAAACTTCACCGCGCTCCCGGCAAATTTGTTCAATCGCACGTGCACTCCGCTCCATTCGACCGAATAGATTTCGTCCAGCACCAGATGCGAGAGAAAACCGAGGCAAACTCCGCCGGACATCAACAGCCGGGTGCCGAGCATGCTTGAAGTGAAGGCGAGAAAGGCGATTTCGCCCGCGATGATCATGGCGGGAATGCTGTGGAACATTCCCCGATGAACCGAAACTCGGTTTAGCAAGCCAGCCCCACCATAGCGAATCACGACATAGACGATGACCGACAGCAGCGTGGCCGTTTCGTGGTTGCCGTGGCTCCATTCGAGCAGATGGGGCATCATCGCAAACGGCGCGAACGCGGCGAGCAGACTGAACACTTCACGGACCGGGCGGCCGCTGTCGGAGTCGAGGTCCGGCAGCATTCCCGAAAACCAAGTCAGCGTGCCGGCAAGCGCCGCCTGCACGGGACTGAAACCGCCCAGAACATATCCCGCCGCGCCATATCCGAAACCCAGCGCGCCGCTGACGGTGATGTGTGTCTTGTACCCGGCCATGGATTCTTCCTTGAATCGGTGACCATTCCGCGCTCGACACGGTGAACGTGCCGGCGGGAAAGCCGGGAATTACTAGCATATTCTCCGGAATCTGGACATTCCGGCTTCTCGTGTCACAGGCCGCCCGGCAGCAAGTTTTCCGGCCCCGCCTAGGACCTGCCAAATAGATCCAGCGGCGGAAATCGCCCGCTGAGCGCCGGCGCTGCCGGGAGCCGTAACCAGCTTTCCAGCACGGCCTGATAGACCTGCCGAAAATCGAGCGTGGCCACCAGGTCGACGCCTTTCAACTTCGACAGGCTGGGAGCCGTTCCATGCAGCCCCGCCTTGACCTTCGGACCGGCCAGCAGGACAGGAGCGGCCGTGCCGTGATCGGTCCCCTCCGAGGCGTTTTCGTCAGCCCGTCGGCCGAATTCGCTGAACGTCATCACCACCACGCGATCGTCCAGCTTCGCCTGCTTCAGTTCGTTCAGGAAGAAGCGGAGCCCGTCCGACAGTTCGCGCAAGAGTCGCTCGTGCGTCTCCCGCTGATAGACGTGCGTGTCGTAACCCGTCTGCACGGCGTAGTAGACCCTCGCTCCGAAATCGCTCTGGATCAAGCGCGAGATGAGCGCCAAACGCTTGGGCAGTTCGCCGTAAGGCAAAGTGGCGGAGTCGGGCCGCGGCTTGGCGGCCTGTTGCAGCCGGTCAGCCGTGGCGACGGCGTCGACCTCGCTTCGCCGCACGAAAGCCAGGAGCGATTCCTCCGCTGCGCCGGAGACTGCCGGTTTCGATTTATCGGCGAGCACCATGTCATCGAGATTCGACAGGGTGGCGGCGATCGATTTGCGCCCGCGCAGTGTGACGGGAAGCGCTTCCGGCCCGACGAGAACTGACGAGGGGCCGCCGGCCTTGGGTGCGCGGCCTTCGTCGAGGGCCCGGCCGATCCAACCGATACCGTTATGCTCGGTCGGGTCGAAGCGGGCCGTCTCCCAGATCGAACGGCTTACGTCGTGCGACTTGTTCGGATTCGGGTAGCCAACACCCTGCACGATCGCCAACCGCCCCTCATGAAACAGGTCTTGGGCGTCACGCATCACGGGATTGAGTCCCACCGCGTCATTCAGCCGGCGGACACGACTCTTCTCGATCGCCAGCTTGGGACGCAGCCGCTTGTAATTGTCGTCGGCGTAGGGGACGACGGTGTTCAGACCGTCGTTGCCGCCGTCGAGTTGGATCACGACGAGGATCCGGTCGTCGAGTGACGGGCCCGCCGCGCGGGCCGTCTGCGCCAGGAAGGTGGGCACCGTCGGAGCCAACGAGATCAACGTGGCCTCTTTGACAAAATCGCGCCGTGTGAGCCGCATAACGCTCTCCTTATCCAATCTGGGCTTCGGGGGACGACAGCAAAATGGCGGCCGCTTGCCGCGCACTCTCGGCCGTGAGCGCCGAGCCGGTGCCGACCGCTGCCTGCAGCGATTTCTGCACGGCCGCGGGGGGTTCAATTCCGAGGACGAGATGCGACAGGAACCGGATCCCCGGCCCCGCCTCACGTCCGCCTACCGTTCGTTCAACCAACTCGAGCACGCGGGCCGTCGCGGCGGGATAGCGGACCGCGCCATTCACGAGCGCCGCGGCGAAGTTGATCCTCGCAACAAGAGCCCGCGAGTTGAGCCAGCTCCGACCGCCCGGCCAGCCGAACACGTTCGGCGGATAGAACAAGTCCTGCCCCATCCGCGCGATCCATTCGGCCAGCAAGAGCGTGCTGGGGGGCGGCTCGAATTGTTCGAGCGCCCGCACTGCGCCGATCGTGAACTCGGGCGGAGTGACGATCCGCGAGCGAAGATTTGCCGCGGAGAAAAATACCTGCGACCGCAGAATCCGCTCAACGCCCCAGCCAATGTCGAGTTGATGCTCGCGCAGGCCTTTTGCCAGATCCTGCACGAGCTCCGTCGTGAGCAGTCCCTCACCCAAAAATGTTTCGCAGAGCCGTTTCGCCAGCCGCACCGAAGTCGTCGGCTGCTCCAGCAGGAGCGCGACGAACTGGTCGCCGTTAAAGCGGGCTTTGCGGCCCAGGATCGTCTTTTCGCCATCGTCGTGGTGCTGCGAAAAGTCGTGAAACCCGTCCGGCTTGCACGACCAGCCGGTAAGCGCGCGAGCGGCGTCCTTGACGTCGGCCTCGGAGAAATTGCCGACGCCCATCGTGAAGAGCTCCATTGCTTCGCGGGCCAGGTTTTCGTTCGGATGCTCCTTGCGATTGGCCGGCGCGTCGAGCCAGTCGAGCGTCGCCGGCTCTTTGATCACGTGACGGAGCAGGTCGCCGAAGGGCGCGCGGGCAAACTGTCGCAAGACTTCGTTCTGCCGCCGCATGGCCGCCAGGTCGTTGACCTTGAGGTTGCTGGTGGCGAAGTGGTTGTGCCACAAGAGCGTGAGCCGCTCGCCCAAAGCGTCGGGCGAGAAGAGCATGCGAAATACCCACCAGGCCTTGAGCCGATCTGCCGACGCCGTCGACGCGGCCGCGTCGGCCAGCGCCGCGGAAACCGCCTCGAAGTCTTTCACGATGCCGTCGATCCGCGACTTGCCCTGCAGGACACGGGTGACGCTGGCCTCCGGCCCGTCGCGCAAATCGCGCTCGATCTCGGCCCACGTTGCGGCAAACCCCGCGCGGCGATGCAGGTGCACGACGCGGGCGAGATCCCAGGGCACCCCAGTATCGGAAGCGTACGCGACCCAGGGATCCGGAACGTGATTCGGCTTTATCGCTGGTGCAGAGAACATATTCATCCGGGCGATTGCTCACGCCGTTCAAAATTTGACTTCGACCCAATATGAACCGTGTGTCCAGGCTCGACTTCCGATCAATCGATCGCCTTTCGGTGCAGCTCGGCTACTCGATCCACCCCCGCTTCAGTTTGAAGTCCCCCACGTCGATCTCGAACGGGCTGTTCGTTCGCAACTTACCGTGACGGTTTGACGCGTAAGACCCCCAGTTGTTTGACCTCGCCCGGCCCGGCAGTGACGTCCGTAAAGATCTGTCCGAAGATTGACCTGCTCATCTTTCCGAACCCTTCCTGAGGAATTCGCACATCGGCGGAGTACTTCAACCCGGGAATGATGCCGGGAAGCTCGAAGCGGCCATCCTGGTCGGTCAAGACGTGCCGTCCGTTGAACTCCGTCAGGATCACACCCTGCTCTCGATCATGCGCAGCTTCGCCAGCGGGCGGAGGGTACCGCCTCCCGCGGCGACTGATGACGGCATTTTTGAGAGGCTGCCCGTCGTCGTCGATGAGCTGCCCGACAATTCTCGCCCCCGGATGAAGGGTGATTTCCAGTTTTTCCGGAGGTTCGCCGGACAGCCGATAAACGCCCACGAGGTTCCTCGCCGGATGATAAAACATCAGCGTGCGAGTTTCCGTGGGGAAGTAACCCGCGAGCGTGAAGGTTTCCGCCTCGTGAAACCTCCAGGCGCCATTGGACCGTGAGGCCCCCACTGGTCCGCTCACCGTAGAAAAGAAGTAATAGCCGCTGAGCGGTTGACTCTCCGGAGTCAAGACGCGGCCGCTCACGCTGACTCCGGACCGCAGGGTCAGCTTGACGGACAGCACGTCGGGCTGCGGCTCGAGATCGATGGGCACGGTGAGGTGCGCGTTTGATGTGAAAGTCAAATACGGAGACTGGCGGAACTCATCCGCGGGTGCCGCTCGCAAACCGTCGACATGGTCGGAAAACACGCCGCGGGGGTAGTCATCAAAAGGGCCGCCCGTCACCTGGAAAAGCAGCACTCCCTTGCCGGGCAGCACGGGGATCTCGAACCCGCCTTCGTGGTCCGTTCTGTAGCGACCCCGACTGTACCAATTGATCTGGAGGTGATCCGGGTTCGTCCACGATGCCAGATACTCCAAGTTGCCCATGACCGGCTTGCCTGTCCGCGAGTCGGTGACCTGGCCACGGACAAGAATTCCCGCCGTGAGCTGCACGTTGGACGTGAGCGGCTGGGAGCCCGCGGTCGTCGTCACATCAAAATCTCGCTGCAGATGTCGCGTCCCAAGCGGCGGAACGGCGATGAGCTTGCTTTTGCCCAGCGGCAGGCCCTCGAGACGGTAGCGCCCCTCAGAGTCAGTCAGCGTTTGCAGGTAGTCGGAGGCCAGACTGGAGGAAGGCCGCAGACCCGCATGCGGGTCCGTCGCAGTGTAACCGGTCTTCACGACGCAATCGGCGAGCGGCCGCCCCGTTTTGCGGTCGGTGATGCGACCTTCGACTGGAATCGAGGGCCCCAACAGGCCCGTGAACTCGTTCGGATAGAAAGACTCGGATTGAAGACTGGCGGCAGACGGCCGGTCGAACGCCAGCTTGATCGGCTCCCCTCGGCGAGACAGGACGTGCAGCAGCCGCATTTCCACGTTCGGTGCGCTCACGAGAATGTCGGCGATTCGCTCGCGGCCAATCCCCCTGAGCGTGAACCGGCCGTCCGCGCCGGTCCGGACCACGGGCACGATGGCAGAGTTTGCGGTGTCTATTCGGCGTAGACTCCGGCCAGCCGTATTCTGGTCGGCGCCGCGCTGCTTCGTGGCTGCGACCCAGGCATCCAGAGTGCCGTCCGTTCCGCTGTGAACGGAGAGCGTCCGCACGATTGCGTCGGCAATCGGTTGACCTTCGATGTTCACCAGGCGACCACGAACCGGCACATCATCGGGGACCAGTTTGAGGACAGCCGGTTTATCGACAGTCTGCGTCTTGAACCGGCGTCGCTGCTCCTCGGTCAGCTCAGCCATGAGTCGGCCGCTCGTCTCGAATTTCTCCGAGGAGTCGAATGCGAACCCAAGGCCGTCCTTCGTGGCAACGATCGTCGCATAGCGCCAGGCCGGAATCCCGCTCGGAACGGCGTCGGCGAACTCGCTTTTGCGGCGCGTGAACTGGAACCGTCCGTGTGCGTCCGTTACGGCCAACGTCGCCGCTTGACGCTCCGGAGGACCCTCTCGCCAGTATTGCAACATCAGCTGCGCACCGGCGACCGGCAGTCCGACGTCATCGAGGACTTTTCCCTCGTAGGAAAAGGTGACATCAGCCACGACCGGCGTCTTAGGCGCGGAGGTCGGGGCTTGCGCGTCGGAAGAACTGACAGCGTCGCTTCCGTCCCGCTTAATCTTGATTTCGCCCAGATCGATCGTCTTTCCCGGGGCAAAGGAGACCTTCTCGGCAACGGTCACGAAGTCGAGTTTGGGATCCAAGGCGCGAATCTTGTAGCTGTCGCAGCCCGCCGCCAGGTTTTCAATCGCGAAGTGTCCGTCGGCATCGGTCATGGGACCGGAGGTATACAGACTGAACCATGCGTGGCCGTTCCGCATAGCCTCGGCGAACACCTGCACGTTCTTGAGAGGGCTTCCTTCCTCGTCCAGGAGACGACCGCGCACGGTCGCGCAGGGCTCGAGCTTAACTGTCAGTGTCTGCGAGGCTTTCTCGTCATATTCGAAGGTAAAGACCTTGGCGATTTTTCGTTGCCATTGGGTGATCTGGTAAGTCCGTGATTCCTTCGGAGCCAGGCCCGCGAGCTCAAAGGTGGCATCGCGTCGCCCCCAGGTCACGGCAAGCGCGAGTTCCAACTGGAGAAGGTAGCCATCCTCCACCGGCTTGCCTGCACCATCGACAAACGCGATCCGTAACTTTCCGCCCGGATCGAGCGCCAGGTCGCACGCCGCCGACTCGGTCCCCGGCGTCGGATTGATCTCCTTGAGCGCGTTCTCGAAGGATCCGAAGGCAGGTCCCAGCGTTTTTGGGAAACGGCCATTTTTCTCCATCCCGGGAATCTCCGAGGCTCCCACGCCCGTGAGATACAGCCCGCCCGCTGCTCTCACGCCCACGATGGCGCGCCAGGGCAATCCCACGATGCGATAGGTTCCGTCCGGCGACGTGACCCGATGGGACGCGTCCTTGACGCGCTCGATGGTCCGCCACTCTTCCACATTCACGAACGGATTCGACCCATACGGGAAATAATGGACGACCGCACTAACGGGTTTGCCGGTCACCTTGTCGGTCACGCGGCCGGTGATCCACAGCCCGCGCCTGAGTTTGATGTCTAGCGTGATCGGATCAAGCCCCGCAGTCTGCGGGATATCGACTTCTTTTCCAAAATACGGCTGGTCGAGGTTTGGCGCCACCACGAGCCGGTCGTGTTTCCAATCCTGATCGACGGGCGAGGTTTCTTTGGGCATGCCGATCAGTCGGAACTTCCCTTCCGCGTCAGTCTGCGCGCAGATGAATTTATGCTGGCTCAATTCGACACGGACCCCTGCGAGCGGCTTCCCGCTGGCCGCATCGCGGACGGTGCCGATAATCGTCTTGGTGAGAGCAGCCTGATATGTAAAGTCTCCGCCAAAAATCGGCGTCGGCCGGTTATCACCGTCGATTGCACGGTCCGCTGCACTGGGCGTGATCTGTCGAGTCACCACTTCGATTCTCGCCGTGGCAATCGTCTCTCCGCTGATTTGCAGGTCCACCACTCGTTCGGGCCCGACTCCCCGTACGACAAAGCGGCCATCCCGGTCGCTCACAATGTCTATGGACGTAGCTTCCTCGTAACCCGGGAGTTGTGATCCGAGACGGGCGTTACTGTCCCCTTTCTTCATCGCGTCCACCCAGGCGCCAACATCCTGACCTTCTCGCGGCACGCCTTGCGCCACCACGCGCACATGAACTCGGCTCAATGGCCTCCCTTCCAGGTCGACCACGCGGCCGTGAATGAGCGATTCGGGGATGAGCCGCAGCACAACCGGCGAATTCGTTTCCTTCCCGGGAACAAAGGCGGGTGCGCGCGCCCACTCGACGCCAAAGCCGTCCGTCCGCGCAGCGAGCCCAAACAATCCCGTGCCGATCTCGTCGTACCAATAGGGAGGAATCCAAATCTCGAATTCGCCGTTTGCCGCGGCCTTTGTGGTCGCCAGCGGCTTCCAACTCACCCGATTGGACCAATACCGTCGCAGCGCGAGGATCTCGGCCCCCGCAGCCGGCCGCCCATCGGGCAGCAACACAGTGCCGAGAATCTGCTGCGGCCCGTTTTCATTTTTCGCGGCGCTTGGCGGCGTCCTGTCCGATGCGGCCGGGACTTGCTTCGCCGCGGAAGCGGGCTTGGGCGCGGTCTCCGGCCGCGCGACTTGTGTTGATGCGGACCGCGTTGCCTGGTTGCCAGCTACGACGGGTGACACTTCAGCCGGTGCGCTCTTGCCACCGTCAATTTTGGAAACGGGCGCGGGAGGAGTCGCCCCTTGCTGCGCGAAGCCGATGCCCGCGACGGCCGCCAGCGTGACGACGCACGCCCCGAGGATCCAGCGTCTGCCCACCCTGGGCGCGATGCGGGCTCCCGCCAGCACGTGCTGCAGCCGACGTTTGAGCGAGTCGCCGCGATCACCGACGATCGGGAATAGTCCGGGCGTGTTCATCTCACTTGGCGTCCTTCGCGGTGCCCGCGGCCAGTTCCTTGGTTCGTTTTTCCGTACCGCGGCGGTCGGACTTCCCAGCATCGCCCGTTGCCCGATTGGGGCCCGACGGCGTTTCGACGGACGCCGTTGTCGCTTTGGCTGCGGCGGGCGGCTTCGTGCGTTTCACCGCCCCGCGATGGACTTTGGGAAACCCGCGATCCATTCGCCCGCGCTCGATCGTAATGGTGCCCAGATCGATTTGCTCTCCAGCGGCGACCGTCAACTTGACGGCGACGGGATCGCCGGGAGCAACAACACGCGCCTTCAGTTCGAATGGCCCTCCCGCTGGAAACTCGAATCGAAAGTGGCCGTCGGCTTCGGTGATCGCAGTCGGAGACCGGGCGAGCGAAAAACATTCGATCTTGACGTTCGAGAGCGGGGCTCCGTCCTCGGATACAAGCCGGCCCGTCACAACGGCCGGCGGTTCCAACACGATCGTTCGCTCCGTTTCTCCGGGCTGCGGCGTGAAGTCGATCAGTCTCGTGAGGCCGCTGGCGCGATGGCGCAGCCGGACCGTCCGTTTATCGCCCGGATACGTTCCGCAAAGCGTTGCCGAATCGCTCTCGGTAAACGAGCGTGGCGGTAAAATCCGCGGATCGAGAACCAGCCCGACGGCTTCGACTCCCGAAAGCGGCTTGCCGACTGCGTCCCTGAACTTGAGCACGACGTTCTGGCCCGGCTCAACCGGCAAGTCGACATTCACCTCGTGCGCATGCGGGGCGACGTCGATCTCGCGCAGGGAGTGGAACCTGTATCGCTCGATTGGCGACAAGGTCGGTGAAGCGATTCCCTTTCTTTCTGCGTCGACGAGTTCTTTGATCTCAGCCCATCCCAGGTTGAAGCGGTAAGTCCCTTGCGTGCATTGCAGGCCGACCACGCCGCGACCCGGGATGACGGGGACCCGAAAGCGGCCGTCCGGGCCGAAAACGCCGGCGCTGGAATTCCTCGAGAAGTCGGGTTGACCGGCGAAATACTTCGCGGCGAACTCGTTCGATCGGAACGGCGTGTAAAGAACCGAGCCGGAGACCGGTTTGCCGCTTGACCGATCGTAGGCGCGGCCCACGGCCCAGATCGCGCGCTTCAGCTTGATGTCGAGCGGAATCGGCTCCAGCGAGACGGAGGCGGGAATCGTCGCCTCGTTCGCAGACAGGTAGGGCAAATCTGGAATCAGGATCCGACACAGGTTGATTCGCCCAGTGTCGAGCCCTTCGAGGCGAAAGTGCCCCTTGGGGTCGGAGGTCGCCGACACGAACATGTTGCCCCCCACCAGGGTCGAGTCACCCCGCTTCACGCCATAGGGACGGATCCCGACGCCCGGAATGGGCTGGCCCGTCTCTTCATCCGTGACGAAGCCTTCGACGGGGACGCTCGGCGACGCGACGTGCTCGAATTGAGAGCCAAGAGTCTCGTGAAATCTAAATGGGATCGGCTTGATCGGCCTCGTCACCACGCTGGCGACGAATGTGGCCATTCGTGGACCCGAGATTTTCAGATAGACGTGTCGATCGCGTCCGATTCCCTGGATCTCGAATCGCCCGTCGGCATTTGTTTTCTGCGCCGGAATCAGCGCCTCCGAGACCGATGCAACCGCCTTGACACGGAAGACAGCCTTTTCGCGGCCCCCTCTGTTTTCATCGAGCGAGCGATTGGGCAAGAACCAATGGATATACACGGGCTTGTCCTTCGCGGAGGCGATAAACTGATCGACCCAGGCCGCGGTCGAGTCGTAGACGATGACGACCTCGACACGGACATCGCGCAACGGTCGCCCTTCTAAATCGATGATGTGGCCGCGAATCGGCTCGTCATCGACCAGGTTCATGACAATCGCGTCGGTCTTTTCCGCCGGAAGGACTGGATGCAACGCGAGGCCATAGCCGGCCAGCGTGGCCCACAGATTGACGCTGTCCCGGCGATCCGTCATCGGACCAACATCGACGCTGCCCCGAAATTCACCCTTCGCATCCGCGGACAGCGTCGTCAGCACTGTGAACTTTTCTGTAGCCGCCGGGTACGGCTGACCGACGGCCTTAATCACTCGCACGGTCGCGCCGACCGCCGGCTGACCGTTGGGCAACAGCACGCGGCCGCGGAGTTCACGCGTCGTCATCGCGGGAGGCGCGGGTTTCTTTTCGGTTGCCGCTGATGCCAGATGCACTTCCGGGCGAGGCGCCTGCACGGTTGACGCGTTTGCGACGCCGGGAGATTTGCTGCGTTTCAGTGAACCCCTGGTGATCTTGGTGATTCGTCGCTGCCGGGCGTCGAGTTCAACCGTGACGTCGCCGAAATCGATTTGCTCGCCCGCGGCGACCTTCAGGTTCTTCTCAAGCTGCGTCCAACCGAGCGTCGTGACAAACACAGACGTGAACAGCCCGGCGGGGATCTCGCTGCGGAGACGTCCTTGGGCGTCGGAGGACGCCGCCCGCAAGCCTTCCGGCAGGTTGTAGGCGGGCGTGCAGGTGAGGCTCCAATTCGCGAGCGGCGTTCCCTCCGGAGTGAGGAAGCGCGCGGTGATCACGGCCGGAGGCTCGAGAACGATCGTCCGCTCGGTCTCCCCCTCCTTTGGCGTAAAGCGGAACAGCTTTGTGAGACCGCTGGCCCGGTGCTTGAGCCAGACCGTTCGCGTCTCGCCGGGGAACGTGGCATAGAGCGTCGCCGAGTCACTCTCAACAAAGGACCACCATGGCCGAGCCGAGTAACCCTTGCCTGACTGATAACGCACATACCGCAACCCGTACGCTTCCACGCCGGCCAGCGGTTTGCCGGCCGGATCGGCGAACTTGAGGACGACGTTCTGCCCCGGGTCGGCGGCCAGATCGGCATGAGCCTCTTCGGCATCCGGCGGGACGTCGATTTCCCGCACCACCTGATAAGGCGCATACGGCGCGGACGTTAATTTCTCGAAGTCGGCGATCGCCTCGCGGCCAAGCTGGAGCCGGTAGTCCCCCTCGTCGCAGTAGAGAGTCAGCACGCCACGTCCCGGGACGACGAGGAGCCGGAAACGTCCGTCCGCTTCGACATTTCCGCCCGTGCCTTGAATCACGTGATACTTTCGCGCGACTTCATTGGAGCGAAACGGTGTGTACTGCACCCAACCGGAGACAGGCTTGCCCGTCACCCGATCGGACGCGCGGCCGACGGCCCAAATGCCGCGCTTGAGCTTGACGTCGCACCGAATCGGCCGAAGCGCCACGGCCGCGGGAACCTCAAAGCCGGCCCCGGTTTCCATTGGCTTGACGTACCAGGGGTGCAGATAAGGCAAATCGTGCGGTTCGACCCCGCAGACGTTGGGCTGCTGGGTGTTGAGTCCCTCGAGCAGGTAGTGGCCGCGAGCGTCGGTGGTCGCGGAGGCTGACAGGCCGAGCTCGACCCTCCACCTGCCCCTGTCGGACCTGATATAGGGAAAGACGGTGGCGCCGGCGATCGGCTTGCCGCTCTCTTCGTCGGTGATGAATCCTTCGACGGGCACGCTCGGCGAAACGACGCGAGTAAACTCGGAACCGTCAACTTCCCACTGGGGCAGGGGAATCGACTTGATCGGCCGCGTCAGAACGCTGGCGAAAATCGTGGCCGCCCGCGTGGCGGAAACTCTCAGGGCAATGAGCCGATCGCGCCCCAGGCCCCGCAGCTCGAACCGCCCGTCGGAATCCGTTTTGACCGCCGGCACGAGCGTTTCGGAAACGCGTTGAGGCGGGTCGACATGCAAATACGGTCCGCCCGGTGCGGGCTGTCGTGCCGAATCGCCTTCGTCGTCGAGGAATGCGTTGGCGGGCCGTGGCAACTTGGCAACCGCGGCCAGCCATTGGTCGATCGAGTCTGTCGTCGTGTCGAAATAGCGAATGATTTCGACGCGGGCCTCGCGAACGGGCCGCCCCTCAAGGTCGACAATCCGCCCTCGGATCGGCTCCTCTTGGGCCAGCTTCAACACGATCGGCTGCGCGTCGGAGCTCGACCCGAGCGGCCGCACCACGAGGCCATAGCCGGGCAACGTGCCCCAGATGGTAAGTGGACGACGATCCTTGAAGCCGGCGGCATCGAAGTGGCTCTCGAAATCTCCGTTCGAATCCGTCGCGCGTTTCGCCAGCACGCGGAGTTCAAATTGCCCCGCGACCACCTCGGCTCGAATCACGCGGACCGTCGCCCTCACGGCCGGCTGGCCATTGGGCAACAGCACTCGGCCTCGCACGGCGAGACTCTTCGTCGGTGCTGCGGGCTTCGGCACGTCACCCTTTGGCACCGGAGTCATTGTAGAAGTGGGCTCGGATGCCATTGATGCTTTGGCTGCGGCCGATGGTTTCGTCCGTTTCTCCGGGCCGCGATGGACCTTGGATTTCCAGGGCTGCTTCGCGTCGCGTTCGATCGCGATCTCGCCGAAATCGATCTGTTCCCTACCAACGACGGTCAGTTCGGGCAGACGCACGCCGGCGAAAGAGACAGTGATCGGACCTCCCGCGGGAAGATCCCGTCGGAAGCGTCCTTGGGCATCTGTCAACACCGGCGGAAAGCTGTTGTTAGAATCGCCACCTACGTCGCATTGGACCTCGATTTCCGAAAGTGGCGTTCCCTCGGAAGTCACCACGCGGCCAGTTGCAACAGCCCGCGGCTCGAGAATGATTGTTCGCTCGGTTTCTCCCGCCTTCGCCGTGAACTGGAACAGTTTTGCCAGGCCGCTTGAACGGTGCCGGAGCCAAATTGTCCGCGTCTCTTCCGGGTAAGTCGCGTACAGAATCGCGGAATCCCCCTCGGCAAATGACTTGTCCCGTCCCGGCACCCTACGTGCGTCTGCGGAACGCAGTCCGTAGGTGTCCACTCCCGCCAGCCGATTGCCCGCCGCGTCGACCAACCTGAGCACGATGTTTTGCCCGGGATCGACGGGCAAGTCGATCGTGGTTTCGCTGGCGCCTGGCGCGACGTTGATTTCGCGCACGGCCTGGTCCCTTTCGGACCAGAACGGGTTATAGAGTGGCGATGCTCGTTTAGCTTTGATCGCGTCGTTGATTTCTTTGATCTGTGCCAAGCCGAAGTTAAACCGATAATCGCCTGTCTCGCACTGCAGGCTGATGACACCGCGGCCTGGAATGACCACGGCTCGGATGCGTCCCTCCGCGTCGGCGCGTCCGCAGTAATACAATCCTTGCCAAAATGCAGGATTATTGGTCGCGAATTTTTGCGCGAATGCGTTTGACAGATACGGGTTGTAAAAGACGATGCCTGAGACGGGTTTGCCTGTCACCCGATCGTACGCGCGGCCCACCGCCCAGACGCCACGCTTGAGCTTGAAGTCTTTCCGGATCGGCTCGAGCGACACTCCAGCGGGAATGGGAAAATTCTGGATCCCGGAAAAATACGGCAGCTCCAGCACTTCGAGGTAAAAAGCGAAGGGCGAACCAGGAGTCAACGAATCAAAGCGATAGTGCCCTCGGTCGTCGGTCGTCGTCGGCGCATAGTCCCAGGCACTTGGGTCGAGGCGGACACCAGGAATCGGCCTGCCACTTTCTTCGTCCGTGACAAATCCCTCCAGCGAGACGCCCTGGGAAACCACTCGCTCGAATTGGGAGCCAAAGGTCTGGAAGTATCGGTGAGGGATCGGCTTGATGGGCCGCGTGATCACGAACGCGCCGGTTAGGGCCACTCGCGGACCGGAGATTTTCAAAGAGATCCAGCGATCGCGCCCGATGCCCTTGAGCTCAAAACGTCCTTCTGAATTCGTTTTCAGGGGGGCAATGAGCGCAGCGGAGACCCACACACTCGGCTTGGCGGGAAGGATCGCGCTTCGATACTCCGCGTCCTTCCCTAGCTTCATCGCGAGCCATTTGTCGATCGAAGCAGTCGTCGTGTCGGTGTAGCGGACGACCTCAACGCGGGCGTCGCGAAGCGGTCGGCCCTCGAGATCAATGATGCGGCCGCGGATCGGTTCTTCGTCGGCAAGGCTCATAACGATCGGTTCGGTCTTCTCGGCAGAATCGATTGGATGCAGCGCGAGACCGAATCCGGGCAACGTGGCCCACAGGTCGAGCTCGATTTCGCCCTCCTTCAGCCGACCGGCGTCGACGTTTCCCCCGAAGTCTCCCTGCGAATCCGCAATAAACCTCGCGAGCACGGTCGTGGACTCGGGAGGTTGTCGAAACACGTTCGAGCGAAAGACAGACTTGATGGCTCGCACCGTCGCGCCGACTGCCGGCTGGCCGTTCGGCAAAAGAACCCGTCCGTGTACCGCGACGACGTGGGGCGGAAGCGCCGGCGCAACCGGCTTCGGCGGGGCCCCCTTTTGCGGCTCCAGAAGCACCGGCGGTTTGATTTCCTTCGGGATTTCAGAATTGAGTACAAATTCTGGGCGTGGTGCGGGCGAGCGCTTGCCTTGCTGCGCGAAACCGACGCCGGCGATGGCGCCTAGCGCGAGCAGCGTGGCTGCAATCAGCCAGTTGCGGCCGACTTTAGGCGTGATCCGCACGCCGGACAGGACGTGTTCGAGCCGCTGCTTGAGCGAGGCACGGCTGCTGACGGCGGCCAAGGCGTGGGACGGCTGACCCTGCGGGACGAGTTGCAACAGTGAGTCGGCGTAGTCGGTCGCCTCGCCTCCGGTCGAGAGCACCCAATCGTCGCAGGCTTGCTCGCGGAGGTAGGCGAGCCGGCGACGGCTCAGCCACGTCAGCGGTTGCCAGGGCAAGGCGATGACCACAATCTCAGCCCATAAGGCGGTCCAATGATCGCGTCGAATCGCATGCGCCAACTCGTGACAAAAGACGCTCCGCCAGAGGATTGGCCCTGCATCGGTCGCTGAAGTCGGCAGTAACACGATGGGCCGCGCGCCCCAGCACCAAATCATTGGGCAGCGAATCTGCGGCGTCGCGCGCAGGGCCGGCGCGACCCGCAAACCGAGCGATTGGATCGCCCCACCGAGCGCGGCCAGCAACTGCGGATCGGTCTCCTCGCGCGCGGTCCGCACAATTCGCGTCCCCGCGACCAGCGAGACAAACAGACGAATCGCCAAGCCGAGCGACGCGATCGACCACGCAGCGGCGAGCACGGCCGGTAGCAGGGCGATGACTCGTGATGTCCAAGGGGCCGGCGCGGGCGGCGGTTCGATGGCGGTCGCGGTTGTCGCGGCGTCGAGCGGTTGCTTTCGTGACGGGGATTCGCTCGTGGCAACTTCCGGTTCGATCGAGCTGGTCGAGCGACCCGTCATCGACTCCAGCTCCGATTGGCCAAACTCCGGGGACTCGCCTCGCTCTCGAGGTCGCTGATCGTCCGCATGGTGGGCTTCCCCAGCGGGCGCCGGAGCCTCAGGTTGAGTCATGACAACCGGCAGTGGTTCGGGAGGCGCAGGCAAAAATCCCCATTGCATGCGGTGGACGATGACCGTGAGCATCGGCGAGAAGAAGGCCGCACCCATTGCGAGCACGAGCAGCAGATGAGCCCGCCCCGCGCGGCGTCGCCACACGCGGGCCGCGAGCAGCCCCAGGGCCAGCCACAGCGTCGATTGCCAAACCAACAGCCACGCGAGGTCGCTCGTCCCGCCGGTCGTTGACGGGAGCGCACCCATCAGGCGGTCAATCATCGTCCAGTTCCTTCCGCCGCTTGTCGATCATCTTCCGCAGCTCGGCCAGGTCGGCGGCGCTCAGTTCCTGGTCGTCGAGCAAATGCTGGAACATGGTGATCGGGTCGCCGCCGCAGACGCGGTCGATAAACTGCCGGAGCGAGCTGCGTCCGGCTTCGGCGCGGGTGACCACCGGGCGGTAGACGTAGGCGCGGCCCTCTTCTCGATGCGTGAGCCAGCCTGCCTTGTCGAGCTTTTGCATGACGGAGAGCACCGTCGTGTAGGCCAGCTTGCGGCGGGCGAGCTTCGTTTTCACCTGGTTGACGCTCGCCTCGCCGAGCGTCCAGACGATCTCCATCACGGTTTTCTGCAAGTCGCCCAAATCGTCGAGCGAACGACGGGACATCCGGTTCCTTTCGGGTGAAACTTCGCGGGAGGCTGTGAAACTATCGCCACGAGTACTACGACAGATAGTAGTACCGCCGGGCCACCACACCGTCAACAAAAAAGTGGCCGAAATGTGACGCCGTAGGGAAACGGGCGATCACTGCTTTAGCCGGCCTTAAGCGACGCGCTGCCCGCGCCAACACAGCGTGTCTGCCAAGCTGGGAAAGGCGTTCCGTCCGAATTCCCGAGCTCCGTGATGCAAGCGGCGCCGGCGATGATTAACCGCAGCAGGATCGCCGGCAGACGCACGAGTGCGCCGCGCGCGAAGTCAGCTCGCCTTCGGCGCCTGGCCGATGTCGATGGCGACTTCTTGCGTGCCCGTTTCGACCGATTGCCGCAAAGGCGTTTTGTCGGGTCGGGCGTATTTGAGGGGCAGTCGGCTGTTAGGGACGTCCTTGCCCTCGGGCAGATCGTCGTCGTCTTTGCCTTTCCCCGAGGGGGCCTGTGCGGCATCGATCACGATCACGCGGTGTTGGCCGACGGCCGCCCCCACCGAGCCATTGGTGCAGCGGAGCTGAAAATGTCCTTCCGCGTCGGTCAGGCCCGTCGATTGCGGCAGTTTGCGATCCTCGGGAATGAAGGTGACCATTGCATCGGCGAGGGGTGCCCCGTCGACTCGCACGGTCCCCTCGACCTGCCCCATTGGGACTTTGCGCGCGCAACCACAGAGCGCGAAGAGGCTCAGGCCGAGGACAATACGGATCGACAACGAACGCGGCATGGCGCGAAGGACTCTTCCTGGGGAACCGGGCCGCTCAGAACGAGGTGTCCGTGACAATTTCGTTGCCCGCGCGCGTGCTCAGCGCGACGAGCACCGTCTGGCTGATGTACTGGTTCACGGTTCGCGCCGAGCCATCCACCATCGCGAACTGGGCGGCGCCCGGATGCTGGCTGCCGAACGAGCACACCCGCAACGAGTCGTATGTGTTCGTGAAGGTGGCGTTGGTCATGCCTTGGGCGATCGCTTCCTGATAGGTGATGGGACACACGTAATTGATCGGAGAGAAGGAGCTTTCCGTGACGTCGCTGACGCCGTACTGGCCGCCAGTGGAGGCCCACCAGCCCCAGGCGCCCATCGGATCGATGCTCCAGCCTGGGGCGAAGAACGTATCGTAGTTGGCATCTGTGTGGTTGCGTTCGCCGAAAAAGAGCGTCGTCGAGGTGCCGTCGAGGACGTCGGCAAAGCCAATTTGCGGATTCTGCGGCGTCGCCGGTCCGGTCTGGAAGAAGATGCCGTCGGCCGTGGTCAGGGTCGGCGGGTACGAACGCGTGCCGCAGTTTCCGCCGTAGCTCGTAATGGCGTACCAGGTCGTGGTGTTCGACTGGTAGGGATTCTGAGGAATCTTGTCGGAGGGACAAACGTAAGTCGGAATGACCTTGGCGCTGTTGGAATCCGACGCGTCCGTCGCGGTGCCAATCGTGTTGTTGTCCGGATCGCCGATGAAGTCCCACTGCTGGTAGAGGGAGCCGGCTTCGATATAGGGGAGCAAATAGACGAACATCGTGTAGCCGCGGAACTTGGGCTTCACCGCGAAATTAAGCCGCATCTGCCCCGGGGGAAAGACCTGGTAAATGTCGCAATAGTTGTGCGCGGCGATGGCGAGCTGGTGGAGATTGTTGCGGCATTGCGTGCGGCGGGCCGCTTCCCGCGCTTCTTGCACGGCGGGAACCAGGAGGGCGATCAAGACGGCGATGATGGCGATCACCACGAGCAATTCAATCAGCGTGAAGCCGCGACGAACTCGATCCTGATTCATGAAGGCCCTCTCACCGGTGCATTGATTCGCATCTTGAAGTCGCGCACGATACGAACGTGCCATCTTAGTGACAGGATGATAGCAAATCCAGGAATGGACGCGATGTGAGGTAGAGCACAAACTGCTGAAGTTTTGCCAGTCCGACGAGCCGCCGGTTCAAGGGCCTGTCGAGCCTGTTCGGCGAACTTCAGAAAGTCCGCTTGCAACTGCGCTCCCCTTGTCAAAATCATCGGCTTTCAGTCAAAGTCATCGCACGCGCATTCTTGATCGGTAGTCATCAATCAGAGCTCGCCAACCCTGAGAATTGGAACATCCAATGCCACTGATCCGCCCGTCTCGCTCGCAGCGTCAAATGGCCGCGTTCCTTGTCCTGCTCGCCGCGGTGGGCGCGAGCATTCACTCGAGCTCCGCCCGCGCCGCGGACCAGCCGCCCGAGGCCGTGTTGCTGCTGCAAGGGATGACGGGTGACCCAATTCGGATCACGGAGTCGGAGTTCAAGAAACTGCCGCACGTCGAGGTGGAGGCCGTCGATCATGGCGGGCACAAGGGACGCTACTCGGGCGTGCCGCTGCGAGCGCTCCTTGACAAGTTAGACGTGCCGCGGGGAGAAAAACTGCGTGGGCACTGGCTCGGCGCGTACGTCGCGGTCGACGCGCTCGACGACTACCGCGCGGTCTTCGCCCTGGCCGAGCTCGATCCGGGTCTCAGCGATCGCACGATCATTCTGGCTGACACGCGCGACGGCAAACCGCTCGACAAACGGCATGCACCGTTCCAGGTGATCGCCCCCGGCGAGAAACGGCCGGCGCGATGGGTGTATCAAGTCCACGAAATCCGGGTGATCGACAGCCGGGCCAAAGAGAAGTAATCGTGACGGCCTACGCGAGAACCGCTTACGGCGACTTCGACCTGAGACAGTCTGCTTACGGCGATTTCGCGCCGAAGCAGTAAACCGTCCCATCCGGACCGTCGGTGCCGATCACCAAGCATTTCTCGCCGACTGCTGGCGATGCGGTGATCGAGCGGCCGGCCCGGAATTGCCACACTTTCTTCCCGTCCTTGAGCGAGAGGGCGTAGACGTTACCGTCGCCCGAGCCAAAGAAGACCCGTTCGCCCACGACCACCGGCGAACTTTCGACGTGGCCGCGCGTCGCAAAATTCCAGACTTCCGTCCCCTTGGCCTTGTCGATGCAGTGGACCTTCTTGTCGTATCCGCCCAGGATCACGAACTTGTCGGTGACCGCGGCGGACGAGCGATATTCGAGCGGGTGGGCCTCGTCGATGAAGGTCCAGACCACGCGCTGGGCTTTCCAGTCGACGCCCACCACCCGGCTGTCGTGAGTGCCGACGTAGAGCATGTTCCCTTCGACGGCCGGCGAGGCAATCAGGTACGCCCCCTCCCCCAATGGCACCTCGTGCACCTGTCTACCTTCGCGGATGTCGATCACGCGAATCTTGGTGTCGCAGCCGGCAATGAACGTGTAGTTCCCTTCGATGGCCGTCGAGCAGTTGACGAAATTCTCCGTCTGAAACTTCCAGACGACCGAGTGGTCGGCAGCCTTGAGGCAATACAAGAAGCTGTCGTGCGAGCCGAAGATGATGTTCTCGCCGACGAGCGCAACCGAGCCGGCAATCTCATTCCCCGTGACGAATTTCCATTTGACCTTGCCGTTCCGGCGATCGACGGCGTGGAGCGTCCCTTCTTCGTCGCCCACATAAACCGTGTCGAGGCTAACGGTCGGGGCCGCTTTGAAACCCGGCGCGAAGTCGTTGGGGTTCGTGCTCTCGATGGAGCGGTACGACCACTGCTGTTTGCCCGTCACGCGATCGACGCTCAGGAGCTGGCCGTTGAGGCACGGCAAATAGACCTGGCCGCCCACGACAGCCCCGCAGCCCACCATTCCTTCGGACGTCTTCAACTGCCAGATGGGCTGAGGGTCATCGGGCAGGGTGGTCGCCGCGATGCCGAGCTGCCCGTAGCCGTTGCGGAACGTCGCCCAGCTTTCGGGTCCCGGAGGCGACGGGACCACGGTCACGCTGGGAGCCGGAGCGGCCGCGACCGCTTTTGGCGCGTCGGCGGCAGGTGCAGCGGCGGGCGTCTGACCGGCGCTGGCGAGGTCGGCCGCCTGCTTTCGTTCGAGCACAGATCGGCCGCCCAGCGCGTCGTCGGGGCGAGCGCCGGGCAGCGGCGAACCGGGCGCCAGTTTCCAATCGGTCCCCTCGGGAGACCCGTTGACCGCTTTGGCCAGCGGGGCGGACCGAGGAATAAAACTCTGGGCCGCGACCAGGACGCCGCAAAGAACGACGACGATCGCACAGACCCAAACGTAGCGGGGGATTTTCATCGCGCTGATCCCTCCACCATTCTAGGCTTCAAAATCGTCGAACGCACGGCGATAAAGCTCCGCGAACTGCGGCCGGTCAACGGGGCGCGGATTGAAGTTGGCCGTCCATTGCGTCGCCGCTTCCTCGGCCAACACCTCCACGAGCGACGGATCGGCCCCCGCCGCGGTGAGATTGGTCGGGCAGTCCGCCTCGGCAACCAGCGATGCCACGAATCGCGCGAGCAAGTCCACGCTCGCGGCGTCTCCTGTCGCGCAAAGGCCGGCGTCCACGGCAAACTCGCTGTAGAGCGGACCGACCACTTCCGAATTATAGTGGATCACGTGCGGCAGCATCACGCCGATGGCGATGCCGTGCGTGATGTTGAAATGAGCCGAGAGGGGATTCGCCAGCGCATGCGTCGCGCCGAGCATGCTATTCTCGATGGCGCCGCCGGCCAGATGTGCTCCCAAGAGCATGGCCGCGCGAGCATTGAGATTGGTCGGGTCCCGCAACACGGTGCGAAACCCCCGCGCGAGAAGCCGCCAGGCGTTGCGACTGAAGAGGTTCGAGATGGCGTTGCGCGGCTTGGACACGAACGTTTCGAGCGCATGGCTAAGGGCGTCGATCCCCGTGGCGGCCGTCACCGACGGCGGCATGCTGATGGTGAGGTCGGGATCGAGCAGGGCAATGCGGCAGGCGGCCTTCTTGTCGCCGCAGGCCATCTTCATGTGTGTCTTTGCGTCGGCAATCAGAGCGAACGACTGGGCCTCGCTCCCGGTGCCGGCCGTCGTCGGCACGGCGATCATCGGCAAAAACGGAAGTTTGGCTCGTCCGACTCCTTTATAGTCCTCCATTCGGCCGCCGTTGGTGAACAGAAAGTTCACCCCTTTGGCGCAATCGAGGCTGCTCCCGCCGCCCAATCCGACCAATAGATCGACCTTTTCGCGACGGGCAACCTCCAACGCGCGGTCGACGTCGTCGGTGGTGGGGTTCGGCGTGACGTCGTCGAAGACGGCAACGGCAAGGTCCGCCGCGAGCAACGAATCGATCGCGGGCTTTGCATGACCGGCCCGCGTGAGGCCTTTATCGGTGACCAACAGGGCCCGCCGGCCGCCGACTTCCCACGCCAATTCGCCCAAGCGGCCAACCGTGCCTTGGCCAAAGATCACGCGGGTGCGGCTGTCATAGTCGAAGGGCTGCAGCAGGTCGAACCGCGGACCGGCGGTCGACTCGAAAGTCCGCGTGCTCGGCGAGGGATGTTCAGCCATGCGTGGTGCGTCGTCAGCGGCCCGGCCAGCGCGCGACCGTGTCAGCCGAAATACCTGGTGAGCCGAAATGTTGAAGCGCAGACCGCTCGACCAGCGAATTGCCGGTTAAGGGGGAGCTCCCGGATTGCAAGCGGCCGAACCGCTACTTGCCTCCCTCGCTGATGGCGAACAGCGTCGAGCGATTGGCGATGTAGAGCACGTCGTTGGCGACGACGAGCGACGTCAACACCGCGTTGCCGACGTTCACTTCCGACAGCACCTTCTTGGTCTTGCCGGTCTGAAACACGGTAATGTCCCCATCGGCGTCGCCGATGTACACCTTGTTCTCGACGATCACCGGCGAGCCCCACGATTCACTGAACTGGTCGTGAACCCAGTAACGCTCGCCCGTTTTGGCGTCGAGACAGTGGAAGAGTCCGCTGAAGTCGGAGATGTAGACCAGCCCGTCCTTCACCGCCGCCGTGCCGATCGTGCGGTGCATCTCCTCTTCAAATTGGATTTCCTTGTCGCCGTTGAAATCCTTCTTGGCGAAGTGCCAAACCGCGGCAGAGTTAGGATTGGGGATCGCCTTCTCGCCGGCCGTTGGATTGACGGCCTGGATTCGCCGCTCGGGCAGCGGCTTGCCGTCGTGGTCGACCGCCAGGTCGGGGCTCACGTCGCCGCGCTTGGTCGGATCGATGCACCAGAGATGCCCGTTACCCGGCCCATGCTCGGGGTCTTCGCCGACGGCACAGTAGATCAGCCCATCATAGATCACCGGCGTAGCGATGATGTGATTGCGCGTCGAACGGCCGTCGATTGAGTACTTCGCGTCCTTGGGGTTGCAGTCGAACTTCCACAGCACTTTGCCGTGCCCCTGGCCGTCGCCGGCCGGATCGAAGCTATAGAGCCAGCCGTCGCCGCCGCCGAAGATCACCTGTGCCTGACCGCCGAACACGCCGTATGTCGGCGACGACCACTGGCCGTGCAGGATGTTGAGTCCGGGGGATTTGTCGGTCCACAACACCTTGGCGGTGTTGCGGTCCATTGCGAAGAAGCTCGGCGCGTTCGGAGCCGGAATGTTCAAGTGATCGAAATCGACGCCGTTGGAGGTGCAGACGAACAGCGTGTCGCCGACGCAGCAAATCGAGCAGCTGCACATGTTGTGTTGGGCCACCCCCATCTGAGCCATCATGTCATAGCGCCAGATGACGTCCGCTTCGTCCTTGTTCTCGTTCGGCTCGGCCGTGTAGGGGCCGTCGTTCTTGCCGTCGTAAAAACCGTTGGCGTCCAGGCAGACGACTTCGCCCCGATTCGTGACGTACCACAGGCGATCGCCGTCGCAGTAGGGCGTGCTGCAGACGCCTTGCTGCGGCCAGTCGTTCACGCGGCCCTGGGGCAGCTTGGGATTGGAGTGCTGCCAGAGGAACTTGCCCGTCTTCTCGTCGAAGCACAACAGGCAGCCGAGATCGACCGACGGCGGATACCGCTTGATGTAACCGTTGCCATTATTCGTGCCGACGTAGACCTTGCCGTTCGCGACGACGGGATTGCCGTATGTCTGCGAACCGAGCTTGGCGGTCCACTTGATATTGGTTTTCTTTTCGGCGTCCCACTTGATGGGGATGTTTTTGCCTTCCGGCGTGTTGTTGCGGGCGGTCCAACCGCCCCACATCGGCCAGTCGTGAGGCTTGACCTTGTGACTGGCGATCTCGGCGAGGGCCAGCGCTGTCGGGTTGTAGTGTGGATCGCCGGCGGGGGCCGACGAGGCGGTCGCCGTAGCCGTCGCTGCCAGCGACTTGACGGCCTCGGGCACCGCGGCGGCATCCGATTTGGCACAGCCTGAGGCCAGCGAACAACAAAGCAAAGCCGCGCCGACGACGGCCGTCGCCGCCACGTCGGTCGCTCGCAAGCGGTTCGTCAAATTCGCAGCACCGGACCACAGCAGCCGCGGCCAGCGACCTTCGGCAGGACGTAAAGCTCTCATCGCGCGTTACCTCGCGTTCTTCGTCACCAGGATATTGTCGTAGAAGATTTCTGTAATTTGCGCGTCGCCGAATATGCCGGGGCTACCGGTCTCGTTCGGATGCGGACTGGGATCAGTGACTTCCACGGTCCACGCCGCAGGTTCTTTTTCGCCGCGCGGCCAAACCTTGCCGCGGAGAGTGACCTTGCTGTCCTTGTTGGAGGCCTCGAACTTCATCGTGTACCAGGTCTCGGGCTTCCAGGTGAAGGGGATACTCTTTCGCATGCGGTAATCGTGAGCGGGCCAGGTGCGGATTTCGACTTTCTGCGAATCTCCCATCAGCACCATCGAATAGCGCTGGCCGATCACGCCCACGTCGGGCAGACGACCGTTTCGCGTGGCACCGCAAACGTCGGACTGAATCGTGTAATCGTGCAGGTCGGTCTGCCCGAACCACGATTGGCTGCGGGCTCCGCGTGGGATGGTCGAGACCTTGAGCAGCACGCCATTGCCCGTAATCTTTCGCGGCCCCCGCTCGACCGTCAACTCGATTCCTTTCTTATTCGGCCAGCCAAACTTGCTGATGACCTTTTCGTCGACCAGGATTTTCAGAGCCGGATCGAGCTCGGCTTTGGCCTTTTCGGGCGAGGTGGCCTTTTCGATCAGGTCGAGATACCGCAGGAGCTCGGTCCACGTTTGCTGCGGCGTATTGTTGTCGTACTTGAGCGCCGGCCGGCCCGCGGCGAACCCAGCCGACACGTAGATGTAAAGCTGCCGGGCCAGGCGGCTCTTGGCTTCGATCTTCTTGAGCAGGTCATAGTCGATCGGGATGTGCCGGGCGCGGACTCCGACCCAGGTCGCCGGGATCTGCCCGTCGTTGAAGTCGAATTTCCAATCGAGGTCCGGAATAACGCGGACCCGGGACGTCCCCTTCAGGCTGCCCACCTCGGCTTTGATCGTCACGGCAACCGGTTTTGTGCCGGACGGAGTGGTGTAGTCGCCTTTAGCGTCGATCGAGCCGCTGCCGGTCACGGAGAATTTCACCTCTTCAGGCTTTGCGTCGCGCAGATACTGACCGCGTGCGTTGTAAAGTCGCACGCCGAATTCCTGCTGATCACCGGGCCGCAGCAGCGCCTCCGCCGGCACGATCTGCAATTGATCGGGCGTCGGCTGCGTGTCGGTGGGCGTTTCCTGGGGGGGCGCAGGGCGAGAATCGGCCTGAGGGTCCTGGCCTTTGCGACCGATGCAATAGAGGCAGTCGGGCAGGGTCTGGTAGATCCGTCCGTGCGAGATGATGGGCGAGGCGTTGGTCTCACCCTGCTCGGGACGTGTGAGCCGAAGCTTGTGATCATCGATCCCATGGTCGGTCACTTTGAGCGTGTGCCAAATGCCGCCGAGAGTGCAGAGGTAAATCATGCCGTCGGCATAGACAGGGCTGGCGGAGTTGGCGGTGTCGAGCTTCCTTTTGTCGCCCACGAGCTTGCCGGTCTTCGGATCGAAGAGCAGTCCGTACCCACCGTTGTCGAGCACGAAGATTTTGCCGTCGACTGGAATCGCCGAGCACTTGTCGACAGGAATTTCCTTGTCCCGCCACAGTTCGCCCGACGTGCTGAGGTCGCCACGCTTGCTGGCATCGATACCGAAGAACGCGCCCATCGTGCTGTCGTCACGGTTCTCTTCGGACTGTCCGATGAAGACTTCGTTCTTGATGACGAGCGGAGTCGCCTGTATGCCGCGCGACGACGCATTGTACGACCAGAGTTGTTTCCCGGTGCGCGGTTGCAGACCGTAGATGCTGCCGTCGCCGGAAGCAAGCACGAGCTGTGCGGTGCCGTTGATCACGGTCGGCACGGGCATGCTGTAGGACACGTCTTCGGGGCGAGGCTTTGTGTCGCCGTACCAGACCATCTGGCCGTTGCGCTTGTCGAAGGCGATGATCCGCTGGGCCGGCAACGACTTGTCGCCCCAATCGACAAAGACCGAGCTGATGTAGACGAGGTTGCCCGAGATCACGGGAAAGGCCGCGCGTCCGCCGAAGGCGCTGATGATGCCATGCTCTTCGCAGAGCGAGTGGTCCCACAGCACTTTCCCGGTGTTGCCGTCGAGGCAGAGGAAGTATCCGCACACGCCGAGCGCGAAGACGTTACCCGTCTGCGGATCGCCAACGACGCTCGACCAGCCGACTCGCGGCGAAGGAACGTCGGAGAGGTAGACATTGAAGGGCCTTTGCCAAATATCCTTGCCGGTGGCCGCGTTGATGCAGACCACTCGTTCGCCTTCAATTTCCGTGTCCGGATTGTCCCGCAGGATGGTGTAGAGCTTGCCGCGGAAGCAGATCGGCGACGAACGGCCACCCAAATCGTTGCGCTTCCAAAGGACGTTGAGCCCATGCGGGTCCCAACGCTCGACGAGCCCCTTCTCGCGCGAGACGCCGTCGAGCTCGGGACCGCGCCAGTTGGGCCAGTCCATGGGATCGGCGTAATACGCGTCGCCCCCCGGCTTAGCCGCCGCGTTGTTCTGGGCGGGTGCGGGCGAGGGAATTGCCAAGAATGTCGCAGTGATGAGACCGGCCAGGACGGGCAAAGGACGCAAGAGCAAATACGGCTTCATCGAAGGTGCTCGCTCGGGTGGAAAAGCTGGCGGGATAGCGCGACCAAAGCCTTCGGCCCGTCCGAATGTCGCGAATGGGCCGAGCTTGGAAGAGGCGTTCGGAGAGAAATCGCGGGTGACACAATCCAATCGATTGTCGAGTCACCGTCCGCGTTTTGCACTGACTGCATGGCCGACGCCAAGGATAGTCAATGCCGACAGCACCGACAAGGAATCGGAGACGAACCCGCAATCCGGAAGCGCACTGACGAACAGCCGCTCAAGCCCGTTTATACGCTTCTCACTCCAGCGAGCGTCTTTATCTGCTTTCCCGAAAAAGCGCGCAATCAGCAAGCCGCGGCAACCAGTGTTCTCGGCAGAGCAGGCCCCGGCCGCACCGGGTCCGGGGGCACTCCCCTGGCTTAGTCGGCGGCGACGGGCGGTTCGGTCTCGACGTCGTACCACTTCATCGCGCGGTCCATTGGCTCGATCCGCAGTACGACATGACCGTTTTGAAAGATTCGCACCGTACCCGTCGATTCGGACACAGCGATCGCGATGCATTGCGCGGCCTTCGAAATGGCGGCGGCCGCCCAGTGACGTGAGCCCAGCCCCTTCGAGAGCGTCAGCCCTTCGGCCGGCGCGTCGATGTTGCGTCCCGCGCCGCAGACGATGCCGTCAGACGAGATGACGAAGGCCCCGTCGAGCTGCGCGATTTCCTTGATGCTTTCGCGGACTCGCGGGTTGCGGATCATCCGCTCTTTCTTGCTGTAACCGCGAAACGGGTCGTGCACCTGCTCGTGCGACATCTGCATCACTTTGCGGTGATTGCCGACTACGAACAGCGACCCCACGGGCTTGCCCTCGCGCCCATCGCGGCCGATCTCGACTGCCAGGTCGACGACGAGCCGCAGTGTCTCGAGCGGAACGGTTGTTTCGAGCCGCCGCAGGTCCCGCGCGGTGAGCTTGGCCAGATGTTCCGACAGGCTGACGAGGCTGATCGAGTCGATCACCGAGCGTTCGTAAACCGGATAAATGGCCACGATCCGATCGCCCGGCTGCAGGAGGTCGTCCGCGATCGCTTCGAGAAGGGCCTGGCTCAGCTGCAGCTGGCGGGTTTGCGGCTCGTGCAACAGGGGGACGAGGTCAATCTCGTCTTCCTTGGCCGCCTTCTGCACGTCGGCCTTATCGGTGGCGACGATCAGCCGCACCTTGCGGAGGTATTGCTTGATGGCGGCGAAGTCGAAGGGCACCTCGGCAAGGATCACCAGGGCCTGGGCGTCGTTTTCGACGGCGATGCGCCGCGCGGAGATCAGCAGACTTCGCATCTGCTGCGAGATTTCGACGCGCTTCCGCTGGCCGTCCGTCATACCATTCCCCGCCCGACTCCCCGGGCGTTCGATAAGGTGGTGAAAAGGGGTTCGCGGGCCTCCGCAGCACCGGTCGTTCGCGCTCTTTTATTGATACCGTTCGTTTATTTATCGCGGCCCATGCAACGTGTCGAGGAAGGCGTCGACCGGCCGCGAGTGAGAACGCCGACTGCTACGGCGGTCGCTAGCGCAGGCATCCTTTCCAGTGAGTCGTCGCGGCGATTTGGCTGCCCTCACCCATCACGTCGTTTTCAGTGCGGGAGCAAGTCAGATCGCGGGAGACGGTCACTCCGCGGTCGAGATCGAACGTGATTTTCCCCTCGGGCGTTCGCTGCACCAGTTGCGCGCGGATCTGCGCATCCTGCACGGGCGTGATTTCCGAAGTCCGTAAACGAATCGTCGCGATCTTTCCGTCGACCGACTCCAACGTGTACCGACGCCGCAGTGTAATCCTCTGGTTCAGGCTGCGGCTCACGGACACTTTGACTTTGAAGTCCTCGAACCATTCCTCGCCGACGTGGATCGGCTTGGACGGCATGGGATCCAAGAAGCTTTCGCTCGGATCGGTCGCCGGGTCGTTCGGCAGGCCGGCCAGCGGCAGGACATTTCCCTGCGGGCTGAATCGCACGCGGCCGTGCATCCCCAGCGAGCGGTTCACTCCCTCGAATCCGCGCGGCGGAAGCTGCTTCTTGCTCGTGTCGTAAGTGATCGGATTGCCATTGTTGAAGGCATAGGTGAGTTTCACGTTGTCGATGAACAGCTCGACGATGGCCGATCCGTCCGGCTCGACCGAATCGACGTGATAGTGGCGCTCGACGGTCGACTGATTCATCGTGTTGGTGATCGCCTGGTCTTTTTGCACTTGAATGTGCGAATCAACCGACAGCGGCATATGGACGTCCTGGTTCAACAGGAACTTATACACCAGGTGATACTCAGCCGGTTTCACCTCAAGGGGCCGCACCGCCGCAATCGGCTGACGCGCGGGGGCCGGAGTGGTCGCGGCCGGCGTGCTTGTGGATTCCGCAAACGCGACTCGTCCGCTGCCCGTTCCGGCAGCGACGACGATGGCTGCGAACGTGCCCGCGGCGAACACTCGCGTGCGGAATTCACTGGCTACTCCAAGACTGGAACGTCCCAAGAATGACGCGATCCGCATGGGTCGGGTTCCCTGCGTAAAGGAGAGGTCGAATCGGTTGTGTTGTGTTTGAGACGAGGCCCCGGCGGCGAATCAGTCGCGGGACGTCGGAAATCGAGAGTGCCGAGCCGGCCCGGCGGCCGGCAAGGAGAACCGGCGCGGTCGCGGGACCGGCAGGCGGGCGGAGTTTATCAGCCAATCCAAAATGCGGGGAGGGGACTTTAGGCGGAAAGCTGAAGAAAATGGGATAAGCGGGCTCTTTTGGCCCAGTCCCTGTGAAGCCTGACCCCGCACCGGAGGCGCGAGCCCGCCCTCAACGAAAAAACCCGCTTCGTGATTGAGTCACGAAGCGGGTTGGCGGATTCGCGGGAATCCGAAATCGCAACGGAAAATCGCGTCAGTCGCCCCCCGGCGATTCTGCGCGTCATGAACCGGATCCGCAGTATTCCTTGCTCAAAGCCTCGCCCGGCGCGTCGCCCTCATTGATCACGGGAGTGGTCTCGTCTTTCCGAATCGGGCGAAGCTCTTCGTTTGCGTGTGACTCAAATTGTGGCGGACAAGTCGTCCTGCCATTGTCTTCGACCAGCCGAGACGCAGGACTTCACGATGCCGATCGCGAGCGGACGCGTCGGGCCAGTCTGCCTCAACGAACTTTGGCTTTGAAGGTCACCCATCCCTTCGACTTGCCGGGCAGCGCCTCGTTTAACTTCCAGCTGAGGATAACGCTTCCTTCGCCATTGTCGGCAATGCCGAACACGGCCGGGCGGCTCGACACACCGCTGTCGGGAATGTAGCCCAGGCGCGGCGTCAGGTTGTCGATGATGCTCACTTCGGTCAGTGGCAGATCGCCGATATTCTCGAACTCGATGCGGAAGGTGACCGTTTCGCCCGGCTGCGCCGTCTGGCGATCGGCTAGCTTGACGATTTCGATGCGGCCCGGCTTGCGGTGATCGTCGATGCCCACGATTTCGCTGGGCACAAACTTGACTGTGACTTGTTCGGCGCCGGCGACCGTCGCGCGAATGACCGGGAACTCGTTGCGCGTCCAACGGAACGCGTTCTGCCGCATCTTCGCGATCTTGGCCTGCAAGGTCTGCCGCATTTCCGGCGCCTTGAGGTTTTGCACGTCTTCGATGGAGCCGGCCAGGTCGAGGTTCTCGCTCAGCAGGGTCGACTGGTGTGCGCCCGCCTCGCGTTGCTGATTTTCAAACCCGTCGGCTCGCGACCGGGTCCGCATGCTCTCGAGCGGCATGCGTTGCTCGTGGTCGCTCACGGCGGTGCGGCTGCGCAAACCTTCGCCGCGCCGCGCATCGACGGCCGCGAGCGAACCGGTAACCGTGATCCCCGATTCCAGACCCGTCGCCGTGGCCACGTTGCCAAAGCGTGGCGAGTAAATAGCGACCCGGTTGGTCGGTACGATGTGGGCGTGACCAGCGCTGTCGACGTACTCGGCGACGGCATCTTCGGAGTCCAGCCCTTCGCGATGCGCGGGCGTTTCATGCACGGGCAGGGCGCGATCGCCGCCGTCCAACAGGTATTCGTCGGGCCAGAGTTCCCACGGCGGCATCGCCGGCTCGAGCGATCCGTACGGACGCGGCAGCGTCGGACTTCCCAGTCCCCGACGCTGGGCCAGACGCAGCGCGATTCCTTCTTCGCTCTCGGAGCGGGGAACGGCAGGCGTGAAGACCGTCGCCTTGTCGATCAGCACGGCCCGACCGACGTCGGCCGCGCTGGTTCGCGGTGGGTGCTGTTCCATCGAAAGCGGCGCCGGCGGCAGAAAGAATCCCTCTTCGGGATGCTGCTCGTCCGGAATGCGGCCGCCCAATCGAACCAGGATCATCGGCCGCCCGACTCGATCGGCTTCGATCAACAGATTGCGATCGGGAGGCAACTGGCGATTAAGCACTGCCGGCGCCAAATCGCCGACGACCGCCATTTGCGGCTGCTCGAGATAAACCACCTTGGTGGTCATCCGGCCGTCGATCGCTTTTTGAATGTCGTCGGCGGATAGCGCGATGGGAACCGGAAATTCCCCTTCCCGTCCGACCGGCGGATGCAGCCGATCGAAAATCTCGATGGTGGGATACAGCTCGACGCCCGGAAATTCGGGCATTTCGCTGATCTTCAGACGGTAGGCATAGCCGACGCCAATGGTGAACTGTGCCGGAGCGGGCAGCAATACGCCGGTCTGCGGTCCGCCGTTATACACGGTGACTTTGCCGGTGGTGGGCAGCGCGACTTGCACCGATTGAAAGGTGCCGCCGAGCCCTTTGCCGATGATTCCCGTCCACCGTCCAACGCGGCCGACCGGAGCGTACTGGTCGACCGGCACATAGCGGTTGTTGTCGACGTGGTCTTGAGCGAACGCGACGGTGACGGTGGCCAATTGTAGGACCGTGACCAATTGCAGGACTGCCACCGATTGCCACAGTAGGCTCGAGCCGAGATGCCGGCCCGTCTGGCAAGCCGCCCGTTCATTCCGCAGCGACCCGCGTTCCTTCGTGGAGCATCCGCGACCCACTCGTTCGCTCCTTCGTTGCGGTTGCCATCTGCGTGCGGTTGCTTCTGGCGGCAATCGGGGCTTGAAACCGTTTCCCGCGATCAGACCAAAACTCTTAGACGCCACTCGCGGAGCGATGTTGTGTGCATCGCTCCGCGATTTGTGGCGTCTAAGGACTCGGGCTTACTGTTGGGGTGCTCCCGGAGGCATCGGGGCTCCCGGCGGGCAAGCCGCACCACCGGGCGCTCCACCTTCAGGCAAGGCCCACTTCGGATACAGGACTTCGCCTTCGCGATACACCGGGTGTTCCTCGGTGTATTCGATGTGCTTGACCGGAGGCGGCACACTGTATCCCGGGGTTTCCTTGACGTCGATCAGCATGTGGTCGACGGGCTGAGGCAGATGATTTTCCGTAAGGTTCCGCATCGTGAACGAGGTCAGGCTGGCCGGGGCTCCGAAGGGCAAAGCCGGCGGTCCGGGCAGGCCAATCGGCGTGCCGCTGATCGGCATTCCCCAGACCGGCGTTCCGCCGACTCCCGCGATCGGACCCGGAGCGGCCATTCCGGGACGGCCATATCCCGCGACCACCATCGGGGCCGGCACGGCCGACAGACCCGCGTCCATCGGCGAGATCGGCATCGGGTCAGCGAACTCCTTCCGATCGCCATCCAGGTAGACCACCTGGTTCACGCCGGCGGGGTCGTTGGCCGCAGCCTGGCCGTTGGGCATTTCCATATCCATGTTGCCGATGCGGAAGACCGCCAGGATCGTACCGCGACGATTCGCTTCGGCCACCGGGTCAACTCCCGGCTCCAACCGTGTGGAAACCAGGGTCTCGACACCCGCAACGGCCAGGGCCTGGTAGCGGGGATCGGGCAGATAGATGACCTTGGTGACAAAGTTATTGCTCTCGACCTGGTCGAGGTCTTCGTCGGTGATTTCGATCGGCACCGTGTCATGCGACAAGTAGGCGTCGGTCATCGGGGCCGCGGGGTAGACCTGCAACGTGGGGTACAGGGTCAAACCTTCGCGTCCGGGAACATGCGACAGCTTGAGGCGGTAGGTGGCGCCCTGCGGGAAGTTCTTCCGGGCCGGGGCCGTCTTCTGATTCTCGGCGAAGCCGCCGGGAATCTGCCAACCGATCTGCATGCCCGCGGGTCCGGCAAACCGAACCTGCGTCAACTTCAGCACCGAGCCGGGTCCGCCGACCGGAGCCGCCAGCATCGGCAACACGCCGGGGCCGGGGCCGTCAACCATCGGACCCGGACGATAGAGGCGTTCGGCTGGAGGAGCGTTGTAGACGCCCTTCTCGCAGCCGTTATCGAGGATCTGGCGGCCGTCCAATGAACAGCCGACACAGACCAGGATGAGTGTTCCCAACGCCAGAAAGTAATACTTCATCACGACCCCTTCCCTGTACGTCGCGACCAATACTGCCGTCGACCTTCGTCCCGAATCGACTAGAATCCCCGCTCGTCGCGCATGTCGGTCGGCCGCGGAGCCGCCGTTATTTCCGCAGCCGCCTGGTTCATGCCCTTCAGGACTTGGTCCGTCGGGAACGTGCGCCTTCCCCGCGAACGGCGGACTATTGTGTTTTCGGACTGTTCGTGCCGGAATCTTTGGCAAATCCCATATTTTCCGAAAAACATGATTAGTCGCCCCAATCTGCCAGTCGTCCTTTTGCTGAGCGCGGCGCTTTGTTTCAGCCTGAAAAGCTGGGGAAAAGCCGACCCGCCGGCGGTCGGCGCAATGAAGAGCGCCTCCAACCGCACCCCAAAGCCGACACAAAAGCCCCTCACCTCGACCCCGGCATCGGCAACATCAGCCGGTTCTGCGAACTCAAGTAGCGGACAGACGGCGGGCGGCACGACGGCACCCGGCTCATCGGCCGCTGGGGCGAAACCGGGAGCAGCTTCGACGAGCGCTGCTTCCGCCGTAGTCTCCAAGACGCCAAGTCCCAACGGGGCCGCACAAACTCCCGCGACACCGGTTCCAACCGACCCCGACACAGTCTTACGCATGTCGCGCGAACGGCTGACCGGCAACCGCGAAAAGCAGTCCGCCACCGACGTCACGTCGATCCGGGCGCGGCTTGTGGAACGCGTCTCAATCAGCGGCCGAAAGTTCCGGCTCGAAGGCACCTATCTGCAAGGGACCGACCTGCGACTGCGGCTCGACCTGAAGGTCATTCCGGAAAACTCGCAAAGCCGGGTGGCCGGAGGGCTTCTGGAGGTCTGCAACGGCACGATCCTTTGGGCCAACTATACGGTCGGAAAAGAGACTCGCATCACGCGCCGTGACGTTTCCCAAATTCTCAATGCCTCCAAAACAAACGGGGAAATCAATTTCTCCACGGTCGAACTGGGGCTGGGGGGCTTGCCCGCCCTGATGGCCTCGCTCGATCGCTGGATGAAGTTCGATTCGGTCAAACAGGAAGAAATTAGCGGCAAGAAATTCCTGGTGCTCAGCGGGAAGTGGAAAGACTCGTGCCTCAAGGATTTGCTCAGCAAAATGAGCAAGCAGCACCTTCCCGAGCACGTCCCAGACTCGGTCCGCATTTATCTCGATCCCGACTGGTTGCTTCCCAGGCGGATCGCCTTCCTCAAGACGAAAGGCACGCAGATCGAACCGCTCGTCGAACTCGATCTGCTCGAACCCGTGATCAACGCCCCGATCGACGAGCACCAGTTCGATTTCTCACCGCCGGACGGTGCACGACCCGTGGATGTGACCGCGGAGTACATTAAACAACTGCAAACCGCTGCCCCTTGACCGATCGTGATGCCGTCACGCTCGTGAAGCAGTTGTGAATTGCGATGCAGACCCGCTCGTGACGCACTCGTTGCTCGGCGGCGGCTGAGCGCTTGCGAGCCCTGCCGCCCCCCGCGCTCAGTGCGTAACGCTGGCCGATTGCGGATTACTGCCCATCGGCGTCATCGGGAACGAATTCATCCACGGCGGCGTCACCATCGGCACGCCCATCGGCGTCTGGTTGAACGCCTCCAGGAAGCGGCGGAACGCGTCGTTCATTTGTGGCGCTCCGGTCGTCTTCGCTTGCGGCTGCTGTACCGTCCCCTTGACCCGCACGCCGATCCAACCCTGGCCGAACAGGTTGGCCAGCTCCTTGAAGTTCGAGCGCTGCCAGGCGCCGGCCGGCCGCGAATAGAAGTTGAGGTCGAGCGTGCCGTCGAATCGCGCATCCCCTTGCCCGCGCAGGCTGATGGCATCGCCGATCAGGTCGATCTGGCGAAAATTGAATTTCCGCTGCGCAATGTCGAAATTCGCCAGCGCGTAGTTGAAGGCCGTGTTGTCCGGCTGCGCCAGGCTAAAGGCCTTGAAGATCTGCACGAACAGGGGCAACTCGTAGAGCGCGGCCGGATGGATCACCAGCTGCCCGCGGCCCGTCACGTCCTTGGGATTGGGGCTGTTCGACGACAGGTCGACCCAGCCGTTCATCAAACCGCGAAGTGAGGCCTGGTTGGGAATGTAGAGATGCGCATATTCACCTAGACTGGCGTCGCGCATCACGCCTTTGACGCGGTATCGCGTGCGGTCGGCGTCGAGATGCGCCAGCGCATCCAAGAGCACGGTCCCGCCGACAAAGCGCGCTGTCATGCGTTGCGATTCCGGAATCGGATCGGCCTGAGCGCCGGGAGCGAGCGGTTGAAACGCCTTGGCCGACCCGACGACCAGGTCCTGATTTCGCAACGCGAAAGGCCCCTGCACGCGGGTGAACTGGTGCGTGAAAACGTACATCGAGTTGAGATCGACCGAGCCCTGTGTCTGAACATTGAGGCCGTCCCACAGCCCCCAGGACCGGACCTTGCCGTGCACGTTGGCCAGCTCAACGCCGGCCGCAATCGTCGCCCCGGAAACGATCGTCTCAAAGTTCCAAGCGGCCGTGACAGGATCGGTCGGTCGACGTGTTCCGCGAAGTTCGAGCATGCCGTCGAGCGACACGTTGCCCCGCGGGTTAAGTGTGTTAACCGTGTTCCGCACGACCAACGGCAAGGCGCGGCGCAGCGTTTGATCGGTATTGAGGCCGTTGACCAGCAGACGCTGCAGATGGATCCGCCACTCGCCAATCGGGTCGTCGGCTGGAGGACAGAGAATGAAGGAAGGCTGGCGCTCGTCGAGGCGAATCTTCGTTTCGTCGTGCCGCGCCTGAAAGCCGAGAATCAAAATTCGGTCTTTGTCGGAATTGGGATCGCGACCGTAGGCGAATTGGGCCGCCACGTGATCGACCGGGTAGGGAAAGGAGCGGATTTCCATCGACCCGTCGGTGACGACCGCCACCGGGACATCGATCTCCGGCTTGGAGCCCGGATGCCACGTCAGCAAGACGTGCGTATTGAGCTTGCCGGTCGGATAGACCAGGTCCCACAGCTTTTGCGTCGGCGCCGGGAATGCCAGCTCGAAGTCCCGCTCGATGGCCACGTCGTCGCCGATAATGTCGAGCTTGAGCGTGCCGCGATCGGCCGGACCGTTCTTCACAAAGCTGCCGACGCCCCGCAATTGGGCCGGGCCGTGCCGGCCACGTAGATCTTCGAACAACCATGTTCCCAGCCGCGAATCGAACCCGAAGTGACCGGAAAAATCGGCGATGCGATAGGGAAAATACTGGTACTCCAACGACCCGTCCGCGAGCCGGGCGTCCATCCACCACACGGTTTTCTCACCCGGTCCGGCCGGGCGGTGGAAGTGGCAATGGACGTCGGCCAAGCCATGCAGCTTGAGCGAGGTGAGCGTGTGATGCAGCGGAGGCTGAGCTTTAGCCGCCGTGAGCGCGACGTCGTTGATCGGCAATGACTTCACGTCGAACTCGAAATCCGACTTGGCTTCGGGTCCGGGATGGACCACCACGCCGCCGAGTGTCACCGGCCGGCTGCCCGCCTTTCCATTGAGGGCAATGACCAGCGAATTTCCTTTCTGAGTCGCCGTGCCGACGATGTCGGTGATCGGGTAAGGAAACTTCTCATGCATGAGCGAGCAGTGTTTGGCCGCTAGCGCCCAGCCGGTCGGCTCCCAACCTCCATCGGCGCCGCAAACCAGTGACCCAGCCGCGTCGATTTGCCCTTCCGGCTGGACCGTGTCGTACAGCCGCTGCAACGAGGCAGGCAGTCGCGATCGCAACCGGCTGTCGAGCGCCAGATCGGTGACTTTGACATCGACGCGGTTGCCCGCGGCCGGAGCCGGCAGGCGGATTTCTCCATTGAGCCCCAGCCGCGTCGTTCCGTTTTGCGCCTCGAGGTCGCGCAGAATGAGCCGCGAGTTGTCGGCAAAAATCTTGCCCGCCACCGCCTGCAGGCCAAAGGGGAGCAGCGGATGGTCGATTTCCCCCTGGGCCAGGTCGGCCAGCACTTTGTAAACGAGGGGCTCGTGGTTTGAATCGCGTCGCAGCTCGAACTGAATCTTGGCCCGGCCTGAAACGTGCGGACCGGCCCCCTCGGCCAGCGGGGCGGGCTCCGTTTGCGGCGCGCTCGCGGCATCGTTCGACGCGGTGCGGACCGACGAATTAAGCGTTTTGTCGAACGCGGCCATACGTTCGCTGACTTCGGGAAAGGCGTGCACGGCCGAATCGACGATATCGCCGATATTCGTGCCAGCGGCCGTTCCGCCGCTCAATCGCCAGGTCCGCTTCTCGAGATCGAAACCCCCGTCGAGATGGAAGTCGCCCAGACTGGGCAGCCGAAAGTCGGCTTCGACCTGGAACACCTTGCGGGCCGATGGGACGAGCCGCACGCCCCCCTGTTGAATGTGAAACGAGGCCGTGGCGGCACTCGCGTGCGTCAGTTGCAGGCCGATCTGCAGATCGTCGAACGCGACCTCCGGGCACATCTCGTCCGGTTCGGGAAGCGGCAGGATCTTTTCCCAGTTCCAGTGGCCACTGGAATCCCGCACGATCCGCACGTCGGGTCGCACGACGTGCACAGCCCGCACGTCGATCCGCAGTTCGTCGGACAGCTGTTCCCCGTCGAGCGTGACGATAATCTCGGCACAGCGGGCGAGCGGTTGATCGAGCCCCTTTGCCGAGAGCATCACGTTCTGCAAATGGACCTTGTGGCCCCAGAACCACGCGCGGCCGATTTCGAGCCGGGCGTTCGGCAGCTTTTTGGCGACGAATTCGTAGATTTTCGCCCGCAGCTGCTCGTCGCTATGCGTGAAGAACCAATACGAGTAGCCGCCCCCTCCCACTCCAGCCAGGAGCAGAAGCGTCGCAATCCATTGCAACGTCTTGCGGACGACCATGGTTCGAGGTCTTCAGGCGTCTCGACGGTCTTGGGCGGGCACAAACGGTTCAGGCGCTCGCCGGCGACGCGGGAGTCGTTCCCGCCGCTCGGTTCGGGTCGCGATTGAAATATCTCCAGGCCAGCTGCAGGCCGACAGCCGACGCGATGCACAGCGGGTATTCGGCCGGCAGCCGATACCTTAGCGATCCCAAAAACAGGGAGTGAATCGCGGCAAAGTACAGGATCGGACCCAACGTCAACGTCCAGGCCCACACGTTCCGTGGCCCGGCCAGCCAGCCGCCAACGGCGGCAAGCAGAAGGGGGATGAAATACGCCGCGATCGCGATTTTCGGCAAAACGCCGGCAAACTGCTTGGCGTTTGGCCACATCATCCAGTAGCGCTTGATCTTCTCGAGCGTGAGCCAGGCGGCGCGCCCCGGATGCTCGCGGACGAATCGCCAGGCCTCGGTCCGATAATGCTGATCGACGTCGTATTCCGACATGCGTTCGGACAGCCGATCGTCGTCGACGAATTTGAGATCGCTGTCGCCCGTCGCATGCGGGTTGAAGCCGTCGTACAGGCTCGGCCCGACCCAGAGCGTGGTGAATACCCAATGTCCGGTCACGCGATGGTTGCGCTCAGCCCACGGCACGAGCGCCCCGTAAGCGACGAGCACCACCGCCGCCGCGGGAACGAGCCCGCGCACTACCGAATGCTTTTTCGCCATCCACAGCGCGAACAGAACCGCACAACCAGGGGCAGCCATCAGCCAACTGGGCCGCACGTAAACGGCCAGCGCAATCGACAGCCCGGTGAGCGCGGCCCACGCGAGTAGGCGTGGCAGACCGCCGCCGGCGGCCGCGCTGAGCGTCAGGCGAGCCATCGACCACAGGCAGAGCAACAGCCCCGTGGCAAAGAGCGTTTCACTCAACAGGATCACGCTGAATCCAATCAAGGGCGGAGCGATCGCTGCGATCGCCGCGGCCAAATTCCCGGTGGGTTCGTCGAACAGTTCCCGGCCGAGTCGCGCGACCAGCCAACAATTCAATGTTCCGACAACCGCCAACAGCAGGCGTGCGACGAAATACTGTCGCTCGGGCGAAATCCCCCATGCTTCCGACAGGCGAATCGAAGCAGCCACAAATGCGGGGTAACCGGGCATCCGTTCAACCCGTCGCGGCGGGTCATATAGTTGGTACGGCTCGCCTTGCGCGATCTCCCGTCCCAGTTCCCAATACCCTTCGGCGTCTCCGGTGATCAGGAAGTGACGCTGCTGCACATCCAGCACATGCTGCAACCAGACGGCGGCCGCCAGCCGCAGCACAAGCGCCCCCAACACAATCCACAAGAGCGGTCTCTGGGGCGCGATCAGCCGCATGGCCGCTTCCCGAACGACCGAAAAATCGGCGGATCGTACGTGCCTTGTCGTGGCACGGTCAATATCAAGAGCGACGGGGCAGGAAAGGGGAAACGGGCCGCCGACACGAACTGCGGCAGACGGGCCGACCGGGCTGCTAATCGGTGATGAGACAAGATCGGCTATTCGATTACGAGATAGGAGGGTGTCGGATTGTGCGGCGAACGGTGGAGCGCATAACGATCGAGCCCGAACGTCTCCCGCAGGGCAATCGTTTCACCCGGAAACGCCGCGAAGTTCAGCTCATCAAAGCCGAGCACGCTGCCGCGCGTCAGCCGATCGCGGATTAGCTCCAGGCACTTTTTCGTCGGCTCGTACAAGTCAAAGTCGAAATAGGCCAGCGCGATGATCGTTTCAGGATGAGCGTCGAGATATTCGGCGAGCTTCACCGGTGCGTCGCCTCGAATTAGCTCGAACTTCTTGAGGTGGCCGATGGGACTTTCCGACTCGTGGTAGGCGAGCAGCCTCTCGAGGTAGTCCTGATAGTTTTCCGACACGTTGTACGCGTTGGAAACGACCGCCGGATCGCGGCCGTCCTGCGGCGACGGCGGGGGGAAGCCCGAGAACGTGTCGAAGCCGACGATCTTGCGCGTGTAGTTGTAGGGTTCGTACATCCCCCGAAACGATTCGAACAGCGCCAGGTTTTGTCCCCAGCGGACCCCGAATTCCACGACGATTCCCGTCACCGGCAGGATCTTTTGATACAGCTCGTGCATCCACAAAATGCGCGAGAGGGCCTGCCGCTTGATGAACAGCCCCAGATTGTCGAGCCGTTCGGCCGCGGGGATAGGGCAGTTGCCGAACAGCTCGAACAGCGTCTGGCGCCGCGCGCCGTCCTCGGGCGTCGAGCCCGACTTGACGATGATCTCCGGTCGCGGCGGGGTCGAAGACGTCATACGGAACTCTGGGAATACCTCGGACGGAGACTGATGATCTGCCGAACGCTGTCGAGAAACGTCCGCGTGTGGCCTCAAGGCCACGCTTTCATCGTATCATGACGGAATCATGAGCGAGGCACTGGAAAATCTCGATTATTTGCCGCGGATGCCCCGGAATCCGGCCATCTCGATCGGCTGCATCGGCGCGGGCTTCATCATGGACGAGTGCCACCTCGTCGCCTATCGAGCCGCCGGGTGGCAACCCGTTGCCATTGCTTCCCGCACGCGATCGCGCGCGGCCGACGTCGCGGCCCGGCGTGGAATCGAGACCGTCTACGAAGACTACCGCGAATTGCTGTCTGACGCGCGCATCGCCGTAGTCGACATTGCCGTGCCGCCCGACATACAGCTCGAAGTGGTACGCGAGGCCGTCCGGCATGCTGACCATGTGCGAGGCATCCTCGCGCAGAAGCCGCTCGGCGTCAGTTTTGCGCAAGCCCTGGACATTGTGACACTTTGCCGGCAGGCGGGCATCACGCTGGCGGTCAATCAGAACATGCGCTACGACCAGTCGATTCGCGCGTGCCACGGCTTGCTCAAACGAGGCGAGCTGGGCACGCCCGTGCTTGCCACGATCGAGATGCGGGCCATTCCGCACTGGATGCCCTGGCAGCAACGGCAGGGTTGGGTGACGCTACGGATCATGAGCATCCATCACCTCGACGCGTTCCGCTTTCTGTTCGGCAACCCCGAACGGGTCTTTGCCAGTGTGCGGCCCGACCCGCGGACGGCCCAAAAGTTTTCGCACGAGGACGGCATCTGCCTCTACATCCTCGAATACGCCAACGGCCTGCGGGCCGCGGCCTGGGACGACGTGTGGGCGGGTCCCTCAGTCGAAGGGGCGGCGAGCGACATCGGCATTCGCTGGCGCATCGAAGGAACTGAAGGCTTGGCGCGCGGCACGATTGGCTGGCCCGATTATCCAAAGCGCACACCCAGCACCCTCGAGTGGAGCAGTCTGCGTCATCCGGGCCGTTGGATTCGTCCGACCTGGAACGAAGCCTGGTTTCCCGATGCGTTCGCCGGCCCGATGGCCGAGCTGCTCTGCGCCCTGGAGGACGGCTGCGCGCCCGAGTTGAACGGCGAGGACAACTTGCACACGATGGCTCTCGTCGACGCCTGCTACATCTCGGCGCGCGAGAAACGGGCCGTCGCTCCGGCCGAAGTTTTCGCGGCTGCTTCGCGCTGAGCGATCTTGCGTCCTCGCTCGGACGAAGCCGCGCGCATCAAGCGCCGGCCACCGCCTCGCCCGCTGGAACGGCAATGGGCTCGACGGTCGGCAGCCGGTCCGACTCCTCGTACCAGTCGTTCAGGCGTCGCATGTCGGCCGCGACCGTTCGTGACGCCGCGAAGAGCACCAGCCCCAGCGCCGCGCAGATTGCGGGGACGATGTAGAAGGCCTGATGCAGGCCGATCTGGCGGAACTGGTCTGGGACGGGACTGGTGCTGGCAGCGACGCCCGCGGCCAGCATGGCGCGCTTGGCGAAAAAGTCCCCGATCTTACCGGTCACCGTCGGGCCGAACGCTCCGCCGACGAAGTACATGGCGAAGAAGTAGAGGGCCATAGCGGTCCCCCGCAGGCTGGGCTCGATGACGTCCTGAATGGCGGCATACACGCCGGCGTAATAGACGTACAGGAACATCACGCCCAACCCGGTGAAGATCATGAAGGCAACGATCGAGCCGGGTGCCTGGTCCAATCCCAAGTAGATCAGCGGCGCCGAGAGAAACATCGCCGTCGACGCGACCAGCAAGCGGCCGTTCGCTCGCGTGCGTTGGATCACGTCGGCCAGCCAGCCTCCCCCCAACATGCCGACGATGCCCACTGCCCCCAGCACGATGCCGGCAATCAGCCCCGCGTCCCGATCGGACATGCCGTGGCGAAGCTTGATCAGTCCGGGAAGGAACATGTTCGTCGCGTACATATTGAAGTTATGCAGCGCCCCGGAAACGATGATCCAGACGATCGTCGGCGTCCCCAGCACGATCAGGTAGGGCGACCCGGGCCGTTGTGGCCGGGCCTTCAAACTGCCGGACGCGGTCTGGCTCTGTTCCATGCCGCCGCGCACCGGTTCTTTGACTAACAGTGCGGCCGCCGCGCAGAGCAGACCAGGAACGCACGCCACATAGAAGGCGTATCGCCAGCCGTGGTGCTGCGTGAGCCAACCGCTGATGGCGTTACTCAAAAAGATGCCGATCGGCAGTCCGAGCATGAAGATCGAGAGAGCGCGTGCCCGTTGTCGCGGCGGAAAGAGGTCGCCCACTAGCGAATTAGCGGCCGGCGCACAGCTGGCTTCGCCGATGCCGACGCCCAGGCGGGTGACGAACATCGAACTGTAATTCCACGTCAGCCCGGAGGCCGCCGTCAGCACGCTCCAGATCGCCACGCCCACGCTCAAAATCCGCGTGCGCGACGTGCGGTCGGCCAGCCGTCCCAACGGCACGCCCACTGCCGCGTAGATCAGCGTGAAGGCCATCGCGAGGTTGCCCATCTGGACGAAGCTCAATCCCCATTCCTTTGCGACAGGCTCGTTGACGGCTCCGCCGATCTGCCGGTCGTAAAAATTCAGCATGTTGATCACGAACAACACGCTGAGGGCAAACCAGGCACCGCGACGAGTCTGGGCGGGAGTGCGCATGCGACGGCGATCCTCTTAAAGCGCGGCAGAGGGGTTCGAGCGACGGCTGGCGAGCGGGCAAAAACCGAAGGGCAGCGCCGGTGGCGGTCCGGAGACGGCACCGATCGAGGTCAAACGTTTTTCAGGGTAATCCGGTGGACGACGCACGCCACGTCATCGCAGTAGTCGATGGCTTCCTCCACGAGCTGATACAGCTCCTTCCACTTAATCACCTGGAACGCATCGAGCCCGCAGTCGAACAGCTCGGCCAAGAAGTGATGGTGGATGGCGTCCCCTTCCTCTTCCGCCTCGTGGACGGCGATGATCAATTGATCGAGGGACATTTTGCCGTTTTTCGGGCGTCGCAGCTCTTTCATCCGCCGCAGGGCGGTGACCGCGTCGCCCATCAACCGGCTGGCTTTGACCAGCACTTCGCACTGATTGACGAAGTCCTGGCGCACCGATTCGATCTTGTAAAACATCATCCGCTGGGCGACGGCATCGATCATGTCGACCACGTCGTCGATCCGGGTGATCAAGCTGTAGACGTCTTCACGGTCGATGGGCGTGATATAGGTCTGTTCGAGCCGATCGAGCGTCTCGTGCGTTACGCGGTCGCCCGTGTGCTCCGCGTCCATAATCGCCGTCACCAACTCGTTGCGGCGATAGTCCCCGACCTTGGCGTATTCCAGGAGGAGGGTCGCAGAATGGACGGCGTTTTGTACGGCGCGATCGAAGCAGTCAAAGAACTCGAGATTCTTCGGCAAGAGGCCAAACATGAAGTCCTCGTCGGCGATCGAAGCGCAATTCGCCCACTACGACAGAAATGCGCGTCCTTGAGGATATTGCGACAGCGACGGCTTCTCAAGCCGCTCCGCCGGTCCCTCGTGGGCGCTCCGGGCCGCTCGATGCCGACTCAGGATTCGATTTGGTCAAACCATTGCGGCTCGAGCTCTTTGGTGTTGCGCTCGATGCCCAGCACAATGGTGCGTTGGTGGCAGCCGTTGCGCGTCGTCGCCACGGCGTCGATCACCTGCCGCCCCTCGGGAAGCGTGAACCGCTGCGAGAATGTCCCATCGCGACTGACCGGGATTCGCTCGCCCAGCAGCTTCAGCTCGACGTGGGGATCGGTGGACCCGTGCAGAATCAGCTCGGCGTGCAACCGCAGCTCGACCGGCGGCTCCGACGGCGTTTCCGCCTCTCCGTCGTCGCTGCCATTACTGCTCGACGAAACGCGGGGAATGGGCAGCTTGGAGGTCGGCAGGGCCCGCAGGTCGTACGTGGGCCGTTTTTCCAGGTCGACGGCCATGTCCGTCGTGCCGCTCGTGCGGTTGCCGGCCTTCCGCAGCCGCGTTTGCAGCGAGTGCGCACCTGGCCGCGGCGTCTGCACTCGGTTCGAATGGGCCATCACAAAGAAGAACCCGTTCGGCGCCCGGTAGCCGATCTGAA
>Ga0210390_10000138_pt1 | contig 75523 bp, 62 predicted proteins | sample IncBWH11OmetaG_FD_161050 | JGI IMG/M metagenome (GOLD analysis project Ga0210390, IMG submission 161050) | Forest soil microbial communities from Barre Woods Harvard Forest LTER site, Petersham, Massachusetts, United States - Inc-BW-H-11-O ...
ACGAATCCACTCGACGGCTTGATTTAGCAGAGCAGCGTCGGCGCGAAGCCGCGGAACCACCCATCTCCGCTGCCGGAAAAATTCCTCCGGATAATCGGAGGCCTCGGCCTGTACATCTTGGGGGAGAGCCAAGGTGACCGCGCCGGTCTCCGCCGGCGAAGTGAGCACGCGCATCGCTTCCGGCAGGGAAGTCAAAATCTGCTCTGGCCGCTCGATGCGATCCCAATAACGCGAAACCGGCTTGAAACAATCGTTAACGGAGATATCTTGCGTAGAAGACGACTCCAGTTGCTGCAGGACCGGAGCTACATTCCGCCGGGCAAAAATGTCACCCGGAAGCAACAACACCGGAAGTCGATTAATGGTCGCGCCCGCCGCGCCGGTTACCATGTTGGTGGCACCGGGACCGATGGAAGTCGTGCACACCAGCGTCCGCAGGCGATTGCTCATCTTCGCAAACCCCGCAGCAGTGTGTACCATCGCCTGCTCATTGCGGCAAAGGTAGTACGGGAAATCCAGGTTTTGCTGCAGAGCCTGCCCGACTCCAGCCACATTGCCGTGCCCGAAGATGCCGAAACAGCCCGCGAAGAACGGGTTCTCGCTTCCGTCCCGCGATACGTACTGGACCTTCAGAAACTGGATGACGGCCTGCGCCATCGTCAGTCTTCGCGTCATGGTTTTAGTGGCTCCGGCTGCGACCATCTTAACTGAAGGGCGCTCGCGCTCCGCCCCCTCACCAGGCCGCAATCGGAACTGGGCAACTCGTGTTGACGTCCGGAGCGCTGCGCCGCCCAAAAAGAATACTGCAATTCGAAGCAAAGCGCTACCGACTTTTTCCAAAGCCCCAAATCGCTTAGATTACGGGATTCGTGGGAAATCCGATTGGCAGAGCGTGTTGAATGGGAATGAATACATAGTAGGATGGCGTTCTCTGAGTCCTCTTCACGAATGGCTGTAGTTTCAAATGATCACGCTTTTTATAAGGGGTTAGTTCTAATCGCGCATTCCACGCCAATTGCCACGACAATTTACTTCATATGCGTTTCCTGCCAGCGGAAACCAGTTACCCGCCGGGTGACGTCGTAACATCTTTTCCCCAGTACCAGCAGCGTATTTCTGTGACGGAGACTTGGGGAAGCCCTTGGTTGTGTTGTACAGTCGTAATTTCTTATGCCGAAGAACGTCAAACGAACGCGAACCGCAAGCAGGACGTCGAAGGCGCCAAGCATCTACGACGTTGCCCGCGAAGCCAAAGTCTCGGTATTCACTGTGTCGGCGGTCATCAACGACACCGGTCGGGTCAGCACGACACTGGCTCGCCGCGTGGAAGCTGCCGTCCGCAAGCTGAATTATCGTCCCAACCTGCTGGCCCGCAGTCTTGCCAAACAGCAGACTCACACCCTGGGCATGGTCGTGACCGACATCGCCAATCCATTTTTCCCCGCCATCGTGCGCGGGGCCGAGGACGCCGCGCAGAAGGCCGGCTACAGCATGCTGCTCTGCAACAGCGACGATAAAGAAGACAAGGAAGCGGTGTACCTTGAGCTTTTGATTTCAAAGCGCGTCGACGGAATCATTCTGAATAAAACTCCCGCCACACTCACGGTTGCGCAACGCCGGATGCTCGATGAGGCGAAGGTTCCGATCGTCCTGTTGATGAGAACCTGCCCAGGTCTGAAAACGGACCTCGTCCAGACCAATGATAAACAGGGCGCGATCGATGCCATCTCTCATCTGGCGCGCATCGGCCACAAGAAAATTGCATTCGTCAGCGGTCCTCTTGATGTCAGCAACGCCCGTGCTCGCCGCCAGGGTTACTGCGCCGCGTTGGAGGAGTGGGGATTGGAATATTCGCCGCAACTGACGTTTGAAGGGGACTATCACATCGAATCCGGCCATCGCGCCGGACATGCTTTACTGCAGCACAGGCCAGATGCGGTTCTCGTAACCAATTACCTGATGACGATTGGATTCATGACCGCAGCGGACGAAATCGGACTCCGTTGTCCCGACGACTTTGCCTTGGTCAGCTTTGACGACTACCCATGGCTGGGATGCTTTCGCCCGCGCCTGACCACCATCGAATTGCCAAAGTATGAACTCGGTGACGCCGCAGTGCGCCTGCTCATGGAGCGCATCCAGGGCAAGCGCACCCAACCGGCAACCGTAAACCTGATGCCGCAACTGCGAGTGCGCGAATCCTGCGGCTTCATGTTGCACTCGAAAAAGGTAGAGCCATGAACTTTTTTGTTTGCCTTCGTGTCCCTTGTGGTTTGAGCATTTGAATTCACAACCGCGAGGGTCCGCAAAATGGGTCAGACCGCGCTCCTTGCCCAACCTCCCATAGGGAGCGTGGGAAGACCAATCTGAATCCGTCCGGCCTCGACCTTGGTGGGATACGTTTGCAGGTTTATGCAGGCCGGAGCTCCCTTGGCTTTGCCGGTGGGAATGTGGAAGCGCCCTTGATGCCGCGGGCACTCAATAATTTCTCCAATCACCAGCCCATCAGCCAAACGCGCATTCTCATGCGTGCAAATTCCGTCGGTTGCATGAAATCCGCTCGGCGTATGGTAGATGGCGTAGACCTTCCCGGCATGCTCAAATTGTCGAACGTCCTCCTCGTCGATGTCTTCCACGCTACAAACCACGAGCCACGACACGGCGGGATCAGACATATTTTGCTTCCTCTGGTGCGACGGCGCGGGTCGCGTCGCGACGCGGAACATCGCGAAGCAAAAAGTAGTTCGCATCTTTCGACTGCCGGATCAGCACTGGAACAATCTCCCGGAACGCGTCGAACAGCCCAGAGTAGGTATAGGGTAGTTCGCTTTGGACACGCTCATGAAGATCAGGAAGCGCGTGAAATGGAACCATCGGGAACATGTGATGTTCAATGTGGTAATTCATGTTGAAGTAGAGAAAACGAAAAACAGGATTCAGTTTTACAGTGCGCGAATTCAAGCGGTGGTCACGCACATTCTCAGCCAGGCCCGCGTGCTGGGTCAGAGAGAAAAGTTGATGCAGCCATCCTCCATAAAGTCGCGGCAGTGGAAAAAACAGTAGCGGAAGCCAGCTTCGCGCGTGAATTGACCAGCCGATCATTCCCGCATAAACCAGCAGATAAAAGCGTGACCACCAGAACATCTTTCGCCACTCGCTTTGCGGCACGAACTCTCTGGCTTCTTCGCTGGCAATGCCGAGCGCGTGCAGCGCCATCACTCTGAACATATGGATCGCGTCGGGGATCCAAAGGAAGTCAAGCAGAACTCTGGTGAGGTCGGCCGGCCGCATCACCTGGATTTCCGGATCGAGACCGACCATGATCGTTTCTGTGTGATGTCGGGTATGACTCCAGCGGGTGAACGTGCCCTCTTTCATGTTCATGAGACACGACAGTTGATAGAACGTCTCATTTAACCAGCGTGTCTTGAATGGAGTTCCATGTGCGCATTCGTGCCAACGCGCATCGCATGAACTATAGATCGTGCCGTAAACGAAAAATGCTGGGATCACCCAGCGACTGCCAACCGACAGATAAGCCAGGTAGCCACTGGCCGCGAGACACAATGCCCACAACCCGAAGTCGATGAGTCCCTTCGCGTCATCGCGCCTCATCAACTGCTTAAGTTCTTTGCGCGGAATGTCCGGACGGTACCAATCGTCCGACGGTTGTGTCATGGCTTTCGATCCTCACTAGCCGAGAGTGTAGGCGCGGCGTCCTCGCCCGTGCGGGTTCCGATTGGGCGTCATGCTGAGTCAGCATTCGCTAAGATTCGCTGAAATCAATCACCACGGGTTCCCCGAGCGCTCTAGTCTTCAAAACCACGTAGACCGCGCCCAACCCGCACCAGATCGCGCCCGCCGCCAGCGTCGATCCTTGCAGGCCTAGAAGAATCGCGAGACAAAACAGGAATCCCAGGCCGGGCACGATCACATCGAGAAAAATCTTTCTCTTTCCGGCGAGTTCGGGGGAGAATCCAAAGTGTTTCACCGCTGCCAGATTCACCGCCATGAAAGCTATCAAGGCGCCAAAGTTGAGAATCTCCACCGACCTCTCCCACTGCATGGTCAGCGTGCCAAGGTACGCCAAGCCGCCGGCAATCGCTACGTTGTAGGTCGGACTTCCGCGCTTGGCGTCCAGATGGCCAAAGACGGCTCGAGGCAAAACGTTGTCACGGCCCATGCCGTAGAGCAAGCGCACCGCACCCAACAAACCAGCCAAACCACAGGCCAGACTCGACACTAGAAGAACCACGCCGAATCCGAGAAAGAGGTTATAGCCCCCCACCACGCGCGCCACGTCCATGAACGCGGTTTCCGGATTGACCAGTGTGCGGTAGTCCGGCCACACTCGCACCGCAAGGAAAACCTGGAAGGCCGCGAAAAGCCCCGTGAACACGCAAACTAGAACAGACGCGAGTAATACGTTTCGCTTCGGGTTTTCGACTTCTTCCGCCAGAATGCTGACCCCATCGAACCCGATGTAGGTCGTAGCAGCCAGAGCCGTGCCTGCGGCAATCGCGCGCACGCTAAATGTTCTAGGATCGTAGAACGGCTTGATCGAGATGAATCCCTGCCAATGCTGGTGCGCGAAGATGTACCAGATGGCTTCGCCGAGGAAGGCGATCATTACAATGGACATGAATGCCAACAAAATCTCGTTGGTGCGGGCGGTGGTGCGGATCCCAAACCAGCACAGCAACGTCATAAAACCAACTGCAACCGCTGACAGCAGCGCAAAAGGGATGTGCGGCAACAGTCGCTGGATGGTCAGCGCCGCGTAGAGGCTGTTTTGTAGAGGCTGGAAAAGATACTCCAGAAACATGGCCCACCCCAGCACAAAGCCAATCTGAGGATTGAACGCCCGGCTGACGTAGGTGTAGACCGATCCTGCAGAGGGATAGACGGTCGCCATGCGGCCGAAGCTCACGGCCGTCGCCGTCATCGCCACCATTGCCGCCAGCAGAGTCACAACAGCGTGTCCCTGCGAAAGAACTTGCGCCTCGCCGAACATGGGCACGACTGCAATGGGAGAAGTCAATATGACGCCGTAATAGACCAAGTCCCACAGACCGAGGACCCTTTTCAGTTTCGGCGCTGCTGCTGCCGGCGTCGCGGCGGTTACGGAATGCACCTGAATCCCCCCAGCCGATCACAATGTAAGCGCGGGCGTCCACACCCGCGCAGGTTCGAGACGAATTCCTTCCGTCTAGGCACCAATCATCCTCTCACCATGGGCAAGCGGGGATCAGTTTCTTTCCACGTGGAGCGTATCCAGACATGTTGGGGGTCCTCGGTAACTGCCATCGTGCGCGACGATCCTGCCAGAAAATTCAAGTAATAAACATCGTATCCCGGTCCGGCGACTACGGGATGATAGCCGCTGCGGACGAGCACGGCATCTCCATCTTTGGTCTTTACCGTGCGCTCGACTGAATGCTGGCCCGCGTAGAGATGCTGAAACGCGAAAGCCTCGGGCTGATTCATTCGGTAGTAGTAAATCTCGTCAAGATCGACTTCCCGCGGTGGATCGTGCACATCATGCTTGTGGGGCGGATAGCTCGACCAATTTCCACCGGGAGTGTAAACCTCAACCACGATGAGTTTGTCCGCTGGAAAGGCAGGCGGGATGACGTCAACGATCTGGCGTGAAACGTTGCCGCCTCCGCGCAGGCTGCTGGCAACATCCTGAGGAGTGATCAGTTTTGGTTCAAGCTGGGCGTCAGAAGGCACTCTGCATTCGGCGATTTCGCATGTTGATTCCGCGGCGAATCTCACGCCGTTTCCGGTGGGCAGGTATAGCGCGTAAGGAAACCCATCGAAGACATTCTTGCGCTTGCCAATGCGTTGTGCCCCCTGTCCCCAGTCAGCCGCACAAACTCCGCCAAGCAGAACAAACGCGGCTTCTTCACTGTCTGTGTTGGCCTGGTAAGTTTCGCCCGGCAGCAGCCGCCGAACGAAAAAGCTCATCCACTCCCACATAGCCTTATGGCGCGGCAAATGAAGCAATTCGCCGGACTGTCCCGGAGGCAGACTCCGGGAGTGCACGAGGGATTCCGTTTCGCTCATGTCGTTCTCCCCATCGGGCTAGGGCACCATCGGGGCTCGAAAAAGGGTGCTCAGAACAATCTTGCTAACCGCTTTGACAATATGGCAAAGGAACGTTCCCTTGTCAATCGCAATGAATGGCGGGGGTGAGCGTAAGGGGCGAAGGTTCTTGCAGAACCGTTTGTTGTAGGATGGCCAAGGCAGCGGAAAGAGCTAGACTTCGCGGTTAGCGAGACCTACTCCTAGGCAAGTCGGTTTCGCCGCTTCAGACGGTTGATCTCCTTCGCGGTTTGGACAGGAATGCCGATGCAGGCAAACGCGGCAACTCGGCCGGAAGACCTGGCGGAGAACTAACGCTCCCACGACGCTGTAAACTGCGCCTAACACATACATAAAGTAGGGAACCGGATGCATGATAACCTTCTTTCAGTTGGCAATTATCCGCTTCGAAGGACACCACGGTCTGTGATCCAGATCACATGAACATCATTGCAGCGCCTCCCGTTCTTCCTCGCGTGCCTGACTCGATCTGTCCTTTTCGGCCCATCCGAAAACTGCCGGCTGTCGGAGTCACAGGCTGATGTCTTCGTTCTACAGAGTGGCCGGAAACACAATGGTGAAGCTATCGCCTCCCCGCACGTTTGCGATTCTCTTCGGGCTCTCACTTGTAATTGGCTGGCGTCCGCTGTTCGGCACTTTTGCCTTGGCAGTGGGTTCGGCTGAATACAGCCACTTGCTCTTAATCGTACCGATTAGCGCTACGCTGATCTTCATCGAGCGTGATGCGATGAGGTCTGGGATCGAGCCAGCCGTAGGATTCGGTCTGACTCTGTTAGTGATCGCGATTCTAATTGGTGGCTGCTCGTATTGGCTCGGCAGTTTGCCGCGCGACGCCCAACTCTCCGTCGAAATGCTGGCGATTGTGATCTGGTGGATCGGATCTTTTGTGCTGTGTTTTGGCGCTCGTGTCGCTCGTCTGTTCTTGTTTCCACTATGTTTCTTGTTCTGGATGGTTCCGTTTCCAGCGCCATTGCTGAACCAGATCGTGGCCATCTGGCAACACGGTTCGGCGACGTCGGCTAGTCTCTTGCTTTCGGCGTTCGGTGTTCCGGTTGTGCAAGACGGCGTGTTCCTCTCGATACCAGGATTGAGCCTCGAAGTCGCCACCGAGTGCAGCAGTTTGCGGTCGAGCCTGATGTTGATCGTCACAAGCATGGTTCTGGCTCATCTTTTTTTGCGCTCGTTCTGGCGGAAAGCTGTCGTCGCCCTGGCGGCGATTCCTCTTTCGATTGCCAAGAACGGAGTACGAATCTTTGTGATCTCCATGCTTGGAACCCGTGTCGATCCTGGGTTTCTGCACGGAAACCTGCATCGCCACGGTGGCATTGTCTTTTTTTTGTTGGCTCTATTTGTGGTGTTGCTGTTGCTGTGGTTGTTGAGCAGAGGTGAGAGTGATGCGAGGCAAAGCGGGTAAGGAAGAGAAGTTAAAGCTGAGCTAAATTATTCTCCGCCTCTGGATAACGCTACGACGGTGTTCATCTGGTCCCGGGCTCCGTTGTCCAACACTTTGATCGTGAAGTTCACCGTGATCGTCGCTTGGGTCTCGACGGGTTTGCCGTTCTGCAGATAGGGCTTGAACTGCCATTGTCGGGCAGCTTCGCGGGCTGCGGTGGCCAGGATGGCCGGGCCGCCGAGCACGCGCAGATCGCGGATGACGCCGTCGGCGCCAATCAGCGCCTGCAGCAGGACAGAACCCTGTACCTTCATTTGCCGTCCCAGCAACGGATACGAGGCCTCAATGGCCTTCGGCCGGGCCTGAACTTTTTCCTGATCCTGGGCCGGATCTAGCGACATCTGCACCCGCTCCGTTGCTACTGTGGCCGGTCCCTGCGCGACTGTCGCTCCAGAGGCGGGCGGCAGCTCAACGTTCACCGGTTTGTTGCCCAGGTGGAAAGTGCCGTGAGTGTTGCCAGCTACGACTTCGATTTCGAGCGGCGGAAGCACGTTCCGGGTGATCGCGACAGCGGGCGCCGGCGCTGCCACTGCCGACTTGGTTGAAGTCTTGACCGCGACAACGCGCGGCTTCGGTTGCGCGGCGGGCGCGGCAGTCGGTTGGACTACGCGGTTCGGAATCCACTCGGGAGTTGTTTCGTCCGCGGCCTGTGTCTCCGCGCCACCGAACCAGAAGTCGCGATCTTTCACCAGAAGTACGGTCAGAGCCATGAGCAGAAGCACGAGCGCCAGGTACAAGCGGCTGCGGTCACGATGGAAAGCTGCGCCAACTCTGTTCTTGCCGGCTTCCCGTTTTGTCGTCTGCTCCAGCATTTGTTTGCTCTTGAGCGCTTTTGCTAGTGTGCACTACTAAGATGATGGATGACGCCGTGGAAGACAATGGCACGACAGGGGATAGGCATAGCACGTCAGGGCCATATGACTGGAAAAGGGGTTTTGGTTGAGGATGCGGTTGGATTGGAGCCGATTTTCCTAAAATGGGCAAAGTTTACTGTCTAGTACCGGGTCGCCCCCCTTTTTTTTGGCTGCAAAATACTGACAATAAACGATCTATCTTGCGACTCCCTGCTAGATCCTTGAGTTTGCCGGAGTTTCGGGCAAAATCCAGAGAACGTGGGAGTTACGACTGGCGAGTTGCGGATCGCTTTTCGTTTTGGGATTGAACGCTCGGGACTTCCCGTCTTTCGCCCCGCTGGGGCTTTTCGATCTTGTGTTTGTTTTTCCCATGGCTTGCGCCATGGGCTGCATGCTTTCGCCGCTTTGCGGCTGTATACCCGTTACAGAATGGGGCGAACACTACGGAGTCCGCGCCGCGGCTTGCCAGCATCAGATTGTCAAAGAGCTTACATTATCTCGTAGATAATGTGCTTTGCAACAGAGTATCTGATTGCAGCTTCCGGTCGGGGCGGCCCGCCAGAACTCAACCCGCTCCTTTTACAACAAAACGTAAACGTGCACCAGTCGCATGAGTTTTCGGCTCCCGCCGCCCTTCACAAAAACCGGTCTCGTGTGGCAACTGCAGACCGACGTGCGGCGGCGGTTCGAAAGTTGTGCTCCGGAACCCTCGCCTCCCACCCTTTCGCAAAGAACACCAAAGAATGGGGCACTCTTATTCTATATGTGATTTAGATTTGCAATTGGAAGGGGTGGCCGTCCTGCGTGAACGCGGAAAAGGGTGGGGCACCCGTTGTCTCTTATGTCGCCTCCAGCCCTTTCCAATGCCATCTCTGATACGGTATTGGTGAATGGCATTTTACTAGCACTTTATGGCGATAAATTTAGAGGCGTCTTTCGCACTCGCGGTATTTTTGATAGCGGTTATGTCAGGGGTTTTCCTCTTACTGGCTCTTTATGAGGAAAATCCGCGGCGCAGGCTTTCTTGCTGGGTTCGTGCGGTCGCGAGGCCGTGGGACTTCTCTCCCGCGCAAGCCGGAGGTTTCGGATGGTTTCAACTCGCCCTGGCAAGTGTGCTGAGTTTGTTTCTCGAAATGCTGATGATTCGCTGGGTGTCGTCGGAGATATCCGTTCTTGCCTATTTTAAGAATGTTGTGCTGATCAGTGCCTTCCTGGGTTTTGGATTGGGATATTACTTCTGCCGCCGCACGGTTAACCTGCTGGGGCTGGTGTTTCCGCTTTGCCTGCTGGTGTCTCTGCTCTGTTTACCGTGGGTGGCTTTGCAATCAGCGATCCGGAAAGTTCCTTACTTTATCGCGCTCACCTCGGATTTCGACTTTGTCGGTGGGCCCGGCGTCTCGACGGGCCTGTTTGCATCGTTGAGCGCGATCGTGTTGCTGGTTTTCTTGTTTGCTTTGGTTTCATTCATATTCATTCCGTTGGGACAAATTGTCGGATGGTCGCTGGAGTCCGCTGCAGATGGAATTCTCGCGTACACGGTCAATGTGATTGCCAGTTTGGCCGGAATCGTTCTCTACACACTATTGTGTTTCTGGTATCAGCCCCCGGCGGTGTGGTTCGCTTTGAGCGGGTTGATGTTGGCCATCCTGTTACGGAAAGTGCCTGTGCTCATGTGGACTTCGCTGGCAGCCTTTACGGTGTGCGTCGCTTTCGTCAGCATTGGTCCACGTGCGCCAATTCAGGAACTGTGGTCTCCTTATCAGAAAATATTGCTGACGCCGCTTCCGGCCGATCATCCGATTGAGTACCAGTTGAAGACGAACGGGGAGTGGTATCAAAAGATCATCAATCTTTCGCCGAGCTTCGTGGCAGCCCATCCGAAGTTGTTTCAGCAGGTTCCGGTGGAAGCGGTTGCCTACAATATTCCCTATCGTTTTTACCCCAACCCTCCTTCGGTGTTGGTTCTGGGAGCTGGCACGGGGAATGATGTAGCGGCAGCGGTGAGGAACGGCGCGGGACGAGTGGTTGCGGTCGAAATCGATCCTTTGATTCTGGAACTGGGGCGCAAACTACATTTCGAACATCCCTACGACTCTCCCAAGGTCCACGTGGTTTTGGACGATGCCCGCAGCTACATTCAGAACAGCCGCGATCAGTTTGATCTGATTGTTTTTTCGTTGCTCGATTCGCACACAGACGCGTCTTATTATTCCAACATCCGTACCGACAACTACGTTTACACTCTGCAAGCCTTTCAGTCCGCCAAGCGCCTGCTCAAGCCGGACGGGGTTTTTATTGTCAAGTTCTGGGTGACGACACCTTGGATTGCCGGCCGGCTATACGAGCTGGTAAATACTGTGTTTGGCCAGGCTCCCGTGGACATGAACGCACTGCAGTCCAGTTACAACACGCCGGGCCGATTCTTTATTGCTGGGTCGGCTGAGCGTATCCAGCATGTCATGAATGATCCGGAGCGGCCGTCTTATCTCTCGACAGATGACAAAGTGGGGACGTCAGAAGCCCAGATCACGACGGATGACTGGCCATATTTTTACCAGCGCGAGCGGGGTATTCCGCTAAGTCTCAAGCTGCTCTGCCTGGCTCTGGTAGCTTTTTGTTGGCTGGCGCTGAAACGCACCGGGGTCGATCTTTCCTGTTTTCGCTGGCATTTTTTCTTCCTGGGCGCGGGCTTCATGTTGCTGGAGGCTCAGATCGTAAGCAAGATGGCTTTGCTCTTCGGGACGACGTGGTTAGTGAACTCAATCGTGGTTGGCGGGTTGCTGCTTCTGATTGCAGCGGCAAATCTGCTGGTCCGCGGTATTCCTGACATTCCCTACGACCTTGCCTATGCGGGAATTCTGGTTTCGCTAGGGGTGAACTATCTGGTTCCGTTGGATGAATTCTTCCTGCCAAACGTTTGGATGAAGGCCCTGGTGGCAACGTCGGTGCTCTGCCTTCCGGTTTTCTTCGCCGGAATCGTGTTCATCCGAAGTTTCAGAAAAGCGGGGTTCGAGGGGAGGGCATTGGGTACGAACTTATTCGGCGCATTGGTTGGAGGACTTTTGGAATCGATGTCGCTGTGGACCGGGATCAAGTCGCTGGTATTGCTGGCCGCAGTTCTCTATGGCGCATCCTATCTAACTTTGAGATCCGGGATAGCTTTTCGAACTACAGAGGTTAACCAGTAGCGGTCACAATCTCAGTGGGCCGTAGTTAGCTGCTTGAGTTTCTGCTGGGCGCTTTCCCGGATGACGTCGCGCCGCGCCTCCGATTCCTTGGTATCAGAAGCCAGCAGGGCCAATGCCTTTTCGGCGTACTCTCGTGCCAGATCTTTCTCGCCGTTGGCCAAATACGCGTCGCTGAGGCTGTCGTTGGCGTCGGCGGATTCTGGATAGGCGAGGGCGTTGAGCTTCAGGATGTCCAGCGCTAACTTCGGGTTGCCCGCCTGCATATTGTCATAGCCCATGACGTTGACGAGAATTCGCGGCCACAACTGCGCTTGAGGATCTTTCTGCCGAACTGCCAGCAGTTGCTGCGCGACTTGAGCGGCTCCGCCCGGCGTTTCGATCTGATCGAGGATTGGCATCGATAGCGAGCCGGGTGGGCCACTGTTGTTCACTGGCACTTGACCCGGCGTCTTAAGCAGCGTGGTCACAAACCAATCCACGATGATGCTGGGCAGTTCGGGATGAACTTTGAACAGGTCGGTTCCGTGGCTGCCGGTGGCGGCAACGTCGGCGCTTTCATAGCCAAGCCAGGGGGCCTCTTGCCCGGCGTAGTGGATGTACTTTTTGCCGGGGTTGGGGGAGATACCGTAGAGCCATTCCATCACTTCGGCCGTGGGAGGGTAGTCGTCGTTGTCGGCCCAAACGAACAGGCCCGGCAGTTGCGACGCCTGGCGCAGGAATTGCCGGCCAGCGAGTTCGGTCTGTCCGGAAAGCAATACCAGCGATTTCACTTGTGCGGAATGCCGGCTCGCCGTCTCGATGGAATTCTCGACGCCATCTAATCCGGCTCCTCCCAGGCCGATGACGTTTCCATTGACGCCAGGCTGTGAAACTAGATATTGCCACGCTATATCAATGTCAGCGGGCCTTTGCTTGCGTACTTGCGATCTCTCTTTCGGTGCCAGCTTGTCATGAGGCGTGCCGCCGCTTTCGCCAAATCCGCGCATATCGAGGGTGAGGGTGTTGATTCCGGCGGCGGCCAATTGTGCGGCAACCTCGTCCCATGTCTTACGGGTGCGGTTGGTCTGATGGAATAGCATCACTGCCGGGCCTGGTTTGGCCGCAGCGAAGTAGCTGGCCTTTAGGATTGTGCCGTCGGACGCCTTCAGGTCAACCACGCGGGCGGACAGAGACGCGCTCGCGGCTGATGCGCGATTGCTTACCAACGCGGTGGCGGCGATGAGTAGCGCCGACAGCAAGGAGAGTTGTTGTCGCCTCATAGAGGGACTCCTCAATTTGTTGAGCACATCGGCTCCGCTCAGTCTGACGTTCCCCGGCTGGCTGGGGGCACAATCCCGTTCATGCGCAAGTACTCCACCATCTGCCCGTAGTGATCAAAGGCGTGGGCGACGCCGAATGTGGCGAGGTGAATGCGGGATGATTTGCTGCCCTCGGCGGTCTGCAACATGTTCTCGCTGGTCAGGGTGGCCGCGGCCTTGTGACCCAGGGCAAACGAATCCTTTAGGAACTTGATGATGTCGGCTTTGGTCTTCAAGTTCTCCGGACCGTTCCCATCCTTTAAACCGTCCGGCAGTTTGTCACCAGTCAGGTGGGACCAAATGAAATAGTTGGACGCGGCGACGTGCCTGACTTGCAACGCGAATGTACGGACCCCCTTGTAGTCGCTGCCCGGAATATTCAAGCTCTCCGGAGAGAAGTTGTATTTATTCTCCGGCATGGCTTCGGCAACGTCTTCAATTTGCTTTTCAACGTTGCTGATTTCGCGGTCCAAGACCGTAGCTATGGTCAGCGCAGGCTGTTGTGCCTCAGGCGCGCTCGTGGTTGCGGCGCTCTTTGTGGCCTGTCCCAGGGCGGTCGCGGTAGAGATGAATACTGCCATCAGCAAGAAGGCCAGTGCGACTACGTCAAATCCCTTGAGTTCCGGCGTCGCGATCATCTTGGCGCGAACTGCATCATCGTTATCCGCCAGCAAAACCTTATGCGCAGCCTTTGGCTCTGTCGAACTCATATATCACCCTTTCCTGTCACGAACAGTGTCAGTTTAGATTCCATTTTGGGCTTACTGTGCAATTTTGAACAGTCGTGCCACTTCAGGAACTGTACCATTCCTCATGGTTTGACTGGGTAGTCATGGGTTAGTGTCAATTGACAGTGTCGACGTTCCGACCCTCACGACTGCTCTACTTTCTGTACCGGACGCGCGCGTTTCAGGTCGGACCTCCCCTGAGGTCCGGCTTTTTTGCGTATCCAACGCGACCACGCCTGCAGCCACAACCCCAGACAGTGGTGAGGCAGATCGTATTTCCTGCTGGAGGATGCGAAGGCTAGTCGTGGAGAACGACATTCAGCAGCGAACTGTGGACCTGCAATCCGCCGTTGTAATGGATGAAACCCAACTTCCTGAAGCGGTTCATGAAAAAGCTCACTCGCGAGCGGGTAGTGCCGATCATCTCGGCCAGGGTTTCCTGACTGATCTTCGGAACCACGGTTTCTGGCACGCCCTCCTTGCCGAAATGAGCGAGCAACAGAAGGACGCGGGCCAGTCTTTTTTCGCTGGAGTTAAAAAGGTGATCGACCAGATCCTCTTCGTAGCGGATATTTCGCGCAAGTAAATACGCCACAAACATATCGGAAAATGTGTGTTCGCGGTGCAGGGCTTCCATCATGGCGTGCTTGTCCACTCGCAGCAGTTCGCACTCTGTCATCGCCACCGCGGATCCCATACGAACAATCTGGCCTGCGAGCGCGCCTTCACCAAAGAAACTCCCTTCCGTCAATACGCCGATCGTCGCTTCCTTGCCCGTTTTGGACACGACGGTGAGCCTCACCTTGCCGGTCTGAATATAAAAGACGGCGTCCGCTCGATCGCCTTGGGTGAAGATCATTTGCTTTTGCGGGGCCGCCAAGAGCCTTCTACCTTGGCCAATCGTCGCCAGGAAAGTGATGGGGTCGAATTTGCGCGCTTGGTTAGGTCGTGTGGTTAGAGTCATGTTTGGTGTCACATCAACATAGCTTGCCTCGACTGATACGGGGGAACTCTTAGCAAGTCTTACTGCAACGCAGGCCACGCATCGTAATGACGGTACTTAACTTAGCGTCAGATACGAAGAAGGAGTGGGGCTCTAAATTGGAGATCGCATAGATTTTTAGTTGCATCATAGGATTTTTCGCGGTACGATTTCCCGCATACGGATACGATCCCTATAGAAAGGAACTTCGTCGAATGGGGCGCAACGGCAATGGCAACGGGAACGGTTACAAGTCCCACTATGCGTCAGTGGATCGGTCCGATGTTCCGCAGGGTCGCAAAGGAAAACATCGGAGAGCGGTAACGGACATTCTGGCCGACCTTTCAAAACTGGACGCTCAGCAAGCAGTCAAGATTCCGCTCAGCAGCCTGAACGGCGAGAAGATGCAGAATCTACGCTCTGCTTTAAATCGCGTAACGCGAGAAAGAAATATCCCGGTGGAGACGTCGAGCGACGACAAGTACCTGTACGTTTGGCGCGCCGATCTACCGAAGGGTTTGGGAGCGGCTGAATAGCGGGCTGCTGCTGGCAAGAGTGGCAATGCCGGGCTGCTGGATCTGGTTGGGTGATCAGGTTCGGGCGATCAATCGTGGAGAACGACGTTGAGCAGCGAGCTATGGACCTGCAACCCGCCTTCTACGCCTCCGGCGTATTGAATGAAACCCAGTTTTCTGAACCTGTTCATGAAAAAACTCACGCGTGAACGCGTGGTTCCGACCATATCGGCCAGCATTTCCTGACTTATCTTGGGAACGACGGTCTCGGGCACCCCTTCCTTGCCAAAATGAGCCAGCAATAGAAGAACGCGGGCCAGCCGCTTTTCGCTGGAGTTAAAAAGCTGGTCAACTAAATCCTCTTCATAACGGATATTCCGCGACAGCAAATACGCCACGAACATATCCGAAAACGCATGTTCGCGATGGAGGGCTTCCATCATCGCCTTCTTGTCGATCTTCAGAAGCTCGCAATCCGTCATTGCAGACGCCGATCCCATGCGCACCGCCTGGCCTGCCAGCGCTCCCTCTCCAAAGAAGTTTTTCTCACTTAACATGCCGATGGTTGCTTCCCGTCCGGTCTGGGACACCACGGTGAGCTTCACTTTGCCGGATTGGATATAGAAGACCGCGTCTGCCCCGTCCCCTTGCGCGAAAATGGTCTGCTTCTTGCCGACGGATACATTCTTTCTGCCATCGCCGATGGTAGCGAGGAACGTGTTGGGATCGAACTCGCGCTTCTTTTTGCCAACTATTGCTGAACTCATTAACAGTAAGTTTACTCCAGTAGGGTCATGGGTTGGCACAATTCGTGACTTATCTCGCCGAAGTGAGTTTATTCTGGGACTCGGTTGGTTTGGACAGTCATGGTTACCGCCCAGTTACTTTTCTGCACCCGCCAATCGCCGGTCCCGATGCGGCTCTGTACGCGGCTGGCCAGTGCCAAGCTCACACTTTTCCTTCGGTTTAGCCCCACAAGTGGGGCAGCGTACCGCCAGCGCGCGTTTGTCTTTGGCTGTCATGACTGCATATTGCATCATTGCCGTACCGCAATCTGGTCAATTGTGACCAGTGCATCCACGTCGGAAGCCAAAATTCCTGGTTTATTTATGAAAGCGCGTTTCTCGTCGATATCCGCGAGCAAGAACGAGAATCGTGCCATCCACGGCCTCGGCTCGCATTGGATGTTCGATGGTGCCAGAGGGCGACTGCACCTTCTCGAACTGAGCGTTATTGATCAGACTTTAAAGTTCCGGGGTGAGAAGGTTACTTACGGAACTATTTGCGAGCGAGACCAAGTCGTCTCGGTTTCGTCCGGAAATCGCGCCTTTCCATCCGCGCAACCCGCAGCAGCAGAGCACCATCGGGCAAGCCCAGGATGATCAGGCATAAGGAAACACAATGCGTATCATCCCGTCCATTCGTTCGTTGCTGTTCGCGCTCATAGTGCTGGCCATCTCGGCGGCCTCATTCGCGCAAATCGGTATCTCCATTAATATCGCCCCACCTGCGCTGCCCGTATACGAGCAACCGCCCCTGCCCGCCCAGGGCTATATGTGGACGCCTGGATATTGGGCCTACAGTGACGGCGATTACTATTGGGTGCCAGGAACGTGGGTGATGGCGCCGCAAGTCGGGTTCCTCTGGACTCCGGGCTATTGGGGTTGGGGCAACGGCGGATATGCTTTCAATGAAGGTTATTGGGGTCCGCATGTAGGTTTCTACGGCGGGATCAATTATGGCTACGGATACACCGGCGAGGGATACCAGGGCGGACGCTGGGATAATGGACAGTTTGCCTACAATCGTTCGGTGAACAACGTGAACGTCACCAACATTCACAATACCTACAACACTACGGTGATCAACAATACGACCGTGAATCGCGTGAGCTACAACGGCGGCAGCGGCGGGATCACCACGCGTCCAAGCGCTCAAGAGCAGACCGCGGCCCGCGAGAAACATATCGCGCCTGTCGCGGCTCAAACCCAACATGCGCAGGCTGCCCGCGCCAACCCGCAGCAACGGGTTTCCGTGAATCAGGGCAAGCCGGCAGTCGCAGCCACCCCGAAGCCAGGAGCATTCAACGATCGCGCCGCTGTACCGGCCAAAGAAGCAGGAGCACCTTATAAACCTGCAGTTAACCGCGCGGCGGCGCAACCGCCGTCCAATACGCCGGTTCCGCGTCCGGGGAACAGCGTTCCTAAGCCCGGTACTGCAGAACCCGCATCGCACAATGATGCGCCTCGTCCCCCAAGCGCTCCGGAGAAGGCAAGTGCGCCTCGTCCGGAGAACACGCCGCACACAGCACAGAATGCACCTCGTCCTGAAAGCACACCAGAGAACGCTCCTAATCAGGAGGCTGCGCCTCGCTCAGAGACGGCTTCGCGTCCGCAGAACGCGCCGCATCCAGAAACAGCGGCCCGACCCGAGACTGAGCCCCACGCTCAAAGCCAACCTCATCCAGAGGCTGCTCCCCGAGCTGAAGCCCATCCAGAGAGTGCGCCTAAACCAGAGAAAGAGGCCGCTCCGGAAGAACGGCGGCCGCAGTAACAGAACCGGCGGCTTCCACGAGACGGCTCGTAGCACAGGCTACGGGCCGCTCGTTTGTGGTCTTGCTCGATGTTCCCGTCATGCTGTGACCACCTTCGCCGGCCAACTCTTTACGAATGCTCCGAAACGGTCGAGTGCCTTGGCGAAATTGTCTCCAGTGGCGGCAAAGCCCAGGCGAAAATGCGAGGGCGCATCGAAGCAATCACCGGGGGCCAGCAAGATTCCACGCTCGGTGGCGGCCTGACAGAAGGGGCGAGCATTTTCTATGTTCAGCTGGTCTCCGCTCACCAACCAAGGGAACGCGGTCATGCCGCCTTGCGGCGGAATCCAGCCTAGTACGTCACAATGGTCCGCCATGAAGCGCTCAAGCAGCTTGAGGTTCCGCGTGGCGACTTCCTGGGTCTTGCCGAGCACGGCGTCACGTTCGCGGATGGCGATTTCCGAAAGAATCTCTCCCGTCGTGCTGTTGCAGATCGAGAAGTAGGCGCGCGCGGTCCAGTATTGCTGGCGGCGCCGGGCGTTGTGTTCGATCATCCATCCCGTACGCACGCCGGCAATAGAAAATGCCTTCGACAGGTCGCCGATCACGGTGGCGTGCGGCAAGCGCGCCGCCGATTTAGTTGGCCTTCCGTGATAGATGGGATGGTAGACCTCGTCACTCACCAACTGGATTCCGCGCTCGGCGCTGAAGTCGTGCAGGGCTTCCATTTCGCCGTCGCCGATGGTCGCGCCCGTGGGGTGGTGCGGACTGTTGACCAAGATGAGCTTGGTCTTCGAGTCGGCGAGCCGCTTGATCTCCTCGAGGTCGATGCGGAAGCCGTTCTCGCGGTGCACGCGATAGAAGCGGGTTTCCAGGCCGAGGGATTCCGGAAGAGCCGAGAAAGTAGCGAAACCCGGCAGCGGGAGGATTACGTTCGCGCCGGGCTCGGCGGCCAGCCACATCACGGCCACCAGCGCCTCGGAGGCGCCGGTCACGATTTGGACGGTCTCTACCGGAACACCTTGCATTTCAGCGATTGCCTCACGCAGACTGTCGGCGCCGGCGGGGCGGCTGTAGACCAGCTTGTGGTGCAGGAAGCGGTGGCGCGTTTCGTCGTCGGCGAGGGCGAGGATGTCATTTACGGTCCAGGTCGGTCCGGTGCTCGCGGCGAGGTCGAATTCTATGTCGTGTTCGTACTGGTCCAACCAGGCATCGAGCAGAAATGCCTTGAGTTGCATGCGAGCACCTCGAAGGAAGAGCTGACTGCCGTTATTGATTCTGTGAGTTGGCCCACGGATGATTTTTTTAGCTTACGAGCGATGAGAATCCCGCTCCCCCACTGCCCATTGCGGCGAAATATCGGAAGCTTGCACGCATCTCTGCATCTGTGAGCACAGATAGAACATCATAAAAAACATCCCGATGCGCATCCTCGTCGGCAATTTTGTCACTTGCTCAGTCCCTGTCGCCGACTGCTACACTTTGGCGGATAAGAGTGCTTGGCGGGGGCGGGATTTTGGCACCGCGGGCGAGTCTAAGGGCGCTGAGTTATGAGCACAATCTGTCGCGGCCCGTGATCCGGCTGTGGAATGACGATTACCACGTGGCGGCGTGACCAGCCAAAGTGATTTTGTTGAGGCCGACGTTCAACCGCATTTCAGACAACTTGGATAATCAAGGATACCCGAATGAGTACGAAAACTGTGGTGCTTCCGAAATCCGCGAACGTCGTTCCGATGACGGCGAAGACAGGCAATGTTTCCGAACTTCTCCAACGGTACAGCTCCAGCGCCATTCGGTTTGCTGGAACCGATGACTCGCTTTACGAAAGGCACCTGGTATTTGACCGGGCGATCGACCCAGAGGCATCGAGCGCACGGGAAAAATTCGAGGCGTTCTCCCGGTCTGTGCGCGACGTCCTGGCGCAACGCTGGGTGCTGACGAAGAACACCTATGAGCAGCAGAACGCCAAGCGGATCTATTACCTTTCCATGGAGTTCCTCCTTGGGCGATCGCTGGCCAACAACATCACGAACCTATTGGTTGATCCTGTGATCCAGCAGGTGGTCAAAGAGAAGAGCATCGATTGGCTGGAATTGATCGAGCAGGAACCGGACGCGGGCCTGGGGAACGGAGGCTTGGGCAGGCTCGCCGCCTGCTTCCTTGATTCGATGGCTACCATGCAACTCCCCGCCACCGGTTATGGACTGCGCTACGAGTACGGCATGTTTCGGCAGTCATTTGTGAATGGCTGGCAGCGGGAAGATCCCGACAACTGGCTGCGCGACGGAGATCCATGGGAGATCACCCGCGAGCACGAGAAAGTAGAAGTCAAGCTCAATTGCAGCTTCAAACTGCGGGACGGACATGTTGAGGTCATTCCGAACCGGCCATCCAGCTTGTTTGGCATACCTTATGATCGACCAGTGGTGGGTTACGGCGGAAAGACCATCAACACTCTGCGACTGTGGGCCGCGGCTGCCCCAGATTATTTCGATTTTCAGGAATTCGGCACTGGCGACTTCGTAGGCGCACTGGGCGGAACGCTTCAAGCAGAATCTCTGACTCGGGTGTTGTATCCCGACGATTCCACGACTGCCGGACAAGAGCTGAGATTTCTGCAAGAGTATTTCCTCGTCGCCTGCTCCCTGGCCGATCTGGTGCGCCGCTTTTTACGCCACAATACGGATTGGGAAAAGTTGCCCGGGAAGGCATCTATCCAACTCAACGACACGCATCCTTCGATGTCGGTTGCTGAATTGATGCGCATCCTTTTGGATGATGCGCACCTCGGATGGGACTTGGCGTGGGACCTGACGAAGAAGACGCTTGCCTACACCAACCACACTCTGTTGCCTGAAGCCTTGGAGAAATGGCCGGTACGGTGGTTTGAGACTCTGCTTCCCCGGCAGTTGGAGATCATTTACGAGGTCAACCGCCGGCTGCTCGATGAGGTTCGCGTCCGCTTTCCGAACGATGAGGGACGCGTCGAACGCATCAGCCTGGTGGAAGAGGGAAGTTCGCGCAAGATTCGCATGGCGAACCTCGCCATCGTCGGCTCGCACAGTACCAACGGTGTCGCCGCTGTCCATTCCAAGCTGCTGCGGACGACAACGGTTAAGGATCTCGCCGAAATGTTTCCCGAGCGTTTCAATAACAAGACCAACGGAGTTACGCCGCGCCGCTGGCTGCTGGAATCGAATCCCGAACTGGCGCGCACAATCACGGAAGCGATCGGCGACAAGTGGATCACAGACCTCGGCCAACTCAAGCAGCTCAAGCCGATGGCCGGAGATGCCAACTTCCAGAAAGCATTCCGCGCAGCCAAACGCGACGCCAAAACACGGTTTGCCCAATGGCTCAAGACAACCTCCGGGCAGGTTGTCGATCCTGACACAATCTTCGACAGCCACATCAAACGCATTCACGAATATAAACGGCAACTGCTGAACGCACTGCGCATCATCGTTTGCTATAACCGGCTGCGGGAAAATCCGAAGATGGAGATGGTGCCGCGCACATTCTTCTTCGCCGGTAAAGCGGCGCCAGCGTATCACCTTGCCAAGCTCATTATAAAATTCATCAACAACCTTGCAGGGACGATCGATGGCGACCCCATCGTGCGTGGTCGCATGAAGGTTCTCTTTCTCCCTGAGTACAATGTTTCACTAGCAGAACGGCTGATTCCGGCGAGCGACGTCTCCAACCAGATTTCAACTGCCGGCTATGAAGCCAGCGGCACGAGCAACATGAAATTCATGATGAACGGAGCCTTAACGGTCGGCACGCTCGATGGCGCGACCATCGAAATGGCTGAGGAAGCCGGGAAAGAGAACCTCTTCCTGTTCGGCCTGACCGTCGAGCAAGTGCAAAACAGCCAAGCCTGGTACAACCCGCACTGGCACTACGAACATGAGCCGGAGACGAAGGCCGCTCTGGACCTCATTTTCTCCGATTACTTCAGCCGCAACGAACCGGGAACATTTTCTCCGCTGCGCGATACGCTCTTGACGACGGATCACTACATGCATCTGGCGGATCTGACCTCCTACTGTCAGGCCCAGGATCGGCTGGGTGAACTGTACGCCAGCCCGCATGAATGGGCGCGTAAAGCCATTCTGAACGTCGCGAGTTCAGGGAAGTTCTCGAGCGATCGTACAATTCACGAATATACGACCGAGATTTGGAAGGCGGACCCATGCCCAATACCTTAGAAAAAAACTCCGTGGCAAAAGGCCCAGAGATCTCGCCGCTCGCCGGCAAACCTGCTCCAAAAGAAATGCTGATTGACGTGGCGCATTTGGTGAAAGAGTACTACGAGCGCAAGCTCGACCTGAGCGACCGTAATCAGTTGGTCGCGTTTGGCACCAGCGGGCACCGCGGCTCTGCGCTTCACGGCGCTTTCAACGAACCCCACATTTTGGCCATCACCCAGGCGATCTGCGAGTATCGCCGAGGACAGGGGATCGACGGCCCGCTCTACATGGGGAAAGATACCCACGCAATATCCGGTCCTGCGCAGCGCACGGCTCTGGAAGTCTTGGCGGCTAACGGTGTTGAGACCATCATTCAGGAGAACGATGGTGTAACTCCGACTCCGGTGATCTCGCGCGCGATTCTGGTTTATAACCGTGGCCGCAAAGACCACTTCGCCGATGGCATCGTCATTACACCCTCACACAATCCGCCTGAGGATGGAGGCTTCAAATACAACCCTCCCAACGGAGGACCTGCCGATACCGACGTGACCGGCTGGGTGCAGGACCGCGCGAACGAATTGTTGCGGACGGGAAACGCAGGGGGCAAGCGTGTTCCATTTGAGAAAGCCATCCGAGCCGCCAGCACGCACCAGGAAGACTTCGTCCTGCCCTACGTTCGAGATCTGAAAAACGTCGTGGACATCGATGCTATTCGCGGCGCCCACCTCAAGCTTGGCGTGGATCCCCTCGGGGGCGCTTCCCAGCCCTATTGGGGGCCGATCAACTCGATTTATGGATTGGACATTGTTGTGGTTAATCCAATCATCGACCCGACCTTCTCCTTCATGACAGTGGATCACGACGGGAAGATCCGCATGGATTGTTCGAGTCCGTATGCCATGGCGCGGCTCGTGGGGCTGAAGGATCAATACCAGGTGGCTTTCGCCAACGATACCGACGCCGACCGGCACGGGATTGTCACTCCCGTTGCCGGGTTGATGAATCCGAATCATTACCTTGCAGTCGCGATTCAATATCTGCTCACACACCGGCCGCAGTGGCTTCAAGATGTCGCCGTGGGAAAAACGCTGGTGAGCAGCAGCATGATTGACAGGGTCGTAGAAAAACTCGGCCGTCAGTTGCGTGAAGTGCCAGTTGGTTTCAAGTGGTTTGTACCGGGACTTGTCGACGGCTCGTATTGTTTCGGAGGAGAAGAGAGCGCCGGAGCAAGTTTTCTCCGCCGCGACGGGACGGTATGGACGACCGATAAGGATGGGCCAATCATGGATTTGCTTGCCGCTGAGATCACAGCGCGCACAGGAAAGGATCCGGGAGAGCATTACCGGGAACTGACCGCGGAATTCGGCACTCCTTATTACACCCGCATCGACGCGCCGGCCACACCCGAACAGAAAGCAAGATTGCAAGAGCTTACACCCGAAGCTGTCAAGGAATCGGATTTGGCGGGCGAGCCGATCACTTCCAAACTCACCCGAGCCCCGGGCAATCAGGCTCCGATTGGCGGGCTGAAAGTCATAGCAAAAAGTGGGTGGTTTGCTGCCCGGCCCTCAGGCACGGAGAACATCTACAAGATCTACGCGGAGAGCTTCAAGAGCCAGTCTCATCTGGGCGCAATCCTGAGCGAAGCGGAGGAGATGGTGAACAACGCGCTCAATTCTGGAGCGCAACAGTGAGGCCGGATATCCAGGTCTCATTTTCCGGACGTGCAAGCCCTGCGTGAGCAATCTCAACTGCGGGGAACCCGGTTCCGCAGTTCGCGTTCGACGGCAGTCCAGACGATCCTTACGTCGAATCATGCTGGTAGCGACTCTGACACTTTGCCTTATCATTCGATACTTGTCAGCAAAGCTCCTGGTGGGAAGAATTTCGGCGCAAAGGACGTGTGCGGATCTGATGGAGTGCATCCCGGCCCGTGCAGAAATGTTGAGAAACCTTTCGTTCGGATGCGCGGTCTTATGAACGGGCCAGTGACACGACATGCACTTTTTAGGATTTCGTGTGTGGGAAGAAGTAAAAGAGCTACGATTGATGACTCCTTCCCTCACTGATTTGACTCTAAATGTGCAAAGGGCGGGAAAGGGTAACGAATATGGCAGCAAGAGCAGAAGCAATAACCGGGCGTCCGGCGGCCAAACGCCAAGCATGGAAAAATCTAACTTCTCACTATAAACAGTTTCGCGATATACACCTGCGGCAGCTCTTTGCCGAGGACCTGATGCGAGGAGAGCGCATGGCGCTCGAGGCTGTGGGCCTCTATCTCGACTATTCGAAGAACCGGGTGACCGACGAAACCCTCAGGCTGCTTTTTCAACTCGCCGAGGAATCGCGCCTGAGAGAACGAATTGACGCCATGTTCAACGGGAAGAAAATCAACATCACAGAAAACCGGGCAGTCTTGCACACCGCTCTGCGCGCTCCGAAAGGCGCCACAATTCTGGTGGATGGAAAGAACGTGGTGCCAGAGGTGCATGCGGTGCTCGACAAGATGGCGGATTTCTCAAATCGAGTACGGAGCGGCGAATGGAAGGGGCACACCGGCAAGCGTATTCGTAATGTGATTAACGTCGGGATCGGAGGCTCCGATCTCGGGCCAGTCATGGCTTATGAAGCGCTCAAGTATTACAGTGAGCGCGCCATGACCTTCCGCTTTGTGTCCAACGTGGATGGCACCGACTTCGCGGAAGCCGTACGGGATCTCGACCCGTCGGAAACCATGTTTATTATCTCCTCCAAAACCTTTACCACGCTTGAGACCATGACCAATGCCAACACCGCTCGCGCCTGGTCGGTTGCCGGATTCGGAGGTGATGAGAGCTCGGTAGCAAAGCATTTTGTTGCTGTTTCCACCAACGCCGTCGAAGTGGCGAAGTTCGGAATCGACACCGCCAACATGTTCGAGTTCTGGGACTGGGTGGGGGGGCGCTATTCGATGGACTCAGCCATCGGGCTTTCTACGATGGTGGCCATCGGCCCGGATAACTTCCGAGCGATGCTCGACGGCTTTCATCAGATGGACGAACACTTCCGAACCGCCCCGTTCGGGGCCAATATGCCCGTGCTCATGGGCCTGCTCGCTCTCTGGTACAACGACTTCTTCGGCGCGCAGACCGTGGCGGTGTTGCCCTATGAACAATACCTGAAGCGATTCCCCGCCTATCTGCAGCAACTCACGATGGAGAGCAACGGCAAGCACGTCACGCTCAAAGGAAAAAAAGTGGCTCACGATACTAGCCCCATTTACTGGGGCGAACCGGGAACCAACGGGCAACACTCGTTTTATCAACTGATCCATCAGGGAACCCGGCTGATTCCCTGCGACTTCATCGCTTTTGACAAGCCTCTGAACCGTGTCGGCCGCCATCACGACATGTTGCTTGCCAATGTGTTCGCCCAGACGGAAGCGCTGGCGTTTGGCAAAACGGTTGAGCAAGTGAAGGCAGAAGGCACGCCCGATTGGCTCGTCCCACACCGCGTCTTTGAAGGGAACCGTCCTTCGAACACGATCCTGGCGGATCAGTTGACGCCGGAAGTTCTTGGCAAACTGGTGGCGTTGTACGAACATTCGGTCTTCACTCAGGGCGTAATGTGGAACATCGATTCATTCGATCAGTGGGGAGTTGAACTCGGCAAGGTGCTGGCACAACGCATCATTCCTGAACTCGAGAACGAGACGGATCCTGTGCTCAACCACGATAGCTCAACCAATACTTTGATTCTTCGTTACCGCAAAGGTAAGGAGCAAGCTTGACCACTGTGGAGGACGGGCGTCCTCCATGGGGGTTTTGTTTAAGAGTTTTTTTCAACAAGGAGATACAGATGCAACTTGGAATGATCGGTCTTGGAAGGATGGGCGCCAACATGGTACGGCGCCTCATTAATAAGGGACACAACTGTGTTGTGTTCGACAGGTCGTCACAAGCCGTAACTGACTTGGTCAAAGAGAAGGCCACCGGCGCTACTTCGCTCGCAGAGTTTGTGAAGAAGCTTGAGAAGCCACGGGCTATTTGGCTCATGGTTCCTGCCGCGGTTGTCGACCAGACCATCACCGATCTACTTCCCCACCTCGATGCGGGCGACATCCTGATCGACGGTGGAAATTCTTACTATATTGACGACATTCGGCGCGCTAAGGAACTTGCGTCCAAGCGGATTCACTACGTGGACGTTGGCACGAGTGGTGGTGTCTGGGGTCTGGAGCGAGGCTACTGCATGATGATTGGTGGAGAAAACGAAGTCATTCAGCGGCTCGACCCGATCTTCTCAGCCCTCGCGCCGGGGATTGGTGACATACCGCGCACGCCCGGCCGAGACAAGATCGGCGGCACCGCCGAGCACGGATATCTGCATTGTGGTCAAAACGGCGCCGGTCATTTCGTCAAGATGGTTCACAACGGGATCGAGTACGGAATTATGGCCGCGTATGCTGAGGGGCTGAGCATTCTCCGTTCAGCCAACATTGGCAAGCAAGAAAACGCTGCCGCCGATGCTGAAACTACGCCGCTGCGGAATCCCGAAGAGTACCAATACGACCTGAACTTGCGTGATGTAACCGAAGTGTGGCGCCGTGGAAGCGTGATCGCCTCGTGGTTGCTGGATCTGACGGCTGGTGCGTTGGTTCAGGATGCAAGTCTGTCGCAGTTTGCCGGCCGCGTTTCCGACTCTGGCGAAGGGCGCTGGACGATCAAGGCCGCGATCGACGAAGCAGTGCCAGTGCCGGTTCTGACCGCGGCCCTCTACGAGCGATTCAGTTCGCGGGGAGAGGCTGACTTTGCCAACAAACTATTGTCCGCAATGCGCTTTCAGTTTGGCGGGCACTTGGAAAAATCCGAAGGCAAGACGAGAGTGGCATAAGGAGATGTCTGTGACCGCCCATTGGGACGCGCTGATGTTTTTCGATGCAACCGGTAAGGTGGCGTGCAAGAAGATATTTCCTGCGTTGTAGGTAATTCTGAAGCGCGGCACCTCAATATTCCGGTCGTTGTGGTCGCGTGGCGACCGGCGATCTGACAGCCTGAATCTTTGGAGCCAAGGCCAAGTGAACGAATCAATCCAAACCGTGCTTGTCGATGTAGACAATGCAAAACGAACGATCCGGCCTGGCGTGACTACGGGCTTGAAGCATTCCACCTGGGAACAGGCGGAAGGCAGTCCCTTGCCGCTGGGCGTCACTTGGATTGAAGAGGAGCAGGCGTTCAACTTTGCGGTTCATTCCGAGCATGCCGAAAGCGTCACGCTGCTGCTCTACACTTCCAAAGATTTGGTCAATCCGCTGCTGGAGTACCGTTTCGATTTTCTGCATAACAAATCAGGACAGATTTGGCACTGCCGGATACCCATCGCTGAAATTGGCGAGGCACGTTACTACGCATACTCCGTCGCGGGCGAGGCTGTTTTCTATACTCACAGCTTTGATCCGCAAAAGGTTCTGCTCGACCCTTATGCGCAGGGTGTGTGTTTCCCCCCTGATTTTGATCGCAAGGCGGCAATGCGCGAAGGATCGAACGCAGGTCGCGCACCTCTGGGAGTGCTGGCGGCTCACCGCCCGGTTTTCGATTGGAGTGGAGTCCGGTCACCACGTCACGAATCGGACGCAATCATTTACGAACTGCACGTGAGGGGCTTCACGAAGAACTCCAACTCAGGAGTAGATCCATCTCGGGCGGGCACGTATGCGGGACTAGTGGAGAAAATCCCCTATTTGAAAGATCTCGGGATCACAGCAGTTGAGCTGATGCCGATCTTCCAACGCGATCCGCAGGAGGGCGACTATTGGGGCTACATGCCTTTGAATTTTTTTGCGCCCCACGCCCAGTACGCGAGTACCAGCGAGGGTTATGAACAACATCTTGAATTTAGAAATATGGTGAAGGCGTTTCATCAAGCGGGCATCGGCATAGTGCTTGACGTTGTGTACAACCACACCTGCGAAGGCGATCACCGAGGTCCAATATACAGCTACAAGGGAATCGACAGCGCGGCCTATTACATGATGTCGGGCGACCCCGCAACTCCATACGCGAATTACTCAGGTACAGGCAACACGCTGAATTTCGGCCAGGCGCACGTGCGCAAAATGGTGATGGACAGCTTGCGTTACTGGAAGCAGGAGATGCACATCGATGGCTTCCGCTTTGATCTGGCATCCGTTTTCAGTCGGAATGAAGATGGGTCGCTCAACTGGGGTCACGCTCCTATTTTCAGTGAAATCGCGGCTGATCCGGAGTTGGGCCGCTTACACTTGATCGCGGAACCCTGGGACACCGGCGCCTTTCAACTTGGCCGCGGGTTCCCCGGCATAACCTGGCTGCAGTGGAATGGAAGGTTCCGCGACGATGTGCGCCGTTTTGTTAAAGGCGATGCGGGAATGGTCCCTGATATCATGAGGCGCATCTACGGCAGCGACGATTTGTTTCCCGACAGCCGAGCCGACGCCTATCACGCTTACCAGAGCGTGAACTACATAACTTCGCACGACGGCTTCACCTTGTACGATCTCGTCGCTTACAACGAAAAGCACAACTGGGCAAATGGCAACAACAACCGGGACGGCATGAACGACAACTATAGCTGGAACTGTGGGCACGAAGGTGACGAGGGTGCGCCCGCTGATGTTCTGGCGCTCCGTCGCAAGCAGGTGAAGAATTTGTTTTGCTTGCTCATGCTGTCGAACGGGACTCCAATGTTTCGCGCTGGCGATGAATTCCTGAACACGCAGTTCGGCAACAACAATCCCTACAACCAGGACAACACCACGGGATGGCTCGACTGGAGCCAGCTTCCCGCAAATCAGGACATCTTTCATTTCTTCAAGAGCCTGATTGCGTTTCGCAAAAGCCATCCAGGGCTGAGTCGTAGTCGCTTCTGGCGCGAAGATGTCGACTGGTATGGTACTAGCGAGAGGGCTGACTTGTCCTATGACTCCCACAGCTTGGCCTTCTGCCTGCATGGCGCTTCTCAAAACGACGATGACATTTACGTGATGATCAACGCGTACTGGGAGAAATTGGAGTTCCATGTTCAGGAAGGCTTGGCGCGGGAGTGGACGAGAATCGTGGATACATCCCTGCCCAGCCCCGACGATTTCTCCGACCGCGGGGTTCCTCTAGGAGCGATCAGTTACGTCGCCTCTCCGAGATCGGTTGTTGTACTGCTTCGAAGGAGGTAGCGCCGGCATCTTGTCGGCGGCCACGAGGGAAGTCTCGGCCCCAGCCGAACACTGGGGTCGCTGCGGGCCGGGTTGGCGGACTGTGCTTGTATTCCGGCGAATGCATGATAAGATATGACCGTTAACGTACACGATACGTTATTGACGCCCCAAGACGCAGGCTCTACGGCTGGGGTAACAGCAAGCAAAAACGGCCCGCAGAATGTATTTCCTGGGAATTGACGTAGGCACTGGAGGTACGCGCGCACTCATCATCGATGAGCAGGGGCGTGTGATCGCGTCGGCCACGGAAGAGCATCAGGCCTTTGCGTCTCCCCAGATCGGATGGGCAGAACAAGACCCTGATGATTGGTGGCAGGCATGCGGTGTAGCCGTGCGCGAGGCGTTGGGAAAAGGTGATCTTCGCGGCAATCAGATTGCCTGCGTTGGTTTATCTGGACAAATGCACGGGGCCGTCTTGCTCAATGATCACGGGCGTGTCGTGCGTCCTGCGCTCATCTGGTGCGACGTCAGAACGGAAAGGCAAAGTCAGGACCTGACCGCCAAAGTCGGAATCGACCGGCTGATCGAACTCACTTGTAATCCTGCACTCACCAACTTCACGTTAACCAAATGCCTCTGGGTCCGGGAGAACGAACCCGAGAACTGGAGCGGAGTGCGCTCGGTTATGCTGCCCAAGGACTACGTGCGATTTCGGCTAACTGGTGAGCGGGCCACCGACGTGTCGGATGCCTCCGGTACTCTGATGCTCGACGTGGCTCACCGTCGCTGGTCGAAGGAGATTCTGGAACTCGTTCAACTGGATAAATCGCTGCTGCCCAATCTGTACGAATCTCCTGAGATCAGTGGGAATATCTCGGCCGAGGGCGCAGCCGCTACCGGCTTGCAAGCCGGAACTCCCGTCGTGGCTGGCGCGGGAGATCAAGCGGCGGGCGCGGTCGGCATGGGTGTGGTTTCAGCCGGAACCGTCAGCGCAACCATCGGAACCTCCGGTGTCGTTCTTGCTGCGACGAGCGGCCCAGCGCTTGATCCGAAGGGAAGGCTCCATACATTTTGTCATGCTGTTCCTGGGCGCTGGATGGTAATGGGCGTGACGCAAGCGGCGGGCCTTTCGCTTCGTTGGTTCCGGGATCAGTTCGGAGCGGGGACTAACGGCCACTGTGATCCTCATAGCGATTCCTATGACACGCTGACTGCCGTCGCTGCGAACGCTCCTCCGGGAAGCGACGGCTTGCTCTGGGCTCCTTACCTTATGGGCGAGCGCACGCCTTACCTCGACCCCGCGGCACGAGGCGGGCTGGTTGGACTCACGGCGTCCCACACGCGCGCGCATGTAATTCGGGCGATCCTCGAAGGGGTTGCTTTCAGCTTGCGGGACACTCTCACGATTTTTCACGAAATCGGAGTCCCCGTGGAAGCCGTTCGTTTGGGCGGTGGTGGCGCCAGATCGCCACTGTGGCGCCAAATTCAAGCCGACGTCTATGGACGACGGGTTGAGATCGTCGAGGCCGGAGAAGGCGCCGCTTATGGAGCCGCGATTCTAGCGGGTGTTGGAGCAAAAGCGTGGCCCACCGTCGATGCTGCCTGCGAGGCTGTAGTACGCGTCGCCGGACGCATCGATCGGAACTCCAGCGACTCGGCCGCTCTGGACAAGGTTTATGCAATGTACCGGCGCATCTATCCGGCAATGAAGTCGATTCTAAACTGACAGCCTTTAGGGCATGGAGACCAGGTGACGACAAACACGGAGAACTACCAACCTCGTCCGGAACATAAATTCTCTTTCGGTCTGTGGACAGTCGGCAATCGCGGGCGCGATCCGTTTGGAGATTTCGTGCGTCCACCGATTTCTCCGGCCGAGATTGTCTCCATGCTGGCGGAAGTCGGCGCCTGGGGCGTCAACTTGCACGACAACGATCTGGTGCCAATTGATGCGACTCCTGCCGAACGTGACTGCCTTGTTCGCTGCTTTAAGAAAGCCTGCGACGCCAGTGGGATTGTGATTCCGATGACGACTGTCTCGCTTTTCTTCCATCCGGTTTTTCGCGACGGGGCTTTCACCGCCAATGATCCTGAGGTGCGTGCCTACGCTCTGCAGAAAACGATGCGTGCCATGGACATTGGCGCGGAGCTGGGAGCAAAGATTTTTGTTTTGTGGGGGGGGCGGGAAGGCGTTGAGACTGACGCTTGCCGCCGTGCGGATGAGGCTATCAAACATTTGCGCGAGGCCATCAACTATCTTTGCGAATACAATATCGAGCGCGGCTACGGCATGAAGTTTGCTTTGGAAGCCAAGCCCAACGAGCCACGGGCGGACATCTACATGGCCACCACCGGGAATTATCTCGGCTTCATTCCCACCCTTGATCATCCTGAAATGGTCGGGGTCAATCCTGAAGTCGCGCATGAGCAAATGTCTGGACTCAATTTCATGCATGCTGTGGCGCAGGCTTGGGACGCAGGCAAACTCTTTCACATTGATCTGAACGATCAAATGCCGGGCCGATTCGATCAGGATCTTCGTTTTGGTTCGTCCAACTTGAAGTCAGCGTTCTGGCTGGTCAAGTTTCTCGAAGACGTCGGATACGAAGGGCCGCGTCACTTCGATGCGCATGCTTACCGGACCGAGGACTATGAAGGCGTGAAGGATTTCGCCCGTGGTTGCATGCGGACCTACCTGATCCTCAAAGAGAAAGCTATTCGCTGGAGTGCCGATGCAGAAATCCAGGGAATTCTTCGCGAGCTTTCGGCCAATGGAAATGGTATTCCCAAGCTGGGTAACTATTCGAAGGAGAACGCACTCCAGTTACTTACGCATGCGTTCGATAAAGACACGATCCTCAAAAAGCGTTTGCCCTACGAGCGTCTCGATCAGCTAACGATCGATGTCCTGCTCGGCGTAAGGTGAATTCGACTAAGTTTCTTCTCAAACATCGTAGCCCAAGGAATAACGAACCATGACGATGGCCATGTTGGTCGCACCGAGGCTCGTGCATTTGTCCGCGGTAGATGTCGTCATTATTTCTTTCTACTTTGTATTGGTGTTGGGGATCGGCTATTACCTACGCGGGCGGGCCAATACCGGCGAAGACTTTTTCATGGCGGGGCGGGAGATGACGGCGTGGGTCGCGGGTTTGAGTTTTCTCTCGGCCAATCTGGGGGCGCTCGAATTGATGGGCTGGGCTGGATCGGCCTACCAGTACGGCATTCTGGCGACGCATTGGTATTGGATCGGCGCCATTCCGGCGATGCTGTTTCTGGCGCTGGTCATGATGCCGTTCTACTACATTTCCAAAACCCACTCAGTGCCGGGATACTTGAAGCTGCGTTTCGGTGAACCGGCGCGTGCCTTGTCCGCGGTTTCTTTCGCTTTCATGACCGTGCTCATGAGCGGCGTGAACATGTTCGCAATGGCCAAGGTTATGCAGATCGTGCTCGGATGGGACATTAATTTCAGCATCTGGATTTCGTCGCTGACGGTTGCGATTTACGTAACCTTGGGCGGTCTGCGCTCGGCCATCTTTAATGAAGTGCTGCAATTTTTCTTGATCTGGGCGGGCGCTCTGCTGATCCCGATTCTTGGATTGTACGAAGCCGGGGGGTGGGCCAGCCTTAAGCTGCAGATTGCGCAGCGGGCATCGGAACAGTACATTCATCTCTGGTCCGGCCTGGGTTCGTTCACCGGCAATCCCATGGGCATCCACTGGACCGGCATTGTGTTTGGGCTGGCCTCGATTATTTCGATGGGCTACTGGACAACCGACTTCCTCGTGGTGCAGCGTATTCTGGCGGCCAAAGATATTCGCAGCGCCGAACTGGCGCCGATTATTGGAGCCGGATTCAAGATGTTCGTGCCGGTGATCGTGATTCTGCCCGGACTGCTCGGCCTTGCCGTGTTGCCGGTGAAGTTGGTTCCGGAATCGGTGGCCGCAGTAACCGGTGGCCACAGTTACAACGACGTTCTCCCGCTCATGCTCGCGCGCTATTGCGGACCTGGACTGCTCGGCCTCGGAGTTACAGCGCTGATTGCGGGCTTCATGTCCGGAATGGCGGGAAATGTCAGCGCATTCACGACCGTGTGGACCTATGACATCTACCGTCCTCTGATCAATAGTAAGGGTACCGACCATCATTACGTGAATATGGGGAGGTGGACCACGGTCATCGGCGTGCTGATCAGCGTGGGCACCGCCTACTTGGTAATGCAGTTCGCCAGCATCATGGATTACGTGCAAGCGCTGTTCAGCTTCTTCATTGCTCCACTCTTCGGGACGGTCGTGTTGGGGATGCTCTGGAAACGCGCGACAGGCCCGGCGGGATTCTGGGGATTGCTGTGCGGGACGCTTTCGTCGATCAGCATGTGGGCCTGGGTAAAAGTTGATCCTACGGCACTCCGTTACGTGGCACTCTCGCCCCACGCCAAAGGACTGGCCCAGGATATGTATCAAGCACTCTGGTCTTTCATCGTATGCGTCACTGTAACCGTGGGGGTCAGTCTGTCAACCAAGCCGATGGCGGACAGCGCATTGACGGGCTTGGTGTATGGGCTGACCGAAGTTCCCGCGGTCGGAGACGTTCCGCTGTATCAGAAGCCCCTTTTCTGGGCGGCTGTGGTGACCGTCATTTTCATCGCACTAAATATCATTTTCTGGTAAGTGGAGGCACGCAGCATGGTTTCCATCTGGTTTTTCATCGGTATTTCGCTGGCAGTGAATGGGGCGCTCATACTCGGGGCGGGAATCTACCAGTTAGTAAGTCCTCCGGAAGTTCCGGGCGTGGTGCTGTACAGCCTGCATGCCAACGTTTGGTGGGGGGCGCTGTTGCTGATCTTCGGCCTGATTTATTGTTTTCGATTCAAGCCGCGACGCCAGTCCTGATACGCCAGAAATCCGCAGCTACTGCGGCAAGGGAGGCGGCGCAGCGGACATTTTGGCCGCTACGTCCTCATCTTCCTTTTCGTGAAGCTCACGAACTCGGGCAAATTCTTTCTGGGCCGCGGGCGTGTTACCCATGGCCTGATACAGCCGTCCCAGCCGAAAATGAGCGTCGGGTTGGACTGGATCCAATTCCACAGCCCGCTGGAGCGCGGTCATCGCGTCCTGATATTGTTTCCGCTCGAGAAAGATAGCTCCCAAATCTGCGTAGGCGATCCGAATGTCGTTCTTCAGTTGCACCGCCTTCTTAAGCAACGGCAAGGCCTTATCAGGATCGTTTCTCTTCATTTCGATGTCCCCCAGGTAAGCCAGCGCTTGAGGATTTTCGGGATCAATCGCTAGTTCAGCCTCGAACGCGCGCTTGGCGTCGTCGTAGTGACGCATCTTCCAATGCAGGTAGCCGAGGCCGAAGTTCACGTTGGGCTCCGTCGGACCAATTTTCACCGCTGTCTGGAACTCGGCGATGGCTTCCGGAGTTCTTCCGAGACCATCCAATGCTTCTCCGCTCAACATATGTGCAGCCGGCGAGTCAGGATTCTGTTGCAGGATTTTGTGAAACTCGTCCAGTGCGCAGGAATAGTTCTTCGCCCACAAGCAACTCTGGGCCAACACCTCGTGCAGTTCGGCGTTGGCGGGATCGGATTTCGCCACCGGCTCCAGATACATAACGGCTTCCGGAAAATGTTTTGCCCCGTAGTAGCTGAGGCCAAGCAGCGTACGCGCTTGCATGTTGTTCGGATCGACATCCAATGTGCTGTTTAGAGGAGCAATCGCGTCCTGGAAGCGGCCTTGTTTGAATTCCGCCAGGCCCAGATTCAGTTGGATCCCTGGCAAGCTAGGATCGAGCGCAATCGCCTTCTTGTAGGCAACGGCCGCTTCCATGTATTTCTGTTGTTTGGAAAGGTCCACACCCAAACTGGCAAAGGCCGCAGCATCGTTTGGGTCCTGCTCGGTCAAAGACCGCCAAGCTTCGGCAGCTTCCGCAATCCTCCCCAGTTGCTCGAGGGCGATCGCATCCGCGGGCCTATACGTCTGCGCGTTAGCAAGGGCCGGCAAGATCAGTATGATAGCCAGCCATCCTAACTTCCGGTTCTTCATGCTGCAACCACAGTCTCCGCGAATTCATCGACCACAGCGGACCAGAATAGCGACTCACGTCCGACGAAGCAATGTATTAAGCCCTCTACTCCATCCCAAAAAACTGCCCCGCTCGACGAACCATGAGCGGGGCAAAAGGGGGAGTTCAGAGATCAGCTTTAGAAGATCAGCTTCGCTCCGAGTTGGAACACTCTCGGATCATACGCGGAAGTAACCGCGCCAAAGTTGCTGGCCCCGAAAGTTGTGCTGATGCCGCCTTGCTGTTCGTTCCCGATGAATTGAGTATGGTTCCAGACGTTAAAGCTCTCGGCGCGGAACTCGAAACGGCTGCCCCGCGATTCGCTGATGAGGAAGCTCTTGAACAGCGACAGGTTCCAGTTGTCGCGACCCGGACCACGGATTGCGTTATGACCAAGATCACCCCAGGTTCCGAGCGCCGGAGCCGCAAGTACCGACGGGTCAAACCATTCGTTAACTTTTTTCGGATAGGAGATCGGCCCGTTAATGTCTGGCCGGTTGGTGCAATCACTGTAGGGGCCGCCGAGAACACTGCAGACATTGTTGCCGCCCAGCGTGATGTTGAGCGGGGCCCCAGTTTCCATCGTGATGATGCCTGACAGTTCCCATCCTCCGAATGCCGTCTTCAGGAAGCGGCTCTCGCTGTTCTTCAGCAAAGGAATCTGATAGACGAAGTTGACGAACGCGATATGGGTGCGGTCGAAAAATGACGGTCCGTAGTCGTAGCTTGCTCCGGCGTAAGGATTCGAAACGGAATTTAGATCGTAGCTGTTCTGATTGCCGGCAACAGGATCGATCGCTCGCGAATAGGTATAGCCAAACTGCACGTTGAGATCGTTTCTCACGTTCGCGTGCACGTCCACCTGCAACGAATTGTAACTGGCAGTGGCTACGTTTTCGGCCTGATCGATGGAGCGGAAGCCGCGATACGGAAGCAACTGGTTGTACGGGGTAGTGTTGGTGCCCGCGGTAATGGCTGCCAGTTGGCTAACCGGTGGCAGATTGGTCTCGATGTATTGACTCTGATTCCGGTTCTGGTTTCCTACATAAGCTACCGACAACACTGACCTCTCACCGAGCGCCTGTTGGACGCCCAGATTGAACTGATAGCTTACGGGCAATTTATAGGCCACGGAATTGAGGCCCTTGAGACTGGTGACCACGATCGGCAAAGCCAAAGGACTGATGGTAGTGCCGGTCTGGATGCTAGTTTTCGGATTGGAGAGAGAAACGTTGTTGAACGAGGCGTTCGCGCTGAACGGAACGTTCGGACCGGCGTTGTACATATCGTTGCCCTGGATGCGTTCGTACATGGTGCCGAATCCGCCGCGTAAAACTGACTTACCGCGACCGGTCAAGTCATAAGCGAATCCGAGACGCGGACCAAAAGCGCCCCAGTGATTCTGAACCAGAGCGTTAGAGACTCCATTCCGGCCCGCAATCCCGACGCCGTTCAGATAAAACTGATAACCGGCCAGTATCGGGTTGGGACTCGAACCCAATCCTGGGCTGGCAGGACTGATCGTGCCATCGGCAAGAAAGACGGGAGCATTCGCAGGATTGTAAAGGTTGGGATAGAAGTTTGATGCGCGATTGTTCGCTTCGTAGGTATGCGGAACGCCATCCCATCGCAATCCAAGATTCAGAGTGAGGCGCCCGGTTGTGCGCCAGTTATCCTGAACATACGCGGCCCAGGATACGTTATTCCAATGGCCACTATCCTGCACCGCATCTTCGGAGTACGAGTTGGCATATCCGAGCAAGAAGTCAGCAAAGTCGTCTCCCGTATATCCCCCGTTGAAATTGAAACCACCCTGGGTATTGGCGAACAGATTTTGAATTTTCTTATAGAGCGCCCAACTGGCGCCAAACTTCAACTGGTGAGCTCCCTTGGTCCAGGAGATGTCGTCGCGAATCTGATAATCGTCGGCCTTGTTGACCCACGGCGTCCAGTTGGATGTGTAGTTAGTGCCAGTGTTGCCGCTCAACTGGATCGACGGAATGCGTGTGAGGGCGTTCGGCCCGGTAAACACTCGGTTAAAGCCGAAGTCCGCAGGGGCCGTGACGACGCCATTGGGAATGATATTGATGCGGTTCCCGTTGTAATTGAAGGCAGCCTCATTGAGCAGCGTCGGACTGATCACGTAGGTGGTATGAACCACGGCACTGTAAGAAGGGTTGCCGAAAGTGTCGCCGACTGTGGGAACGTTGTCGCCGCTCCATTGCGTGGTCCCGTAGCCCTGCGAAATCTGTTCGGAAATCCAGTGTCCGAAGATCGAAAATTTGTCGGTGAACTGGTGGTCGACGCGGGCAAGTTCTTCTCGTACGTTCGTCGGCGAATTGTTGCCGCCGATAAATTGCGCGCCGCTGGTCGGAGCAGGGAAGATGCCGGCCTTCAGAAGCGTCTGCGCGTTTGCATCGAGCAAGGACGCAGGGATCTGGTTATTGGTGAAAGGCTTGAGGATGGCTTGCGCACCGTTGGCCGTCGAACAGGCTCCGGTCGCTGGATCTGGTGTGCTGAGAGTCTGCCCGGCCGCCGCGTATTGAGCGGCGATGGTCGAGGAAACTTGATTCGTACAGGGCGTGTGCAGAGCGGTAGCCGCCAATGAGGAATCAAACTGACCGCCGTACGTGTTTGCCAGCGGAACCGTTTGGTTCGTCAAACCGCCTTGAATGAGGCTGCGCCACTCCATGTTGTAGAAGAAGAAGGTTGGGTGGCTTTTCCACAAAGGAACCTGCCCACCGGCATTGAAGCCATAAGTGTTGAACCGGAGTTCGGCAACTTTGTTAGGGGCGGGGTTGAAGTAGTTGCGCGCGTCAAGTGCATCATTGCGCAAGAACTCCCACGCTGAAGCATGGAATTGTTTGGTTCCGGACTTGAGAACAGTGGTCATGGTTCCAGCTGACGATAGGCCGTATTCGGCACTGTAGCTGGAAGTGAGAGCACGGAATTCCGCAATGGCATCGATGGACGGCATGACGCTGAAAGTGCCAGCTCCGCCGCGGTCCTGGTTCTCACCGCCGTCGAGCAAGTAAAGGTTGTGGCCAGGACGGTTCCCGTTAAAGCTTACGTTGGCGTCTCCGCCCACCGGTGTCGGGGTTTGAAAATCCGCCTGCAGACTCGAAGCTCCTGGCGACAGGTTGACCAGCGTGTAGATACTGCGCCCGTTGGTGGCAAGCTGCGTAACTTGCTGGCCGGTAATCACGGTGCTGATTTCGCCGGATTCCGTTTGAACGGCAACCGTGTTGGCTTCCACAGTGACCGTCTGTTGGGCGCTGCCCAATTCCAGCTTGAAATCCATTCGGGTTCGATCCCCGACCGCGAGCACAATGTCCTTTCGCTCAATTCCCTTGAAACCCGGAGCCTGCACACGGATGGTGTAGTGTCCAATGGCAAGGTCGGGCGCCACATACTGGCCAGCGTCATTGGTTACATTGTTGCGAGTTTGGCCCGTGTCGGTGTTGATCACCGTGATGGCCGCTTTGGTCACCACGGACCCCGAAGGATCGGTAACGGTTCCGACAATTGTGGCCTCCTGGCCGAACGCGTGAAACGAGAGACCGAGGAGGAGCAGGCAAAGGATCGCGAGACGAAGGCTGCAGCGGCTCGCAGCAACGGCAACACTGCTGGCGCGATTAATCCGAAGGGAATTCATATCCACACTCCAGTGTGTATGTGGTTTGACTGTCGTTAACGTTAACGAAATCACAGTTGCAAGCTTTTATCGTCTTTGAGGGATGTTTGTCAAGCAAATTCTGAATCAGTTCAATCGAAACCTCGAATGCGGCACGTATCGATGGATGATTCAAGTCGGATCGCTGCTCCAAAAGGCTACGAACAGGCGTTGCCAAAGGTCGGTTGGTGTGTACCATCGGCCACAGGGATAAAACGAGCGGATGGTCTTTCAAAAATCAGGCCGACTCAAGAATTGACCGTCTCGATGCGTGTGGCGCACTCAGAGAATCTCAAGCCTCAAATGTTCTTACTACTTTCGCATGGCTCGGCATGCTCAGAAGCGAATCGTCAAACTTTGTGGTGGCCAGTCTTATTTCACGGAAGAGATGCAGGTTGGACGACATCACAACGCCTGGGCTCAGATGGACGGTGGGCGGGAAAGGTATCTTGTTCGTGAGGTGGTCCGCCATCAACCTGACCGCCATTTGCCCCTGGCGATGCGGCTGCTGGTAAATAGATGCCGTGATCGTCCCCTTTTCGAAGTACGGAGACATCTCTGCAAAGAGATCGGTGGTGATCAACTTAACTTTCCCCGCGAGACCTCGCGCTCCGAGAGCCCGGCACACCGGCAGACAATTGACGGTGTTTACGTAAAGTCCGGCGAGAGTTGGAACACCGCCCAAAAGATCAAATGTCTTCTGGAAACTCTCGTCTTCGTCCTCGTGTCCTTCGATAACATTGACGATTTTCCCGCCGGTGCAATGACGCGGGAATGCTTCCGAAAAACCATCAGTTTTCTTGCGATGATCCTCCGCGGTCAGCATTCCCGCAACCACGGCCACTTTGGAGCCCGGCGGCACAAATTTGCCCATCAACTCTCCCGCCAGGCGACCATTCAATCGGGGCTCTACGCAGACGATGCACGATCGGGCGCTCTTGGGGGCATCGGTTGATACGCAAACTACCCGAATGCCATTTTCTTCCGCGTCATCGATAAGAGGCTTGAGACCTTCCGGGTTTCCCGCCGTCAAAATAATTCCGTTGACGCCGCTTTGCGCAAGCTCCTTGAATGCTTTGGTGTCGTCTTCCCCAAGGGAATGAACCGGACGGTTGACGAACTGCATTCCCAACTGCGAAGCCCGGCGAGCTTCGTCCAGAACACCGCTCCAAAGTTGGTCATAGAAGAAACGGATTTCTCTGGGTATGCAAACTCCAATCCGAGCAGTAGCTTTGGAAACCGACAAAGCCCGCGCCGCCAGGTTGGGGGTGTACGATATTTGCCGCGCAATCTGCAAAATCCGCTGGCGCGTAGCTTCGTTGATTCCGTCGCGCCCGTGCAGGGCACGATCCACGGTTCCGATCGAGACGTTAGCGAGTTCGGCAATGAAGTGGATTCCGCGCCTTTGCTTCTTCATCCTCTAGCTCCAGTTACCCATGCCGGTGTCGGCACGACACTCATGGTTACCTTCGATGGATGATCCCGCTCCAACGATTCCAACAATTCCAACACGCCTGGCCTTGACCAGCGACGCGGCCAGCCAACATCTTACGCCCGGCAGCCTCCCGAACAGATAACTAGGACGGAGCGTGCCATTGGAAGTTAGCCAGTCGTGTACGTTGACGATGCTATACTTCAACTCGCTCTTGCGTGCAAGGACCCCGCACCCAGTTTGTGATGGCGCCTATTCTAATGCTTTCGAAAATTGATCGCGACGGGTTGCGATTTGCCATGCGTCGTCTTCTGATGATCTTGTTGGTTTTGTTTTGTCCTTTTGCTGCCAGATGCCAGAACCAGATTCCAAAACCATCCCCTGGCATGGGCGTCTCAACCGGCGCGGCGCATCCCGCCGTGAAAGACTCCAAGTCTCGCCCTATTACCGCCGGCGGATTTGTGGACGACGCTCCGGTCGTATTCATCGACGTCACTGCACAAGCCGGTTTGGACAGGTTCCATCATCGTTCCGGGACTTTGGAAAAAAGAACTATCATCGAAACTCCGGGCTCCGGAGTGGCGTTGCTCGACTACGATAATGACGGTTGGCTCGATGTTTTCCTCTTAAACGGTTCAACGTTCGCCGCGCTAAGAGGGAAGGAATCTCCGCCGCGAGCGATGCTCTTTCACAACAATCACGACGGCACGTTTACCGATGTCACCGACAAAGCCGGAGTTGCCAACGAGCGCTGGGGATTTGGCGTTGCCGTCGGCGATTACGATAATGACGGATGGCCGGACATCTATGTCGCAAACTACGGCAAGAATCGTCTGTACCATAATAATCACGACGGCACCTTCACGGACGTAGCCGACAAGGCTGGCGTAACCCTCGGCGGTTGGTCGACTGGACCGACATGGGGCGACTACGACCATGACGGACGGCTCGATTTGTTTGTCCCGGGTTATGTGAAGTTTGATCAGGATCATCCGCCGATCGCGGGACAGGGCCGCATCCCTGCGAACTTCTGTCAATTCCGCGGGATTAATGTCATGTGCGGTCCGCGTGGTTTGCCCGGAGAGGAAGACCATCTCTTCCATAACAACGGCGACGGTACGTTTACGGATGTCAGCGAGAAAGCAGGCGTCTCTGACCGAGCCGGATATTATGGCCTGGCCGCTGTATTCGTCGATGTGGACGATGACGGGTGGGTGGACCTCGCGGTCGCGAATGATTCCACGCCGAACTATCTATATCGCAACCGGCACAACGGCACGTTCGAGGATGTAAGTTATGCATCGGGATTTGCGCTGAGCGAAGATGGGCGCGAGCAAGCGTCTATGGGAATCGGCGTGGGCGATTACAATCGTGACGGCAAAGTCGATCTGTTCACCACGACTTTTTCGGATGACTACAAGACGCTCTATCGAAATGACGGCGATGGCAATTTTTCCGACGTCACCTATCAGGCTGGCCTGGGCGATCCGACAATTCCGTTTCTGGCCTGGGGAACCGGGTTCCTGGATTTCGACAATGATGGCTTGCTCGACATTTTTATCGCCAATGGACACGTGTATCCCGAGGCAGACCGGCAGGACTGGGGGACGACTTGGGCGGAACGCCCTCAACTGTTTCGCAACCTGAACGGTGCCAGGTTTAAGGAAGTCCCGCCCGCAACTGGAAGCGGCTTGGCCGACGTGATTCCCGCTCGCGGAGCGGCATTCGGAGATCTTTTCAACGATGGCCACATCGATGTAGTGCTCAACAACATCGATTCGACGCCAACCCTGCTTCGTAATGTCGTGAAGAATGACAATCATTGGTTGACGTTGAAACTCGTAGGAGGCCCGCAAAGTCCGCGGGATGCGATTGGAGCGAAAGTGTTTCTTAAGGCGGGCGAAGTCCGACAACGGGGAGACGTCTTCAGCGGTGGCAGCTACGGCTCGAGTTCCGATCAGCGTGTCCACTTCGGTTTGGGCACGGCAACGAAAGTAGACCGAGTAATAATTGAATGGCCAAGCGGGACAACACAAGAGTTGATCGTACCCGGCATCGATCGCATTCTCACGGTAGAAGAAGGGAAGGCTGTGATCCAAGGCAAATGAAGATTCCATTTCAGGCACTAATTGTCGGGGACTAATCGCGATGAGTCGTTTATCAGCTCGCGACGATACTGCTCCGCCACAGGGCGAAGGAGTTTCGGCCGAGACTCTAGCGCCTGCTCAACGATCGCTGCAGACGAAGCTTATTTTTGCCTGGCAGGTTTCTAGCTGTCCGCTCGACTCTGTCTGCGTGCTGGCGGCGCACATGAAGCGCGAAAGCCACTATCAGATCTCGGGCGAGACCCTCGCGGCCAAACTCTTCTCCGCAGATCGAACAGCGGGGATTTCCTTGCCTCGGCAGATTGATTTGCAGCATAGGCTCGTTTTTTGGCATGAGACATAATGCCACAGATTTTCCTGTTCGTGTACGTTAACGATTATGTTATAGTTGCGGTCGCAGTTTCGAATCTCAACTCCAGCTGTTAGACGAGGTCATACATGGGAAATCGCACCGCCACTCGTGACAACGGGCGGCGTGTCTGCTTCATCTTGGCCCTCTGTTGCAGCATGTCCTTGGGAGTAGCGGCTCCGGATACTCCAGCGTACCGCAACCCCAACCTGCCGGTTGAACAGCGGATCAACGATTTACTTCCTCGCATGACTTTGGAAGAAAAAGTGGCGCAGTTGCTGGGCACATGGCAAAACCCGGACTCCCGGCAGGACCAGAGTCAGATGTTTGTGGGTGAAAAAGGAGTTTTCCTCCCCGACCGCGCCGCCGTTCTGTTGAAACAGGGCTTGGGCCAGATGTCCCGCCCCAGCGAGCATCGCGGCCCGCGGGAGATGGCAGAATTCACTAACACGGTCCAGAAGTGGATGAAGGAAAACACGCGCCTGGGAATCCCGGTGTTATTCCATGAGGAGTGTCTGCACGGCCATGCCGCCGCCCAGGGAACCTCGTACCCGCAGGCGATCGCCCTAGCTTCCACTTGGGACCCCGGCCTGGTGCACGATGTCTTCTCCGCGACGGCCGCAGAGGTTCGCGCGCGCGGAGCGCAACAGTGCCTTACTCCGGTGCTCGACCTGGCGCGCGACCCGCGTTGGGGACGAACGGAAGAGACCTACGGTGAAGATCCTTATCTTGTCTCCAGAATCGGGGTTGCGGCTGTCGCCGGATTCCAGGGCAACGGGCCGTTCATCGATGCGTCCCACGTAATCGCAACGCTCAAACATTTTGCCGTACACGGACAACCCGAAGGCGGAACCAATGGGGCCCCCGGCAACTATTCCGAACGCGTAGTCCGCGAATATTTTCTGAAGCCGTTTCAAGCCGGAGTGGAAGAGGGGCACGCGCAGAGTGTGATGGCCTCCTACAACGAAATTGACGGCATTCCTTCCCACAGCAATAAGCACTTACTGACAGATATTCTTCGCCAGGAGTGGGGCTTCAACGGAATTGTGGTTTCCGACTACTTCGGAATTGATGATCTTCGCGATCTTCATCATGTGGCGGCAAACAGTGCAGACGCCGCAATGATGGCATTGGAAGCGGGCGTGGATGTCGAACTTCCAGCCGCAGACGCCTATCGCAGGCTGGTCGAGCAGGTCACAGATGGGCGCATCGCGGAATCAACTGTCGACCGAGCGGTCGCGCGTGTGTTGCGCGAAAAGTTCCTGACCGGCCTGTTTGACAATCCCTACGTCGATCCTGGCTACGCCGAGAAGATCACAAACAGCCCTGAGCATCGGCAACTCGCCCTGCAGGCGGCGCGTGAAGCAATCATCCTGCTGAAGAACCAGAACAATCTCTTGCCTCTGGACAAAACGAAATACAAGCACATCGCAGTGATTGGGCCGAATGCCGCCGACGTTCATTTGGGCGGCTACAGCAACAACCCGGGACGCGGAGTAAGTGTGCTTCAAGGAATCAAAGACAAGGTCGGCTCGAATGCCGAGGTACTTTATTCCCTGGGTTGCAAGATTACCGAGAGCCTTCCCGATTGGGATGCAGATAAAGTCGTGCTCGGCGATCCAGCCTTGAACGCAAAGCGTATTGAAGACGCGGTGAAAGTCGCTCGGAAGGCGGATATCGCCATCCTGGTGCTCGGCGGAAACGAGCAGACGTCGCGCGAAGCATGGGCCACCAATCATCCCGGAGATCGGGACAGCCTCGATCTTCTCGGAAACCAGGACGATCTGGTCAAAGCAATTCTAGCCACGGGAAAGCCGGTTGTGGTCTTCCTGCTGCACGGCCGCCCGAACTCCATTAACTATGTTGCCGAGAATGTTCCCGCGATCCTGGAGGGCTGGTACCTGGGACAGGAAGGCGGAACCGCAGCCGCTGACGTGCTTTTCGGCGACTACAATCCGGGAGGGAAGTTGCCCATCACGGTGCCTCGGTCGGTGGGTCAACTCCCTGTCTATTATTATCAAAAGCCATCTGCGAAGCGCGAATACCTTGGCACCACGACCAAGCCGCTGTTCTCGTTTGGCTGGGGCTTGAGCTATTCGACGTTCAAGTACGAGCGCCTGCGTCTCTCATCCGAATCAATCGGCACCGAAGGTCAAGTCAAAGTTTCCGTCGACGTAACTAACACTAGCAAGCTGCGCGGCGACGAAGTTGTTCAGCTATACATTCGCGACGAGGTCAGTTCGGTCACCCGTCCAGTGAAGGAACTGCGAGGGTTCCGGCGCATCACCTTCGACCCCGGCGAAACTAGAACTGTGGAACTGACTTTAGGGCCCAACGAACTTTCCTTCTTGAATCGCGAAATGAATCGAGTCGTGGAGCCCGGGTCATTCAAGATCATGATTGGCGGGAACTCGGACGAACTCACGGAAACGACGTTAAACGTAGTTGCCAAACAATCCCTGGGTGTTCCCTCCGCAGGCGTAGCGCCGAAGATCGCGATCACGTTCGATGATCTGCCCGCGCACGGCCCGCTGCCTGCAGGAGAAACGCGCACTGAAATAATTTCAAAAATTGTTGCGGCATTACAGGAGGCGAATCTGCCGCCAACGTATGGCTTTGTCAATGGAGTTCGCATCGAAGAGCAGCCGGCGGACGTCGCGGTGCTGCAGATATGGCACGCGGCCGGGAATCCACTGGGGAACCATAGCTGGTCCCACATGAACGTAAACGATCATTCGCTGCAAGATTTCGAGCAGGATGTTGTTCGCGATGAGCCGGTGCTGGCTTCGTTCATGAAGGATGAAGACTGGCGCTGGCTTCGTTACCCGTTCCTGGCAGAGGGAGATAATTTTGCAAAACGAACCGGCATTCGTGATTTTCTGCGAGAACATGGTTACAGGCTTGCGGCTGTAACGATGAACTTCGATGACTTTTTGTGGAACGAGCCTTACACACGGTGTAAGGCAAAGGGTGATACGGCGGCAATCGACGCACTGGAAAACAGTTTCCTGTCGGCAGCTAGCGCAAAGGCCGATTACTGTCGGAGGATCTCGCACGCTCTCTATCAGCGGGATATCCCTTACGTGCTGCTGATGCATGCAGGCGCGTTTGATGCCGAGATGCTGCCCCGCCTGCTGCAACTTTATCGCAGCAAGGGCTTCGAATTCATACCTCTTCCAGAAGCGGAGCGCGACGAATTCTATCGCAGCGCGACTGATCTCGGTCTCACGCCCGGCTTCGAAACACTCGAAGAGGCGGCGAGCGCTCGTCATTTGCCGTCCCCAGCCCGTACGGACTTTACTGGGCAACTCGATTCTCTCTGCCGCTAGCGCGGCCCTGCGATCGGACAAACGCTCAGATCAATATCGGGGATCGAACCGTTGACGCGATCCCGACGCCCGGCCACAACGAGACTGAGGTCTCGTCTTATGACCGGAATACGGGACTGTTCTTTTCTGGTGACTTTCTGATGCCGGGATGTCTTCTCATCGACTACACCAATGCCGACCTTGCCAGCGCAAAATAAGTCGCCGCCTTCGTCAGGGATCGCCCCATCAGCTTCGTCCTCGGCGGGCATATTGAACTCGATGCCAGTGGGGAGACGCTTCCGTGGCTTTTATGCGAGAAGTGGAAACTTCGTTGTGATCAATTCGATGCGCATGGTTAAGGCCTTTGCCGCTTTCGCAGGAGCGGTACCAATTGCGCTTGCGACGAAACTGGTTCTCTATATGCGGCGTCGCAGACGGACGCGTAAACCGCGAGTGGCAGACCAAGGCCGACCCGGGTGCGCGCGATGAGTTGGATGTCACTGTGCCGCGACGACTTTCTTACTATTGGGTTTGAATTCTTGCGGGCGGGTGTTTGAGTTCGGCGGCCAGTTGCTGGAACTTTGGATTGGGGTGGAGATTCTTCAGATTGTCGTCGGCCATCAAGGCATCGGCGTCTTTATACCCCCGATTGAGGGCTTCCCGCAGATACTGAAGTGCGTCATCGAGATGATTAGCAGCCACTGCCACACAAGCAAACGAATACCACACCTTGAAGCCGTTCCCTTGCCCTCTAGAATTATCTTTCTTCTCGATCACGTCGCGGAACAGCTTGCTTGCCTCGGCATAACGACGGTCAAGTGCCATAGCGGTCCCGAGTTGCTGCAGTGCATTCAGCGTATAGGGATGCTGCAAGCCCATGGTGCGACTCAAGGCTTCGAAAGCTTCCCGAGCGTTTTTTTCCGCTTCTGCATACCGGCCCTCCCTGATCAGCGTTCTGGCAAGATTGGCTTGGGTCTCCAAGGTGCTGGGGTGCTCAGGTCCAAGGGTGCGAGCCATAGTTTCAAGCGTTTCCCGCCGCAATTTTTCCGCCTCATGGACATTACCGTCCTCGAACAGAGCGTCAGCCAAGTTAGATTTGGTCATCAACGTGTACGGGTTTTCGGGTCCAAGAACTCGCAACTGAATCGTCAACACCTGGCGGCACAGTTTCTCAGCATCGGCGTGGCGACCTTCGTTAAAGAGAGCGCCGGCAAGGTTGAACATGGTTAGGACTGTGAAAGGATGATCAGGTCCAAGCACACGCTGCTGCGCGGCCAAAACTTCGCGATACAACTGCTCGCCTTCCGCGAGGCGGCCTTGCGACTGGATGGCCAATGCAAGATTGCTCATCGCTTTCAAAGTGTCAGGGTGATCTGGTCCGGCAACCCTGCGCTCGACATCGACCAACTGGCGAAGCTCTTGCTCAGCCTCGGCATAGCGGCCCTGGTTCCACAGTGCAGTGCCCAGCGTGCCCATGGACCGCAGCACCGGGGCACTGTCCGGACCCAGCCTGCGAGTTGCGACGCCGATCGTCTCGCGCGCCAATTTCTCCCCCTGGCTGAAATCACCCGGCCCTTGGACCATGAAGGCCAGGTTAGCCATGGTTTCGATCGTTAGGGGATCCTCGGGCCCGAGAATGCGGCGCTCGCCGTCCAGTGCCTGGCGCTCCATCTTCTCCGCTTCGACGTACTTTCCTTGGCGATTCAGAATCCAGCCCAACTGGGCCATCGATTCCAGCGTCTTTGGGTCATCCGGTCCGAGAAGGCTCAGGCGAGCGTCCAAGGCACGCTTTGCCAGTTCATAAGCACGCGGGTATAGCCCTAGGTTCGTGTATGTGCTCGCCATGACCTGCGTCATCTGCGCCTGAACCTCAGGATCCTTCGCCAAGCCTTTCTGCATATCGTTCGAAGCTTTGTCAAGGATTTCCCGCGCCGTAATGCTGCTACCGCGCGCTTCCCCCGGATCGGACACCTTGAACATGCCGGTCATGAAATCGGTGATGCGCGTAGCGCGATCTCTTTCGCGGGTGGCGCGATCGCGCTCCCGAGTGATCCGGCGCAACTGGAGCGCCTGCAAAACGGAGAAGGCGGCCACCAACAACACCAATCCAGCGACCACGCCGACAGCAACGCGATGCCGCCGGGCATATTTCCGCAAGCGGTAGCCAGCGCTTGCCGGACGCGCCTCGACCGGCTCATGATTCAGATGCCGCCGAATGTCGCCGGCCAACTCGGAAGGCGCTCCGTAGCGGCGAGCGCGATCCTTCTCCAGCGCCTTCATCGTGATCCAGTCGAGATCGCCGCGCAACAAGCTCACCAATTGCCTGGGCTCGATGCCGCGCGCTTCCGCAGTTGCGGCTGACGAATCCCGATCGGTGCTGACCTTGGTGCTCGGGCGCGGCGGTTCTTCCTCGCGTAACTTCCGCAGCAACTCGTCGAGTGGCTGCTTCTGCCGCCGCGTGGTTTCAAACGGCTGCAACCCGGTCAGCAACACGTAGAGAACGACTCCCAGCGAGTACACGTCAGTGCGCGTATCGATGTCCTGCAAAGTGGGATCGGCCTGCTCCGGACTCATGTACCCGGGCGTCCCCACAAAATGTCCCATTTGCGTGAAGATGCTCTCGCCCGCAACCTGAGGCGTGGTTGCTTTGGCCAGTCCGAAGTCGATGATGCGCGGCACCGGCTTGCCGTCCACTTCCACCACCAGAATGTTTGCGGGCTTCAGATCGCGATGAATGATGGCTTTCTGGTGGGCGTGTTGCACGCCTTCGCAGGCTTGGACGAAGAGTTCAAGCCGATCCCTGATCTTGAGTTTTTTCTGATCGCAATATTCCGTAATCGGTAGGCCGGGTACGTACTCCATCACGAAATACGGCTGGCCCTGCGGCGTCGTTCCAGCGTCGAACACCTTGGCGATGGCGGGATGGTCCATGATCGCCAGCGATTGCCGCTCCGACTGGAAACGTTGCACCAGCGCTTCGTCGTACATTCCGGCCTTAATCAGCTTGAGCGCGACTTGCCGCCGCACCGGAGAAGTTTGTTCCGCCAGCCAGACTTGCCCCATGCCGCCCTCACCAAGCCTGCGGACGAGTTGAAAACGCTGCGCAAAGATCTGTCCGGCTGCTAAGGTGGCTACCTGGCCGAACTGATCCGAGTCCGCGCCCAGTTCGTCAGCCAGCGGGGGGGATTGCAGGAAGCTGGAGCGGATGCCGTCGTCGGCCGACAGAAGCGACTCGACTTCATCGCGAAGCGCACCGTCGGAAGAGCAGGCTTCATCGAGGAACCGGGGGCGCTGTTCAGGGGCCAGTTGCATGGCCTGGTGCAGCAGTTCTTTGACACGATCCCAATGTGCGACGGTCATAGCTCCGCCGTCCTGCTCATCTGGCGATGCAACCAGACGCGGGCGGTGGCCCAGTCGCGGTCGACCGTGGCGCGCGAGATCCCCAGCACTTCGGAAATCTCGGGAGCCGACAAGCCGCCGAAAAACTTCATTTCCACGATCTTTCCCTGGCGCTCATCGATGCGACACAGTTCGTCCAGAGCACTGTCTAAATTCAGGAGATCGGCATCTCCGTTAACAGGCAGGGCAGCCATATCCTCGAAGGCAATCCTGCATCCCGCGTCACGTTTGTCCGCGCGACGGCTGCGGGCGTAGTCCACAAGGATTTGACGCATGAGCCGCGAAGCAACCGCGATGAAATGCGCCCGGTTCTGTAGTTCCACCGGTTGACCTCCCAGCAGTCGGAGGTAAGCCTCGTGAACCAAGGCTGTGCTTTGCAGGGTGTGATCAGGCCGTTCCGACTGCAAATGATAGTGAGCGAGACGCCGTAGCTCTTTATAGACCAAGGGCACGAGGGCGCGGAGGGCGCTCTGGTCGCCCTCTTTCCAGTGAAGCAAAAGCGCGGTGACCTGGCCAGAGTGATCTTCAGGCATGTGCCCCTGTTTCCTTAGCGGAGAAGTCTACCAGCATTTGCCCGCTTCACGAGCGGTCAATCGCCTTTGGTTTCTGCAAGATGTGGTTTCGCCTCCCTGGTTCGAATATTTTTTCGGTCGCCGATGAGACGATTCGCTCGCGCTTTTCGCTTTCTGGTACAAGCGCAGGTTTTAGCTGAGGCGAAAGACTTGCGGGGCGCAAGGAGCATTTATGACGCTGCAGGTGGGTGAGGCGGCGAGCGGCTTTGCGCTCCGGCGGAGGCCAATGCTCTTCCGCCGACGGGGTTGAAACCGAGCTAAATCTAATTCTGCACCACGGGGAGAATCAAAATGAAAACGACGAATAACAACATGAGATCTGCACTGGCTAGAACTCTCGAAAAAGACAACCGTGGGACTCGCGGTACCCACCAAACCAATCTGAAAATAAGGAAAAACTTTATGAAGAAACTATGCCTGGGCATCGTAGTGGCAGTATTCCTTGCCTGCTGCGCGTACGCCCAAGATGCTGCTACGGTCCATGGGTTACGGCCGTTTAACAAGAACAATCCACCGCCCTCGAATTGCAACGGTAATCCCTGCGACATTAATTACAACGGTGGAGGGGTGTTTGAGAGCGGACCCACCGTTTACATCATCTACTACGGTGGCTGGAGAGCCGCAGACGAAAGCATCATCGACTACTATTTCGAACACCTGAGCGGTACGAGCCAGGAGAAGATCAACACCACCTACAGTGACAAGAACAACAAGTTCATCACCGGCACGCTGCACCACTCGACCAAGAATGACTACAACGACAATTACTCGTTAGGAAAGGCCCTCACTGGGGATGCTCAGATTCAAGAGATCGTTGCCAACGCCATCAAGAACAAGCATTTGCCCGAGGATGGCAACGGAATCTATTTTGTTCTGACCTATAAGGACGTGACCTTGCCTGGCTTCTGCAGCAGTTTCTGCGGATACCATAGCCCATCCACCAATATCTACAGCGGCCACACCATCAAGTACGCGATGGTTGGGGATCCAGACCAATGCCGGTCGGCCTGCGACGCCAGCCAGGTAATCGGCGACAAAGGGACTCCCAACAACAATCACGCGGCCGACGGGACTGTGAACATCATGTGGCACGAGTTCTCGGAGTCATCCAGCGATCCAAATGTGAACATCAGTACGGCGTGGGCTGGAAACTTCTGCGGCGAGTCGGGCGATTGCTGCGCTTGGCTGTTCGGTACCCTGAAGCTCGGATCGAACGGGGCCCACTACACGAACACAATTGGGTCGAAGAACTTCCTCACACAGGAGATGCTGGAACTGCAAAGCAAGAGCCGGACAGGAAACGTCCCCGGCCTCTGCAAGAACACGTACTAGTTCGGAAGAGTTGCTTTTTGTGTGCAAAGGCGTCCGCCACGGACGCCTTTTGTTTTGCAAGGCTCAATGATCCGGCAGGACAATCCGGGCCAGTGCCCGAAAGAGGCCTTCCGTTCCATGACATCCATATACAAAGCGTCTCGACACGTCTTCTACGCTCCGTTCGAGCTCAAATACTTTTTTCGGCCGCCGGTGAGGCGATTTGCTTGCGCTTTCCGCTTTCTCATACAAGCGCGGGGTTTAGCCCAGTGGGATTTCGCGGTCGGATGCCGCAAGGGTTTGGACTGAAGCCAACGATACGTCAATGTGGAATTTCATGTTGACTTGTAGCCGCGGTAGGCCAAGAATTGGCCTGCTATAAGCCACGCGGGCGGATCAGCCGTCTTTACCCAAACGGCCTGAAAATAATGAGGAGGAATTTCCATGAAGAAACAATGGGTCGGCATCGTCATTGCAGTATGCTTTGCATGCTGCACATTCGCTCAAAACACATCCGCTCAAAACACATCCGCTCCCAACGCGTTGCGGCCATTCGAAAAAAACACTTCGCCCGCGGGTGGTGACATGAACTACGACGGCGGTCCAGTGTTTGAGGCAACACCCACGGTTTACATCGTCTGGTACGGTAACTGGACTGCCAAGGACAAGAACATTATCGACTACTACTTTGCCCACCTGGGCGGGTCGACGCAGAACAAGATCAACTCCACCTACAGCGACAGCAACAATAAATTCGTCCCGAACAAAGTGAAGCACTCGACGGAGAATGACTACCACGACAATTACTCGTTGGGAAAGAATTTAAGCGGCGATGGACAGATACAAGAAATCGTGGCCAAGGCAATCAGCGGTGGGCACCTGCCGGGCGACAGCAACGGAGTCTATTTCGTTCTGACCTATACGGACGTGACCGATACCGGCTTCTGTAGCCAATTCTGCGGATATCATGGCCCGTCCACCTCGATCGTCAGCGGAAAGATTATCAAGTACGCGATGGTCGGAAATCCCGATCAATGCAAGAGCGGCTGCGAAACCAGTTACATCCTTGGCGACAAAGGCAGTCCGAACAACGACCCCGGGGCCGATGGAACCACTGCAATTATGTGGCATGAGTTCTCGGAAACGATGAGCGATCCGGAAGTGAACGTGTACACTGCCTGGACGAGTCAGTTCTGCGGCGAGTCGGGCGATTGCTGCGCATGGATCTTCGGCAAAGTCAAAAAAGACTCACATGGCCACTTGTACACCAACGTCATCGGCGGGAAGGAATACGCCATGCAGGAGATGGCGAAGCTTCTATCTAAGAGCCGGCACGGAAACGTTCCCTTTGCCTGCCAGAACGTGTTCTAGGCAAGCTTTCTCCGGGCGCTGGGAAAGCATACAACATGGTTATACTCCTGAGGTCGACTATCGCAATGCCAAGCGCATCGCCTTTCCCTGGCGCTCAAAGTTGATCTGCAGAATTGTCGGATGGCTTTTGACAAAACTCCCCGAGATCGTCGCCGACTGTTCATATTTCTCGGGTGTGGAGCGCACACGAACAAGGAGACGGTGGTTGCCTGCCGGTAACCGGAGGGTCTCAGTTTCCCGGACGTCCAGGCGAAATGGATTCCAATGCTTCTTGCTCTGACCGCGCAATGGACGGTCGTAGGCCAACTTATCGTCGATCCACAGCGAAAGATCTGCCGCTGAAAAACGATGTTCAATGCGTATGTTGAGGGTCGAATCCGCAACCGCCTTAGGAGTCGCCTTAGAACTGGGCGCTTTTGCTGCACCTTGGTCGACGGCATTTGGCGCACTTACTGCCGGAGGCGGCGCCCCACTCGCGTCTACATTCGCTGCTGCTGGCGCGATGTGAGTTGGAGCTCGCGATTGCAGACTCTTGTGATAAGCAAAAAGGATCAGAATGATCGCTGCGATTGCACACACAACCCCCACACGTACAATTGGACGGCGCCACCAGGACGCGAGCTGTTGCGGAATGAATGCGCGTGTCTTTCTCGCTGCACGCGATAACATTTCAAACAACCCGACCGGCGCAAAAATCCCTGAATGAACGGTAGTCCTAAAGTTGCGGACTGACCGAGTGGATTCCGCCCTCGACAACCGCGACGCACCGTTTACACCATTGGAGATTGCCTGACATCGCTCTCGAAGCTCATGGACATCGAGGGCAAATTCCAATCCACGCTGGTAACGTTGTGCCGGATCTTTAGCCATGGCACGGGCAATTACCGCATCCAGTTCAGGAGGCAGTTCTGGATCCAGCGCGGTTGCCCGCAGGGGATCGCGATTGGCTACCTTGAAGCAAACCGTGGTAGCACTGCTGCCCTGAAAGGGGCCGTAGCCCGTAACCATGCGGTAGAGAATCGCACCCAACGAAAACAGGTCAGAGCGCCGATCTACGGGTTCGCCTTCCAACTGTTCCGGCGACATATAAGCCGGCGTCCCCAGCGCGCGGCCCGGCAAAGTCATTTGCGCCAGGTTCATTTTCGCAATACCGAAATCCGCGATCTTGGCATGCCCTTCGGGCGTTACCAGGATGTTGGCAGGTTTCATGTCACGATGGATTACACCTTGGGCGTGTGCGTGATCCAGTGCTTCTGCAAGTTCCACAGTCAACAAAAGAGCTGCATCGAGCGGCAGTTTCTTGGTTTCGCCCGAAAGCATCCGGTCCAGAGATTCACCCGCGACGTACTCCATCACGATATACGCAATGTGGTCCTCGGGATCTTCGCCCGTATCGAAAATCGTCACAATGCCGGGATGTAACAAACGTCCGACTGCCTGGGCCTCGTGGAAGAATCGCTCCCGGTATTCGCGCTCCTCCGCTGGATTCTGGTTTGAGAGCGAGATGGTTTTGACAGCTACAAACCGGTCGATCTTAGGGTCGCGGGCCTTGTACACCACCCCCATCGCTCCGCGGCCAAGCTCCGCTACGACTTCGTATCGTCCGAAACGCTTGCCCCAGCGAGTTTCCATTTGGATCACAGATTCTTGGCCCTACAGAACACACCTGCTTATAGTTTAGGGGGTACGCCCGATTAGAGTGTGTTCGACACAACACCAACATGGTTACGGCGGTAATCACTTCTTGATCCGACGGTGTAGTTGCGGCGGGGAGTTCGCGATTGAATTGGCGGAGAAATTCGCCGTGCCTGATCAGCTTGTAAAGGAGAAAATCTGACTGCATTCTGCAGACCTGAGCCGCGTCACGCTGGAGGCCGCGGGTTCCAATCCGCCACTTGAGTTTGGTGCCGAAGAAACACCGCTCCCGATCGTGATTCAAGAAATGGCAGCAACAAGCCTTGAGTTGAGTCCGAGATACCGCGTATTCCAACGGAAAACGCCCGCCCGTTGCACCGAATCATGAAAACGGTCCGACCGATACCAATGTCCAATAGACTTGTCCCGGGCACTTCTGGCTTAATCTCAAGTGTGAATTGGAATGGAAACGACCACACGCATGCAGGAATGAAAGCGGGCTGCTGTAGCGGAATCGGGCTCGTCACCAGATCGCGGCATTGCGCGATGCCGCGAATAGAGACGAAAAATACTCGATCTCGGAATGCGCTGTCATTTCGTATTTGGCAGATTGTACTGTGAAAATTGTACTGTGAAAGAAGAGGCGTGAGCGCCCCCGTGCTTCTGGCTCAATCGCAAGGGTCCCGTGGGAGTCGTCTTCTAAGGGTTTGAACTTAAATGAGGAGAATCCAATGAACATGCAGGAATCGTTTTGCAATTCGACTTACGAAGAGCAGATGCATCTGGGGGAGCGTGAATTGTCGGCGTTCATCCGGGCGGTGACGGAATTGTTCGGTCCAGAGCAGGCGGGGCTATCGGCGGAGGACTGGCTAGAGGAGGCGGAGTTAATGGATAGCCCACCCCGATCGACCAGTCGAGATTGGCGAGCGGTCACAGTCGCGGCGTCAGCGAGACTGGCAAATCGGTTGGGCGACGCGGAGAATCATCGATATTGTCTCCTCGCATCGACCGATGTGAGGGTTGCGCCAATACCATCTTCCAATTGTTTCGTCTCCGTGGTTTTGGTGTGATCGAGAAGTGAGAAAAATGCATTTAAATGTGAACGCGGAACGGGCACCTTTGAGCACCCTCCTGCGACCGCACGCCGATCTAGCTCGATGTCATTTTTGAGGTTGCGGGTTGACGCACGTCGGCACTGCGAAATATTAGAATTGAACAGGAGGATTTATGGCAACGAGCAGAGTTGTACCAATAAAGGTGACGCAGATGAAAGCCGTGCAAGTCTCCAAGCCCGGAGCAGATTTCGAAATTGTCGAGCGCGAAATCCCCGAGCCGGATGCAGGACACGTGCGGATCAAAGTGCAGGCCTGCGGTGTTTGCCACAGTGACGTGCTCACGAAAGAAGGTTTGTGGCCTGGCATTGAGTATCCCCGTGTTCCCGGACACGAAGTGGCGGGCATCGTCGATGAAGTGGGCGCCGGTGTTTCCGCGTGGAAGAAAGGGCAGCGGGTTGGTGTCGGTTGGCACGGCGGCCAGGACAACACGTGTCGCGAGTGCCGGCGTGGAGATTTTCGCAATTGCCAGAATCTGAAGATTTGTGGCATTAGCTATGACGGTGGCTATCAGCAATACATGGTGGCTCCCGTCGAGGCGCTGGTTGCGATCCCGGAGAATCTAAGAGACGCCGAAGCCGCCCCGCTGCTCTGTGCCGGAATCACCACCTACAACGCGTTGCGGCACAGCGGCGCGCTTCCCGGCGACCTTGTTGCGGTGCAGGGTGTCGGCGGTCTGGGTCACCTCGGAATCCAATTTGCGAACAAGTTTGGTTATAAGGTCGCGGCGATCGGGCGCGGGCCAGAGAACGCCGTACTCGCAAAAAAACTGGGAGCGAGCGTTTACATCGACAGCCAAGCGACAAAAGCTGTCGAGGAATTGCAGAAATTGGGCGGGGCACAAGTGGTTCTGGCGACTGCCCCAAACTCGAAAGCGATGTCCGAACTGATTGACGGTTTGGCACCGAATGGCAAACTAATGGTGATCGGTGCAACATTCGATCCTATTGAGGTCACGCCGATTCAGCTCATCAGTGGTAGTCGAGCGATTCAAGGCTGGGCGTCGGGAACACCAGCAGATTCCGAGGACACGCTGCGCTTCGCCGAGCTCAGCGGCGTGCGTCCGATGATTGAAACCTATCCGCTCGAAAAGGCGGGGGAGGCTTACGCGCGGATGATGAGCGGTAACGCACAGTTCCGTGTCGTGCTGACTATGTGAGGTGGCAACAATGAGAAAAGCTGCGAGCACCTGGTTCGACGGTTGCACATGAGCGGAGCTAAGCCGTGCGTCTTTTCACATTGCCTCGTTGGACCCGGTGCTTGCAAGTTTCATCGGTAGTTGTCGCGGCGTTTTCTGCAATTCTCGCACCATTTTATTGCTCGCCCAAGCCGACGGAAAGGAACGTCCGATGAAGTACCCGACTTTTTATCGCACCACGCAGATCGATGGGATAACGATTTTCTACAGGGAAGCCGGCCCGAAAGATGCTCCGGCGATTCTCCTGCTGCACGGGCTGCCTTCTTCGTCGCGAATGTTCGAGCCGCTTTTCGCCCGGCTTTCCGATCGCTATCACCTCGTCGCCCCGGATTACCCAGGCTTCGGACACAGCGATTGGCCGAACCCGAAAAAATTCGCATACACGTTCGATCACATCGCCGAAATCATGAATCATTTTACGGAAGCGCTCGGACTCTGGCGCTACACGCTTTACATGCAGGATTACGGCGGCCCCGTGGGTTTTCGCATGGTATTGGTTCACCCGGAGCGTGTGGAAGCGCTCATCGTGCAGGACGCCGTCGCGCACAACGAAGGCCTGGGAGCGAATTGGAAGACGCGCCGCGCCTTTTGGGCTGATCGCGCTGCGAACGAAAGCGCGTTGCGCACAAATCTCCTGTCGCTGGCTGCGACGCGGACACGCCATGTCGGAAACGATCCCAATGTCGAACGCTACAATCCGGATCTTTGGACCGATGAATTTTACTTTCTCAACCAAACCGGCCAAGGCGACATTCAAAGCGATTTGTTCTACGACTATCGAACCAATGTGGACTCCTATCCGAAGTGGCAAGCATGGATGCGCGGGAAGCAGCCGCGCCTGCTGGTGATTTGGGGGAAGTATGAGCTCTCGTTCGACGCTTCGGAGCCGGAAGCTTATTGCCGCGACGTCCCGAAAGCCGAAGTGCACATCGTCGATGGAGGGCATTTCGCACTAGACACCGCAGCCGATGAGATTGCAGTGCTGGTAAGTGAGTTTATGAAGGCGCAGAAGTAAGCAGCATCGTTCGCCCGCTATTAACAATTGCATCGAGCCACGGTGCCGCACCTACGATGACCCAGGAGAAAAACCATGGCAACTGCAACTGTTTCGACCCGTCCTCCTTTGCCTCCGTTCACGCGCGAGAGTGCGATCCAAAAAGTGCGCCTCGCCGAAGATGGCTGGAACACTCGCGACGCTGGGAAAGTAGCGATGGCATACGCGATTGATTCACGATGGAGAAACCGCTCTGAGTTCATCAACGGACGAAACGAAATCATCGCTTTCCTCTCTCGCAAATGGGCCAGGGAGTTGGACTATAGGCTCATCAAAGAACTGTGGGCGTTCACCGGGAACCGCATCGCGGTACGCTTCGCCTACGAGTGGCACGACGACTCGGGTCACTGGTATCGCTCGTACGGAAATGAGAACTGGGAGTTCAACGACGACGGGCTCATGGCGTCACGGTACGCGTCAATTAATGACCTACCCATCTTAGAATCAGATCGCAAATACCACTGGCCGCCTGGCCGCCGTCCCGAAGAGCACCCAGGATTAAGTGATTTGGGTTTCTAGTCCTCCTCGACATCGCCAAAGGGCACTGATCCTCGCTGCAATCTCATCATCCCGCGCGTGATTGTTATCGAGACCGGCCTTGTTATTTATAAGATTTACAAGGGCGTTCTATCCCTAACGGCAAACGTACGCCCAAACTCTCGGTGGATCAGAAGCGAGGTCGGCATCAGTTCCACGCCGCGTCGCGAACGCCCGCGCATCATCGCCAGGCACGAAAGTTTTTGCCACGTGAGACTGCTCGTCGTTTTCGTATGCCCAGCGGTGGCCCTGACTATACCTGCCGACACTGTCGTCCACCTTGTTGAAAAATTCGGGGCCGTGGCTCTCAAACTTCTGCACTGACTCTGGCGATCCTCGCCTATCATTGCGCATTATGCTTGGCTTTGCATTCGTCATGGCGGAGGTTCTGTACGGGATTCGCGACACCAAGGATTTCAAGAGACTGAAAAAGTCTTAGGAGGTGAGCTTGGCGAATTATATTGGCGCCATCGATCAAGGAACTACGAGCACGCGATTCATCGTGTTTGACCGCTCTGGTCGAGTCGTCGCCATGGCCCAGAACGAACATGAGCAAATTTATCCTCAGCCGGGATGGGTGGAGCATAACCCTGAGGGGATCTGGCAGCGCACACGCGAAGTCATTGCCGAGGCTATGGCGAAGGGACGGCTTCGTCCCTCGGACCTGGCGGCAGTTGGAATTACCAACCAGCGCGAAACGACCGTGGTGTGGAATCGCAAGACGGGCGAGCCGGTTGCAAATGCGCTCGTCTGGCAGGACACGCGGGTTGCGGACTACGTCAGCGAACTGGAGAAATCCGGCGGGCAGGATCGCTTTCGCGACAAAACCGGGCTACCGCTCACTACATACTTTAGCGGTTTGAAAATCCGTTGGATTCTCGAACACGTGAAAGGTGTCCGCGAGATGGCCGAAGCCGGAGACGTGCTGTTTGGCAACATCGACACTTTTCTCGCGTGGCATCTGACTGGAGGCCCCGACAACGGCGTTCACATCACCGATGTCACGAACGCAAGCCGCACCCAGTTGATGAATCTCGAAACTCTGTCGTGGGATACAGAGATGCTCGATGCCTTCGGTATTCCAGAGGTGATGCTGCCACGTATCCGCTCGAGCAGCGAAGTCTACGCACGGGTCCAAGAGCCGGCGTTGAGAGACGTGGCCATCGCTGGAATTCTAGGAGATCAGCAAGCCGCGCTGGTGGGACAAACATGCTTTCGCCCTGGAGAGGCCAAAAACACTTACGGCACGGGATGCTTTCTCCTGATGAACACGGGCGATCGCTCGGTTCGTTCCAACCACGGTTTGCTCACAACCGTAGCCTACAAACTTGGCGACCAACCCGCTCATTATGCGCTCGAAGGTAGCATCGCGATCACCGGCGCGCTCGTGCAATGGTTGCGCGACAACCTTGGATTGATCCAGAAGAGTTCCGACATAGAGTCTCTGGCTCGATCGGTTTCGGATAACGGCGGTGTCTATTTCGTTCCTGCCTTCTCGGGTCTTTACGCTCCTTATTGGAAGGACAATGCACGCGGGGTGATTGCTGGCCTTACTCGCTATGCGAGCAAGGGGCACCTGGCCCGCGCCGTGCTCGAAGCGACCGCTTTCCAAACCCGTGATGTTCTCGAGGCCATGGAAAAAGATTCGAACATCAATCTCGATGTGCTGCGGACGGACGGCGGTATGGTCGAAAACGACCTGCTCATGCAATTCCAAGCTGACATTTTGAATTTGCCGGTGGTCCGTCCGGTGACGCGCGATGCCACTACCGCACTGGGATCAGCGTATGCGGCCGGGCTGGCAGTCGGTTACTTCACGGATCTCGACGATCTGCGTTCCAACTGGGCGGTCGATCATACCTGGAAACCGCAGCTTGATGAGGCCACGCGGCAGCATATGTACGGCATGTGGAAACGAGCGGTGAGCAAATCATTTGATTGGGTCGGCTGACTCAAGAGAAGCGCGAATTAAAAAGGAGTCTTCCATGCTCGCGAAGTGTTTCGGTGAATTCATGGGTACGGTGGTGCTGATCTTGCTCGGCGATGGAGTGGTTGCGAACGTCTTGCTCAAGCGCTCGAAAGCCGAAGGCGCCGGATGGATGGTCATCACAGGCGGCTGGGCGTTCGCAGTGATGGCCGGAATATTCGTAGCCGTCGCGTGCGGCAGTCCTGATGCTCACATCAACCCGGCTGTGACCTTAGGCTTCGCGGTGCGGTCGGGAAACTTCGCGAAACTGGCTCCATATGTCGTCGCACAGATGGCAGGCGCGTTCGTGGGCGCCACTCTCGTATGGCTCCATTTCCTGCCTCACTGGAAAGAAACGGAAAACCAAGACTTCAAATTGCTCTGTTTCTGCACCATGCCCGCTATACCTGACTTCGTTGCGAATCTGATCAGTGAAATTATCGGAACCGTGGTTCTGGTTTTTGTGGTGGGCGCCATCTTCTCCAAAGCGGTGGCTGGGGCTGGCATGGTAGCGGGCCTGGGCGCCTATCTGGTTGCGGCTCTGGTTTGGGGCATTGGACTTTCGCTGGGCGGAACAACCGGTTATGCCATTAATCCCGCTCGGGATCTCGGGCCGCGCATCGCGCATGCGTTGCTTCCAGTGGCGGGCAAAGGCCCGTCCGGTTGGGGCTACGCCGTCGTCCCTGTTCTCGGACCACTTATCGGCGGTGGCTTGGCCGGAATGCTCATGCGAGCGATTGGTTTCTAGAATCGAAGCCAGCTCGGGTTCAACTCGTTGCACGGGTGCGAGTGGAGTGAATTGAACTGCCCGTAGCTACCAACGGCCAGCGTGAGAACGACCATCCAACTGGAGTATTTCTGTTTGACACCCCTTTGCGACCGCTCCTATACTTTGTCGGCGCCACGAATCCCCGTCTTGAGAGGCCTCCTATGCTGAAACGTCCGCTGGCTGTTTTCCTGATTGCCTCCGTCGCAACCCTCGGTTTTGCGAAAGAGCACAAAGGACATCAACCCAAACTGACGCCGCAAAATAGCGGCACTACGCAGTTGCTCATTGCGGTCAGTCCGGTGAATTCGCGCGTGGTTTGGGCGGCCGGGACCGGCGGTACATATGTGGTCACCACCGATGGCGGAGAAACCTGGAAAGCCGCGGTCGTGCCGGGAGCCGAAAAGCTGCAATTCCGCGATGTGCAAGGGGTAAGCGATAAGGTCGCGTATCTGTTGTCCGTCCCCAGTACAACGGGCACTACCGATTTTCGCATTTACAAAACGGTCGATGGCGGCACGACATGGACCATCGAGTTCGAGAACCAGCTACAGAATGCGTTCTACGATTGTTTCGCCTTCTGGACTCCGGACCGGGGCATTGCGCATAGCGACTCAGTGAATGGAGTGTTCCCTGATATTCGTACGACCGATGGAACAACATGGCAGTCGATCAGCGGAAATATGCCGCCGGCGCTGCCGGGGGAAGCCTCGTTCGCGGCAAGTGGAACGTGTGTAGCGACCCAGGGCGGAAGGAACGCCTGGATTGCCACCGGTGGCTCGACCATCGCGAGGATCCTGGCGACGAGAGATGGAGGCGATACCTGGAACGCATATGACACGCCGCTGGTCAGTTCGGCTAGCGCGGGTGCGGTCACCGTGGCCTTCCGAGACCCTTGGAATGGCATCGTCGGTGGCGGTGACTTGGCCGCGAACAATAGCGCGGACATGGCTACCTCGAACGATGGCGGTAAAACCTGGCAGTTGACGAAGAAGCCCCCCGTGAAGGGAGCCATTTTCTGCCTGAGCTATCTGCATGGCCACGGCGATGTGAAAGAGGGGGACGATCACGGCGGCCGCACGGTCGTCATCACCGCCGAGACGGAACCAAACTTTACCTCAGGGTCGGCGGCCTGGACTCCCGATGAAGGACGCACCTGGTTCAAACTGCCCAAAACAGTAAGTGGATACTGGGCGGTGGCTTTTGCCAGTCCGAAAGCTGGGTGGTTCGTAGGCAACGGAGGGAACATCTTGAAGATCAGCTTCTAACCACATGGGATTTTTCGCGTTGGAAGCTATCGGGGATCTCAATTTAGTGGCGGTGTCTGACTGCGATATATCAGTCAGGCTCTCGATACAGCCCGAACAATCGCCGGGATCGCAAAGAATGCCGTCGTAGCTTTGGTGTCTAGTTCACCCGCAACAGCATTCCGCTGCCTCCCCGCAGCTTCAGATCACCTCTGGTGGATCCCAAAGTGATCTCGCCAACTGGATTGTTCCGTCCCGCGTGGATTATCGCTACGTCCGGGAGATCGTAAATTCCGCAAGCGTCGGAGGAAAACACCCACAGCGCTTGCAGCCGATCGTTGCCGTCGATCTCGCCCCGGCACTTCGTTCCGGGTTTGCCAGAGACGTGAACTAGTACGCCGTCGGTCGTGGGCTTTCCGACCGTCCGTAGTCCGTCGGCGACTGGCCCACCGCCGCGGTAGACGACTTCACCCCCGATCTGATCGGTGGTCCATGCATTCTTTGACGTTCCCCGGTCGGGGCCGGCTTCTGGAAGTTGTGCATCCTCTACTGCCATCATCGATGCCAATGCCCTTAAGTTGGTGGCAATCGGTAGTTGCCGTTTGGAAACCACGAGTGTGTCGAGGCGGAACGATATTTGTCCGCCGCCGGAGCCGTTCGCTGGCTTGACGTCGATGACGTGGCCCGTGACTTTAGCGCCGGCACGAATCGTTGCTCCTGGCGATAGCGGCACCTCCTGCATCACTCGCGCCGTAATAGCTTGCCCAGCCTTGACCTTCCGTGAATTGAGGGATGAGTTTAGGGCGACGGGAAGAATGGTGCCCGCAGGGATTGCGCTCTGAGCCAAGAGATCCGCTGCGCACATAATTAAACTGAACCACAGCATGCGTTTCATGGAAGTCGCCTCGCGAAAGTTATGTCATCACTTGTCGCCTCGTGAACTACTGGTGACCCACTAACGAACGCCCCATTCCTTTCGACGCCTAGCCACCCTAGCATATAGAAGTCGCTTTGACACGGTGAGATGCCCGGCAAATGATTGATTTGGCGCGCAAACAAGTTTCGTGCAACCAAGTGCTGGGGCTCGGTATCGAATCTGATGAGATGTCCGGAACCGAGGTAATGTCTGTGCCCTGGTCGGCGATGTTGTATAATCGCGTGGAGCGGGGATGTCCTTTGGCTGGAACATGCAATCGCTGAGACATCGTGGATTCGGTGGTCGCTACTCGCAACGCGTGCTGATTGCCGTTGCAGTTTGCTCATTGACGTTCAGTGTCGCTACGCGTTTTTGGACTCCACGCAGTAATCAATCTCACGCTGTAAAGGCTGTAGACCGCCGATCCGGCGAACCCAAACGGCAACACCTTGATCGGGATGCTTCTCGATGGGTAGCGCCGGTTGCCCATTTCACTATTATCGAGCCCGGCGCGATCGAAACCCGGCTGGCTCCTACCGGTCCTCTGCTTCCGAAGCACGTTTTCAGCGACAGCCTGTACAACAGGCCCCCTCCTTTGTCCTAATTCCTTCTTTAGGTTTTATTCGCAGCACGTAATTCTGTGTTTGCTTGATCCGGTTATGTGCCGTGAGGAGCAGGCTTTTGGCTGCTCAGACGGTACGTTGGCGAGGCGATTCCGCTGGGCCGGACGGTGAATTGAAAGTTTGTGGAGGGATCCGCATGGCTCTTGAGCGTGCTATATCCGTCGAGCAACTGGGTGCTCTGCGGCGTTTGGACACGTGCGCCGTCTCGAACGCGATCGAGGCCTTTCAGATAAGGCTTCGAAACGCCGGCTTCGCCGACGCCCGCGTTCGCTGCATCTTCGAGGATCTTCCTCCCATGGTTGGCTACGCCGCCACGGCCCGCTTGCGTACCGGCGAGCCTCCGATCACAGGCTCTTACCACGACCGAGCCGACTGGTGGAAAAGTATTCTCCAAGTGCCCGAACCACGAATCGTGGTTTTGCAGGATCTGGATGAACCACCCGGTGTCGGAGCACTTCTTGGCGACGTCCAGGCGGCGATCTTAAGAGCGCTCGGTTGCGTGGGCTATGTGACCAATGGCGCGGTAAGGGAACTGCCGCGTGTCAGGGAGCAGGGATTGTCTCTGTTCGCTGGAAATGTGGCGGTGTCGCACGCCTATGCCCACGTCTTCGATTTTGGATCGACGGTCAACGTAGGTGGCCTGGAAGTGCAACCGGGCGACCTCCTGCACGGGGATCGTCACGGAGTTTTGACTGTTCCCAAAGAGATTGTTCCAGAGATCCCCGAAGTTGCGGCCAGATTAGAGCAGGCAGAAAAAAAGGTCATCGATTTTTGCCGCTCGCAGGAATTTTCAGTAGACAAGCTACAGCGGGCAGTCAAGGGATTGAGCTAATCGCAAATTGCTGGCTGAGTGCCAGAGAAGGCTGGTGTTAGAAATCGATGAATCCATGCAGCCACCTTCACATGAGTAGTTGTCCGCGCACGGTTTCATGCAAGGCTTTCAGTTACGCAGCGGCTGGGCTTGCCGCGGTGCTAGCGCTCGGACTGTCGTCGTGCAGCGGACGCAATGAGAAAGTTGAGGCCAGCGCCCAGCCCGTGACAGTCGGTGTAACTCGTGTCGTGAAAAAAACGCTGAGCCGGCAAATTACTTTGTCTTCCGAGTTGGTGCCTTTTCAGGAGATCGACGTTTACGCAAAGGAATCCGGCTATGTGCAGAAGTTGAACGTCGATTACGGAACCCATGTGAAGACAGGCCAGGTGATGGCTACCTTGGAGATTCCCGAACTGCAGGCGCAGTTGCAGCAGGATCAAGCAGAGATCAGGAACGCGGTGGACCAAGTGAGTCGCGCAGATCACGAACTGAAACGCTACGACGCGCAGTACAACGCCCTGCACCTCCAATACACGCGATTAAACGGGGTCTTCGAAACTCAGCCCGGTATCGTAGCGCAGCAGGAAGTGGACGACGCCCAGGGCAAGGATCTTGCCGCCGCGTCGCAAGTCGACGCGGGGAAGTCAGCGCTGGAAGCGGCCCAGAGCCAACTGGCGGCAGCCAGAGCGAAACTCGCTCGCGATCAGACCCTGTTCGATTACTCGAAGATTACAGCGCCCTTCTCAGGAGTTGTTACGGAGCGGTATGCGAACCTGGGCACTCTGGTCCAGGCGGGTACGAGTTCGAGCACGCAGGCGATGCCGATCGTGCGCTTGTCCCAGGACGATCTCTTCCGCCTGGTGATTCCGATTCCGGAGTCCTACGTTCGCTACATTCGTATTGGAGATCCTGTGAATGTTCACGTGGCTTCACTGAACCGGACCTTTCCCGGCAAAGTTGCCCGCTTTTCCGTGGACGTGAGAGCGGACACGCGCACCATGCATACCGAAGTGGATGTGCCAAATCCCGAGCGTGTGTTGATGCCAGGCCTTTATGCCGAAGCCGAACTGGGGCTCGACGAAAAAGAGAATGTTTCCACCGTACCCTTGCAGGCTTTAAGTCACCAGGGCAATAAGACAACGGTTTTCGTGGTGAATCACGACGGAGAACTGGACGATCGCGCGGTACAGGTCGGACTGCAGACCACCAGTGACGCGGAAATTCTTTCCGGAGTAAACGAAGGAGAGCAAGTCGTCGTAAGCGACCGTAGCGGCCTGAAAGCCGGTCAGAAGGTTCATACGCAGCCGGTCGCGGTGATGCAGTATCAGGAGCAAAACGCACAATAGAAGAGCCACGTCGGCAGTAGCCGGCGAGCTTACAAAAATTGGATAACGCTCATGCCGGGATTTTCAATTCGCAATCCGTACTTCATCGTCGTGATCTGCCTGGTGCTCCTGGTGATTGGCGTGACCAGTATCGCGCGTATGCCGGTGGATTTATTTCCGCCCATCAATCTTCCGGAAGTGGTAGTGGCTACTTTCTATTCCGGCATGCCGCCGGAAGATATCGAGACGGATATCACGGATCCACTGGAGCGCTTCTTTACACTGGCCGCCGGCGTCGATCACATGGAATCTCGATCGCTGCAGGGCGTGAGCATCATCCGGGTCTATTTTCAGCCGGGGACCAGCCCTGACGCCGACGTTACTGAGTTGTCGAATTTAGCTCTCGCCGACTTGAAGCGGCTGCCGCCAGGGACGCTGCCTCCGGTGGTATTGAAATTCGATGCTTCCAGCTTGCCGGTAGCGCTGGTCACTGTCAAAGGAGAGGGCCTTAACGAAACTCAGCTTCACGACTATGGGCAGTTTCAGATCCGCAACCAGATCGCGGTTGTGCCGGGCGCCGAGATCCCCGGCGTGTTCGGCGGAACCTATCGTCAGATCATGGTGTATGTCGATCCTTACAAGTTGCTTTCCCGCCAATTGAGTCCAATGGACGTGGTGAGCGCGGTCAACGACGCCAACCTGATCTTGCCGGCCGGTGACGTAAAGATGGGCCCCTACGATTATTTCGTTTATTCCAACAGCCTGGTCGACAACATGGATCAACTGGGCAAACTTCCGCTCAAAGTCAAAGGGCATTCCTGGGTTACGGTAAATGACGTTGGGAAAGCGGAGGATGCTCACCAGATTCAAACCAACATCGTGCGCATCGACGGCCAGAAATCCGTATACATCCCGGTGATGAAGCAAGGCGGAGATACAAACACCATCGCCGTGGTCGATGGGCTCCGCGAGTTGACCAAACATCTGTACGACATTCCCAAACAGATGGTCACCAGCATCGTGTTCGATCAGTCCGTGTATGTGAAGGAAGCAATCGACACCGTATTGCACGAGGGGTTTCTGGGACTGATTCTCACCAGCCTGATGATCCTGATTTTTCTGGGAAGCTTTCGGGCTACATCCGCCGTGTTGCTGTCTATTCCTCTTTCCGCGCTGGCCGCATTTGTCGTGCTGGCTCTGATGGGAGGCACGGTGAACACGATGATCCTGGGTGGAATGGCACTGGCTTTCTCGCGCGTGATCGATAACTCCGTGATTTCGTTGGAAAACATTTACCGCCATCTGGAAATGGGAGCGGTGCCGATGGTTGCTGCCGAAGTTGGTGGCACAGAAGTGAACCTGGCCGTGCTGGCGGCCACGCTGGTGGATGTCGTCGATTTCTTTCCAGTGATCTTTCTCTATGGCGTGTCCAAATTTCTGTTCTCCGCCCTAGCGTTGGCATTCTGTTTGTCGCTGCTGGCATCGTTCGTTGTGGCGATGACGGTTATTCCTTTGTTTTGCTCCCGATTCTTGAAGGCTGTGCCGCACGCGGCCGAGCATCGGCATACGGGATACGAGATTGAGCCGGAAAGAGCGGTAAGCCAATCCTGGATGGACAAATTCAATGCCGGTTTTAACCGGATGTTCAACAAGGTTCTGGACTATTACGAGCACTGGGTAAGGAGGGCTCTCGTGCGTCCTGGCCTGACTGTGGCGGTGCTCGGCGGAGTGTTCCTGGCCAGCCTTGCAATTTATCCACTGTTGGGGTTGGCGTTGTTCCCGAAGACCGATGCCGGCCAGTTCACAATAAATCTGAAAGTCCCGACTGGCACCCGAATCGAGATGACGGATCAATACGTCGCCCAGGTGGAAGACTTGATTCGCCATACCGTCGAGCCGAAGGACCTGAAGCTGATCGTGTCCAACATTGGCGTGGTTCCGGATTTCTCCGCGCTCTACACCACCAACGCCGGCGCCTATACCGCGACCGTCCAGGTGCAGTTGAACGAACCTCACCGGTTAAGCAGTTTCGACTACATGGACCAGGTCCAGAACCGGATGGCCAAGCAGTTTCCCGATATCCGGACATTCTTCTCCAGTGGTTCGATGGTGGACGCAATCTTAAATGCCGGCATGCCCGCGCCGATTGACGTACAAGTGAGCAGCCCAGATTTGACGCAAATCTACGGCATAGCCCAGAACCTAGCGACGCAAATCCGCCAAGTTCACGGGGTGGGCCAGGTGTACATCCCGCAGGACATGAATTACCCCACTTTGCGCCTCGACGTTGACCGCGTCCATGCGGGTGAGATGGGCCTTACCCAGAAAGACGTGGTGGACAATGTAATCACCGCGCTCAACTCCAACTACATGATTGCTCCTAATTATTGGGTCGACCGCAAGAGCGGTAACGACTATTACCTGACCGTGCAGTACTTCGAGAAGGGCCAATCGGCGATTCACGACATGGCCGAGTTCGGTCAGATTCCTTTACGCGATCCGGGCAACGGAGCGGGCATGGGCTGCGGCCCGACTGGCCCGACGACGGCTGGCGGAACGCAGCCGGCATGGGCCTGCGGTGGACAGGGCCGGCCGATTACTGTGCTCAACAATGTTGTGGACGTGAAACAGATTCAGACTCCGACCGAGGTCGACCACTATCAGATTCAGCGGGCCATGGACGTCTACGTGACTCCGACCGGAGAAGATCTGGGCCGCGTCACCAGTTCGATACGCGACATTCTGGCAAAGACCAGCATCCCCGGCAACGTGCGTGTGAATTTGCGGGGGATGGTGCAAGGCATGGAGGCGTCGTTCAAGAGCTTTGCTCTCGGTTTTCTGATTTCCTTCCTTCTGCTGTTTCTGATTCTGACGGCGCAATTCAAGTCTTTCATCGATCCGTTCCTGATCATGCTGGCGATCCCGATGGGATTTGTCGGAGTGCTAATCATCCTTCCGCTCACCCACAGCACATTGAACGTTATGTCGCTGATGGGCGTGCTGATGCTGGTGGGCATCGCGGACTCGAACAGCATTCTTATCGTTGACTTCGCTCACAATCTGGAGCGGCAAGGCCTTTCGCCAGCCGATGCCGTCATTACCGCGTGTCGAGTGCGTCTGCGGCCGATCTTGATGACTTCGTTGGCGACCATTATCGGCATGATTCCCATGGCGCTGAAATTGGGTACTGGCGCCGAGCAATACACGCCTATGGCCCGCGCGATTATCGGAGGGCTCACTTCGTCGGTTCTCCTGACCATCTTTATCGTACCCGCGGCCTATTTGCTGGTTTACGGAAAACCCAAGGAGCAGCCGGCCGAGGCGCTTCGAACGGAGCCAGCAGAATGAAGAAAAACAGTTTCAGACTGTTGCGAGAGCCCCAGTTGTCATGTGCTTTGACCTACCGAATGACCCGGACATGAGGATGCGCATTGTCCGCATTTCTACCCGCGGCCAGAATCGCTAGCCGCAATGGGCGGTTGAGTTTTCGGGGGAGGGAAAGGCGGCTTCATCGGGACTTCGATGAAGTGCTGCGAAAAGGGTTAACTGATGAAGCTAAGATGCAACTACATCGTCCCGTTCCTGCTACTCCTGGCCATGCAGCGGTTTGGCTTTTCCCAAGTGTCCATCAATATGCAAACAGCCCAGGGGCTGCCTCCGGCCCCGATACCACAAACCGTTCCTTCACAAAATACCTCTAGCTCGCAGACGAGTGCGCAGGCAACCTCCGGTCCTCAGTCGTCCGGTATGCCAATGTCTCTGACATTGAAGCAAGCGGAAGCATTGGCAATAAAAGACAACCCGGAGGTTTCAGTTGCCCGGTTGCTCTCTCTTGCTTCCGAGCAGGTCACGCGCGAGGTGAGGTCGAACCTCTGGCCTGCGGCCACAGGTGACATTACCGGCGTCGATGCGCAGTCCGGCAGCCGCATTACCGCGGGCGCGCTGAACAATCCGATCATCTACGAACGCGCCGCTGCCGGTGTAATGGTCACGCAATTGATTACCGACTTTGGGCGGACTTCGAACCTGGTGTCCAGCGCGAACTATGCAGCCAAGGCAGAAAGCCAGAATGCCATGGCTACGAAGGAGCAGATCCTTCTGGCCGTGGACAAAGCTTTCTATAATGCCTTGCAAACCCATGCCGTCCTGACAGTTGCCCGGCAAACTGTAAGCGAACGGCAAACCGTTGCCGACCAGGTAGAAGCTCTTTTCAAGAGCAAGCTGAAATCCGAACTTGATTTCAGCTTTGCCAGTGTCAATCTGGCGCAAGCCAAACTTTTGCTGCTGGACGCTCAAAACAACGAGAACGCCGCTCAGGCCACGCTCGCGATGGTGCTCGGTTTTCCAAGCTTGCAGGACTTCCAACTCGTCGAGGAAACGATCCCGGTGACGCCACCGCCGGGAAATGTGGATGATTTGATTTCCCAGGCCTTTTCCATGCGGCCAGAAATACTTTCCCTTCAATTTCAGTACCAGTCCGCCAAGAAATTCCAAACCGCAGAACGAGACCTGCTCTTTCCCAGCATCCGCGCAATGGGGGCAGTGGGAGACACGCCCGTCGGAAATTCTGCAGTCGCACCGAATCCCGGCGCTCTGAGCAACACCTACGGCGCCGTCGGCGCAAACATCGACATCCCGCTCTTCAACGGTTTCCTTTATACGGCGAGAGCGCGTGAGGCGAACCTCAGGGCGCAGGCCACGCAGGAACGGCTGCGCGACATGCGCAACCTGATTTCCCGCGATGTCCGCACCAGTTGGCTGAATGCGAACACCGCCTATCAGCGGCTCGCGGTTACGCAGCAATTGTTACAGCAGGCCAACCTGGCACTGAGTCTTGCTCAGTCTCGCTACAACCTGGGACTTGGATCTATTGTCGAATTGAGCCAGGCACAGCTGCAGCAAACTCAGGCTGAGATCGGTTACGCACAGGCTGGCTATGATTACCGCCTGAGCCTGGCAGTCTTGGCGTACGAGACCACGGGAATTTAACCATGGCCCCCTCTTTGATTCGACAAGCTCTGGGTATTTACCAACGGAGGCAGAACCCATTATTCATTCGCAGGCGCCGTAGGAGAAAGCTACCGCTCAGTACCCGCCAGGGACTCTTGCTTATCTTCGGTATCGGTATTTTCGTTGCCCTGGTCTTTATTCTTATTTACTACATCTGGTATCTGCCAATTCAGAAGTCGATGCAGTGAGGTCTGCACGCGGAAGCCTGATCTTTGAGGGCCGGAGCACAATCAAAACCAATCCGGGAAGATCAGGTCTATGAGGCCGGGAACCCAGTAAGAATAAAATCGCTCATCGCAGATCTTATACTTTCCGTATTTCTTCCGCGCATAGTTGCCCCAGTGGGGACGGGTGCCGTCAAGGTCTGTGAATCCGTACTCCCGCGCCAGAGCCCACGAACTGAAGACGCGTCCACTTTTGGTGATTGCTTTTGGATCCGCCGCCAGAGCCACGACCGCCCGGCCAATGTATCGCGGCGATTCTGACACCATGAAATCCTGAGGGGCGTCGTTCTGATTGGCGCTGTTCTCTCTGTTTCTTTTTCCTACGTCTTTCCAGTTGGTCTCGCTGACTCCAAAATGTTCGAGCACTGCTTCCGAACGCAAAAAGCCCGGAGTCAACGCCAGCGAAGCAATGTCTCGTTTGCGCAGCTCGCGAGCCATGGCAAAGGCCAGCCGAATGACGGAAATCTTCACCAGGTCATAGAAAATATTGCCGCGATAGTAAAAGGCATCTCCATCGGTGATCTCGAAAATAATTCCTCCCCTTCGCCCCAGCATCAGCGGAACGGCGTAATGCGAAGTGATGATGTGGGAATGAATTGCCTGTTTCAACATACCGAGTCCGTTCTCGAGGTTGACCTTCCAGAATGGTTTGCCCCATTCGGTGAGCGCATCGCCGCCCCATACGTCGTTGACCAGAATGTCCAAACCCTTGTGCCGCCGCTTGATCGCGGTGACCAGTTTTTTCACTTCCGCGGGCTCGGTGTGGTCCACCCTTACCGCGATGCCGTGTCCGCCGGCGGCTGTGACCAGTTCAGCAGTTTCTTCAATAGTCTCAGGCCGCCCAGGTGTAAGCGGCCGCAGTCCGCGCGAACTCCGGCCGGTGCAGTAAACCGTGGCGCCCGCTTCGCCCAGTGCGATGGCAATCCCTCGACCGGCTCCGCGAGTTGCTCCGGCGACCAGCGCGATCTTGCCTTGCAATATTTTCCCCGCTGATTTCTTCGACCTTTTCTTTGGCGCTCCAGGCATCACCATTCACCTCCGCAAGAACTGCAACGCGGCTCATGTTTTCCCGGCACTGGACAGCAACCCCTGGATCAGGGCTTCCCATTCGGCGTCGAGCGTGGGCCGGTAAAAGCCGCGCCCGGCGCGCCCGTACCAGTAATCGGCGTTCGAAGCAGAGCCCTCCTTGCGATGCAGGTAGGCGTGGACCGCCATCCCATCCAGACTCTCCAGTTCGTCAACCAGGGCGTGGGCGCGGGACCAATCTCCTTTTGCATCCCACCAAAGCGCGGCCAGCGGCGCCGATAGCTCCGCGCGCGGCGTTTCTTCGGCGACCGATGTTTTGAATTCTTCCGGGTTCATGTTCTTCTCACTTCTTAGGTCACGTCCGACCTCAATCTAGCTTCCGGGAAGTTGCAGCGGCACCGGGGACGAGGGTTTCACGGTTTCGAGGGCGAAACTGCTGTGCAGATCTTTGATTCCCGGAATCCTGCGCAACCGCTTCAACACAAATTCTGAGTAGTCATTGAGATCTGCAATCACAATTTCGAGCAGGAAGTCGGCCTCGCCCGAGATGGCGTGGCAGGACACTACCTGCGGCAGTTTCATCACGACTCTGCGAAAACGCTCGGCTTCTTCTTCCCGGTGACGATCCAGTCCCACGGCAACAAATACGGTCACGCCAAGGCCGATCTTTGTACGGTTGATTTTTGCAGAGTATCCTTCGATTACCCCTTCCGCTTCGAGACGCTTCACCCGCCGCAGACAAGGCGACGGAGAAAGCCCGATGCGATTGGCCAGATCAACGTTCGACAGACGGCCGTCTTCTTGCAACAGGTTCAGGATTTTCAGGTCAAAGGCATCAAGCGCGATATTTGGCATAAAAGAGCACATCCCCGACTGGTGTTGGCAGCTTATGCTTATTGATGATGATATTTCCCAAAAAAACGCAATCAATCGATGGACAATTGAATGATAGAATCCCCGCCTGTTGCCGCAAGACGGGCACAGTAAGGATTTTTCTCACACTGCAATATGCCACACAGAAGCCGAACCGGCCAAGGAGACCCATGCGATTTACGACCCTGCGATCCCAGACCATAGCAATTCTGGCGATAAGTTTGATACTGTTGCCCGCAACCGCAGCCGCCAGTAACGAGAAGGTGCTCCACACTTTCATCGGCGGCAGCGACGGAAGCTACCCTGTTGCCGGATTGATTGCAGACGCAGCCGGAAATATGTACGGCACGACCCGCTACGGAGGCGTTAATGCCTCCGGAACCGTTTTCAAACTTACGCCATCGGGCGGAACTTGGAACGAAAGCGTCATTTACAGCTTTGCCGGCGGCAACGATGGCAGCTCGCCCGCCGCGGCCTTGATCATGGATAAGGCCGGGAATCTCTACGGCACTACCCGACTGGGCGGCCCAGCAGGGGCTGGCACGGTTTTTGAATTGTCTCCCTCGGGGAATTCCTGGACCGAGGCTGTGCTCTACAGCTTTACCGGTGGCGCGGATGGCGGCAGCCCGCAGGGCGCGTTGACTCTGAGGGCGGGCTCGCTGTTTGGTACGACTCCTGGAGGTGGGGCTTTGGGCAACGGTGCGGTTTTTCGCTTGGGTCAGGTGAACGGTAAGTGGCAGGAGCATGTTCTTTATAGTTTCGCCGGCGGCAGCAACGACGGAGCCTACCCCTACGGCGCGGTCGTTTTCGATAAAGCCGGCAGCCTCTATGGCACCACCGAATCAGGCGGTCCCAATCAGGCTGGATCGGTTTTCGAATTGCAGCATTCCAACGGTGCCTGGACGGAAAAAGTTTTGTATTTCTTTACTGGCAATTTAGACGGAGGCACGCTCGACGCCGGAGTCATTTTCGATTCTGCTGGAAATCTTTACGGCACGACCGCTTCTGGCGGCAAGAACTCGGTGGGCACAGTGTTCGAACTCGTTTCTGCGAACGGCGCCTGGACTGAGCAAGTGCTTTACAACTTCACTGGCGCCGCGGATGGAGGCTTTCCGTCCGCGGGATTGGTGATGGATAAGAATGGAAATCTCTTCAGCACGACGTACGTTGGGGGCACGAATTCGTCAGGTACAGTTTTCCAGCTCACGCCTTCTGCGGGCGGCTGGACTGAAACCGTGCTGTACAGTTTCAGCGGGGGCGACGACGGCGGCTTTCCTCTGGCAGGAGTGCTGCTGAGAAATGGACATGTGTTCGGAACTACCGTGGAGGGCGGATCTTCGCAAAGTGGAGTTGCGTTTGAAGTGACTCATCCGCAATCCCGTCCCGCCTATTGCAAACCGTGCCTGTTCTACGGCGGCGATTTTGATACCTCCAGCCCCGCCGCTGACACCTTCGCCAACGAGAACATTCTTCCCGGCGGGTCTGCGACGCTGTCGCAAATCTATTCGCCCTTCGAGGTACCTGCCGGTGAGACCTGGAAGGTCACCGGCCTGTTCGTCAATTCGATCGCCTATCCCACCAAGCTCGATCCGGCGACGACGCCCTGGGAGATACGCACGGGCATTCCTCAGGCCGGGGGCAACGGTGGAACTCTGGTCGCGAGCGGTAAAGCGAGGGCCACAATGAATGCTACTGGGCGCAACCTGGGTGGAGTTCCCGAATACACCATCCTCGTGTCATGGAAGACTCCGGTAGTGTTGCAGCCCGGGATTTATTGGGAAAACGTAACCCCGCAATGCACCAACCCGAACAACTCGCAGTGTACTGCTCAGGGCTTCACTGGCTTTCTGGAATCCGATATGGAGACGATGTATGGCTTTAACGGGTACGGTCCGGCAGAGCCATGGCAGGATTCGTTCTGGAATGCGCCCGATTTCGGGCTAACTTGGGCAAATACGTATCAGGTACATCTGCAGCGAGGAGAACCGGGAGGAGACGCGTTCTCCGCAGGGGTGATCGGCACCAAGTAGCGAGCCTTTAGTTCATCAGCGATTGCGAGAACAACGATTCGGCTACATACGGAGAGTAACGGATGAAACGCAATGCAGTACAAATTGTCATTCTCGGTATGGTGTTCGCAAGCTTCGCCTGGGCGAAGAGCGGAGAGAAAACAATCTTCAGTTTCAACGAGATCAACGGGAATGTTCCCGACTCCGGCTTGGTCGCCGATAAGCAAGGGAACTTGTATGGAACAACCTTCGATGGCGGTGGTCCGAACGGGTTGGGAAACGTCTTTGAGCTTTCGCCGACGAAAAGCGGAGGCTGGAAGGAAACCGTACTGCATAACTTTACCGGACCGGACGGAGCGTTGCCGATAAGCAGTCTGATATTCGATGCTGCCGGCAACCTGTACGGGACGACTCAGGTTGGTGGCAAAGGTCACTGCACCAACACGGGATTGGGCTGCGGAGTGGTGTTCAAACTCTCGCGCGGAAAGAATGGCTGGAAGGAAACGGTGCTCTACAGTTTTGTGCCGGGGAAAACAAAAGGAGTGATTCCAGCAGGCGGCCTGATCGTTGACAGCG